>Ga0316622_100002979_pt1 | contig 11931 bp, 6 predicted proteins | sample OWC_Aug_OW2_C1_D_FD_207646 | JGI IMG/M metagenome (GOLD analysis project Ga0316622, IMG submission 207646) | Wetland soil microbial communities from Old Woman Creek delta, Ohio, United States - OWC_Aug_OW2_C1_D5_C | ecosystem: Environmental > Terrestrial > Soil > Wetlands | place: USA: Ohio... | reverse complement strand
CCTCGAGCGCCGTGGCCCTGGACCCGATGTCCAGCGCGAACGCGCGCCGTGCCTCGTCGATGGCGCCCTGGCGCGCGACGCGGATCCCCCAGAGGCCGGCGAGGTTGACCGCGGCCACGGCGGCGAGAGCAATGCCGGTGAGCCAGCCGGGTGTGGCGCGGAGGGGCTTCATTCGTGCGGGCGGCGCTCGCGGGTCCGTCCGACCCGACTATACCGTAACGCAGGGCGCGACCGGGCGGGGACGATCTCCCGCCCGCCTTCAGTACGGGCAGCGGCCGAAACGATCCTCGCAGATCCCGCTGTTGCAGGAGAGGCCGGACTGGCAGGGCACCGACTTGCCGTCGCACGGCGCGTTGATCGGGGCGCCCGAGGTCGTGGTGCCGCACGACACGCCGGAGACGACGTTGCCCTCGCAGTAGCAGGGGTCGTTGACGGTGGCCCCCACGATGCACACGCGCGGCGAGCAGGTCACGACCCCGGACTCCGAGCTGCCCTTGCCGAGCTTGTTCGCCCCGTAGAGCAGGCCGAGCCCGACGACGTTGGCGCCGATGACCAGGGCCACGTTGCCCATGTGGCGGCCGGCGCCCGCCGGCGGCACGGGTGCGGGCCCCGGCGCGCCCTCCGCCGCGGGAGCGGGTGCCGCCGCGGGCTCGCCCGCGCCCCCCTCCCCGCCGCGTTGGAGCCGCACCTCGCCGTTCAGCCGCGTCGCCGGGCGCACGCCGTCCGGGCCCGTGAACCCATCGGCGAGCGGTTCCTCGCGGCCCCCCTGGCGCCAGGCCAGCAGGCCCTGGAGCACGGCGTTGCCCCGCCGCAGCGCGAGCGTCCACTCGTTCCCGCCCGCGTCGACGAAGGACACGGTGCCGGCTCCCTGCGTCGCCTCGGCGATCGCGTAGCGCTTCCGGAGCGGCGGGCACCCCGAGCCCGGCGCCGCCGGCAGGTCTATGGCGACCGACCCTCTCAGCTGTCCCTCCGCCAGGGCCAGCTCGAGCCGCACCGACGTGGCGCCCGGCCCACCGTCGTACTGGCACACCTGCCCAGGCCAGTCGTTCGTGAGCTTCGCCCAGCCCTCCCAGGCCCCGGCGGCGCTCGGAGCCGGCGGGGCGGCCGGCTCCTGCGCGACGCCGGCGGCAGGCAGGGCGAGGGCCGCGGCCAGCGTGAGTCTCAGGAGGCGATGGGGTCGAGGGCGCATGCGAGGGCGGACGGGGCGGCATGCTATCACGCCAGTGTCTTCTTCGCCGCGGCGATGCGCGCGTCGTTCTCCTCGCAGGAGAGGGGCCCGCGCGCGCCCGCGGGCGGGTAGACGTGCCCGCGGTAGAGCGGGTAGGCCTCCGTGCGCAGGTGCGCGAGCATGTGGTGACCGCGCCGCGTCGCGCGCTCGTGACGCAGCGCGGAAACGTCCACCGGCGCCACCACGATCCGCTCCCCCGGGCCCGGCGAGGCCTGCGCGAGGACCCTCCCGTCGAAGTCCACCACCATGCTCCCGCCGGGCCAGGAGTACGGCGGGTAGCGCCGCAGCTCGGCGCCCTGGTTGGCGGCGACGACGTAGGCGACGTTCTCGAGCGCGCGGCAGCGGTTCACGACGGTCCACCAGTCCATGGGCTCGGTGGCGCCCCACGGGTCCATGTAGGCGGAGACGCGCACCAGGACCTCCGCGCCGTTCATGGCGAGCTGGCGCAGCGCCTCGGGAAAGACCCAGTCGTAGCAGATCGCGCAGCCGATGCGCCCGATCTCGGTGTCGGCCACCGGGAAGAGCGGCTCGTCGTAGCCCGGGACGTCGTGAGGGCTCGCGTGGACCTCGTAGGGGATCCACGGGTTGACCTTGCGGTACTTGTAGAGGATCCCGCCGGGGCCGATCAGGCAGGTGGTGTTGAACACGACTCCCGGCCAGCGCGGGTCGGCCTCGATCATCGTGCCGCTCTGGATGAAGATGCCGTGCTCCCTCGCCTTCGCGTGCAGGCGGTCGGTGTGCTCGTTCGGGACGGGAACGGCCAGCTTCTCCACCAGCTCCGCCAGCGTGGCGTAGACCGGCGCCGCGTGCGCGAACTCGGGAAAGACCACCAGGCGCACGGGCAGGAAGGGCGCCGAGCCCGCGAGCGCCGAGTCGACCATCGAAAGCATCCGCTCGGTGTTCGCCCTCATCTCGGGCCGGCCGGGCGGGTTCGGCAGATCGGTCTGGCAGCAGGCGGCGGAGTAGCGGATGTGGCCCGTCATGTCATTCCGAGCTCCCCGGCTTGCGGTGGGGCGAGGAATCCGCCGGGACGGCGGACGCGGCGAACAGCTCGATCGGGACGATGGGCCGGACGACCAGGCGGGTGTTCCATTCCTCGGCCTGCTGCGCGGCCTCCCGGGCCGCGGGGGGCACGTCGGCCTCGGCGTAGGGGTACGCTTTCATGCCCTGGTACGGCAGCGGGAGGACGATGTCCGGGCTCGCGGAGTTGATGTCCATCTCCTTGCTGAAGCCGTGGCTGTCGAGCAGGAAGGTCCGGGCTCGCCCGGCCCCGACCGGCGGCAGGGCCGAGGCGTCGAAGCTCAGTGCCACCTCGTCGCCGGGCCGGGACACGACGAACGCGTCGTCGGCCGCCGCGAGCAGGGGCCGCACGTCGCCCTCGCGGGTGTAGCGGCCCGGCATGGTCTTCCACGGCGAAAGCCACGAGACCCGCGCATAGTCGAAAGCCAGCGGCTCACCCCCCGTCGCCACCGCCGAGAAGCCGCGCTCGCCGAGGTCGGCCCGGACGGGGTCGAGGGCCACGGGGTCCCGGGTCACGCCGGGGGCGGGCACGGCCGCCGCCACCTCGTCCCAGTACACGCGCATCGTCGTCACCACCCGGGCGCGCCGCGAGGGGCCCAGCTTTCCCGCGAGGTCGACGACTACCGTCTGCGGCCGGCCGACGGGGATGCCCACCTGCTCGACCGCCGTCGCCCACGTGCCGTCCTCGCGTTCGACCTCGAGCCGTGGCGCCATCAGGGCCAGGCCCGCCTGGTACGCGGCGACGTTGTCGCTCGAGAAGGCGTAGTCGGTCCAGCCGGTCAGGAGGAGCACCGTGTGCGACGCGGGCAGGGAGGAAAGATCGAGGGTGAGCGCGTGCTCGCGGGCGTAGCCCCGGATGCGCTCGACCGGCAGGTCGCCCACGAAAGCCCGGTCGGTCCTCGACACGCGCGCGGTCACGTCCCGTCCGCGGTGGTCGATCGCCCGCGGCGTGCGTGGGTCGCGCACCGCCACGAGGCGAAAGGCCTTGGGCGGAGAGGTCATTCCCTCGTCGGGATAGACGCGGACGTCGGCCGGGTGGTCGAGGGCGAGCAGGCGGAGCCGGTCGAGGTACAGGACCTCCTCGAGCTCGTTCGTCACGCGCAGCTCGTAGCGCCCGTTCCGCGGCGCCAGGGCACCCGGAGGGATGCGCACGTATTCGACCGGGTCGGGGTCGCTCCGCACGCCGGGGGCGACGGTGTACCCCATCTCCCCGGCGCCGAGGAAATCGGTGAGGAACTCGAAGCGCTCGCCGTTCCACGCGTAGAGGTACGGGCAGGAGGAGGGCTTGCGGTCGAGCTCGTTCACGGCGAGGGCGGTCCTGCGACCCGGCTCGGCCGCAGCGCCCAGGTCGGTCTCGGTCTGGACGATGCCGGAGACCCAGATGATCCGCACCGCGTCGGGCGCTGTCCGCGAGCCGAGGCCGAAGACGACGTCGGCGGGGGCGGCCATCGGGACGGCGGCCGAGGTCTCGATCTTCTGGCGGAGGCTGCCGGCGCGGATCTCGACCTTGGCCCCCACCCCGCCCCGGCTCGACACCCGCCCGGCCAGCTGGACGGCGAACGAGCGGTTGCGGTTGCCGCCCTCGTTCACCAGGCGGCGGAGGGCGGACGGTGTCGCCAGGAGCGCGTCGGCGTCGCCGTCGGCGTCGAGGTCGGCCACGGCGAGGGCGGCGGCCTCGAGCGGCTTCCCCTTCGACGCGGCGCCGAGGGCCGCGGCGCTCACGTCGGCCCAGGACGTCCCGAGGCTGCGCAGGAGCCGCGCGCCCTGCGCGGTCACCACGAGGAGATCGAGAAGGCCGTCGTCGTCGTAGTCCACGAACTGCGCGGCGAGGGCACCCGAGGCCGCCGGCGGAGCGCTCACCACCCCGAACGCCCCGCGGCCGTCGCTGAGCGCGAGCGACGAGGGGCCCTTCGCGCCGAGGAAGAAGTCGGTGTAGCCGTCCTTGTTCACGTCGCCGGCGGCCGCGCTGAGGAACGGCCCGGGAGCGACGAGGCCCAGCTCGGCCGCCACGTCCTTGAAGCTGCCGTCGCGCACGTTCTTGAAGAGGACCGGGCGGTCGCGCTTCAGGACGAAGAGGTCGACGTCCCGGCGGTTGTCGAAGTCGGTGGGGGCCACCGCGACCGCGCCGCCGGCCGCGCCGAGCTGTGCGGTGGCCGTGATGTCGGCGAAGGTGCGGTCGCCGTTGTTCCGCAGCAGGAGGCCGGGCCCCTCCGGGGCCGCGGCCGCCACGAAGACGTCGAGGTCGCCGTCGTGGTCGATGTCCACGAAGGCGGCGGTCGCCGCGGGGTGCGGCCACACGGCGAGCGGAGCCGCCTCGGGCGCGAAGCGCCCGCCGCCCTCGTTGTGAAAGAGCGACACGCCGGCCGGCCCCGAGACCAGCAGGTCCGGGAGGCCGTCGTTGTCGTAGTCCCCCGCCAACGCCGCCAGGGCGGCCACGCCGGCGAGGCCCGCTCTCTCGGTGACGTCGGCGAAGCGGCCCGGCTCGTGGCGGAGCACCCGGAGTCCCGCCTGCCCCGCCGAAACCAGGTCGAGCGCCCCGTCCCCGTCGAGGTCTGCGAGAACGAGCGTGGAGGCGCCGGTGGGCGCCTCGTCCCTCGCGACGAGCGACACCGCCGGCGTCTTCGGGTCCACCGCCTCGGGCTCCGCGCCCGTCGAGGCGAGGGCTTCCGCGTACTTCCCCTGCTCGAGGTAGTTCGAGCCGAGGGCGCTCTTGTAGGCGCTGTCGCGCAGCTTCTGGAAGCGCGCCATCGCCTCCTGGCCTTCCTCGCGCTTGCCGGCCCGGGTGAGGGCCACGCCGAGGTTGTAGGCGCCGCTCACGTTGTAGGGCTCGGCGGCGACGGCGACACGGAAGGCGGCGGCGGCCTCGTCGAACTGCCGCGTCTGCAGGTACACCTGGCCGAGCGTCACGTTGGCCCCGAGGTCCTTCGGGTCCTTCTCGAGCACCTTCCTCACGTAGGGCAGGGCGTCCTCGGCCCGGCCCTCGCTGCGCGCGATGAGGGCGAGGATGTAGTTCGGCTGGGGCGCGTCCGGCGCCGAGCGCAGGGCATCCTCGGCCGCCTGCTTCGCCGCCGGGATGTCGGGCACGTAGAGGTGCGCGATGGCCAGGTTGATTCGGGCGGGCAGGAGGGACGGGTCGCGTCCGAGCGCCCGCCGGAAAGCCTCGGCCGCGTCCGCGAAGCGGAACTGCTCGAGGAGGGCCACGCCCAGGTTGTTCTCACGCCACGCGGCCTCGCGCGCGGGGGCGGGCGCGGCGGCGGGCGACTCGGCCCGGGCGCGGGCGAGGGCGAGGGACGCCGCGCCGGCGAGGGCGGCGACGACACAGCAGGGGAGCAAGCCTCGGCGCAGTCTCATCCTTCGATTGTGATCGGGCCTCGCGCCGGACTCAAGGCGTGAGGGGGCTGCCCTTCGCGGGGAGGACCTTCGCGGAGACGAGGCCACGGCCCTCCTCGACGAACGCGACCTGGTTCGCCACCACCGGCCCGGTTCGGTCCACCTGCCCGCTCGGCCACGCCACCTCGATCGACTCGACCCTCTGGTTGGCGCCCAGCCCGAAGGTGAGCGCGGTGTCGCTCTGCGAGCAGTAGGACGACCCGGTGTGCACGAGACGCCACTGCCGCGTCCGGTCGGCGAGCGTCACCGTGACCTTCGCCCCGATCCCGTCGCGGTTGGACTTCGTCCCGATCGTCTTCACGCGGAGGAACCGGTTGCGGTTGCCCCCGTCGTTGCGGAACAGCACGGCGGGCCCGTTGTTCGTGCTCACCAGCACGTCGAGGTCGCCGTCGTTGTCGAGGTCGCCGTGGGCGGCCCCGCGCGCCACGATCGGCCTTCGGAGGGCGGGTCCGAGCTTCGAGCCGACGGGCTCGAAGTGGCGGTTTCCCGAGTTGCGGAACACGTGCGGGAGCTGCGCGTGGGTGACGCTGGGCTGCACGGCCGCGATGTCGTCGGCCACGTGGCCGTTGCCCGCGAAGATGTCGAGGGCGCCGTCGAGGTCGTAGTCGAAGAAGAAGATGCCGAAAGCGAGGGTCAGCATGCTGGCCCGGCCCACCGTCGAGGCCGGGGCCTCGTCCACGTAGAGGCCGTTCCCCTCGCTGTGGTACAGGCCGATCATCTCGTTCGCGAAGTTGGCGACGAGGAGGCTGGCCCGGCCGTTGCCCGAGTAGTCCCCCGCGTCGACGCCCATCCCCGCGCGGGCCACGCCCGTCTCGCCGAAGGCGATGCCCGCGGTCGTGCCCACGTCGGTGAAGGTGCCGTCCTGGTTGTTGCGGTAGAGCTTGTTGGGCTGGGTGTCGTTGGCGAGGACGAAGTCGGGCCAGCCGTCCTCGTCGTGGTCCAGGAGAGCCACCCCGAGCGCCTTCGAGGTCGGGTCCCACAACCCCGCCTTGCGGGTCGCGTCCTCGAAGGTGCCGTCGCCGCGGTTGCGGAGGAGGGTCGGGCTCTCCCCCTTGTAGGACTCGGGAGTGCAGTAGGACTTCGTCTTGCCGTCGAGCGTGCAGAAGAGGTCCGTCGCGACCGTCCAGGTCACGTAGTTCGCCACCACGATGTCGAGGTGCCCGTCCTTGTCGTAGTCGAAGAACATCGTGCTGGTGCCGAAGGTCCCCGGCCCCTTCGTCCCGGTCTTCGCGGTGACGTCCGCGAACTTCCCGTTGCCCAGGTTGCGGAAGAGGCGGTTGCCGCCGATCGCGGTGACGTAGAGGTCCTTCCAGCCGTCGTTGTCGTAGTCGGCGGCGGTCGTGCCGATCGCGAACATCGGGACGGCGAGGCCGGCCGCCCTCGTGACGTCGGTGAAGGTGCCGTCCCGGTCGTTGCGGTAGAGGGTGGAGAAGGTCGGCGCCCCCGGCTGGCCCGGCCAGTTCGTCTCGTTCGCGAAGAACGCGTCGAGCCACCCGTCGTTGTCGTAGTCGAAGAGGGCGAGGCCCGAGCCCATGGTCTCCGACAGGTACTTCTTGCCGAAGGCGCCCGAGTTGTGACGGAACGAGATTCCCGCGTAGGCGGTGCCGTCCGCGAACTGGATCCCACCCTCGGACTGGGACCGGGCGACGCGCGGGAGCAGCGCCAGCGGCAGCGCGAGCGCCGAGAGGAGCGCCAGCAGGCGACGGGCGCTCATCGCCGGCCTCCTGCCGACGCGGCGACGGGGGCCTGGCCGCCGTGCGGCTCGGCGACCGCCGCCCGGGCTCCGCCGGCCGATGCAGCCGGGGGCGAATCGCCGCCCGCGCGTGCCGACGAGGGGTAGCCGGGGTCGTCCCCGAGGGCCGAGCCGTGCTCGTGCACGGCCTGCCGCTCGTTGTTGTCGTGCGGGTGCAGCTGGCGGTAGGGGCCCGTGATCTCCTGGGCCGACTCGTCCGCCTTGAAGCGCCGGTAGAGCGCCTCGTGCCTCTTCGCCATCTCGCTGTCTCCGGCTCCCTGGTAGCTCAACATGAGATTGTAGTGTGCCTGCAGGTCCTCGGGATCGATGCCGAGCACCTGCCTCAGCTCCCCGATCGCCTCGCGGTACTGCCGCTTCAGGAAGAGCAGGCGCCCGATCTGGTTCCGCACCACGCGGTCTCGGGGGTAGAGCTCGGCGGCGCGGCGCAGGTACGGGAGCGCTTCGTCGTAGCGACCCGACTGCTTGAGCACCGTCCCGAGGAAGAAGTGCGTCTTGGCGAGCCCCGGGTCGACCGCCAGGGCCCGGCGCAACGACTCCTCGGCTCCCGCGAGGTTGCCCTCGGTCAGCCGCGCGCGGCCGACGTTCACCCAGCCGTCCGCGTAGGTGGGCTCGAGCCGCGTCACCTCGAGGAAGGCCGCTTCGGCGCCCTTCAGGTCACCCTGCAGCAGGAGGCCGATGCCGTAGTCGTTCCAGCGCTCGCGCACCGACGCGTCGAGGAAGGGCGGCGTCCTCGGCTCCGGTGCCGACCGGGGCAGGACCCGGATCCCGGCCTCCGCCTCGTCCATGACGGTGATCGGGATGTCGGGGATGGCCTTCACCTGCCCGGAGACCCGGGAGGTGTCCCCGGTGAAGACCCAGCGGCCGTCGTCGTGGCCGGGCCCGATCGAGTAGCCCTGGTGCTCCGGGTCGCGAACGCCCGCGAAGGCCCACTGGGTGTTCCACCAGGCGAATTTCCTGTAGTTGAGCTTCGCCTTCACCGTGATCCGATCGCCGCAGTCCTCGGGGATGCGCAGGCGGTAGTGCACGGTGTCCGCGGCGCCGGGCGGGATGAGGCGCACGTAGGCGACCGACCTCGTGGCCCAGGCGTTCCGCTTGTTCACGACGTTGCCGCGCTCGTCGAGCATGAGGCTGCGGTAGAAGTGCGCCCCCGGCTCGACCGGGCCCTTGCCGTCGCCCTCGACGAGCCCGGAGTGGAAGATCTTCTTCCCGTTCGAGTCGACGACCTCGAGCTCCACCCAGACGTCGAAGGCGTCCACGGTGCCGCCCGGGAAGAAGTGGCCCACCCGCCGGGTCCGCACCACGACGTCGAGCCGCGCCGAGTCGCCCCGGCGCAGCGCCGCGTCCACCTTGTCGAGGGGGGCCACCACCTCGGCCGGGGCCGACAGGAACGCCGGGGCGGCGCCGAAGCTCATCGACTCCTCGCCCGCCGCGAACGACGTGCTGAGCCGCGGCTCGCCCCCGGCCACGGCGCGCGACGGGCGCCCCCCGTCCTCGCCCGGAACCAGGCCGAACACGTCGACGGTCACCGCGCCCGACTTCAGGAAGGCCTGGGTCACCTCCATCTGCTCCGCGTCGCGGTTGACGAAGGGCAGCGCGGTGTTCGCGCCCGGGAAGCGGTGCGAGTGCACCTTGCCGTCCCTCGCCGCGGGGTCCTTCGCCGGGACGAGCGGCATGTGGCAGTCGGCGCAGCCCTGCGGCTTCGCGGGGTAGTAGAAGGAGCGCGCCCCCTCCCCGGAGACCCCCGAGGCCTGCCAGTTGTCGTACTCGTTGAAGCCGCGGATCCAGCGGTAGGCGTTGACCGGCACGTCGAGGTGGACCTTGTGGCACGACGCGCAGAACTCCGGGGTCTGGTCGGTGTGGAAGCTCTTGAGGAACGTGCGCGAGTGGGGGCCGGGGTCGAGCTTCAGCATGTAGTCGTGGGCCGCGCGCAGGAGCGGGTTGTCGCTCACCGCGAGGTCGTGCAGCGGGGGGTACTCGATCGTGAAGTCTCCCTGGCCCATGGTGCTCTTGACGTGCACGATCGAGTGGCAGGACGTGCAGCTGAGCCCGACCTGAGCCTCCGGCGTGTCGATCTGCTCCTTGATCGGCCGGTCGAACTTGCCCGCGAAGACGACCGCGTGGTCGTGGCAGCCCGCGCACCACTTCGACGGCTTCGTCCCCACGACGTCCTGCATGTACTCGATCGACTTGCGGTACCACTGGTTGTTGAAGGACGCGAAGTGGTGGGCCGAGGAGTTCCACTGGTCGTAGATGTCCTTGTGGCAACGCGCGCAGTCCTCGCTCGTCATGAAGAAGTTCGACGGGACGGGCCCGCCCACGTCGGTCTCCGCCGAGGACGGAAAGAACGGCCCCCGCGGGCCCTGGCCCTCTCCCTCCATGGTGGCGGGGGGCAGGCCGGGGTTCGCGATGAGGTGGCGGGGGGGGAAGAGGTCGGCGGCCAGGCGCGCCGCGGGCGCGGCGACGGCGAGCAGGGCGGCGGCGGTGACGCTCGCGCGCACGACGCCGGGGGGAAGGGGAGAGGTGCGGCGCCGGCCGGCGGCGAGGGCCAGCAGCGCGCCGAGACCGACGAGGCTCACGTGCGCGTAGAGGAGCGGCCGGAAAGGACGCGTGGCGCCGGTGAAGAGAAGCGCCACCCCGAGCGCCGCCCCGAGCACGAAGGCGGCGGCAGCGGACCGCCAGCCCCCGTGGAGCCGGGTCCAGTGGCGGCGAGCCGTTTGGCCGAGGGCCGCGGCGGCGCCGAGGCCGAGGATCACGTGAAGCAGGACGTTCGCGAAGTAGAAGAGGCTCGCGTTGGCGCGCGCCGCCAGGTAGAGGCTGTTCAGGCCCAGGACCAGCAGCGCGCCGGCCAGCATCCGCTCCTGTCGCTCCATCCCGCCTCCACTTCCGGTAGGACTCCCCCGCTCGAGGACGAGGGAGAAGACAGAGCGCCCGACCGGCCTGCTGGAGTCGTGCCCACGGGTGCGCCGGCATCCGGGCGGCGCACCCGTGCCGTCCACGAAACCAGGGACCGGTCGAGCGCACTCCGGGTGGAGCAAGCGCCGTGCCGGGCGGCGCCGGATCGCCGCGCGGACCGCCACCCGTAGCGTCTATGGGCGGCTGTACCCGCACCACGCGCTATTCGGCAACTTGGACGAGTTGCGGTCTCCGGGAGCAGCCGAAGATCTATGGCTTTGGCTCGTCCCGCCTCCCGCGCCGGGGCGGCAATCCAACGGAGCCGATACGCCGAATCCGGTTTTCCGGACCGGAGCCTACTTCCGCCGCGCCCCCGGCTTCGGCTCGTCGCCCCGAACGTTGCCCTCGGCCATCTGCTGCAGGTCGGCGCGGCGCTCCCGCACGAACTCCAGGAACGCGCGAGTTGCGGCAGGCTGGAAGCGCGCGAGGGAGATGACGGCGACCGTGCGGCGCAGGCGATGGCCCTCGACCCGCAGCTTGGACAGCCAGCCCCAGGCCACCTCGTCGCGCACCGCCCACGCCGGCAGGAGCGAGACGCCGAGCCCGCGCTCCACCATCAGCTTGATGAACGAGGTGTCGTTCGACTCGAGCGCGAGCGACGGCTGGATGCCGACCTTGTTGAAGAACTGGTCGGTCGTCCGGCGGATGGAGCCTCCCCGCTCGAACAGGATGAGGCGCTCCTTGCGGAAGTCCTCGACCGTGGCCTCGGCCGCGCTGGAGAGGCGGTGGCCGTGGCCGACGACGAGCACGAGCTCGTCCTCGAACACGTTCTCGATCTTGAGGGCCGGCGAGTAGACGGGCAGCGAGGCGAAGCCGACGTCGGCGGCGCCGTTCAGGATGTCGGCGACGGTCTCGTCGGTGCTGGCCGTGGTGCGGAACGAGACGTCGATGCGCGGCTGGGCGCGCATGAAGGCCTCGAAGAGCGGCGCGAAGAGGTGGACGATGGCCTGGGTCGCCGCGGCCGCGCGCACGCGCCCGGCCGGGGAGTGCTCGCCGCCGGAGACGCGCTCGCGCAGCGCCTCCGCCTCGTCGAGCAGCCGCACCGCGTGCTCGAGCGCGGCCTGGCCGGCCGGCGAAAGCTTCACCCCGCGCTTGGCCCGGATGAAGAGCGGCTCCCCGAGCTCGGTCTCCAGCGACTTGATCTGGTGGCTGACCGCGGACTGGGTCAGGCCGAGGCGCTCGGCGGCACGGGTGAAGTTGAGCGTCTCGGCGACCACCCGGAACGTGCGGAGCTGCGACAGTTCCATCCCGTCTCCCCCTTGCCCTGGCCGGAGGGCCAGGGTCGCGCTGGCCGGCGAGCCAGGGCTGGCATCAGATCATCACGAAAACTCATGAATGATACCAGAGAGATCAAGGGGATCGCTTGACCTACGGTGTGAATACTCCCGATGAGCCGGCCGGCAGGGTGAGCCGGAGGCGTCCCCCCTCGACCACCACCTCGCCGAGCGATCCCAGCCGATCGCGCAGCCGCGCCCCTGCCGCGAGGCCGACCGGCGCGGTCGGCAGGTCGACGGTCGCTGGCGACGCGTCGGTGTTGATCGCCACCACGACGACGCGCCCATCGAGGACCCGGGCGTAGGCCCAGCTC
>Ga0316622_100002977_pt1 | contig 11932 bp, 6 predicted proteins | sample OWC_Aug_OW2_C1_D_FD_207646 | JGI IMG/M metagenome (GOLD analysis project Ga0316622, IMG submission 207646) | Wetland soil microbial communities from Old Woman Creek delta, Ohio, United States - OWC_Aug_OW2_C1_D5_C | ecosystem: Environmental > Terrestrial > Soil > Wetlands | place: USA: Ohio... | reverse complement strand
GCAAACCATACCGCTCGGACCCGCTGCCTCGCAGATCGCGATCAAGCAGCTCGGAACGAACGGCGGCGGGTTCTTCAATGTCAACTCGGCCCATCCTCTGGAAAACCCGACGGCATTCTCCAACTTTCTGGAAGTCCTGGCGATCCTGCTGATCCCTGCCGCTCTTTGTATCACCTTCGGACGGATGGTCGGCGATATGCGCCAGGGCTGGGCGCTGCTGTCTGCCATGACGATCGTGCTCGTCACGCTGATGGCATTATGTATTTGGAGCGAGCAGGACGGCAATCCGCGCTTCACGTCGCTCGGCATCGATCAGCAGGCAAGCGACCTCCAGCCGGGTGGCAGCATGGAAGGCAAGGAAGCGCGTTTTGGGATCGCGAATTCTGTGATCTGGGCCATGGCCACGACTGCGGCCTCGAACGGCTCGGTCAACTCCATGCACGATTCCTACACGCCGATGGGTGGCCTCTACCCGCTGGTGCTTATGCAGCTGGGGGAGGTCATTTTCGGCGGTGTGGGCTCAGGTCTTTACGGTTTGTTGATCATGGCTATTCTTACGGTCTTCATAGCCGGTCTCATGGTCGGCCGGACGCCGGAGTATCTGGGCAAGAAGATCGAGATGTTCGAGATGAAGATGGCCATTCTGGCGGTACTGGTCGTCAACGCCCTGGTCGCGATCGGTACAGCGGTCGGCGTTGCAACAACATCGGGCACAGCCGGTATCCTGAATCCCGGTCCGCACGGATTCACCGAGGTCCTGTATGCCTTTTCGTCCGCGGCGAACAACAACGGCAGCGCATTTGCAGGATTAAGCACCAACACGGTCTTCTATAATACGGCACTCGGTGTTGCCATGTTCATCGGACGGTTCTGGGTGATCATCCCGGTGCTTGCGATCGCGGGCTCGCTGGCAAAGAAAAAACAGGTCCCCGCGAGCCTGGGGACACTGCCGACGCACACACCGTTGTTCGTGGCGCTCTTGATCGGGATCATATTGATCGTCGGAGCGTTGACGTTCATGCCGGCGTGGGCGCTCGGGCCGATCGCGGAGCAGCTGATGAGCCGGTAAAGCGCATAGTGCATAGAGCAGAGGGTTTGAACCCTATGCGCTCTGCGCCATGCCTGATGCCAAACAAATCGTCTCAGAGTGACATACTACCAAGAGGAAAAGAACCATGACGAGTAAAACCAAAAAACGACCGCTCTTTGACCCGGCTATCGTCAAGAAAGCCTTGTGGGATTCCGTCATAAAGCTCGATCCCCGGTATCAGATCAAGAACCCGGTCATGTTCGTAGTGGAAGTCGGGAGCATTCTTACGACCCTGTTGTTCTTCCACGCGCTCTTCACGGGAAAGGGCGAGGCATCGCCGGGCTTTATCCTGCACATATCGGTATGGCTCTGGATAACGGTGCTCTTCGCCAATTTTGCGGAATCCATGGCAGAGGGAAGGGGCAAGGCCCAGGCCGACTCGCTGCGCAGGTCGAGGCGCGAGGTCATGGCCAAGCGGCTTGCGAAGCCGGCTGCTGACGGGGAGGTCACGAAGATCGCCTCGTCTCAACTCAAAAAAAGCGACGTCGTTCTGGTTGAAGCAGGGGACGTCATCCCCATGGACGGTGAGGTGATCGAGGGAGTTGCCTCGGTGAATGAAAGCGCCGTGACCGGCGAAAGCGCGCCGGTGATACGGGAGAGCGGCGGGGACCGGAGCGCGGTCACGGGAGGGACCACGGTACTTTCCGACTGGCTCGTAGTGAGGATCACGACTAGTCCCGGAGAGACATTCCTCGATCGGATGATCGGCATGGTCGAGGGCGCGAAGCGGCAGAAGACGCCGAATGAGATCGCCCTCGACATCCTGCTCGCGGGAATGACGATCATCTTTCTGCTCGTGTGCGTGACGCTACTTCCTTATTCACTCTTCAGTGTGAAGTCAGCCGGCCAGGGTACGCCGGTCACCATCACCGTGCTCACGGCACTGCTGGTCTGTCTCATCCCGACCACAATCGGCGGGCTGCTCTCGGCCATCGGCATCGCGGGCATGGACCGGATGATCCAGGCGAATGTGATCGCCCTGTCGGGCAGGGCGGTGGAAGCGGCCGGAGACGTGGACGTGCTGCTCCTGGACAAGACGGGGACCATTACCCTCGGCAACCGACAGGCAACGGAATTCATTCCCGCACCGGGCGTGCACGTGGGAGCCCTTGCTGACGCTGCCCAGCTCGCTTCGCTGGCGGACGAGACCCCTGAAGGGAGGAGCATCGTGGTGCTCGCGAAAGAGAAATACGGGCTCCGGGGGCGGGACATCCATACTCTTGGAGCAACGTTCGTGCCGTTTACCGCCCAGACCCGGATGAGCGGTGTCAATCTCGACGGCAGGGAGATCCGCAAGGGCGCGGCCGACGCCGTGGAGCAGTACGTCAAAAAGCAGGGCGGCATGCTCCCGCCCGATGTCCGCTCGATCGTGCATGATATTGCAAAGCAGGGGGCCACGCCGCTCGTCGTAGCTGACAAGGCCAAGGTGCTCGGCGTGATCCGCCTGAACGATATCGTGAAGGGCGGGATCAAGGAGCGGTTCGCCGAGATGCGGAAGATGGGCATCAGGACGATCATGATCACGGGGGACAATCCGCTCACCGCTGCCGCGGTCGCGGCGGAGGCCGGAGTGGATGATTTTCTGGCCGAAGCCACGCCCGAGACGAAGCTCAAACTCATCCGCGAGCACCAGAAAGGCGGAAGGCTCGTTGCCATGACGGGTGACGGCACGAACGACGCCCCGGCCCTGGCCCAGGCGGACGTTGCCGTTGCCATGCACACGGGCACCCAGGCGGCCAAGGAGGCGGGCAACCTCGTGGACCTCGATTCCAATCCTACGAAGCTCATCCAGATCGTCGAGATCGGCAAGCAGCTGCTCATGACCCGCGGCACGCTCACGACCTTCAGCATCGCGAACGACGTGGCGAAATACTTCGCCATTCTGCCGGCGGCGTTCCTGTCGATCTATCCAGCTCTCGGGGCGCTCAACATCATGGATTTGAAAACGCCGGAAAGCGCTGTACTGTCCGCGGTGATCTTCAATGCTCTGATCATCATCTTTCTGGTCCCGCTTGCTCTGCGCGGAGTGAAATACAGGCCTCTCGGGGCGTCGGTGGTGTTGCGGAACAACGCCCTGATCTACGGCCTCGGCGGCCTGATCGTTCCGTTCATCGGGATCAAACTGATCGATATGCTCATAACGACGATGGGGATTGTATGAATATGCCCCCTCAGCTCATTCCTCTCCGCGAAGGGAGAGGAAGTAATAGTTCCCTCGCCCCTCAGGGGGAGAGGGTTCGGGTGAGGGGTGGCTTACCATGAAAAGGAGAAAAGCATGTTCACCATACTTCGCAATTCACTCATGTCCTTGCTGCTGTTCACGCTCCTCACCGGGATCATCTATCCGATTGTGGTGACCGGGATCGCGCAGGCGGTATTCCCAAAACAGGCGAACGGCAGCATCATCGTAAAGGACGGCAAAACTGTCGGGTCCAGGCTGATCGGCCAGCAGTTCGACGACCCGAAATATTTCTGGGGCAGACTCTCGGCAACCGGTCCCTATCCCTATAACGGCGCGGCGTCATCCGGGTCCAACCTCGGGCCGAGCAACCCGAATCTCATAGCCGCCGTAGAAGGTCGCATCAAAGCCCTGCTTGAGGCAGCACCGGATAAAACCGCGAAGATCCCCGTGGACCTCGTCACGGCTTCGGGCAGCGGCCTTGACCCGCACATCAGCCCTGCCGCAGCGGAATATCAGGTGGAACGGGTGGCAAAGGCCCGGGGACTCGATGAACCTGCGGTCCGTTCCCTTGTCGCACAGCATACACAAGGACGCTGGCTCGGGATGATCGGAGAGCCGGTGGTCACTGTACTGGAACTGAATTTGGCGCTCGATGAACGCCGGTAACGGAGGAGTGATCGTATGAAAAAGAGATCATGGTTTCTCGTTGTACTGTTCCCGCTCGTAGTAGTCGGCATTTCGCTGCGCGCGGACGCAGTTTCACCTTCCCCAGTCCCGGAAGAGCGCGCAGAGAAGGCGGCAAAAGGAATCCGGGAAAAGGGGGAACTGGTATGCCTCTTCCAAAGCGGAACCGAGGACGTAAAAAAGACGATCAATGTTCATGACGTTATTGTCGTATTCCGTGAAGGTCCCAAGCACGATCTCAGAGAAGTCGGAAAGGTGAAAGTGCTGTCCTATGCAGGAGACGATTATATCAAGGGCGTGGTCATGGAAGGTGAGGTTCAGTCCGGAGATATTGCGAAAAAAGGGGATGTCGCGGGCCTCGTGATATCCTCCGAAGATAAATGCAGATAGTGCTGTCGCTGATGTGACTACGATTACTATCAATCTGTATGCGCATTGATGAAATCTGCATGAAAATACTATATAGTAGAAGCAGGGAGATCCGCTTTCGGAGTAGAACGTAATGGAAGAGCAAAGGCCTGATCCCGACCAACTGCTGCAGCGCGTCCGTAAGGAGGAAGAGCGGAAGCGCGAAGGGCAGCTCAAGATCTTCTTCGGTGCGGCACCGGGCGTTGGCAAGACCTATGCCATGCTGGAAGCTGCGCGGCAGAAGAAGCCCGAGGGTGTGGAGATCGTGGTTGGTCTTGTGGAGACCCACGGCCGCAAGGAAACCGAAGCGCTCCTCGAAGGGCTGGAGGTCCTGCCCCGCAGGAATGTCGAGTATCGCGGGACGCTCTTAAAGGAATTCGATCTCGATGCGGCCCTTCGTCGGAAACCCGCGATCATGCTCGTCGACGAGCTCGCCCATACCAATGCACCGGGATCCCGCCACAAGAAGCGATGGCAGGATATCTATGAGCTGCTCGGCGCGGGCATTTCCGTGTACACCACGTTGAACGTTCAGCATCTGGAAAGCCTTAATGATATCGTGTCCCAGATCACGGGCATCATCGTGCGTGAGACTGTTCCCGACTTCCTCCTGGAGCGGGCCGATGAGATCGAGCTGGTGGACCTGCCGCCGGACGACTTGATCCAGCGTCTGCGGGAAGGCAAGGTGTACATGCCGGACCAGGCGGCAGCGGCCATCGAGAACTTCTTTCGCAAAGGGAACCTGATCGCCCTCCGCGAGCTCTCCCTGCGCCGCACCGCCGACCGGGTCGATGAGCAGATGCAGGATTACCGCCAGGACAAGGGGATCAGGGACATCTGGCCTGCCGGCGAGCGGATCCTGGTTTGCGTTGGTGCAAATCCCCGTTCGATCAAGCTCATCCATGCGGCGCGAAGGCTGGCAGCCGGTTTGCGCTCCGAATGGATCGCCGTGCATGTCGAGGCTCCGGCGAAAGTCCGGCCGTCGGGGCAGGACCTCCGGCAGCTTGCCGATCATATGCGGCTCGCGGAGAGCCTGGGCGCTGAGAGCGTGACGCTCTCGGGGCAGCGGATGAGCGAAGAGATCCTGAACTATGCCCGCAGCCGCAACGTGACGCGGATCATCGTCGGGAAGCCGACGCATGCCCGCTGGAAGGACAAGCTGTTCGGGTCCCCGCTGGACGAGATCGTGCGGGGCAGCGGCGACATCGACGTGTACGTCATCAGCGGCGATCCGGCGGAGACCCACCGCCATGCCGAGCGGAGACGCGTCCCCCGCGCCTCGAGGAGACGGGAGTGGGCATGGAGCGTGCTCACCGTCGGCATCGCGACCGGTGCAGCTGCGCTGATGCAGCCCTACTTCGAGCAGGTCGATCTCGTGATGGTGTTCCTGCTCGGCGTCATGTTCGCCGCCAGCAGGACGAGCACATGGCCAGCCCTGTTCGCGGCGTTCCTGAGCGTCGCATCCTTCGACTTCTTCTTCGTGCCCCCGTTCTTTACCTTTTCCGTGAGCGATGCCCGGCATCTCGTGACCTTCGCGGTAATGCTCCTCGTGTCCATTGTCATCAGCAGGCTCACCCTCCGGGTGCGGAGCCAGGCGGAGGCGGCCCGTTTGCGCGAACGCAGGACCGCCGGATTGTACAATCTGAGCCGCGACCTGGTCCGCGAACGGGGTGCGAGCCGGCTTGCCGAGATCGCCATGAAGCATATCGCAGAGATGTTCGACAGCACCGTTGCCGTTCTGATCGCCGATGATCAGGGCCGCCTGGCGGTCGCGGGCGGCGGGCCGTTCGCGTTCGTACCGGACCAGCAGGAGTCGAGCGTTGCGCAGTGGGTGTACGAGCACCGGCAGCCTGCCGGATTGAGCACGGATACGCTGCCGGGGGCAAGGGCGCTTTATCTGCCGCTCATCGCTTCCGGCGGAGCCGTCGGCGTCGTCGGCGTCCTTCCCAAAACCACGGCGGAGGGCTTTGAACCGGAGCAATTTCACTATCTGGAGGCCTTCGCGAACCAGACCGCGATCGCGATCGAGCGGTCATTCCTGGGAGAAGCGGCCCAGCGCGCCATGCTCAAGGCCGAAACGGAAAGCCTGCGCAACACCCTGCTCAGCTCCATATCCCACGACCTTCGGACACCGCTGTCAGCGATCACCGGAGCCGCGACTACGCTCCTGCAGGAAGATGTCATGATCGACCAGGTGAGCCGTCTTGACCTGCTGCAGACGATCCAGGAGGAGGCGGAACATCTCAACCGGATCATCAGGAACGTCCTTGATATGACCCGGCTTGAATCGGGAGCAATTGCGGTGAATAAGGAGTGGCAGTCCCTTGAAGAGATCGTGGGCGTCGCGCTGAACCGCCTGGGCGACCGGCTCAAGGACCATCCCGTGATCGTGAAGCTCCCGGGGAATCTCCCGCTCATCCCCTTCGACGGCCTGCTCATCGAACAGGTCCTGATGAACCTGTTCGATAACGCCATTAAATACACGCCGAAGGGAACGCCGCTGGAGCTGTCTGCTTCAGAGTCCTTCTACACCGTGACTGTCGAGCTTGCCGATCGCGGACCCGGCATCCCGGCCGGCGAGGAAGAGCGCATCTTCGAGAAGTTCGTGCGCGGCCGCGGTACCGGAGGCGGCGTGGGCCTGGGGCTCGCCATCTGCCGCACCATTATCACCGCTCATGGCGGGAAGATCTGGGCGGAGAACCGTGACGGTGGTGGGGCCGTTTTCCGGTTTACCCTGTCGTCGGCGGGGATACCGCCGCTTCCCAAGCGGGAAGAAGAATAAACAAAGGACGGACGGCAAGGGTCATGGAGCAGGGAGCGGGATTTGTGACCGGACGCCGGGATGCGGAGCCGTTCTGCTTCGCTCATTGGTACTTGCTACGGTAATGCATATGTCTAACGAGAAAGAACTCATATTGCTGATCGAGGACGAGCCCCAGATGCGGAGGTTCCTGCGCATCACGCTCCAGACCCAGGGCTACCGGCTCATCGAGTCGGAAACAGGCACGGACGGCCTGCTGCAGGCGGCGGCGCGGAATCCCGACGTGGTCCTGCTGGACCTGGGCTTGCCGGACCTGGACGGGCTTGCGGTGACCGAGAGGCTCCGGGAATGGACCCAGACACCGATCATCATCATTTCGGCACGGGAGCAGGAACAGGACAAGGTGAAGGCACTCGATGCCGGGGCTGATGACTATCTGACGAAGCCCTTCAGCGCAGGCGAACTGATGGCACGGATTCGCGTCGCCCTTCGCCACGCGGTCAGGCAGCGGGCGGGTCAGAGCGAACCGGTGTTCATCGTGCAGAACCTCAGGGTGGACCTTGCGCAGCGGCAGGTCTTCCTCGACGACCGGGAAGTGCACCTGACGCCGATCGAGTACAAGCTGCTGACGGTGATGATCCGTCATGCCGGCAAGGTGATCACGCACCGCCAGCTGCTCCTGGAGGTGTGGGGGCCGGCGTATGTCGAGGAGGTCCAGTATCTGCGGGTCTACATGACGCAGCTTCGGCACAAGCTGGAAACGGACCCGGCGCGTCCGAAGTTCTTTCTGAACGAGCCGGGCGTCGGATACCGGCTGCAGTACGACCAGGAAGAATAAGAATCAATAGGGCCAGGTCTACTTTCTTGTCATTTGGCCTTGCAGGCTGCGCCTTGAGTCTTGCACGTAGCACGTAGGAGGAATGTTTCTTCGTACAGAATCATGTATTATCCGTTTCAGCTTTCACGAGGCATGATGTGCTAGGATTCGAGAATCCACCGGACACGGTATTCCATGCCATCCTTCGTGATAGCCTCGACTTTGTCGGTGATCGAGCGGGGGTGCAAAAGGTTGTCTCTAAAAGCTTCGGAACTCAAACAGCACATCAGTTCGCGGTTCAATCCAGGCTCATAGGCCGCACCTTTATGGCTTCCCCCGACAGGAATCAGTCCGACAAGTAGTATACTTAGGGTGTACGACAGCGGCAACGTGCGCCGGCGATGCTTCAGAGGAGGTAGTCCTGTGGACGGAGAGCAGAAACCACCTTTTTCAAAACGGCTGAAGACCCTCATCCTGGGCGGCAAGCACGACATCCACGACACGTCGATCTTCCACAAGCTGTCGCTCATCGCCTTCTTCGCCTGGATCGGGCTGGGGGCCGATGGCCTGTCATCGTCGTGCTACGGCCCCGAAGAGGCGTTCATCGCCCTGCAGGGCCATACCCACCTGAGCGTCTTTATTGCGCTCATGACAGCGGCCACGATCTTCATCATTACCGCCAGCTATTCCCAGATCATCGAGCTCTTTCCTACGGGTGGCGGCGGCTATCTCGTCGCGAGCAAGCTGCTTTCTCCTTCTGCCGGCATGGTCTCGGGTTCGGCGCTGCTGATCGACTATGTGCTCACGATCACGATCTCCGTCGCGAGCGGCGCGGACGCGATGTTCAGTTTTCTCCCGCCCGCATGGCTTCCCTATAAGCTCGCATTCGCCGCCGGCGGGGTCCTCATGCTCTCGGTCATGAACATGCGCGGGGTCAAAGAGTCCGTCCTTCCCCTTGTGCCGGTCTTTCTAACGTTTGTCGTCACCCATGCCTTCATCATCGGCTATGCCATCGTGATGAACGCCGGGAACTTCGGCGAGGTCATCAGCGCAACGAAGGTGGATGTCGCGAGGACGCAGTCGGAGCTCGGCCTCGGCGGCATGATCTTCCTGCTGCTGCGTGCGTACAGCATGGGTGCGGGCACATACACAGGCATCGAGGCGGTGAGCAACGGCCTGCCGATCCTGCGGGAGCCGAAAGTGAAGACGGGCAAGAGAACCATGCGCTACATGGCCATCTCCCTCGCCGTGGTGGTGATGGGACTGATGATCGCCTACGTGCTCTACCGGGTCGAGCCGTCCGCGGGAAAGACGCTGAATGCGGCGCTCTTCGAGAAGATGACACAGGACTGGGGAAAGACCGGTGTTGCGTTCGTACTGGTGACCCTGCTGTCAGAGGCGGTGCTGCTGTTCGTCGCCGCCCAGACAGGCTTCCTCGATGGACCGCGCGTGCTGTCGAACATGGCGCTGGACCGGTGGTTCCCGACCAAGTTCGCCATGCTCTCCGACCGCCTGGTGACGCAGAAGGGAATCCTGCTCATGGGCGGCGCCGCGCTCCTGACCATGATATTGACGGGCGGTTCGGTCAAGTACCTCGTCGTGCTGTACAGCATCAACGTGTTCATCACTTTCTTCCTGTCCCAGCTCGGGATGGTGCGCCACTGGTGGCAGGTGCGGGGGAAAGAGGACCATTGGGAGAAGAAGCTCTTCATAAACGGCGTCGGCATGACACTCACGTTTTTCATCCTTATTTCCGTGACGGTGCTCAAATTCCACGAGGGAGGATGGATCACGATCCTGCTGACGGGATCGCTGGTCGTCATGGCTCTCCTGACGAAGAGGCACTACCGGAATACTTACGCACTGCTGCACCGGCTGGACGAACTAGTCACCGTCGCCGAAAGTTCATGTCCCATCGATCCCGAGGCAACGCGGACGGAGCAGGAGCGGACCGTGAAGTACGACCCCAAGGAAAAGACCGCGGTCCTGCTCGTGAGCGGGTTCAACGGCCTCGGCCTGCACACGCTGTTCGGCGTCATCCGTCTGTTCGGCGGGACCTTCCGGAACTTCGTGTTCATCCAGGTCGGCGTCGTGGATGCCGGGAACTTCAAGGGCGCCGAGGAGGTCGCGCTCATGAAGGAGCACGTTCAGCAGGACCTCGACCGCTACGTCCGGTACATGCGCTGCCACGGGTATTACTCGTCCGGTTTTTCGTCCTTCGGGACCGATGTGGTCGACGAGGTCGAGAACATCATGCCGAAGATCCTGGAGCGCTTCCCGAACGCCATCCTCTTCGGCGGCCAGTTGGTCTTTCCCAAGACCACGCTCCTGTCAAACTTGTTCCACAACTACACCATCTTCGCGGTCCAGCGCCGGTTCTACAGCCAGGGGATCCCGCTGGTCGTCCTGCCGATCCGCGTATAGATTCGCGTCGGAGACCGCTGTCCCGAAGTTCCCCGCCAGCACGGCCTATTTTCTTCTCGGCCGGCTATTCCAGCTTTTTTCCCGTTGACCCCTCCGCCGGCCTGGTATACTATTGTCCCACTATGTTCCCGGTACGGCTCCCCGCGAAGTTCGTCATCCTCGTCCTCGGCATCCTCATTGTCGTTCTCGGCATCCTGTCAGCGGTCATCATCGAACGCGAAAAACGGCTCCTCGCCCGGAAGGCCGCCGAGCAGGAGCATCTCCTGGCCAGGACCATCGTCGCCGACCTGAAGGACAATATGCTGGCGGGAAGACCGCGAAGCACGCTGACCCTGATCAAGGAGCTGCAGGGCGCCTACGGTCTCGTCAGGCTCGAGGTGCTTCGCAAGGACGGCTCGCCTGCCTTTGACCAGAGGGGCGCCCGGCGCATGCTTCCGCAGATCGCGCAGGCGTTCCAGAGCGGCAAGGTCATGGATTTCAACGAGGGCAGCGAACTGCCCCTGCATACCAATATCTTTCCCCTCCCGAACGAGAGCGAGTGCCGGCGCTGTCATGCCAAGGCAGGTGACATCCTCGGCGCGATCCTCATCTCCCACTCGCTCGAAGATACGATCGAGGAGATCAAGTCCAGCAAACGCCATCTCGCCTTTCTGTTCATCGCCATGCTTGTGGTGACCGGGGCGCTTCTTTATGTCACGGTGCAGAAGCTTGTCCTGTCTCCGCTGGAAGAGCTCCACCGGGGCGCAGAGATCATGGGCGGGGGGGACTTGACCCACCGCATAAACGTCAAGGGCCATGACGAGTTCAGCGATCTTGCCGGAACGTTCAATGAGATGGCGAGAAAACTGAAGGAGACGTACGGCGGTTTGGAGAAGATGGTAAAGGTCCGGACCAACGAGCTGAATGAGAGCGTCCGGCTCCTGCAGGGGATCCTTTCGAGCATGTCCAGCGGGGTGGTGCTGCTGGACCGGGAAGGCAAGGTGAAGATCGTCAATCGGCCCGGAGCGAACCTGCTCGGTCGAACCGTCGAGGAACTGGCCGGACGGAAGCTGGCCGAGGTCGTGCCGGAGACGCGGGGGTTCTTTATCGGCCGGATCGGCGGCTATGAAGAGGTCGTGGTGCATGCCCTGGAGACCCGCATTCCGCTCGGGTTCACGGTGTCTCCCTATGCGGTCGGAGATGTCGAGCAGGAGGGTCTCATCATCGTTTTCCAGGACCTGACGGAGCTCAGGGCCCTCCAGGGAGAGTTGCTGAACAGGGAGCGGTTCGCCGCCATGGGCAGGGTGGTGGCCGGCGTTGCACACGAGATCCGGAACCCCCTGTTCGGGATCAGCGCCATCGGGCAGATCTTCGAGCGGGAGCTCAAGGACCCCGCACAGCAGGAGCTGTGCCGCGCCCTCCTTGCCGAAACAAAACGGCTGAACCAGCTGGTCGAGGAACTGCTGATCTATGGCAGGCCCATGAAGCTCAACCGGGAAGACATGGACCTGCGGGTCCTCTGGGAAGAGGTGCTGGACCTGCATCATGAGGAACTCCGGCAGCGGCGTATCAAGGTGATCGGCGACT
>Ga0316622_100002976_pt1 | contig 11932 bp, 8 predicted proteins | sample OWC_Aug_OW2_C1_D_FD_207646 | JGI IMG/M metagenome (GOLD analysis project Ga0316622, IMG submission 207646) | Wetland soil microbial communities from Old Woman Creek delta, Ohio, United States - OWC_Aug_OW2_C1_D5_C | ecosystem: Environmental > Terrestrial > Soil > Wetlands | place: USA: Ohio... | reverse complement strand
CATGAGAGCGACCTTGACGGGCAGCCTGCCCGGCAAGAGCAAGCGCCTCGTCGAGCGCGCCGCCCGGGAAAGCGGATTGACGACCAGCGAGTACGTCCGTCTCGCCATCTTCCGAAAGCTCTGGCAAGACGCGGCGCACGAGTCCCGCCGCATGGCCGTTCCTCGCGCCCGGGCCCGGGGAATCTTCACCGACGACGAGGTCTTCCGGCTGATCCCGCGTCCTGTGGGACGAGCTCGTGGAGAAGCTGCGAGACGAGTTCTCCCTCGCCCTCGATGACCTGCCGCTCCTGGACCTCTATCGCCGGCATGCCAGGTGGGTTGAACCGGAACCCCTGGCCACTCCGGCCTGTAGCGACGCCGACGATGACTGGGTTCTCGCCACTGCCCTGGCGGGGCAGGCGTAAGCCATCGTGACCGGTGACGGCGACCGGCTCGAGCTCGGCGCCTGTCAGGGCGTCGCCATCCTCAGTCCCCGGCAGTTCATCGAGCGACTGGTCCGCGGAAGCCAGCGCGGCTCGTCGTCCCTGCGGGGGCGCCGGCTGCCGCCTACTTCTTGACGTGCACTTCCTTGGCGGTCAGCTTTCCGTCCTTCTCGCCGTACTTGACGATCACCGTCTGCTTCTCCGAGATGAACTCGCCGATCGTCGCCGGCTTGCCGTCCGCCTTCAGCGCGTCCATCTTGTGGTGCCCGCCCTTGACGACGACCAGGGTCTCCTTGCTGTCGACCGCGAACGTCCAGTCCTTCGCGGCGCTGTCGGTGATCACGAAGGTGCCGCCGGTGACCGCCTTGACGGTCCCGGTGACCTCCTTGTCCCCGGCGAAGACGAACCCGGCGACCAGCATGACCAACGCCACGCATGCAACCCGGCGCACCATATGCACCTCCTCTGCACGACGCTCCATCCGAAAGGTGTTCCTTTCGAATCTAGACCTCTCCACGCCCCTCGGCAAGGGGAAAGAACGCCGCGCCACGGGAGGGGGGCGCGACGCGGCGCGGCCGGCGAGCAGCGGGGGGGTGAGGGGGGGCGCGACGCCGCGCCCCCCTGACGAGAACGCCTAGCTGCAGCCGCTCGTCGACCCGCAGTTCGCGCAGCGGTAGCAGGACCCGTTGCGAACCATGATGCTGCCGCAGTAGTGGCAGGGCGGCGCGTCCGACTGGGCGCGAATCGCCGCGCCGGGCGCCGGCATCTCGGGGGCGCGGTCGGACTGGACCGACACCGGCGTGACCGGGCCCGAGTGCGGCTTCAGCGAGGTCTCGGTCGCCTGCACCCCCACCGCCTCCTGGCGCTCGGCGGAGAGGAACTTCGAGGCCAGCCACCGGAAGATGTAGTCCGTGATGCTCTTGGCGTAGGGGATCTCGGGGTTCTTGGTGAAGCCGGACGGCTCGAAGCGCACGTGCGAGAACTTCTCGACGAGAGCCTCGAGGGGGACACCGTACTGCAGCGCCATCGAGATCGAGGTCGCGAAGGCGTCCATGAGGCCGGAGATCGTCGAGCCCTCCTTGGCCATCACGAGGAAGATCTCGCCGGGCTTGCCGTCCTCGTACATCCCGACCGTGATGTAGCCCTCGTGGCCCGCGATCTGGAACTTGTGGGTGATCGCGTGGCGCTCGTCGGGCAGCTTGCGGCGGGCGGGGCGGGGCTCGGCGGCGGGCACGGCGGCGAGGGCCGCCGGCGCCTCGGACGTGCCCTTCGCCTCCTCCTTGGAGGTCGACAGCGGCTGGCTGCGCTTGCAGCCGTCGCGGTACACCGCGATCGCCTTGAGGCCCAGCCGCCAGCCCTCGACGTACGCCTCCTGGATGTCCTCGGGCGTGGCGTCGGTCGGCATGTTGACGGTCTTGGAGATGGCGCCCGAGAGGAAGGGCTGCACGGCCGCCATCATCTTGATGTGGCCCCTCCAGTCGATGGAGCGCTTGCCGTTGCGGGGCGGGAAGGCACAGTCGAAGACCGCCAGGTGCTCCGGCTTCAGGTGGGGCGCCCCCTCGATCATCTCCTTCTCGTCGATGTAGCGGAGCGTCTCCTCGACCTGGACCGGCGTGTAGCCCAGCTTCCGCAGCACGCCCGGCACCGACTGGTTGACGATCTTCATCATCCCGCCGCCCACGAGCTTCTTGTACTTGACGAGGGCGATGTCGGGCTCGATCCCGGTGGTGTCGCAGTCCATCATGAAGCCGATCGTGCCGGTGGGCGCCAGCACCGTCACCTGGCTGTTGCGATAGCCGTGCTGCGCGCCCAGGGCGTAGGCCTCGTCCCAGACGTCGGTGGCGGCCTGCAGGAGGCCCTTCGGCACGAGGGTGGGGTCGATCATGTGGGCGTGCTTGCGGTGCTTGTCGATGACCCGCAGCATCGGCTCCGCGTTCTTCGCGTGGCCGGCGAAGGGGCCCATGGCGGAGGCGACCCGCGCGGACTGCGCGTAGGCCTCGCCGTGCATGAGCGCCGTCACCGCGGCGGCGTAGGCGCGGCCCTCGTCCGAGTCGTAGGGCAGCCCGCGGTCCATGAGCAGGACGCCGAGGTTGGCGTAGCCGAGGCCGAGGGGCCGGAAGTCGTGGCTGTTCCTGTCGATGGCCGGCGTCGGGTAGCTCGAGTTGTCGACCAGGATCTCCTGGGCGGTGATCACGGTGCGGCAGGCGGCGCGGAAGTCCTCGACGTCGAACTCGCCGCCCTCGCCCACGAACTTCATGAGGTTGAGGCTCGCCAGGTTGCAGGCGGTGTCGTCGAGGAACATGTACTCCGAGCACGGGTTCGAGCCGTTGATGCGGGCCGTGTTCGGGCAGGTGTGCCAGTCGTTGATCGTGGTGTCGTACTGGATCCCGGGGTCGCCGCACTGCCACGCGGCCTCGGCCATCATCTTCATCAGGTCGCGGGCGCGGAAGGTCTCGCAGGGCTCGCCGGAGATGACGTACTTCGTCTGCCACTCCCGGTCCTCGACCACCGCCCGCATGAACTCGTCGGTCACGCGCACCGAGTGGTTGGCGTTCTGGAAGAAGACCGAGTCGTAGGCCCCGCCGCGCACGTTGAAGGCGCCGTCGTAGCCGGCGTCGATGAGCGCCCAGGCCTTCTTCTCCTCGTCCGCCTTGCAGTTGATGAACTCGACCACGTCGGGGTGGTCGGTGTTGAGGATGACCATCTTCGCCGCGCGGCGGGTCTTGCCCCCGCTCTTGATGACGCCGGCGAAGGCGTCGTAGCCGCGCATGAAGGAGACGGGGCCGGAGGCGGTGCCGCCGCCGGCGAGCGGCTCCTTGGAGGAGCGGATGTCCGAGAGGTTCGAGCCGGTGCCCGACCCGAACTTGAAGAGCATCCCCTCCGTGCGGGCGAGGCCGAGGATCGACTCCATCGTGTCCTGCACCGCGTTGATGAAGCAGGCCGAGGACTGCGGGCGCTTCTCGATCCCGACGTTGAACCAGACCGGGCTGTTGAAGGCCGCCTTCTGCTGGACGAGGAGGTGGGTGAGCTCGTCGCTGAAGGCCTGGAGGTCCTCGGGCGTCGCGAAGTAGCCCTGGGCCTCGGCCCAGGCGCGGATCGTGTCGACCACGCGCGAGATGAGGCCTCGCACGCTGCGCTCGCGGTCGGTCGCGCCCATCTGGCCGCGGAAGTACTTGGAGGCGACGATGTTCGTCGCGGTCTGGCTCCAGGTGCTCGGCACCTCGATGCCGTGCTGCTCGAAGACCGGCTGACCCCTCTCGTCGTTGATGACCGCGGAGCGCATCTCCCAGGTCACCTCGTCGTAGGGGTGTCTTCCCGCCTTCGTGAAGTGCCGCCGGAAACTCAGGCCCGCTCGCTTCTCCGCGTGGGGCGCGGTGCGGGTCTCGCCTCTCGGGTTCTCCACGGGATGGGTCGACATCAGTGCTACCTCTCTTGCTGCTGCTTGGCTTCCCAAGGGCGACGACTCTCCGGTGACCGGCGATCCTGCTCGCCAGCCGGCCCGGCGCGGTGACTTTGCCGTAATGCGGCGACGGCGATTATCGGGAAGCGCATCCTGAGAGTCAAGGCAAAAAACACAAGATCTTGTGGGCTCGCCCACACTGACACCATTATGTTGCAGTTCAGTGAGTTACGGCAACCGGCGCTTGGTGGAGCTGGGTTGTTCGAGCGTTCTGGTCAAGCGTATCCGCAGCGATACACTGGACATTTTATCTAGTACTGGTGAGTGTTTATAGTGCACGATCTTCACCCTGCATTCGACGATGTCCGTCAATGTCTTGTCTTCATGGCAGAAAATGACTACTCTGACGTCTCAGTCCCGACCCGTGCGAGACGCCAGTGGCGGGTCGAGGGCGTGGCGTCACGCAACCGTCGCCGCCGCGTCACGGTCCGGTGCTGGACCTGGAGCAGGAATGACCCCGCATCTGCGCATCATCGAAGGCGCCTACCTTCGCGACATCCTCGATCAGCCGCGCGCGCTCGCCGCGACGCACCGCGGCCTCGAGGCGACTCCCGCCCTCGAGGGCGTCGCGCGAGCGCTGCGCGACGGCGAGCTGCGTCGCGTGGTGCTGACGGGCATGGGCTCGTCGCACCTCGGGCTCGTGCCGCTGCACCTGCGGCTGGTCGAGGCGGGCCTCGCCCCGCTCAGCGTGGAGGCCTCGGAGCTCGTCCACTACCAGCACGGCCTGCTCGGCGCGGGCACGCTGCTCGTGCTCGTCTCGCAGTCCGGCCGCAGCGCCGAGATCGTGCGGCTGCTCGAGGCGGTGCGCGGGCGCGGGATGGTCACGATCGGCCTCACGAACACGGCCGACAGCCCGCTCGCGCGCGAGGCGACGACGGCCGTGCTCACGCACGCGGGCGAGGAGGCGACCGTCTCCTGCAAGACGTACCTCGCCGCGCAGATGGCGCTCGCCTGGCTGGGCGAGGTCCTGGCCGGCGGCGACCGCGACGCCGCGCGAGCCACGCTCGCGCAGACGGAGGCCGCGGCGGCGGCGTACCTCGTCGCGTGGCGCTCGCACGTCGAGTGGCTCGCGGGAGAGCTGCGAGGCGTGCGCGCGGTCTACTACACCGGGCGCGGTTCCTCGCTCGCCGCGGCGTGCTCGGCCGGCCTCATCACCAAGGAGTCGACGCACCGGCCGTCGGAGGGGATGAGCAGCGCGGCCTTCCGCCACGGGCCGATGGACATGCTCGACGCGGACGTGTTCGTGCTCGCCTTCGGGGGGGCGGCGCGGACCCGCGCCCTCAACGAGGCGCTCGTCGCCGACGTGCGCGCCGCTGGCGCCCGGGCCTTCCTCGCGGCCGAGGACGCGCCGGAGCCGGCTCTGCGCCTCGCCGCCGTTCCCGACCTCGCCCGTCCGGTGCTCGAGCTGCTGCCGGTCGAGATGATCACGCTCGCGCTCGCCGCGCTCGACGGCCGCGAGGCCGGCCGCTTCGAGCGGGTCACGAAGGTCACCGCGACGGAGTGACGCGTGTCATCCCGAGTCCCGACCCGCGTGAAAACGGGGGTCGCCCTGGGCAATGACCTGTCGTCGCCCCGTGGCCTCGGCTCGTATCGGATCCGTCGACCCCGTAGGAAGGCCCCGGGGGGGACTGCGGATCCCTCGTCGCCCGACTCGGATGGAGCTCCTCGGGATGACAGGTCATGGGCTCGAGGCGACCGGCGACCCGCCGATCGTGACTCGGGGCGACGAGGCCTCCGGTCACTCCGGCAGGTCGACCTCGTAGGTCTCCGTCCTGTACGGCCGGAAGCCGCGGGCGAGGTAGTTCGGCAGGGCGCCCGGATGGTCGAGGGTGCAGGTGTGGAGCCAGACCCGCGAGGCCCCTCGGGCCCACGCGGCCTCCACCGCCTCGGTGAGCAGGTACTTGCCGAGGCCGCGGCCCTGGAACTCCGGCAGCAGGCCGAAGTACGAGACCTCGACCGAGCCGTCGTGGTGCTTCTCCAGCTCGAAGTAGCCGGCGGGAGCGCCGGCGACCGTCAGGAGGTGCAGCGAGACGGCCGGGTCCGAGAGCCGCGCGCGGATCTGCTCGTCCGACCAGCGGACCCGCTCGAGCCAGAAGTGGCCGCGGCCCACCTCGGCGTAGAGGTAGCGGAAGAACGAGGCCGGGCAGCCCTCGACGCGCTCCACGCGGGCCCGGGGGTCGGGGCGGGGCGCGGGGCGCAGAAGGGACCGGTCGGCGAGCGCGACGTGCGTGCGGACGACTTCCACTCGGGGCACGGAGGAAGTCTAGAATGACTCCACCGCGAGGACGAATGACCGAGCCCGGTTTCCCGGAGGACTGGACGGACGAGCGCCGGCGGGGCTTCCGCGAGGCCCTTCGCACGCGCCGCGAACGCCAGGTGCGCGGGGGGCAGGCGGTCGGCCTCGCCCTCGTGGGCATCGTGGCGGCGGGCGTGCTGCTGCGCCTGCCCGAGACGTGGTGGGTGCCGGCGGTGGGGGCGGTCGCCCTGGGCGGCCTCGTGTTCCGGATGGTGAACTGGAAGTGCCCGGCGTGCGGCGAGCGGCTGCCCACGCGCGGGGGCCGGATGTGCCGCGGCTGCGGGGCGCCGCTCGACGGGTGAGCGGGGGGAGGAAGCGATGAGCACGAGGCGATGGGTCCTGGCCGTCCTGGGGACGGCCGTGGCCTCCGGATGGGGCGTGGGGACGGCGCGGGCCTCCGACGTCGAGGCGGCGGTCCTCGCGGCGCACGACAGGAGGATCGCCCTCACGATCGCGGGCGACCTCGCCGCGCTCGCCGCGATGATGACGGACGACCTCACCTACACGCACTCGAGCGGCGTCGAGGAGTCGAAGGCCGAGTTCCTCGAGGGCCTGAAGACCGGCAAGTACGTCTACCGCGAGATCACCCCGCGCGGCCGGAAGCTGCGCGTGCACGGCGACGCGGCCATCGTGTCGGGACCGGCCCACATCGTCATCGAGCCCGGGGGCAAGCGCACGGAGCTCGACCTCTACTTCACGGAGCTGTACGTGAAGCAGGCCGGCCAGTGGCGGATGGCGCTGTGGCAATCGACGCGCCTGCCCGCGCCCACCCCGGCGGCGAAGTAGGAGGCGTCCAAATACTTGGTGAAACTCCCGGCCCCGCCGGCTCGTCTCAAGCTGAAACCGCGTCACGTCCCGCTGGAGGTCCTCGCATGCCTGAAGATCGTGGAATGACTCGCCGCAAGGCCATGGGCCTGGGCGCCGCCGCCTTGGGCTCGGTCGCCGCCTACGACATCCTGGCCGGGCCCGCCCGGGCCCTGGCCTCGACCGGCCCCGGCGCCACCTCCGGGATCGGCTACTTCGCCCGCTTCGGGGTCACGGAGAAGCTGATCCAGGCGACCCTCGGCGAGGCCCTTTCGAGCGGCGGCGACTTCGCCGACGTCTTCTTCCAGCACCAGGTGGCGAACACCTACCTCCTCGAGGACGGGGCGGTGAACCGGGCTTTCGCCGACGTGAAGCTCGGCGTCGGCGTGCGGGTCGTCAAGGGCGACCAGACCGGCTATGGCTTCACCGAGGACCTGACCCCCGAGGGCCTGCGTCTCGCGGCAAAGACCGCCGCCGCCATCGCGACCGGCCCCTCGCGACCGGCCCCCGCGCGCTTCCACGCGACCGGCGAGCTGCCCTCCCGCTACGCGGTGAAGACGCGGTGGGAGGACGTGCGGCCGGAGGCGAAGCTGCCCCTCCTCCGGTCGGTGAACGAGAAGGCCATGGGTGCCGACCCGCGCCTGCGCAAGGTCCGGGTCTACTTCGTGGACGAGTCGGGGGCGATGCTCCTCGCCGACTCGAACGGCCAGATCGTCGAGGACCTGCAGCCCATGACCACCATGGGCCTCACCTGCATCGCCGAGCAGGACGGCCGGCGCGAGGAGAACTTCCACAACGTCGCCGCCCGCGACGACATCTCCTACTACTCGCCGGACCGGGTCGATCGGATGGTCCGCGAGTGCGTCAAGAACACCATGATCCTGTTCGAGGCCACCCCCGCCCCGGCGGGCGAGATGCCGGTGGTGCTCGCGGCGGGCTCGTCGGGCATCCTCCTCCACGAGGCGATCGGCCACGGCATGGAGGCCGACTTCAACCGCAAGAACGTGTCGATCTACTCCGACAAGATCGGCAAGCCCGTGGCGAAGCCGTTCGTCAACATCGTGGACGAGGGCACCCAGGAGCACGCCCGCGGGGCCATCAACGTGGACGACGAGGGAACGGTGGCCGGCAAGACGATGCTCGTGCAGGACGGCGTCCTCACCACGTACCTCCACGACAAGATCTCGGCGAAGCACTACGGGGTGGCACCCACCGGCAGCGGCCGCCGGGAGAGCTACCAGCACGCCCCCATGCCCCGGATGCGCTCCACCTACATGCTGCCGGGGCCGCACAAGAAGGACGAGATCATCGCCTCGGTGAAGAAGGGCCTCTACTGCACCCGCTTCACGAACGGCCAGGTCCAGATCGGGGCCGGGGACTTCACCTTCTACGTCAAGAACGGCTTCCTGATCGAGGACGGCAAGCTCACCCGCCCGATCAAGGACGTGAACATCATCGGCAACGGGCCGAAGGTCCTCGAGCTCGTGGACATGGTCTCCGACGATCTCGCCATCGACGAGGGCGGCTGGACCTGCGGCAAGAACGGCCAGTCCGTCCCCGTCTCCCAGGGCCTGCCGACCGTCCGCGTCGCCTCGATCACCGTGGGCGGCAGCACGAGCAAGAGCTAGGGAGGCGACCATGAGCACCAGCCAGACGGACGTCCGCGAGATCGCCCGCGCCGCCATGAAGAGCGCCCTCGCGAAGGGGGCGAAGGAAGCGGCCGCCACGTTCAGCCGTTCCCGCAACGTGAGCCTCGAGTGGCGCGACGGCAAGGTCGAGAAGATCAACGAGGCCACGACGCGGGGGCTGACGCTCCAGCTCTACGTGGACGGCCGCTACTCCCAGGTGTCGTCCTCGGACCTTCGGCCCGAGGCCCTCGACACCTTCATCGCCGATTCCATCTCCATGACCCGCGTCCTCTCCGAGGACCCCTTCCGCTCGCTGCCCGATCCCGCGCTCTACGAGGGGCGGGCCTCCGTGGACCTGCAGCTCGAGGACCCGGCATACCCGACCGTCACCCCGGACCAGCGCCGGAAGGCCGCGCAGCAGATGGAGGAGGCGGCCCGGGCGGTGAAGGGGGCGGAGTCCATCCTCTCCGTCTCGACCGGCTTCGACGACACGCGCACGGAGAGCTTCCGCGTGGCGTCGAACGGGTTCGAGGGGACTCGAGTCGACACCGTGTTCTTCGTCTCCGCCTCCGTCAGCGTGAAGGACGCCGACGGCCGGAGGCCCGAGGACTACTCCTTCGGCGGCTCGCGCTTCCTGGGCGAGGTGCCGGCGGTGAGCGAGGTCGGTCGCCAGGCGGCCGAGCGGGCCATCTCCCGCCTCGGGGCGAAGAAGCCCCCGTCGGCGGTGATGACCCTGGTCATCGACAACCGCGCCGCCGGGCGGCTGATGGGGGCGCTCGGAGGGCCGCTCTCGGGCGCGTCGCTCCAGCAGAAGCGCTCCTTCCTCGAGGGCAAGCTGGGCCAGGCCGTGGGAAGCCCGCTTCTCGACGTCGTGGACGACCCTCTCATCCCGAGGGCCTTCGGCTCCCGCCTCTACGACGGCGAGGGGCTCGCCGCGCGGAAGCGGCCCGTCTTCGAGAAGGGCGTCCTGCGCAGCTACTACATCGACACCTACTACGGGAAGAAGCTGAAGATGGCGCCCACCTCGGGCGGGGTCAGCAACCTCGCCTGGACGCTCGGGGCGAAGCCGCAGGCCGCGATCCTGAAGGACGTGGGCGAGGGGATCCTGGTCACGAGCTTCCTCGGCGGCAACTCGAACGGCACCACCGGCGACTACTCGTTCGGCGTGCAGGGCTTCCGCGTCCGCGGCGGCGAGCGCGCCGAGCCGGTCGGCGAGATGAACATCGCCGGCAACATGCTCGAGCTGCTGAAGAAGCTCACTGCGGTCGGCAACGACCCCTGGCCGTACTCGTCGATGCGCACGCCCACCCTCGTCTTCGAGGGCGTGCAGCTCGCGGGGGTGTAGCGGGCTCCGCGCTCAGCCCCGGATCCTCTCGAGCGCCCGGCGGGCCTCGCGCCGAACGCGCTCGTCGGCGTCGTTCGCCGCGCGCTCCAGCGCGTCGAGCACCGGGCTCGACGCCGGCCCCAGGCGGCCCAGGGCCCGTGCCGCCTGGAGGCGGACCTCGGGGTCGGCGTCCCCCAGCGCCGCGAGCACCGTCGCGCCCACGGCGCCGCCCTTCGCTCCGAGCTTCCCGAGGGCGCGGACGGCCTCCGCGCGCACCCAGCCCTCGCCGTCGCGCAGCCGAGCCAGCAGCGCCGACTCGACGTCCGGGGAGAGGACGCCGATCTCGCCGAGGGCGAAGGCCGCGTTCGCCCGGACGCGCACGTCGGCGTCGCCGAGCGACCCGGCGGCGAGCGGTGCCACCGCCTCCAGGGCCTCCGGGCCGATCTTGGCCAGCGCGAGCGCCGCCTTCGCGCGCGTGGCGGCGTCCCCGCTGCCCAGGCGGCGGACGAGGCCGGGAACGGCGGGGCGGATCGCGGGGCCGAGGCGCTTTGCGGCCCGGGCGGCGCCCTGGAGATCGTAGCCGTCCTCGTTCTCGAGCATGGCCACCAGCGCTTCCAGGGCCTCGCCCGCGGCGGCGCCCATCCCGCCCAGGGTGAAGGCCGCGAAGTTGCGAACGGATGGATCCGGGCTCTCGAGCGCGCGGGAGAGGTCGGACAGATGGCGGCCCGGGACGACGCCGATCCGCGCCAGGGCCCGCGTGGCCTCCCACCGGACGACTTCCCGCGGGTCGTCCAGGGCCCGCAGCAGCCGCGGGACCGCTCCCCGCGCGGCGGCGCCGAGCGACCCCAGCGCCCGGGCGGCGGCGGCGCGCACCGGTTCGTCGGGATCGTCGAGCCGCTGCGCGAGGGCCGGCTCCGCGGGCGCCGCCTGCGCGCCGAGCGCTTCGAGGGCCCAGGCGGCCGCGGCCCGCACCTCGGGCGTGGGGCGACCGAGGGCCCGGCCCAGCGCCGAGACGACGCCGGCCGGGGCCGGAGACGGCCGTCCCGCCTCGATCCACTCGCTCGCGGCCGTCCCCTCCGGCCCGAAGGCGCGAAGCTCCTCCCGCAGCCGCGGAACGAACGAGCGGTGCGGAAGGAGTCCCCCGTCCCGGATCGCCGCGGCGACGAGCCGACCACCCTCCGCGCTCAGGTGGTTCTCGTCGATGAAGGCGCTCGGGCCGACCGTCCCGATGGCCGGCAGCAGGTCGAGAAGGCGGATGCCCTCTCTCGCGCAGAAGGCCGCCGTCGCCCGCTGCGGCAGGGGGGGCGGAGCGCCCGTCTCCACCTGCAGCCGGTAGGGGAACAGGACGACCGCAAACTCGACGCCGTCCCGAAGCGCCTCGTCCCGGAGCTGGCGGAGCTCCTGGAAGAACACGTCGTAGCTCGCCCCGCTCCGGAAGAGCACCTCCACCTCGCGGAGCTCCCGGGCGCGGGCCCCCACCAGTCGGCGCACCAGTGCCGACCGGCTGTACAACCCGACGAGGAAGGACGACGGCCGGAGCTGATGCTCGAGCTCGACGATGTCGTTGAGGCAGGCGGCCACGATCGCCACGTCGGGGTGATAGGGCCGCGCGATGCGGTGGTAGGCGATCCGGTGCTGGCGCGTCGACCAGCCCCGGAGCGCGACGCTGAGGACCTCGACCCTCTCTCCCTCCCGCTCGAGCTGGCCGGCGAGGACCTGCGGATACGCCTCCTCGAGCTCCAACCCGAACCCCTCGGTGACGCTGTCGCCCAGGAACACGACACGGGAGGTGAGCTCGGGCTTCTCGAGCGGGTGGGTCCGGTCGCGGACGCCGTCGGCGGTCACCTCGGAGGGCGGCCAGCCCCGCGGCTGGGGCTTCAGCGTGTAGAAGTGGGCCCCTCCCTCGGGAGTCCACGATTGGCCCTCGACGAGGGCCGCGCGCGGGCGCGGAGGCTCGAACAGCCGTGCGAGCGTCTCCAGGGTCCCGAGGAAGAGGAT
>Ga0316622_100002975_pt1 | contig 11933 bp, 9 predicted proteins | sample OWC_Aug_OW2_C1_D_FD_207646 | JGI IMG/M metagenome (GOLD analysis project Ga0316622, IMG submission 207646) | Wetland soil microbial communities from Old Woman Creek delta, Ohio, United States - OWC_Aug_OW2_C1_D5_C | ecosystem: Environmental > Terrestrial > Soil > Wetlands | place: USA: Ohio... | reverse complement strand
ATCGCTACGGCTGGGTGTACGACCAGGCCGAAGTGTCTCCGGTCTCGAAGCCGTCGCCGAACATCGGGGTCTCCCCGGCCACGCACGCCTGCACCACGACGTCGTCGATGCTCCACCCCTCGTAACCCACCGAGCTGTCGGTGCCGAGGCGGAAGCGGAACTGTACTGTTTGGGCGGCGTAGGCGGAGATGTCGACCACCGACCGCAGCCAGTCCTGCACCGGGACGTTGCACCAGGCGTTGAGGCCGGCGAGCGGGTTCGAGAAGCTGCCCGACACGATGCCGTCGTAGGGGTCGGTCTCCATGACCTCGGTCGGCAGCTGACTCCAGGTCGAGCCGCCGTCGGTGGAGACCTCGACGATGGCGCCGTCGTAGCACGCACCGGGCCCTGCGGCCTCGATCTGCTGGCGGTTCCAGAACATCATGGTCAGGCCGGGTGCGGTCGCCGGCAGCACTATCGACGGGGACACCAGGCGCTGGTCGGTGACGGAGGCGGTGCCGTTGGCGTGGAAGGCGGCGCTGCCGCTGTGGACTTGGGTGCCCCACAGGGCCCAGGTGTCGCCGCTGCCGCTGTGGGTCCAGAGGCCGGCGCCGAGCTCGAAGTCGTCGGTGAACGCGATCTCCGGCACGGTGCCCGTACCGCAGTCGCCGGGCAGCGCCTCGGTGTAGAAGTCGAAGCTCGCCGCCCAACCGCTGGCGCCGCAGATGTTATAGGCCTGCACCCGCCAGTAGTAGTGGGTGTTGCTGTTCAGGTCGATGGTCGGGGTGTAGCTGGTGGTGGTCAGGCCGGGGGCGTCGAGGACGACGTTGGTGAAGCCGGCGTCGGTCGCCACCTGCAGGCCGTAGGTCGCCGCCTGGATCGAGGCGGTCCAGGTGAAGCTCGGCCGCAGCGGCTGGTTGAGAGCGCCGTTGGCCGGGGTGCTCAGCGTCAGCGCGCCGGCGGCCTGGTGGAAAACGTCCACCGTCACCTCCGTGGTGTGCACCGCGCTCGACGGCGAGGAGGTCCCTGACACGCCGATGGTGTAGCTGCCGAAGGGCAGATCCGAGGGGACCCCGACCGTGAGCAGGCTGTTGCCGGGCGGAGTCACCGGGTTGGCGGAGAAGCCGGTGGTGACCCCGGCCGGGACGCCGGTGGCCGACAGCGTGACCGGCTCGATGAAGCCCTGGAACTGAAGCACGTCGATGCCGTACACGGCGTCCGCGGGGGCGCAGACGCTCTGGCGCCGCGGGCTCGCCGCGAGCAGGAAGTCGTTGCTCACCGGCTGCTGGTCGACGTAGACGTCGGGGTCGTTGTGGCCGAACTGCATGGCACGGTCGTCGGACCACTGCAGCAACGCCGACAATGCCCCCTGGACCTGGGTGTCGTAGTCGCTGTGGTAGCAGGTGGCGAGGTTGGGGTCGAGGTAGACCGGGGTCGACACGTCAGAAACCCGCACGCTCGGCTCCCAGGTCGTGCCGCCGTCGAAGGAGAACCGCTGGTAGTAGTCGAGGTTCAGGTTGGAGGGGTCGAGCCGACGGTCGTACCAGGCGACCGAGACGATGTTCCCGGCACCGACGCTCAGGGAGGGGAAGAACTGGTCGCGGGTGGTGCCGTCGTCGTTGACCAGGACCTCGGCCTCCCAGGTGGCGCCGGCGTCGGTCGAGCGGCGGTAGTAGGTGTTGACCACGTCGCCGGTGTTGTACCCGTCCGGGTCGTAGGTGTAGACGATGTGCACGCTGTTGTCCGAGCCGACCGCGACCTGCGGCGACGGCAGGTAGCGGATGTTGCCCCTGAGCGAGGGGCGGCCGCAGATGCCGGTGGCGGTGGCGTCGCGGGGCTCGACCTTGCCGGCCGCAGGGCTCAGCGCCGCGGCCCAGGTCGCGCCGCCGTCGGTCGACTTCTTGACCTCGATGCTCATGGTGCCGGTGAAGAGCCCGGCCGCCCAGGCGCCGTAGACGGTGCCGTTGGGCGCCACCGCGGGCCAGGCGCCCTGGACGCCGCTCGAGCTCGACAGCACCACCGGGGTCGACCAGGAGGCGCCGCCGTTGTTCGAGTAGGTCGACTTGATCTGCTGCCCGGAGCCGAAGTCGGTCCACAGCACGTAGAGGCGGCCGTAGTAGGGGCTGGCCGGGTTGTTGTCGACCGTCATGATCTCCTTGTCGTCGCCGCCGCCGGCGCCCATGCTGCCGGCCTGGGTGAAGGTCATGCAGTCATCGGTGGAGCGGTAAACGCGCAGGGAGGAGGAACCAAGGGTGGCGAGGTAGAAGTAGCCGTCCGACTTGCGCCACACCATCGACGGGTCGCCGTAGCTGCCCGAGGTCAGGCCGCCACGGTCGGTGAAGGTCGCGCCGCCGTCGGTCGAGCGGCTGAAGCCGGTGTAGATGTCGCTCGCCCCGAGCCCGGAGTCGTTGTAAGCGGAGCAGATGGTGCCCGTGGTCTCGTTGATCGCGAGCGAGGTCTCGCTCTGGGTGCTCCAGCCCGAGGTGTCGCCGCTCGGGTCGTTGACCCTGACGTCGGTCCCGACTTCCCCGGCAATCGTCTCGGCCGGCTCCTGGCGCACCTGCCCGAGCAGGTCGGTACGGTTGCACTCCACCGCCAGCTTGAGCAGCAGGCCGTCCATCAGCGCCCGCTTCTCGGGGTCGTCGAGCAGGGCGCAGAAATCAGGCAGCGCCTTGGCCTTCGGCGCTGCGGCCGCCGCCGGCGCCTCCGCTCCCCACAGGGAGACGGTCGGGAGCATCAACAGGACCGCGGCACCGACCACCGCACCCAACCTCGAACACCAGCCACTCTCTCGCATCGGGACCTCCTTGGTTGCCGCACCGATCAGGGCCAACGCCTGGGAGCGTGCGGTGGGTTGAACAACGCCGCCGCCAGGCTCATTCCGGCACCGCGGCGACGCGCGAAACGACCCCGGCACATCACCCAACCGCAGCTATGGGAGGCGCGAGCCCCGGGCTCGAGGGATAGGGATTCCCTTTCCCGCGGCTCGAGTCCACCACGCGTTGTCAGTGTGACCGGGAAGGAAGGGGGCTCGGCGGCTGGGGCTGCGCCGCTGCGAGGTGGGCGGTGCTGAGGACGGATCACGACGCTACTTCGATCGAATCGGGGGGCTGTGCGGGTGCTTTGGGGTCGGTCTCTCTCCTCGTGCGGAGGTGCTCGAGGATGGCCGTGATCACGGCGGGGTCGAGGATCACGCTGATCACCCGCATCGCGCCGCCGGACTTGGAGCAGATCAGCGGGTCAGTTTCGTACACTCTTCGAATGAGACGAGCCCACGCTCGCCTCCTCGCCCCGGCTCGTCGGGGGTGAGGCCGTCGGGCTCGTCTCGGCTCGAGAGTTGGGCGGCGAGCCGGGCGTCCCGCCCTTTGCGACGCCTGCGGCGCGACACGTTGCTATACCAGCCGGAGTAGCGCACCAGGTGCAGCGTCGGCTCGGGGACGTGGGCGGTGAGTCACCGCGCGCACAGCGCGCGGGTAAGTCGAGCGGGTCGACGTTCTCCTGGGCGGTGGGTTGCCCTTCCTTGGGCTTGAGGGTGTACGCAACGTCGCGGGCGCCCTAGCACCAGCGCATGCGCTCGAGGCTCAGCGGCGGCCTCATGATGTGCCGGGTGAGTCGCTCGAGGCCAGCGCCGTCCTCGGGCTCCCCCCCTGACGCTGGAGTCGTCCGAGAAGCCGGTGTGGTGCTGCCAGGGAAGGAGCAGCTCGGTGCGCTCGTCGGAGAGCAGCCCCTCGGCATTGAGAAAGGAGAGCACCTTGTGGCGGACGAGCCGCTCGGCTGCGCCGGGATCGACGAACGGGACCGGTGCCCAGGCCCTATTGCACGCCCAACCACCCCGGGGCACGAGAGCGTGGAGGTGGGGGTGGGGCCTGAGCGCGTCTCCCACGGTCTGCGCCACGACCACCGTGCCGGTGGAACTCGTCGACCTCCCCCGCGGCCGCGGCCATGAGCTCGGAGACCGTCTCCCAGGCAGCGTGGCAGCCGCGACACTGGACGCGAGCAAAGCCCGCTTCGAACAGCCCGCAGTCGAGGTAGCGCATGACCACGCCGTCGACGAAGCCCCGCCAGCGGCCGTCCCCCGACTCGAAGCGCTCCTCCCACTGAGCCCTGACCTCCTCGTAGTGGGCCTCGACCAGGCGATACAGGGGGGTATCCTGCGGCCGGGCTTTGAATCGGGTTGGTGTCGGTCGACGACTGCACCAGCCGCCCGTCGTGATCAAGGCGGTGGAGAGCGAGACGGCGCAACGGGCCGCGCAGCGGTTGCAGGCGCTGGGGGCGCTGGCCGGGCCGGTGCGGGGGCGCACGCCCTAGGCGTCGAGACCCTACGAATCGCCGCATCGCCGTCGCCTCGCGACGCAGTGAGACGCGGGGGCTCAACACGAAGCGGGGCGAGGATGCTCGACCCTCGCCCCGCCGGATTCCGCTCTCGCGGCTGTGGCTCGAGCCCCTACGGAACCGACACTGACCACGCGGTGGTGTCCGTGCCCTCGAAGCCGTCCGAGAAGACCGTGTCCGCGTCCCCTATCTCCACGACCTGGGAAACGGAGTCGCTGCCCCACTGGTTGGTGGCGGTCAGGGTGACCGTGTAGAGACCGCCGGCCGCGAAGACGTGGGTCGGGTTCTGCTCGGTGCTCGTGCCGCCGTCGCTGAAGTCCCAGGCCCACGACGTGGCATACCCGGTGCTGGTGTCGAAGAAGTAGACAGTCTGGCCAGTCGCCGGGCTGGTCGGGCTGTAGGAGAAGCCGGGGGCGGGAGGTACGGCGTCCCAGACCTCGACGTTTTCGGTGGTTGCGAGCGACCAACCGCTACCGGCGACGCGCAGAGTGACCGGGATGCTCCCCAGCTGGGTGAAGGTGTGGATCGGGTTCTGCTCGGTGCTGGTGCCGCCGTCGCCGAAGTCCCACTCCCAGGAGTCGACGGTGCCAGTGGTCTGGTCGCTGAACTGGACCGGCACGGTCGCGAACACGACCTGGGGGTCGTAGGTGAAGCCTGGCACCAGGTCGGGCCAGTGCAACTTGGTGGCCTGGTAGACCTCGGCCGGGTGAGTGGGCAGGGGGGCTTGAACCCAGCCGATCAGCTGGATCTCGGTCCGGTTGGTCCAGCTGACGGAGTCGAAGGTGAAGGCCGTGCTGATGTCCTGGCAGGTGCCAGGGTCGACCGTGATATCGCCGACATTCACCCCTCCCCGGCAGGTGTTGGTGTGGAAGAGCTCCAAGCCGGGATAGGTGTCCAGCACCCAGGCCAGCAACACCCGCATCGTCTTCGAAGCGCCACCGGCTTCCACGCAGACGTGGGCGGTCACCTCGAAGTCGTCGCCGTCGACCTGTCGCGGGACGAGCTCGATGGTGGTGTCAGTGGCGATCGCCCGCCGAGCCAGGAACTCGCTCTGGTAGTCTGTGTAGTCCATCGGGTAGTAGTCAGGGGGCTGGGGGTCGAACAGGCCGTCGAACCGCATGTCTGGGACATAGTTGAGAGGGTGGCCGGCGTAGAAGGCCCGCCTCATTCCACCGAAGGCGGTCTGGTAACCGTCGGACAGGTGATAGGCTACAATCGCGAGGGTAGCGGGATAGGTGTCGATCATGCTCTGTACTACGGGACCCGCGTAGTATGTGCAGGTGTTTCACCAGTCGGCGGTGAAGTACTCCCCCAGGACCATCCGTTCTGCCCCTTCCACAGCGAGGGGGACCGTCATGATGGCGGCCGCGACGGCGGCCGCAAGCCAGTGGATCGACGCCTTCCTTCGACTCTGCGCCATGAGAACCTCCTCCGATCCTCAGTCCGCTCAACCCTTCAGTGACCGGGCAGGGCCGCCCGCTCCCTGAATGAGGTGCCTCGTCCCGTATAACAGAGACGAGGACCCAGAGCAAGCCGCAACGAGACAGGACCCGGCGGATGACCTCGGCAGGCCCTCAACTCCTCCCACAGGCCCGGGCGGAGGCCGGGTGGACTGGCGGTCGGCAAGGCTCCGCCCGGGCCTGTGGGAGGCGGCGCAGGCGAGGACGGGTCACGACGCTGGTTCGATCGAATCGGGGGGCTGTGGGGGCGCTCTGGGGTCGGTCTCTCTCTTCTTGCGGAGGTGCTCGAAGATGGACGTGATCACGGCGGGGTCGAGGATCACGCTGATGACCAGCATCGCGCCGCCGCACTTGGCGCAGACCAGCGGGTCGACCTCGAACACCCGTGGGATGAGACGAGGCCACGCTCGCCTCCTCGCCCGCCGCTCGGCTGGGGTCAGGCCGTCAGGCTCGGGAGCGGGCCGGACCGGCTGCAGCTGCGTGTCGCGACCCTTGCGGCGACGGCCGCGGGAGACATCGTTGTACCAGCCCAGGTAGGGCAGCGTGTGGAGCTTCGGCTCGGGGTACGTTAGCGATCACAAGGGCCAGGAAGTCGAGGGGGTCGAGGCTCTCCTGACCCCCCGGGTGCCCCTCCTTCGGCTTGAGGGCGTACGCGACGTCCCCGGCGCCTTCGCTTGAGCGCATGCGCTCGAGGCCAGGGCCGTCCTCGGGCTCGACCTTGACACTGGAGTCGCGACCGACCTGCTGACCCCCGGTCGTCCCTACGACATGGTCGGGCTGGTGGAGCGGGAGGCCGGGAGCGGCCGCGAGCGGAGCCAGCTGGGTGCGTTCGGCTTGGGCGACGCGGCGGGATGTCCGGGTCAGGGGATGCCCACCCGGTCAGAGCAGCTGGAACGGGACTCCGAGCGCCTCGTAGACCTGGAGGGCCCGTCGATCGGCGGTGAGCAGGGTGGCGCCGGCACGCTGGGCGCTCAGGCCGATGATCGCGTCGTAGATGGCCCCTCCGGTTCGGCCGAGGCTTGCGAGGCGTCGTACGAGGTCGCGCTGGTCAGGCACTGATGGTGACGGCAAGATGGCCTCAAAGCGATCCTCCAGCCAGGCGACAACCACGTTCGCCGGCGCTCGATGGGGAGGGGGAAACCCGGTCAGCACGGAGTAGGTCTCGAGGAGCGCGTGTGCGGGCAGTGCCGCGCCGTGGTCGAGCACCGCGCGACCGCCCACCGGGGCGCGCACAGTGAAACTCTTGGCTTGACCGCCGAAGAGCACTCCCCCGTGGGGGACCGGATAGGTGCCGGGGGCCATCTCGATAATTCCGCCGTCGCTGACGAGGGAGATGGCCTGCTGGAGCGTGCCCACGTCGCCCGGGACATGGATGATCTCGGCCGCGGTCAGCGGAGCAGTTGCCAAGATCGCGAGGAGCATGCCTCGGAATGCTCGGGCCCTCATGGCTTCCCCTCCATCCGATGGGCCGCCGCGAAGAACCTGGCGACGGGGCAGCCAAGATTAACGGACCAGCGGCGAACCGTGCCGGGAGGTAATGCCGGTCACGCGGGTGGTGGGTTCAATCCGGTCGAGGCGTTTCTCGAGGGGCTGCGCGCTCAGCTCGGCCACGAGCCCAAGCGGGTGATTGTGTCTCTGCCCAACGTCGCCTTCATCGTGGTCCGGGTCATGCTCCTGCACGGGCAGTTCAACTACGGCAAGGCGGGGATCCTGGACCGGACCCGCTCCCGTCTGTACACCTTCCGCGCGGCCCGCTGTCTGGTGCGGGACGGGGGGTTTAGCCTGCGCAGCATGCGTCGTGTGCCGGCACCGCTTCCCAAGGTGCTCGGCGTCGGCTGGTTGGGCCGCCTGGCGGTCAGCGCCAACCACCTCCTGATCCGCCTCGGCCGCTCCCTGTTCGCCTACCAGATCTTCATCGAGGCCGACAGCACCCCGGACGTCGACTTCCCGGTGCGGGACGCTGAGGCGGGGACGCGGGGCGGTGGAGTCACCCAGGTGGCGCGGACAGGTTGGCGCTTTCGGTGGGCGGCTCGAAGCGGGGCCTCGTTGCGAAGCTCAGAGTCCCCCTGAAGCGACGATCCCCCTTCGGTCCGGTTGGTTCATCGTGGCGCGACTTGCTGGCCAAGGACCGGTTCAGCGCCGTGGTAGAATCCGCCCGCGCTCGTCGGGCTGCGGCGGGCGCCCGGGTCCGCGGCGCGGGTTGGAGGTGGAGGGTACCGAGGTGAGCGGCAGGGACCCCAACGGGATCGATGCCTTCCACAGCCTGGTTCAGCGCTGCCGCGGGCTGGCAGCTCGTACCGAGCCGAGGGGGCCGGACCCGCAGGAGGCCGGCTCGGAGGACTGCTGGGGCTACTACTGGCGGCACGTCGCCGAAACCATCGGCCGTACCCCCTACGCACCCTTCGCCGACTTCCTCGAGCGAAAGTACGGCGGTCCCGGGCGGGCCATCGAGATCCTCAGCCTGGGCAGCGGGTCCTGCGAACGGGAGCTCAGACTGGCGCGGACCCAGCGCTCGCCGTACTTCATCCGGTGCGTCAGCTCCGAAGGTTCGGCACTGGCCGAGGCGACACGGGGGGCCCAGGCCGAGGGCCTCAACGTCGAGGTCGTCATCGCGGACCTCAACTCGGTCGAAATCGAGCCTGGCCGGTTCCACGTCATCCTCGCCGAGGCGGTCTTGAGCAAGGTGATCGAGCTCGAGCACCTGCTCGAGCAGATCGCCGCTGGGCTGGTGGAGGGGGGGTGCCTGCAGGTGGTGGACGTGGTCGGCAAGAGCCGCGAGCTCCTGTGGGAGGAGAACGAGCAGCTCGTCAACTCGGTGCTGGCGGGCCTGCCAGTGGAGATCACCGGAGGGCGGCGAGTCGAGGTGGGAGTGCCCGAAGGGGAGAGCGGACTGCGCCAGGAGGAGACGCTCACGCTCATCGACCGCTACTTCCAGCGCGAGCTGGTCCACCGCCATGGGGCGTTCATGCGCTTCCTCGGCACCGACGCCGAGCTGGCTGTCTGCTTCGACCCTCGGAATCCGGTCCGGCGGCGCTTCCTCGACCTCGTCATCGCCATCGACGACGCGGCGGTGGAGCACGGGATCGCGCGGCCCCTGGAGCTGTGGGGGGTGTTCACGCCACGCCCCGAACGGGGTGGGGCGGTTCGCCGTCGCGCCCCGTCGCAGATCGTGTCCGTCGACCGGCTGATAGCGGACAATCCCGCCTTCCATGACGCCGGTGCGGGCACGTCCGAGAACTGGTCCACCTCGCCCGATGTGCTGCGCTTCCTTCACGGTTCGCTTCGTCCAGGCATGCGGACGCTGGAGACCGGAGCCGGGCAGAGCACGGTCGCCATGGCGCTCGCCGGGGCCCGGCACACTTGCGTGACCCCATCACGACGCGAGGCGGAGCGTATCGAGGCCTATCTCGCCTCGCTCGGCCTAGGGGGAGCAGTCACCTTCCTGGTCGGCAGCTCGGACGTGGTCCTCCCACGCTCCGGGGTCATCCCCGCGGGTCTCGACCTGGTCTTCATCGACGGTGCGCACCGGTTCCCCTTTCCGATTCTCGATTGGCACTTCGCCGAGTCGCGCCTGCGCGTGGGTGGGTTGCTCGGAATCGACGACTGCTGGATTCCCTCGGTGCGCTGTCTGCTCGACTACCTCCTCGGCGAGGAGGAGTGGGCAGTGGAGCGGGAGTTCGGGAGCACCGTGTTCCTGCGCAAGCTGGCGGAGGCTCCTCGTGGCAAGGACTGGCTCGCCCAGCGCTACAACTCGGCTGAGCGCGGCGCGACTCGTGCCCCGGGGAGCTCGCCGTGAGCGTGGGGGGCGGTGCCCTGGCGCGCCTGCTGCGGGCCCTGACCGGCGGCCACCTCGGCAAGGACCCGGTCGGGGAGGTCGGCGAGCGATCGCTCGCCCATGGGGTGATCGGGGCTTTCGAGCCGGAAGCCGGCGATGCCGACGCCTGCTGGAGGCACTACTGGGGCCACGTCGAAGAGGTCCTCCGTCACACCTCATACCTGCCCCTTGCCAGCTACGCCGAGCGCAAGCGCGGACCGTCGGGGCGCTGCATCGAGGTCCTCAGTCTGGGGAGCGGTTCCTGCGGCCAGGAGCTCACACTGGCCCGGGGCCTGCGGTCCCCCTACCGGATTCTATGTGTTGACCGTGATCAATCTCGGTTCGAGGAGGCGCGTCAGTGGGCCGTGGACGAAGGCCTCCGCCTCGAGTTCATCGCGGCTGAGGTGGACTCCTTCCTGATCGAACCCGGTCGTTTCGACCTCGTGCTGACCCATGGGGTCCTCCGCCGGGGGAGCAACCTCCAGTGGGTGTTGGAGCAGATCGCGGCCAGTCTTGGCGCCGGAGGTGCCGTGGTCGTGGTGGACGTGGTTGGCACGGGCCGACGACCCCTGTGGGAGGACAACGGGCGATTCGCCAACGCGTTGCTCGCCGGTCTGCCGGTGGAGATCACCCGCGGCCATCGGGTGGAGGTGGACCGAGCCAACGGCATCGAGACCGATCGCCGGGAGGAGGCGCTCAGCCAGCTCGACCGCTACTTCGAGCCGGAGCACGTCCACCTCCACGGCGCCTTCATGCGTCTCGTGTGCGCCGACCCGCACCTCGCAACCTGCTTCGACCCCCAGGACCCGGTGCGACGCAAGTACCTCGACTTCCTCATTTCGGTTGACGACGCAGCGGTTCGGGCCGGCGCGCTGCAACCCCTCGAGCTGTGGGGCGTCTTCCGCCCCCGCGGAGCCACTGTGGGGACGAGATGCTCCACGGCTGAGTGAGGAGGACCACGACCGAGGGCCTCGTACCGACGGATCGGCTACAGTCACCGCCATCGCGACGGCACCGGTGCCAGTTCTCGTCAACTCCTCGGCCCAGAGCTTCAACCCCTTGAGGGGGATGCGAGCGCTCCTGGACCACTCCCATCTGCTCGCCAACCTGGTCGTCTACCTGCTGACCCGTTCGCGTTGGTTGGAAGAGCTCGACTCGGTCAACTTGGCCCTTGGAATCCAGGACTCGGTCCGCAAGCACGCCGTGTTCCGCATTTTCGAGGCGGTTCCCGGCGCACTCCCGGTTGGGGAGCCGACGCCGGTGCCCTGATGCCAATCCACCTGGCGACCTCCGGGACGCTGTCCGGGGTACAATCGGCGCCTGTGTCGAAGCGGCAAAGCGCGAAACGAGGGTAGGGGGACGATGAACCAGCACGAGCCCACCACCAGGGACCGGTTTCAGACCCGTGTCCGAGTCCTTGAGGAGGCGGTGCGGGACCTCGGTCAGGACGTGGGGAACCTGCGGCAACAGCTGTCCGCGCTGGTCGGGGCGGTGGAGCGGCTGCGCCCCGGGACCTCCCCGGCCGAGGTCGTTCCCGGGGGTCCGGACGCGGCGGCCGAGGAGCCCCCGACCCCTCCCGTGGCGCGCGCCAGCCTGCCGGTCCGGGCCGCGAAAAAGCTGCTCCGCCTCACCCTCGGCAGCGCGCGGCGGGTGTGGCAGGCGAGCGCACCTGCAATGCCTGCCTTGCAGGGGCTCGAGCTGCGCCTGGATCGCGAGACTGTGGCTGCGCCGCCGAGCCTGGGGGTGGTGGTCGAAGCCGAGCCGGTCGCGGGGCGCGAGGAGGAGCTCACCCGGCAGCGGCTCGGCGAGGCGAGGTCCGAGGTGGCCCTCTGGAACCCCTCGACCGGCGCGTTGGCGGTTCGCGCAGCCGGATCGTCCGCTTGGTCCTCCAGTCGCGCCTTGTCGTCCCCCGAGGTCCTGGCCGCCCTCCGTTCCGACCTGGTCCTGTCCCTCCCCCGCACCTCGCCCCCCCTGGCGCCGGAGCTTGTGGAGGTGCTGGGCTGGGTGGCGGCCAGCGAGGGGGTTCAGCTCATCCAGCTGGTCGATGAGCAGGTGTCCAGGCAGGGAGGACGGGACCTGCTGCTCTGCGCGCGGCGCCTGTGGAACGGGTTCGAGGCGCCCGTGCCCGCCGCCCTTGCCCAGGCGGCGCAGGGGAGTGGGCCGGTGTTCGGCAAGATCGTCAGTCGCTCCTCGGCCCCCGGTTTTCTGCTCGTGGCGTCCGGATCGCTGGGGCCCGGCAGCCGGGCCCACCTGCGACGCGAGGGGCCGTACTACCTTGCGACCCGCACCGCGTCGGGCTGGGTTCGGCACCGGCTGCGTCCGCTCGCCGCTGGGTCTGGCCCGGTCAC
>Ga0316622_100002974_pt1 | contig 11934 bp, 5 predicted proteins | sample OWC_Aug_OW2_C1_D_FD_207646 | JGI IMG/M metagenome (GOLD analysis project Ga0316622, IMG submission 207646) | Wetland soil microbial communities from Old Woman Creek delta, Ohio, United States - OWC_Aug_OW2_C1_D5_C | ecosystem: Environmental > Terrestrial > Soil > Wetlands | place: USA: Ohio... | reverse complement strand
CGCTTCAGCGTGCGGGGCTGGCGCCAAAGCGCAACTACGAACAGGGGTCTGTAGTTCACGCTTCAGCGTGCGGGGTTGGCGCTAAAGCGCAACTACGAACAGGGGTTTGTAGTTCACGCTTCAGCGTGCGGTGTTGGCGCTAAAGCGCAACTACACCGTGGGCTTGAGCGACGTCAGGCACTTTGGGGTACGAGTATCGCAGGTCGACACCAGAAGAGCGGGCGGAGCTGGTCGAGCTGCGCCGCGCAGCAGGGCACCCGCCGCATTCACCGCCGCATCCAGTGCGCGGTCAGGTCTTCTACCTCCTCACCGCAGCCTGCTATGAGCACAAGTGCCATATGACGGCGCCACAGCGCAGACGTGAGCTACTGGATGCGCACTTCGAGCTCTTCACAATGAGGGGTGACGAAATCGTGGCCTGGGTGGTGCTGCCCAACCACTATCACCTGTTGGCTCGCGTTACCGATGTACCAGCCCTCAGCCGGATTTTCCGGGCCGTGCACGGACGGCTGTCGCGGCAGTGGAACCTGGAAGATCCTGCCGTCGGGCGCAAGGTGTGGTACTGCTACAGCGACCGGGCGATCCGCTCTGAGGGACACTACTATACTACTCTGAACTACATTCACTACAACCCCGTAAAGCATGGCTGGAGCCTGTCGCCTTATGACTGGCCCCACAGCAGCGTGTCATGGTATCTGGAGCATGAGGGCCGTGAGTGGCTGCAGGACCTGTGGACGGCGTATCCGGTACGTGAGTACGGCCGTGGGTGGGATGACTTTGGCCAGTCCTGACGTGCTCGCTACAAACCGCGAACGAATCCGTTGACAGCCACCTGTTTCGGTGGCATAATACCCCCATCCCAACCGCTGTCGAGGTCAAAGGAGCACCGTGCGCAAACTAGCCATTGTCGCTCTCATCTTCGTCCTCCTCCTTGCCTGCACGACCCCTGCCGCCGCCGAAAGTCCTGTGCGCGTCTACTACGCCGGTCCAGGCGGTGCCGTACGCACTGCGCTTGAGCTGGCCGGCGCCGAGTTTGTGCAGCGCCCCGCCGACGCCGATGCTGTGGTCCTCGATGGCATCGTCCCCGACCCGGCGGGCATCGCTGCGGGCATCAGCGAGCACACCGGCATTGTGCTGCTACTGGGCCCCGCCGTTAGCGCGCAGGATGCGCAGGCCGTGCTGGCCCTGCCCCTTGAGCTGCGCGCCCACGACGATGCGCTCAGCCTGGTGCCGGTGCGCGGTACCAGCGATGGGCTCCTGACCCAGATCGTGTGGACCGGTGCGCCGCAGGTCCGCGAACGCTACTCCTACGATACGCCCATGTCCGATTTCATCCCGCTGGTTTCTGGCTACGAAGATGGCAGCGCTGTGCTGGCCGTGCACGAAGCGGGCGAGCACACCGACTATCTGTTCACCCCCTTCCTGGGCGAGTACAACCCGCAGTTGCAGGACTGGGCCTATTTCAAATACTTCATCTACCATATCACCTGGCGCGCGGCTGGCCGCACCCCGGTTGCTTTTGCCGACTATGCCGGGTCGCCGGTGCCCAATGCCGGCCAGCGCACCACCCTCTTCGCTGGCCTGGCGGTGATGCTGACCCTGGCCGTCGGCGCCTTCTTGCTGGTGCGCCGCTACAGTCTGTCCCATCCGGAGGCACTGGATAGTCTGGTGGCCAACCGGCAGATCTACGAGGCGCGCGAGGCCAGCACGGACTGGGAGGAGGTGGGCTTTCACCGTCCGCTGGGCGGCTTCCTGCTGGCGCTGATGCTCGGCCTGGTCATGTTCATCCCGCTCATCATCTACCAGAACCTGATCCTGCCGGTCTACATCCTGCCCTCGGCGCAGGCGCTGGGCATCTGGGGGCGGGTGGTGCAGTTCTTCACCCTCATCTGGAACCTGTTTGACGTGGGCACCAGCACCGCGTTTATCAAGTACCTCTCCGAGCACCGCGTGCGCGACCCGAAGCGTGGTGTCCTCTACGGGCAGGTCTTTGTGTGGTGGCAGGCGCTCTCCGGCGCGGTGCAGGTGGCCCTGTTTGTCTTTCTTGGCAGCATGGTTCTGCCGCGCACGGCCTATGCCCTCTACGCCTGGAGCGTCATCGTGCACACGTTCATCCAGATCCCCGGCTTCTACGAGCTCTTCCGCCACGCCCTGAACGGATGGCAGCGCTTTGACTATGCCCAGATCCTGGAGACCGGCTTCTACACGGTGGCGCCGATGATCACCCAGCCGGTGATCGTCACCCTGGCGGTGATGTGGGGCCGCAACCATCCGGTGCTGGGCATGACCACCTCCGGCCTGATTGGCCTGGGGCTGGCAGCGTATGCGGCGCAGGCGCTCAGCTTTGCCGTAGGCCTGTGGCTCTACCGGCGCCTGGGTCACAATGCCGGGCTGCTCTTTATGGCCCACTTTGACTGGGCGACGGTCAAGAGCTCCTTCCGCTTTGGCGTGTTCGAGATGCTGGGCTCGGTAGCGTGGAGCGTGGGCCAGGCCATGGAGATCGTCATCACGCAGGGACGCCTGGTCAACTATGCGGAAGTGTGGGGCAACTGGGGTCTGGCGCAGAACTTTATCTTTGCCTACAACGTGCTGCAGACGCTGTACAGCGGCCTGATGCCGTCCATCTCCGAGTCCATCTCGCACGCACGGCGGGCCCTTAGCCAGTACTACTCCGCCGTGGCCTACAAGTGGGGCGGCATCATTAGTGCCTTCATCGGCGCGGTGCTGCTGGCCGTGGCCGACCGCTTTATCCTGGGTGCCAGCGGGCCCGAGTTTGTACGCGCCGCGGCCTATGCCGGGCCGCTGGTCATCTGGGGTGCGATCCAGTATCCATCGTGGGTCGGCGACACCGTGCAGCTCGGCACCAACCGTCCCTATCTCAAGTCGATCCTCGTGGCCGCGGAGCAGCTGATTCGCATCGTCTTTGCCTACCTGCTGCTGGAGCGTTTCCAGATCAATGCGCTGATCCTCGCCTACTTTATCGGGCTGCTGGGCAAGGACATCGTGGCCTACTTTGTCAACGGCAAGCTGTGCTTCCCGCAGCGCTTTTACTTCTGGCAGTCGCTGGGCGCGCCGCTGCTGGCCGGCACCGTACACTATGCCATCCTGCGCTGGCTGGGCGGCCTCATCTGGCAGCGTGAGCAGATCACCAGCGTGCTCATCTTTCTCATCGGCATCCTGCCGTCCTTCCCGCTGTACGCCTTCCTCTATGGCCTGTTTGGCGGCTGGGACGATGGCACCCTGGCCGAGCTGCGCCACGCGGTGAACCTGAGTGGCTTTATGCGGCCGCTGGCCTGGCTCTTCTGGCGGGCCACCGCCCTGGGCGCGCGCCTCAGCCCGTTGCATGGCCGCTTCCCCATCGACATCCGCGCGGCGGCGGTGGAGGAGGCCAAGGGGTTGACGGCGGAGAGAGTAAGGCTCTAGCAGACAGCAGACAGCAGACAGCAGACAGCAGACAGCAAGGCGGCCTTGGGGGGTCGTGGCAGACTTGCTCCCCCATAAGCGGGGATGCCACCTTTGGAGTGCGGGAGCCAAGCTCCCGCCTTTCCCCTGGCACACCATGGAGCGTGGGAGCTATGCTCGTTGCCCGGTTACCAGGGGGGGCCCATTGAGCCCCCCTTATCAAGGGGGGTGGGGGGGATCAGCTCCACAGCTCGGCTTTTTTAAAGGAACCAGACCTTGACCGAGTCTCATCCCGAATTCGAGCTCGAAAACGCATATCTGCAGCGCACCCTGCAGGCCGTTGAGACCGCGCTCGCACGCGCGCAGAGCCTCCGGGGCGAGGCCGCCGACGGCCTGACACACGTGGACGTGCAGGAGACGATGCGCTACGGTATCCGCATCCTGCGCCTGGCACGCTCCTCCCCCTATTTTGGCCGGGTCGACTTTCGCCAGAAAGACCGGCCGCCGGTGCAGAACTTGTACATCGGCCGGGCGGCAGTCTGGGGCGAGACTGCCGATGACCTGCTGGTGATCGACTGGCGCACACCGGCTGCCAGTCTGTTCTACTCCGGCCAGGCCGCGGCCGCGCGCTATCGTGCGCCCGAAGGGCTGGTCCAAGGCGTGGTGCTCCTGCGCCGCCGCTACGAGATTGCCGATGGCTGCCTGTGCCGGATCATGGACGAGCTCGACCGCCGCGAGGGAGTGCCGGGCGGCGCACGGGCCATCCCGGTGGACCCCGACGAGTACCTGCGCCAGCTCCTGTCCAACACCACCGATGGCCGCCTGCACGACATCGTCTCCACCATCCGCGCCGAGCAGGACGAGGTCATCCGCGCGCCTCACGACCGCATCCTGCTGATTCAGGGCGTGCCGGGCAGCGGCAAGACGTCGGTTGCCCTCCACCGGCTGGCCTACTTGCTGTACCCCGGTGCTAAGCGTGGCTTCCGGCCCGAGCGCGTGCTGCTGATCGGGCCGAATCACGTGTTCCTGCACTATGTGGCCGAGGTTCTGCCCGGGCTCGACGTCGAAGGTATCCCGCAGACAACCTTTGTCGACTGGGCGGCACGGCGCATGGGGCTGACGGGTCAGACGCTTGAGGATCGCAGCGAAGCTCTGCTTGCGTCGGGAACACCCGCCGCGAAAAGGGAGCTGCTCAGGCGGCAGAGCCAGCTCAAGGGCTCGCTTCGTCTGGCCCGAGTCATCCGGCGCTATGTGGATCTGCGCCGCGAGCCCTTGGCTGCCCGGACTGAAGGGCTGGAGTACAGACGGGTGGGGCCGGCCAGGGTCACTCTGCGGGTTGAGCCACAGGAAATCCAGTCCCTTCACGCCAGACACCGGCAGGCGCCGCTGAATGCTTACCGCAAGGCCCTCGCGAACGACCTCGTGGCGCTGCTCGACCGCAAGTATGAGGCCCGGCTGCTGGAGCTATCTCGCGCCATCGCTTGGCAGACGAATCCGCGCACCCGGTACCGCCGCTGGGTGGGCTCCGATCTCGGCCCGCTGCCCGGCAAGGCGGCCGTTGATCTGGCCATGGTGAGCATCGAACGCGAGGAGGTCAGGGCAACACTCGAGCGCCAGGTGGCGGAGGACGTGCAGCGGCTGGTGCCGCCGATGGCCTTCCCGCAGGACTATGACCGGCTCTTCCGGCAGCCGGAGCTCCTGGCAGATGCGGCGGGCGGCATCCTGACCGGGGAAGAGATCCAGATTCTGCTGTCGGCCAGGCCCTCCGCGCGGCAGCGGCAGGTCGACGACGTGCCGCTCCTGTACTGCTTCTACCTGGCCCTGCACGGGGTCCCGGAACCGAATTACGACCACGTGGTGGTGGACGAGGCCCAGGACCTCTCGCCGCTGGCCCTGCACTTGCTGCGCGCTCACGTTCCGTCCGGCTCGCTGACCATCATCGGCGATGTAGGGCAGGCGGTCTATGCGCAGCGCGGCTTTACCTCGTGGGATGCGCTCAACGAGGCCTTTGCCGGGGATGCCACGCAGTTCGCCGCGCTGACCTGCAGCTACCGTTCCACCGCCGAGATCACGCAGTTCGCCAATGGCCTGCGCGCCCGCCTGGGCGGGCAGCCCGCGGAGCCCTTTGCCCGGCACGGCGCAGAGCCGGTACTGCGCGGTGCGCAGAGCGAGGCGGATTACATAACGGCGATCGTCGAGGCCATCCGCGCGCTGCGGGATGCGCACTGCCGGACGGTGGCGGTCATCGCCCGGACCGCCGAGCGCTGCCGGGCCCTCTATGACGCTCTACGGCAACGCGACATACCGGAGCTGCAGTTGGCAGCGGATACTGCGTCTGACTTGGCCAACAAGGTGCTCCTCGTCCCCGTCCACCTCAGCAAGGGTCTGGAATTCGATGGTGCCATCGTCGTGGACGTGGATGCCGGCACCTATACCGATAGCACAGACGACGCCCGGCTGCTCTATGTCGCCATCACTCGCCCTCTGCATTACCTCTTCATCCTCTGGCAGGGTCAGCCGTCGCCGCTGCTAGCCCGGCAAGTACCTCATCCGCCAACCCCTTCCCCCGCCCAATATGCGGGACGCAGTAGCAGCCCGTAAACCAGACAGACGGTTTCAGGAGAAGAGGAGCCCACCCGATAGCCCAACGGCAATCACCAGCAAGAGTGCGGCGGCGCTGATCATTAGCCCCGTGCGGAACGATTCCGGTTCGTAGCTGAACTCGACCGTGTGCTCACCCGCCTGCAGGTAGACCGCGCGGAAAATCAGGTCCGCGCGCAGGAGGGGCTCCTCCTGGTCATCCACACGCACGCGCCAGCCGGGATACCAGGCATCGGTAAGCACCAGGTAGCCGGCGGCCGGTGCCTGCACGTTCACCACCACCTGCCGCGAATCGTAAACGCTCAGTTCGACCCTTTCCGTGCCCGCCGTTGGCGGCTCCGTGGGGGCAACCTGCGCGGCGGCCAGCAGCACCTCGCGGCGCGGGCTAAAGTCCGCACTCCCCAAAATGGACAGTGCCTGGGCGTCGTCCGGCACCGCCCGCGCCTGGTAGGCCATGAAAACGCGCGGCAGCACATCGTGGTTCTGGAAGATAGCCACATCCTCGCTGCGGTATACCAGGGTGTGGTCGCTCTTGCCCTCCAGGTGCGAGAGCAGATAGCGCTGGCCCTGCTGGTCAACGAGGGTGAGGCGCTCGATATGGATGTGGGCTGGCGGTACAACCGAGTCCAGTCTCAGCCCGTGGATCAGCATGGGATAGGGGGCCTGGACCACGGCGCGATAGACATAACCCGGATGATCCTCAGGCGGAGAACCGGAGCGGGCCGGGAAGGCGCGGGCGATGGTCGCCTGGTTATGGCGCACGCTCCCGCGGACGTCGCTCCGGTCGTAGGCCCAGTCGGCAACATGCGACGCAGTGGTCAATTCAACCGTCGTGAGGTCGACCGATTCCTCGGTGAGGAAAGTCAACAGGGCCACGGGTGTGCCGTTCCGCCACTCCGTGGACTCGCTGAGATACCACTCTATCTCGACCGCGGTGGCCATCACAAGGGGTGTCGGCATCACATCGTCCAGCGGGTTATACAGGAAGGGATCATCCAGGTCATGGGCTTCACTGGTCCCGTCGATGGGCAGGGATTGCAGAATCAGGTAGTACTTGATCCCCAGAAGGTTGAGCATCTGTGGCGTCATTTGCTCGATATACTGCGCATATCGTGCCGGCACCCACGAGACAAGCCCATTGGCTGTGGAGAAGCCATAGAGGAGCGGCGTATTCGGGTAATACGACTCGCGCAGGACAGATGGCGAGGGCGCAGCCTTTTGCTGAGCGCAGACGCGGTAGACCCCCAACTGTGACTGCAGGAGTGGCAGTGATCTCGGTTGGGCGGCAAGCTCTTGCGGCGTCAAGCTGTGGTCAAAACCAGCCAGAGGCCCCGGAGCTGGTTCAGCAGACCGTACCGCATGCTGCGCCAGCTCGTAGGTAGGCAGTAATTGTGCGCCGGCCAGAGCCACCCCGATCAGCAGAGCCGTAACCAGATGCGCCAGACTGTACCTGCCTCGGCGCAGTGCCAGGAGCCGGTACGATCCGTAAGCCGCAACAACAAGCACGTTCAGCGCGGCTATCTGCAGGTCACCCGCCAGGAGCTGCATCCCCAGAGCCAGTGCCAGCAGGGCGGTGTTCCGGGCCGGGCGCAAGGGTATCCCCGCCACGAGGCGGTCAGCCAGCAGCAGTAGCCAGGGCAGCCAGGCAGCGCAACCCGTACCGTTGATGTGGTGCACGCGCCCCAGCAGGAACGCGCCCAATCCATAAACCAGGGCCATGGCACAGGCAGGCGTGCGCCGCAGCCCTTGCCTGCGGGCAAAAGCGTAAGCGCCGACTGCAGCCCAGACCAGGTGCCCTACCACAAAGATGTCAAGAGCGACCGCCACGGGCAGTAGGCGGTACAGGACCACGTTCGGGGGGTACAACGCGCCAAGCTGCCCCTCTGCCAGCAACGGATAGCCGGCCAGCAGATGAGGCGTCCACAGAGGCAATGCTGAGCGTGCCAGCTCGGCAGCGTACGCGCTCCGCAGAGGGTACTGCAAGTGCCAGATATCTCCGGAGTAGAACACACCGCCCAGTACCGCCCGCCAAGAGACGGCCACCACCAGGAGGGCGATTGCCAGAACAGCTATCCAGTCTTTGCGATCCAGCACGTGCCATCACCTCCCCTGGGCGGTGCAATCGATACTTCTGCCTGGTGATTATACACCGATTGGCCCTGCCTGGCCAAGCCTTGTCCGAGGTCGGGGTCTAGTTCAGGTTGGGGGCGAATTGCCAAGCTCCTGCCATCAACGAATTCACCACGAAACTCCCGAGGTCATGCCTTACCCGGCAGTTGACTTGAGACGGGGGCGCAGCGCTAGGCACCCCCCCTCTACCATGATCCTTTTCATGGGACAGGGGGCCAGGGGGTGAGCAGGGCTTTTCCAAAGTCGTCACATCTGTCATTGCGAGCGGCTTTTTCGCGAAGCAATCCCCCGCTCATGCGGAGATTGCCACGCCCCGCCGAACGGATGGCGCGGGCTCGCAACGACAATGGAAAAGCCCTGAGGGGGTGAGGTGTCCAGTTGACTTCCCCGCGAATCGGTCTATAATTACCCGGCTCCTGTGCCGGCAAGGCAGGGGGCGAGAGGAAGGTTCAATATGTTACCGTGGATTTTGGCCGGATTCGCCGCTATCGTGGTGCTACTGCTGCTGTTTCTGACCGTGCGCTTTATCCCGAACAACCGGGTGGGCGTGGTCGAGAAGGTCTTTAGCGCCAAAGGATCGCTCAAGTCGGGCTTGATCGCGCTCCATGGCGAAGCGGGCTTTCAGCCCGAGGTGCTACGTGGCGGCATCCATCTGCTGATGCCGTTCCAGTACCGTGTGCACACCATGCGTCTCATCACCGTCCCGCAGGGCAAAATCGGCTATGTGTTTTCCCGCGACGGCGTGCCGCTTGACGGGGGCCAGGTGCTGGGCCGCCAGACCGACTCCAACAACTATCAGGATGTGCGCGCGTTCTTGATGAACGAGGGCCAGCGTGGCCCGCAGCGCCAGATCCTGCGCGAAGGCACCTACGCCATCAACCTGGCCCAGTTTGTGGTGATTACTCAGGATGGCGTGCAGTATCTGCAGCTCAGCCGCGACGAGGGCGTGACTTTCCAGCGCATGGCGGAGGTCATCACCGAGCGGCAGGGCTTTCAACCCGTGGTCATCAAGGGTGCGGACGACAGTGTGGGCATTGTGACGGTGCACGACGGACCGAGCCTGCCCCAGGGCACGATTATCGCGCCCACGGTGGGCGATGACCCATCCGCGGCGGAGACGTTCCACAACAGCTTCCAGAACCCGGAGAGCTTTTTGCGCGCGGGTGGCCGGCGTGGTCGCCAGCTGCAGGTGCTGGTGGAAGGTACGTACTACATCAACCGGCTGTTTGCCACCGTGGAAGTCATCCCCAAGACGATTGTGGACGTGGGCTGGGTCGGCGTCGTGGTTTCCTACACCGGCGAAACGGGCATCGACCTGAGCGGCGAGGACTATAAGCACGGCGAGCTGGTGCAGCAGGGGCAGCGTGGCGTGTGGAGCATACCCCTCATGCCTGGCAAGTATGCGTTCAACACCTACGCGGGCAAGGTCATTGCCATCCCCACCACCAACTTTATCCTCAAGTGGGTCGCCGCCGAGGTGGGCGTGCATCACTTTGATGAGGACTTGTCGGAGATCCAGCTCATCACCAAGGACGCCTTCGAGCCGCTGCTTCCGCTCTCGGTCGTGGTGCATATCGACTACCGCAAGGCGCCGCTGGTCATCCAGCGCTTTGGAGAGATCAAGCGCCTGGTCGATCAGACCCTCGACCCGATGGTCGCGGCCTACTTCAAGAACAGCGCCCAGACGCGCACGCTGATCCAGCTCATCCAGCAGCGCAGTGAGATCCAGAGCCGCGCCAGCGAGGAGATGAAGGAAAAGTTCGCGCATTACAACCTGGAGCTCGAGGAAGTGCTGATCGGCACGCCGCTCTCTAAAGAGGGCGACCACAACATCGACCTGATCCTGAAGCAATTGCGCGATCGTCAGATCGCGGAGGAGCAGGTCGAGACCTACGGCCGCCAGGAGAAGGCTTCCTTCAAGGAGCGTGAGCTGCGCGAAGTCGAAGCGCGCGCCCGCCAGCAGCAGTTGCTGACCGAGTCCGAAGTCGGTATCAACATCCAGGCCAACCAGGGCAAGGCCGAGTATCAGCGCTCCCTGCAGCAGGCCGCGCAGATCCGCGCCCTGGCCGATGCCGAGGCCGAAAAGATCGCGCGCATTGGCATCGCGCAGGCCATGGCCATCGAGGAGCAGGTGCGCGCCTATGGCGGCCCCCGCTATCAGGTGGTGCAGCAGGTGATGAACCGCTTCTCGGAAGCGGTGGAAAAGAGCAAGATCGAAGTCGTGCCGCGTGTGGTAGTGTCAGGCGCCGGCAAGGACGGCGCCCAGGGTATGTCGGGCAGCAACGCGCTCGAGTCGCTGCTCACTGTGCTGCTGGCCGAGAAGATGGCCGAACCGGCAAGCCCCGGCACCTCCCCGCGCTCACCCGAGGCCGAATCTCTGCGTGCGCAGATTCGCGAGGGGTTGAAGGGCACCACAGCCCAACCTGCCGGAGGTCCTGAAACCCCCAAGAAGGTCTCAGGAAAAGAGGAGAACATCAGCTAAGGATTCACCCCTCGCCCGACGCATCTGCCTGTGCTGGCGTCCGTCCTGCGTTCTTGCAGGGTTCGCGTCGGGCGAGGGGTGAGGTCGAAAGTCACATCGTCGCTCTTCTGGTCGCCGCCCTGACGCTGGCGCCGACCGTAAGTCCGCCTGAGCACGCAGGCGATTTCACCGCCTCTTCATCAAGACCGGCAAATACACTCTCTCCTCGGTGGTGCCCGTCCGCCCCAGTACCGCAAACACCGACAACTCGTTCACCGCCACGCTGACCCGGTGGATTTCCCCATCTACATCGCCGCCCAGCGGCACCCACGTCTGCCCGCTCTCGTTCCAGCGGTAGATACCCAGAGTGGGCGTGAGCACGCCAGTCAGCCCGACCGGGTAATGCATATGCAGATAGGCGGTCGCGTTGAGCGCACTCTGGCCGGTAGAAACAAGGATCTCGTACGGATCCCCCACGCGCACCAGGGTGCCCTGTCCGCTGCTGCCCAGGGTGGTCTGCTGGATGCCCACCACCGCGTTGCCGCTCAGCGCGTTCTGCGGCAGCACCAGCTCCACCACGTCGTCCGCCGAGCGCACGATGGTGGCCTCACTCGCCACCACCTCCTCGATGCGGAAGGCGGCCAGTGTCTCCACACTATGCCCCAGGGTGTCCGTGGCCTGCACGCGCACGTGCCCCTGCATGCCTCCGGCCGGGTCCAAGGTGGCCAGACCGCTATAGCGTCCCAACCCGCTGTCGTACGTCAGGGTCACGGTGATGGGTTGCTCCGCCGCCACCTGCCACACCACGACGGTCGGGTTGCTCAGCAACGTCGGTGTGATGAGCGCCCGCACCTGAATCTGCGTGACGCTGACCGGCAGGATGCTTGTCTGAATGCTGAACGGATTGGGCTGCAGCGGCAGCTCGCTCACGGCCGCATCGAGCGCCGCCGGACCGGCGCTGCAGACCACCGGCATGGAGCCGCTCGAGTTTCCTTTTTGCGCCTTTAGCACATCTCCGTTCTTCGCCCCGTAGATGGTGATGTGCCCGGCATTGTCCGTCACGCCCTCCGAGAGGTCGGGATGCGCTCCCTGTAGCCAGACCAGGGTGTCGGTGATCGGGTGGCCATTCTGGCTGGTCCACAGGTCAAAGGGCAGGCAGGCCGCGGCGTACTGGTTGTAGACCAGCGAGTCCCGCCACGCGGTCACCGGGATGCTTGTCGGCCCCGGCACGATGGCCCCGCGCTCCACCGGTGAGCGCAGGATCCAGCGCGGCACAATCAGTGTGTCGCTGTAGCGGCGTATTACCGTCTGCCAGGTGCTCTCGCCGCCGGACTGGGTGT
>Ga0316622_100002972_pt1 | contig 11936 bp, 10 predicted proteins | sample OWC_Aug_OW2_C1_D_FD_207646 | JGI IMG/M metagenome (GOLD analysis project Ga0316622, IMG submission 207646) | Wetland soil microbial communities from Old Woman Creek delta, Ohio, United States - OWC_Aug_OW2_C1_D5_C | ecosystem: Environmental > Terrestrial > Soil > Wetlands | place: USA: Ohio... | reverse complement strand
GATGACAAGAGAAGTGCGACATTGCAAATTTTGCTGTAGGCTCCCTGGATCAGACGGTACCCCCCGGGCAACGCCGCGAAGCCAACTGCGTCCGTCGCGCCCGTGTTCGGACTTGCCCAATGTGCTGTCCCGACTTCTTTGAGCGCGCCACCCGCAACGGTCCGGCCTCCAACAAAATTAATCAGTGTCTGCCAATCGGCATCAGTCGGCACACGCCAGTCTAGTGGGGCAATCTCACGGCTGTCGGTCAAGGCATACCAGTTATACAAGCATCCGTAGATGTCGGCATTGTTTCCATCGTTGTTGTAATAGCAGTAGGCTCCGGAAGCGAGCGCTGACCAAGCGGCATCATCGGTTACCAACGGGATCGCGTCGCCACTGGAAGAGTGCGCCACTAATGAATTCTCGTTCATCCATGACTGAGTGCCGGGAGCCGCAGTCGGGTATTTGCCGCCACCGCGATAATGGGTGACTCTCAGATTTTCGGCCATCCACCATTGGTTGCCGATTTTGACGGTCTCATAGGTATTGCCGTCAACGTCCGTGACCGTGCCGGTGACGGCAGATTCTGTTTGGAACGGTCGGACTTCGCCATAGCCGGTGCCGACGGTGTTGGTCGCGTAAGCCCGCACATGATACTGAGTGTCTGCGGTCAGGTTTGTTAGAGAGCTGACGAAACTTCCCGCGCCCGAACCATCGATTGTCACACTGTCGGCCACCGTCGGGGTTGCACCTTTGCTCCAACAGACGCCCCGAGCGCTCACCGTTGCCCCACCATCCGACGTGACATTGCCCCCGCACTGGGCGGTAGTATCTGTGATCGCGCTGACAGCCGCAGTAGTCACTACCGGCGCCGTCTTATTATCCGGGTTAGTGGAATTGTCATCTCCCCCACAACCGACAACCGATACAAGCACAAATGCATTCAGAATCGACAGGGCGATCACCTGTGATATCTTGGTCATCCTAAACCCTCGCAATGTTTTGAACTGCCGACGCGCCCCGTATCACATCGCGGCGAAAATGGATGATTCCGATCTCTTTGAACGTGAGTCGGTGCCACGCCTACCGCGAACGCTTCGACCAGACGCTACTGAGTCTCAAACAGTATGAGCGGCGGGTTGAACGGAGTCGAGAAAAAACACGCATAGCGTGGAGGGCTCTCCGGGAGCAGGTGGGGTTTGACCAGTCTCTTGATAGCGGTCTGGGCGAAGTATGAGGAGTGGTTCTCACGATAGTCAACGGCAAGCCCAGGAGAGGGCACAAACTGCCCGGAGGAGGTCATTCAGCGCAACGGGCCGTGCATTCCCGCGTGGATGGGGTCACCAGCCGCCGGCCGGTCCCGGCGCGGGCGCCTTTTCTGGCCCTTGACAATTCGACGCCACCTGAATTACCATTTCCTGCGCACGAAACGAAAAGGGGTTCATCATGGCCAATGAGAAAATCCTCATCATCGACGACGATGACGATCTCGTTCACACCTTGCGGCTGCCCCTCGAGGCGGCCGGGTATATCGTCTCCCGGGCGGCCAGTGGGGCAGAGGGGCTCGAGAAGGTCAAGACGGTCGACCCCGACCTCATCATCCTGGACGTGATGATGGACTCGACAACCGAAGGGTTTCATGTCAGTCTGACGTTGCGCAGCCCCGACCCCAGCTCCGAGTACAAAGCCTACAGCCAAATCCCCATTCTAATGCTCACGTCGATTCATACTACCACGACGTTGAGGTTTGGGCCTGACCAGAACTACTTGCCGGTTGACGCTTTCATCGAGAAGCCGATTGACCCGGCCGAGCTGCTGAAAAAAGTGCGCGAGTACGTGAACAAGTAGCCGGCGTGACGGATTTTCTTCCGCGGCAAGCGACATTTTCGGGCCGGCTCTTCACCCGTCCCGCAAAGCGGCAATGAAAAATCTCCACCGCGCCCGCGCTGAATTAGTCGAACAGGAACTCGTTTACAGCGTGGCCCGGTTCATAACCATGCGCTGGCTGGCGGGTTTGGGGGTCTTCGCAGCGGCATGGTTCTTGGGTTCGGTTATTCGCGTGCCGTCGCCGGTGGCGCCCCTGTATCTGATCGGCGTTGTCATTCTGGCGTACAACGCCGTTTTTTATTTTGTCCTGCGCCGAATCCTGCGGTTGAATCGGAGCAACACCAGTATGTTCCGTCGCCTGACCGAGCTCCAGATCGGGCTCGACTGGATGGCGATGACGGCGCTGATCCATTTCTCGGGCGGCGCGGAGAGCCCCGCGCTTTTCTACTTCTTCTTCCACATCATCATCTCTGCGATTTTACTGTCGCCGGCGGCCACTTTCGTTTCCGCCGCTGCGGCGGCGCTGTTGGTCGGAGCGACGGTCCTGCTGGAATATACGGGCTCGCTGCCGCACGTCTCCATGTTCGCGGGCCCGTCTCTTTATGATCGTCCCTTTTCTGTCATGGGCGTCATGATTTTGTTTGTGAGCGCCCTGTTCGTTTCCGCCTATCTCGCCTCGACGATCAGCAGCCGATTGCGCCAGCGCGAAGTCGAAGCACTCGAGCTGAGTCGCAACCTGCAGCGTGCCTATGACCGTATACAGACGCTCTATGACAGCGCCCAAACGATCAACTCGACTCTCGAGCTCCAAAAGGTCTTGGACCGGATCGTCCGGCGCACGGCCGGTGCCATGAACGTGCAAGCGTGCTCAATCCGCCTGCTCGACGAAACCGGAACGAAATTGCTCGTGGCGGCGACGCACGGCCTGAGCGAAGCATACGTCAGGAAAGGCGATTTGATCCTGGCGCAGAATCCACTGGCTCGCCAGGTCCTGGCAAACGTGGTCATCGGCATCCCCGATGTCCGAACCGATGAGCGCTTGCAGTACCCTGCCGACGCCCTGGCCGAAGGCATCCGTTCCATGCTATCCGCTCCCCTGATGGGTAAGAAAGGTCCTCTCGGGCTGATCCGCGCCTACAGCGCTGATGTAGATCATTTCACCGACGACGACGTCTCCTTCCTGGCCGCAATGGCGAGCCAAGGAAGCATCGCGATCGAGAATGCGATGGCCTACCGGGCTTTGGGCCAGCTCGACGAGATGAAATCGAAATTCATCCTGACGGTGACTCATGAGCTGCGATCTCCGATGAGCGTGATTCGCAGCTTGCTCCGGACCATGGTGGCCGGATACACGGGGGCCCTTCCGGACAGCCAGAAAGACATGGTCAAGCGCGCCCTTCGCCGGGCGGATTTCCTGCAGACTTTGATCGATGATCTGCTCGACCTCGCGGCCGGCAAGAACGAAATGAGGCTCAAGGAACAGCGCGGACCCGTTCGCCTGGACGAGATCGTGAGGCAGGTCGTCGAGCGGCACGATACCGAGGCCGGCGAAAAACAGCTCGTGCTGGAATATCGCTTGCTGACGGCTGACCCCGTCACGATCATCGCGACGGCGGAGGGCATTGACCGCATCTTCAACAATCTCGTTTCGAACGCCGTCAAGTACACTCCCGGGGGCGGTTCCGTCTCGGTCGTTCTCGACACCGAGAACGGCGTGGCCCGCGTCGAAGTGAGGGACACGGGAATCGGCATCCCTGAAGATTCGCTCAATCATCTATATGAGGAGTTCTATCGAGCGCCGAACGCCAAGGCCCAGGTCAAGGAAGGCACCGGGTTGGGGTTGTCAATCACCAAGGAACTGGTGCTGCGCTTTGGCGGGCAGATCGCAGTCCAAAGCACGGTTGGACAGGGTACGAGTTTTATTGTGACACTCCCGTCAGCAGAGACACGCGCCGCCTGACCGTATCCGCTCCCAGCCTCGTTCAGTCTCGTTCGACTTCTTCCAGCGCGATCTCGAGATACGTATGGAACCGCTCCTGGAGCGCCGGTGAAAGCCCCATCCCGGGTCCCAAGTCCCCGGGTTGAATACCCAATATGGTCAGCGGCGGAATAGGATAGCCGAGGGTTCGGGCGAGCTCGAGCACCTTGAGGGCATCCCCTTCGTGGGTCGTCAGCCCTTGCGCCACTTTCGTCGTTTGCACATCACCCGGCGAGAATAGGCGATATTCTCCGGCGGCAAGCCCCAGGTCCACTGCGTCAATCAGGACGATTCTCTCCGTCTCGTTTTCGAGATAGGAGAGAAGACGCATCCCTTCATCTGCGATACCGACGGCTTCGAAGCCTTTGCCCAATCCGTTCTGGTCGATATGTTCGACGATCCGCAGCCCGATGCTGTCATCAGCCATGCGATAGTTGCCGATGCCGATGATGTACCGCAAGGAACGTCCTCGACTGAGGGATCAGAACAGAGGATCTCTCTCAAGGAACCCCGATGTCGGCCGCCCCAACCCGAAGAATCAGCGCTTGAAATCGACTTTCAGGTAGTGGGTCGAGCACGAGATGCACGGGTCATATGCCCGGACCAGCATCTCCAACCCGAGCTCGATCGCCTTCTCGTCCTTCTCGGCCGCCAGGAGCTTGGGCACGAGCGCTTCCAGGTCCAGCTGAATGTTGCCGTGGTTCTGGTTCGTCGGAATGATGCAGTTCCCGCCCGTGCACATCCCCTTGTCGTCATACCCGTATTCATGGAAGAGAATGCCTCGGGGAACTTCCACCGCGCCCTGTCCCCGGCCGAACTTCGTCGGCTTGACCAGATCCTCGGGCTTATAGCCGGAGCCGAGAACCTCGTCCAGAAGGCGGATCGAGTCCTTGATGCTGTGAACGACCTCGACGAGCTGGGCCACGCTGTTCATATACGGATTGAAGCAGAGGGGCTTGAACTTCAAGGCTTCGGCGAGCTTCTTCGCCTCCGGGTGGAGGAGTCCGTAGTTGTTGTTGAACCGGGCCAGAGCCCCGGCCATGTAAGAAGCCATCTTGTTCTTGGTGTACTTGGCGGTCGATTGGGGCACGACGTACTCGTTCGTGCACGACTTGTAGTCGGCGACCGGCCAGCGTTGCTTTTTGCCGTCGGGCATGACCGTCTGAATGACTCCGTCGTAAAGCGCATACTCCTTGTCGCTCGACAACGCCATGTATTCCGTCTGCCGCTCGAAGGACGGGACCTTGTCGGCCACCGAAAGCACCGTCTGCACGGTGGCATCCATGTCCGGCTGCAGATCGATGAGGCGTTGCTTGAGATTCTTGAGCTCCGCTTCAGTGGGATACTCGGCGAATCCGCCCGGAATCACCCTGTTGGGGTGCGTCGTGCGGCCGCCCAGGAGGGAGCCCCACTCGTGGCATGTTCGCTTCATCCGGAGTGCCCGGACAACAACCTCCGTGTGCGTGGGCACCAACGGGAACACCGACGGCGCGCCGAAGAGATCGGGCGCCACCAGAAAATAGATGTGAAGAATATGTGAATCCGCATTCTCAGCGTGTTTGATGATGGTCCGCAGCTTGTACGTTTGCGGGGTTATCCGGATTCCAAGGGCGTCTTCCGTGGCCTTCACCGAGGCCAACGTATGGCCGATCGAACAGATCCCGCAGATCCGGCTGGTGATCCGCGCAACCTCGGAGTAATGCCGGCCGCGCACCATCGCCTCGAAGAACCGTGGCGCCTCGGGCACCTGCCACTGCATTTTCTCGATCTTTCCGTTTTTCACGTCGACGACGATATTCCCATGGCCCTCGACGCGTGTCAGATGATGAACATTGATGGAGACATTCTGTCTCATTACGCGTCCCTCCTCATCGTGGCGGTGAACATCCGCGTTTTCTCTCTGGCTCGTTCTACCGAAAGTCCTCCTTTGGACTTCAGGACCTCCTCGATGGCTTCCTCGTTGGGGTGGTCCCAGAATCCACGGCAGGCTTCGCAGGGGATGCCGTCAGCGGGACACGGAGCCCCACAACCGGCCCGCGCGACGAGGCCCAGACAGTGGTCGTTGAGCTCGTAGCGGCAGACCGTCTCCCGCTTCTTGCATTCCACGCAGACCGGGTAGTTGGGGATCAACGGCTGCTTGCCGTGTAACAGGTCGGAGACCACCCGGACGAACTCGGCCCGGTCCATGGGGCAGCCATGCAGCGCGTAATCCACTTTGATCGCCGCGCTGATGGGCAGAGCTTTCTGGCTGTCCAGGTGCGGCATGGACGCGTCCTTCCCGTACACGAACTGCTTGTAATCCGCCGTATGGTTTTTCATCGCGTTGATGCCGGCCGTCGCGGCGCAGGCGCCGTAGGCGATGACGATGGAAGCGCGCTTGCGAATATCCTCCAGGCGGGCGCGATCGGACTCTCGCGTGAACGATCCTTCGACAAAGGCGATATCGATCGGCTCCGTCGTTCTTTCCTTCATCACTTCACGGAATTCGACGAATTCGACGTGGTCCAGCAGGCCGACGAAGATCGGATCGCTGAGGTTGGTCAGCTCCACCTGGCAGCCTTCGCAACAGGCGAAATCGAAAAAGGCGACTTTGACTTTCCGTTTGGCGCTCATCTGAATGCCTCCTCGAGATGCTCGATGTCTTTGAAGCAGAAGACGGGACCGTCCAGGCAGACATACTCGTCGTTGATCTGGCAGTGGCCGCACTTGCCGATGCCGCACTTCATCCGCCGCTCCAGGTCCACGTAAATGTTGTTCCGGGAGACGCCTATGCCGTCGAGTTCGGCGATGACGAACTTGTACATGATGGGCGGACCGCAGATGATCACTCGTGTGCCCGGGTCGATCTGCGTCTTCCTGAAGAGAGTCGTGATGACGCCGACGTTGCCCTTCCACTTGTCATCGGGCCGGTCGACGGTCTCGTAGAACTTCACGTCCGTGCTCTTCCGCCACAGAGCCAGGTCATCGAGGAATAGCTGCTCCTGGGGCGATTTGACTCCGAAGAAAAGACTGAAGTTCTTGAACTCGGAACGCCTGTCCAGGATGTACAGGATCAGGCTTCTCGTGGGGCAGAGGCCGATTCCACCCGCCACGACGAGAATGTCCTGCCCGCGCAGCTTGTCCATCGGGAAGCCGTGTCCCAAAGGTCCGCGGACGTAGAGAGTCTGGCCCCGCTCCAAGGCCGTCACTGCTCCGGAGACGCGGCCGACCTTCCGGACGACGATGTCGAAGGATTGAGTCCGCGTCGGCGAGCTGGCAAACCCGATGGGGATTTCGCCGAATCCGAACACGGACACCTCCAGCATCTGGCCGGGTTCGAAGATCATGGGCTCGCCGTCCATCATCTTCAGCGTGAAGTGCTTTTCCATGGCCGTGTCCTGGCGAGCATGAACGATCTCGGCCGGTCGGGGCATGAAAATGTTCGGATAAGTGGTTTCTTCGGATCGAATAGATACGCTCATGTCAGCCCTCCATGATGCTTTCAATGATGCGGACGGGGTCGGCGATATCGGGGACGCACTGCGCAGAGCAGCGCCCGCAGCCTACGCAGGCCGGCCCACCCAACTTGTCATTGAGATAGGTCGCCTTGCGCATCAGCCGGTGGCGGTAGCGTTGACTCCTGGCATCGCGGAAGTTCTCCGTGGCGCCGGCGCCCAGGGAAACCTTGGCGAAATCTTCCAGGAGACAGCCGTCCCAGGTCCGGGTTCGCCGGCCGGAGACCTGGTCGAGGTTCCAGCAATCCTGCACGTCGAAGCAGTAGCAGGTAGGACACACGATATTGCACGTTCCGCAGGAGAAGCAGGTGCGTGAAAATTCCTCCCAGAGTTTGCTCTTGAAGGCCGCGCGGACTTTGGCCGCGATCTCGTGAGAGCCGTGGGTGAGTTTTTCCGGGCACTTGTCCATGGCGTCCTCGTTGACTTTCCTGGCTTCTGTCACTTGGGCGTCGGTGGCCGATTCGAATTTCCCGTACGAGAGAAGTCTCTCACCCTTTGCGGTCAACACTTCGAGCACGTAGCCCTTCGGCAGTTTCGTGATGAAGGCGTCATGCCCGTGAGGCTTGACTCCCTTCCCTACTGTCCCCCAGAAAGCCCGTTTGGAAACCCTCTGGATGTTCGAACCCACGATCGTCGTGTTCTCACGCTGGGCCAGGTAGTTCCAGTCTTTGTTGTTTTCCCGGAAGAGCAAGTCCAGCATGTCGATGGCCTTGATGTCGTAGAAGTGCACGCCGAAAAGAATCCGCGGCTCCGGCCGGATTGCGCTCGCCCCACCGCCCGGGCCGAAGGAGACGAGATCCTGGTGGACGGGAAAGATGACCTTTTTGGGAGGCAGGATCGTCACGTCATAGTCCAGCCGGACTTCCTTCGGGGACGATATGGGAGCGAAGACAAAACAGTGCTTCTTGGCAATGGGTGCGTATAGCGCGGTTGCCTTCATCATCCCTTCCACGAAGGAATCGAAAGCTGTTTCCTCGAGGAAGTAAGACTTGGTATTCATGAAGGATCCTTTCAAAAACACAGCGGGATGTGGGAATCCTTGTCAAACCCGACTATTATCAAAAGCGGTATTTTACGCTTTGAGAGCGCCCGTTGTCAAGGAGCGCTGAACTCGCGGGGAACGTAAGCGCAAATAGCGCTTCTTGATCCAGTTGGATTATCGGATGAGACGATCATCCCGCTCTTCACCCCGAAGCATTACTTTGTGGTAATGTTTTGTGCGCCGAAAGGAGGCGTCGATGGAGGACTTCAATCCGGCTCCCTACATGCGATGGGCAAAATACCGTCCTGGAGCGCGCTACGATCTTTCGGGAAGCAGCCTCATTGCGTGCACTAGCGAGGCCGCCCCGGGGATCATGGACGATCTGCCGCTCACCGGCCCCGGTCCGGAAGGCTACCCGCCGCTCTTCGAAGCCATCGGACGGCGCTACGGCGCCGGTCCGGAACAGATTGCGCTCGCCACGGGGTGCTCGGAAGCGAACTTCCTCGTCTGCGCGGCGCTCCTTCGCTCAGGGGATGAGGCGCTGGTCGAGCACCCGGTTTACGATCCGATGCCCGCCGCCGCGCGGATGGTCGGCGCGCGAATTGTGCATTTCGAGCGCCGCTTCGAGGACGGCTGGTCGGTGGATCCCGACCGCGTGGCGCGCGCGATGACGAAGCGGACGCGTCTTGTCATTATAACCTCGCCGCACAATCCGAGCGGTGTAGCCGTCCCTCTCGATGTGATCCGGTCCCTTGGCGATCTCGTGGAACGAAACGACGGGTGGCTTCTCGTCGACGAGATCTACCGCGATGCGATGTACGACCGACCCAGGGAGTCTTCCGCGCTCGCGCACCCGAGATGCATCGCGACGAACAGCCTCACGAAGTCGTACGGACTGCCGGGGCTCCGATGTGGGTGGGCGATGGGCGCGCGGGATGTTGTCGAACGGATCCGGCGGGCGCGAGATGCGGTGGACGCAGCGGGAGTGTATCCGGCCGAGGTCGCCTCCGCCCGGGCGTTTGCGATGATCGATCGTCTCGAGGCGCGCGCCCGCGCGATCATCGAGCCGAATCTCGATCGTCTTGCGAGGTTCATGGATTCCAGGAGCGATCTTGTGTGGGTGCGGCCAGACGGAGGAACGGTGGCGTTCCCGCTCCTTGTTGGAGCGCCCGAAACGGACTCCTTCGCGAAGCGCCTTCTTGGTGAGCACGAAACGGCCGTTGTGCCCGGACGCTTTTTCGGCGCCGCATCGCATTTTCGGGTTGCTTTCGGGGTGGCGCCGGAAACGCTCGAGCACGGGCTAGAAGCGATCGCTAAACTGCTGCAGCGGTGATCGCGTCCTCATAGCCGCGCGATTCCCTGCTTCGCATCCTCGAGTGGGGCAGATCGCGCGGCCAGCAACTCTCATAACCCACGGATTTGCAGGAAAATACTGCGTACTGCAACTTCGTCCCGATAAATGCGTAAGACCTTACACAACAACATCCCGCTGCCCCTTCCGCCCAGCCGAAGGCGAGGGAATCTATGGACATGATGTGCGAATTCGGGGCCATGGTGTTCGCCAGCAGGTTGAGACGGCTCGGCGACCGGCTCAAGGCGGAAGCGACGAAGCTCTATCGCGCAAACGGCATCGAGTTCAACGACAGCTGGTTCCTCGTGGCTTTCGTGCTTTCCAATCGGGAGGGGGTACATGAAGACACATTAGCCCAAACAAGGAGGGGAGGATGAAAAGTACGTCAAGTGTTGTATCTATCATTCTCGCTCTTTCGCTTCTCGCGTGTTCGCACGCCCCCGCGCCCAAAAGACTTGCCTATTCTCAGGAACTCCAAGATGTATTGGACACAGCGCTTAAAGCAACCGGCGGAACGGGGGTTTCAGCGGCCGTAATCGTTGCCGGGAAGGGTGAGTGGGCGGGGGTTAGCGGCATGTCCGAACCAGAGACGGGAGCGGCCATCAAACCGGATATGTTGTTCGACATAGCAAGTGTTGGAAAGACCTACGTAGCTGCACTGGTGCTTCAACTTGCCGAGGAAGGTCGACTCACACTCGATGACCCGCTGCCCAAGTGGCTTCCCGATTTTCCGAACGTCAATAACACAGCTACCATCCGACAGCTCCTCAACCACACCAGCGGCAATTCCCACTTCGCGGAAAACAGCGCCTATTGGCAGACGGTCATGGGGGACCTGGATAGCCTTTGGACGCACGAAGCGGTATTGGCTTTCGTGCCGGAGCCCAAGTTCCCTCCGGGACAAGGGTGGCATTACTCGAGCGCAAACTACGTCCTGCTGGGAATGATCATCGAAAAGGCGACCGCATCGACATTGGCCACGCAGCTGCGAAATCGCATTTTCATTCCTCTCACGCTCAACAACACGTGTACACCTCTGGATCGAGACGCGGCGTTATGTGGCACGCTCGCTCACGCGCATTTCGATGTCAACGGGGACGGCAAACTCGATGACATGGGAAATATGCCGAGAACATCGATTTTCAGCTCGGTCTGGGCGTCCGGCCCGGTGATCTCCACGGCGGAGGATTTGGCGCAGTGGGCGGATGCTCTCTACAGGGGCCGGGTGCTGAAAAAACAGTCGCTCGATCAGATGCTCGACTTTCATCGTCCGACTCCCGGCGAACCCCTCATTTCCGGATATGGATTGGGGGCGTCTGAGTTTCCGGGCGAGCTCTTTGGAGGGGAGAAGGCATGGGGGCATCTCGGTTGGAATCCCGGATATATGACGGCCATGCTCTATTTCCCCGACCGTTCCGTGACTCTAACGGTGCTGATAAATGACAATAACGAAGGTTGCATTACGCAGATCGCTGTCGGTCTCTGGAGTGCCGTCAAAAACCATCTCGAGTGAAGAGGCATTTATCAGTCGTCATGTCGCGCGTTTTCCTCAGTGAGAACGGGAGGTCGAAAGCCATGTTGTCCAAACACTCAATTTCCATCCCGGTCGCTCCCACACCGGTCGCGCGTGTGGTCAAGACCCGCGCTTTTGCGGCCTTTGTTTTCTTAGTCATCTTGCTATCGTTCGCCTCTGCCTCGCGGGCCCAGTTTGCCAAGCCTGGGGAGCTGCCCAAGATCGACGCGGTGACGCGGGCGGCTATCGTCGATAGCATCACGGCCGCGATCGATTCGGTTTATGTCCTCGAAGGACCGGCCAAGCGCATCGTCGCCGCCTTGAAGAAGAACCTCTCCAACGGCGACTACGACAACATCACCGACCCGGCGGAGTTCGCCGAACGACTCTACAATGACGCGCAAGCCATCAACCATGACGGTCACTTCCGGATCGCAGCCATGCCGCCCCTCGATCCAGCGGTCTTAGAGGCGCAGAAGGACGAGGATCCCGCCGATGTCGAGCGCCGCCGCCGGATGTTCCGCGAACGGAACTATGGTTTCAAGTCGGTAGAGATCTTTCCGGGCGGTATCGGTTACTTGCGGTTCGATCAGTTCGCCCACGGTGACGAAGCCTACGAGGTTGCCACCGCGGCCATGAATTTCCTGGCCAACAGCAACGCCGTGATCCTCGACCTCCGAAATAACGGCGGAGGTTCGGCCGCCATGATCCGCTTGATCTGTGGCTACCTGTTTGAGGAGACTGAACACCTGATCAACTGGGATGTCCGCGCCGAGAAGAAAACGGTGCAATCATACAGCGCCGACTAC
>Ga0316622_100002971_pt1 | contig 11937 bp, 7 predicted proteins | sample OWC_Aug_OW2_C1_D_FD_207646 | JGI IMG/M metagenome (GOLD analysis project Ga0316622, IMG submission 207646) | Wetland soil microbial communities from Old Woman Creek delta, Ohio, United States - OWC_Aug_OW2_C1_D5_C | ecosystem: Environmental > Terrestrial > Soil > Wetlands | place: USA: Ohio... | reverse complement strand
CGAATGATCGGGATGCTGGCGACCGCCAGCGTGAGGATGGCAAAGCCGTCGGCCCCGATCGACACGAAGGCCGGTGCAAAGAGGCCCAAGTAGGACGCCCGAATGGCCGCGTGCTTCTCCCCGATCTTGTAGAACTCCTCGTGGTAGCGCTCCATCGACTGGACGGAGTGGCTGAGCGCCCGGGCGGTGATCAACACCAGCACGACCAGCACCAGCGGGTCGATGTTCAGCTTGAACAGGGCCGCGAAGCCGAGCGCCCAGACCGTACTCAGCACCCCGGAAAAGACCGGGATGACCACGCCCTGGATGGTACGGAAGTAGAACCAAAGCAGCAGGATGATCGACGCGGCCGTGATGCCGATCACCGTCAGGATCAGCGGGTAGTAATGGAGGATCCACGCGTACAGCATCGGGTAGCCGGTGACGTAGATCGTCGTGTTGGCGTCGGTTTCCTTCGCCTGGATCTCCTGCATGCGTTTGAACAACAAGTTCAGGTCCGTGCCCTCTTCCCAGAAGCCGGCGAAGATCGTGGCCGCCTTGTCGTCCGGCGACACGTATAAGCCACGAATGCCCTGGTTGCGGTACACGTTGGCCTTGATGCGGTCCAGGTCCTCCTGGTTGCGGGGGAAGCTGGGGAATATCAGCGGCCGGATGCCGATGCCCCAGCTGGTCACCTCGATGTTCTTCAGTTTCGGGTGCGTGAGCGAGATCACCTGGAACGGGTCCACGCCCGGCGTGTCCATCAGCGCGCGGGTGATGCGGTCGATCTTGCTGAGCGCCTCGATGGTGTAGACCTCGCCCTCCTTCACCGCGACCGCGACCACCAGGACGTTCGCGCTGCCGAACATCTTCCGATATTCGCTGTAGAGCCGGATGTACGGATGGCGCGGCGGGTAGAGGTCGAAAAAGTTCGTGTAAATGACCAGGCTGCGCAGGTGGTAGAGGAAGAAGACCGTGGCGATGGCCACGAAAACGATGACCCCCGTGCGGTGCGCGAGCAGGAAATCGACGTACCACTCGGTGAGCTTGCGGCGCTCGCGGGGGCGGCCGGCTAGTTCTGGAGCATCTGGTCGTGATGTGTCCATCGCATCAACCCATTCGCGCCCACGAGCATCCCGCGGTTGCCACTCGTCCCGGGCACCAGACTCACGGCGTGGATCCAGAAGAGTTTGAGGTCGAGTGGCACCGGCAGTAGACGCCAGGTCGCCCCGCGGTCCGACGTCACCAGAACGGTCCCCGAATCCCCGACGGCCCAGCCGAGATCGCCGTCAAAGGCAACACTGTAGAGCGCCTGCGTCGCGGGGGTTTTCACCTGCACCCACGTCTGCCCGCCGTCGGTGGTGTGCCAGACCTCCGCGTCGAGGCCGACCGCCCACGCCCGCTGCGCATCGATCATCTGCACGCCGAACAGGGATTTCTTGTTCGGCATTTGTGTTTGTGCCCACGTACGCCCGCCATCCGTTGTGGTCCAGACCTTGCCCACCTCGCCCACGATCATGCCATGATCTGCGTCAGTAAAATCGACGCCGTACATCAGCACATCCTCTTCCAGCGACCGGTCCTGCCAGGTGGCACCCCCGTCGTCGGTGGAGGCGCGGAAGCCCCAGTCGCCCACCGCCCAGGCGACGTTCGCGGTCACCGCCTTGACGGACAGGAAATGCTTTTCGCCCGGCGACTTCTGGCTGACCCACTTCCGGCCCCCGTCGGTCGTGCGGAGGATCGTCCCGATCTTGCCGACGGCCCAGCCGTGCTGGTCGTCGCTGAAGTCGACCGCGAACAGCGGCAGGAGCGTTCCCGATTGCTGGCGCTCCCAGGTCGTACCACCGTCCGCCGTGTGGAAAATGCTCCCGAAGGTGCCGACCAGCCAGGCCTGCTGCTCGTTCACGAACTGCGCGGCGTACAGATCCTCCTTGATCTGATCGCGCCCGAACGTTGCCGGGCCCGTGTCCATGGCGGCGTAACTCGCCCCGCCGGCCGCGGCGACGGCGGCCACAAACGCCGCCAGCCACGCGGTGTGCCACCGGCGGCGTTGGCTGTTGTTCACCCTCATGCGCGTCCCTCCGCCTGCCCGCGGCGCCCCTCGGCCGTCAGCTTCGCCGTGATGTCTTGCACCAGGGGATCCTTCTTTATTTTCCCGGTCGGCGTCATCGGCAGGTCGTCGACCACCTCCAGCCGCTCCGGGATGTTGTGCTTCATGACCTTCAACTCGACGAGAAACGCCTTGACCTCGTCGAGTGTGACTGACTGGTTCTCCCGCGGCACGACGTAGGCACACACGCGCTCGCCCAGCCGGTAGTCCGGCATGCCCACCACCGCCGCCTTCAGGATCTTCGGGTGCGAGTGCAACAGGTCCTCGATCTCCTTCGGGAAGATCTTGGTGCCGCCGCGGTTGATCATTTCCTTCTTGCGGCCAGCGAGGTGCAGGTAGCCGTTCGCGTCGACGTACCCGAGATCGCCGGTGAAGAACCAGCCGTCGGCGTTGCGCGTGGCCTGCGTCAGTTCGGGGTTCTTGTAGTACCCGACGAACAGCGTCGGGCCGCGGAAGGCGATTTCACCGACGGTCCCGACGGGGGCTTCCGCCTCGCGACCCTCCAGGAAGATCTTCAGCTCCGCCCCCGGCACGGGGAGGCCGACCGTCTGCCGGATGATCTCCGGCGGGTCGCTGGGCAGGGTTCGCGTGTGCAAGAGGTTTTCCCCCATCCCGTACATGTTGCCGATGCGCACGCCGAACTTCGCTTCGATGTCCGCCATGAGCTGCGGCGGGCACTGCGCCCCGCCAACACCGACACCCTTGATGCAGGTCAGGTCATACTTCCCAAAGTCGGGATGGTTCAGCAGGCTGATCAGGTGTGCCGGCGTGCCGGAGATCGCCGTCACCCGCTCCCGGTCGATGATGCGCAGCGTCTCGCTGGGATCGAAATGCTCCACCATCACCATGCGGATGCCGCGGATGAACACCTGATACGTCGCCAGGTGCCCGAACGAGTGCGACATCGGGCTGTTGGCCAGCACGACATCGTTGACCGAATCGGGATCGAACATGGCCTGCAGGTCGGCGAACCGCTTGATCTGGCTCAAGAGGGTGTTGTGCGTGTGCAGGAAGCCCTTCGGATTGCCCTCCGTGCCCGAGGTGAAGTTCAGGTAGAAGACGTCGTCGGGCGAGACCGGATGGGCCGCTTCGTAGGCGGCGAGGCCGTCGGCGCTGACGATCAGGTCGTCGTAGCGCTGGCAGCCCGCGTGTTCGCCGCGTACGGTGATCGCGAACTCGAGCGCCGGCAGCGTGTCGCGGATCTCGGCCAGTGCCGCCGCGTAGTCGAAGCCGCGGTGCGCCGTCGGGAGCACGACCGCCCGCGAGTCGCAGAAGCGCAGCATCGAGCCCATTTCCCGCTGCCGGTAGACCATGTGCATGGGCTGGATGACGGCGCCGATGCGCCCCAAGGCCACCTGCAACATGCACATCTCCGGCCAGTTCGGGAGCTGGACCGTGACGATGTCGCCCTTGGTCAGCCCCAGGCGTACCAACCCGGCGGCCAGGCGCTCGGCCTCGTCGGCCCACTGCGCAAAGGTGATGCGCCGATCGCCGGCGACGATGGCCACCTTGTCGGGCAGGCGCCCAACCGTTTCGGCGAAGTAGTCAGGAAACGTCCGGTCGAGCCACAGGCCCGCATCGACGAACCGGTGGCGATACTCCGCGGGAAAAGCTGGAAACGTGGGCATGGCTACGACAACACTCCTTCGTCGGCGAGTGCCTGGCGCTCGGCGGCGCTCATCCCCATGACCTCCCCGAACACGTAGTCGTTGTGCTCGCCGACGCGTGGCGAGGGGCGATCCACCCCGCGGGGCGTCAGGCTGAAGAGCCAGGGCGTCTGGTACAAGAGCCCCGGTTGCCCCTCGAAACTCTCCAGTTCCAGGCTCAGCTCGCGCGCCTGGAAGTGCGGGTGCTGCCGCACCTCGTCAATGCCGAGCACCGGCGAGGCGGCGACGCCCGCCGCCTGCAATCGCTCGGCCAGTGCATCGCGATCGAACTGCGCCGTCCATCGGGCCAGGTGCCCGTCGAGTTCCGCCCGGCGGGCGTGGCGCCCCGCGCGCGTGCCCAGCCCCTCGTCCCGGGCCCAGTCCGGCTCGTCCATGGCACGCACGAGGGCGCGCCATTCCTCGTCCGTGGCGACGGCGATCGCCACCCACTGGTCGTCACCAGCCGCCGGGTAGTTGCCGTGCGGCGCCATCCACGGATGGTCGTTGGCGCTCGGCCCCGCCACCCGGCCGTTGAGCTCCAAGTCGGTGAATGGCTCTCCCACCAGCGTGGTGGCGGCTTCGATCTGCGACAGGTCGATGAATTGGCCTTGCCCGGTGTTCTCCCGGTGCCACAGGGCGACCAGGGACGCCAACACTCCCTGGATGGCCGCGTTCGCGTCGCCCAACCCAAGTGACGGCAGGCCGGTCGGCCCCGTGTCCGGGTAGCCGATCATGTTCTCCAGCCCGGCGAACCCGGTAGCAATGGTGGCGAAGCCCCGCAGGTGGTGCAGCGGTCCGCTCTGCCCGGCCATGGCCATCGAGAGGACGATGATGTCGGGTTTGGCCTCCTTGAGCGCGGCGTATCCGAGCCCGTTCTTGGTCATCACCCCGGCGGCGAAGTTGTCGAAGACGATGTCCGCCTGGCCGGTCAGCCGGCGCACGAGGTCCACCCCGCCAGGCTTCTTGATGTTGATCGCCGCACTGAGCTTGCCGCGGTTCCCGTTGTGGAAAAACTTGCGCGCGTGCGGCCAGTGGCGCATGAAGTCCAGCCGCGCGTTGGTCTCGATCTTCACGACCTCCATACCGAGATCCGCCAGGATCTGGCCAACGACGGGCCCGGCCCAGTTCCAGCCGAATTCCACCACGCGATAGCCCGCGAGGGGTCGCGCGGGCGGCGCTGTGCCCGCGGCCGCCGGCGACACGGCGGTGGGACGTGCGGTCGACAGCGCGCCGGTGTGCTCCCCAAGTCGCGGCGGCTGCCCGATCTGCCACGGGGTCCCGGTCATCGCGTAGCCCATGCCCGGCACGCGCAGGGTCTCGCCGCCGATCTCCATCGCACCCCAGAAGTTGCGGGCCTCGAGGTGGGGCTCGTCGATCAGGTCGTCCATGTGATTGATCGGGCCCAGCACCAGGTTCGCCTTGCGCGCCATCTCCGTCAGCTCGCGGCGCGTGTGCTCGGTGAGCCACGGGATGAAGTGCATGTCGACCTCGTCAGCGCGCTGCCACCCTATGGCGACGCCGTCCTGCAAGGCCTTGTCCTCCCGGGCCCACTCGGGATCACCCATGAGGTGGAGGAATCCCTTCCACTGGGCGCGGGTCTGCGTGGCGATGAAGATGAAGCCGTCCCCGCACGGATAGAAGCCGGAGGGATAGATCGCGCCGTGGCGCTCGAAACCGCGACGGCGCCACTGCCCGCCGCTGCCCAGGATGAACAGCGACATGCCTCCGGTGTAGTAGGCCATCACGTCGGCCTCGGCGATCTCCACATGCTGCCCCTGCCCGCACCGCCGGCGCGCCAACAACGCGGCCATCGCCGCCGCGGCGCCGTGCAACCCCGTCTGCAGCGCGGCCAGGTTGAACGGAAAGTGCAGCGGCGGACGCCCGGGCTCCCCGAGGATGACGCTCGACGCGCTGACCGCACACACGTTGATCTCGTACGCCCGATGCCCGCTGAACGCCCCGCGTTCGCCGAGCGGACTGAGATGCAGCGTCACCAGGCGCGGATTGGCCGTGCGCACCGCCGCCAGATCGAGCTCCCACTCGGCCCGCTCCGCCGGCGAAAGATTGGTGATCAACACATCCGCCGACGTCGCCAGCTGACGCAACCACTCGGCCCGGCCGGCCGGCGGCAACAGCGCGCTCCGCTTGCCACCGTTGAGAAACGCGAACAGCCCGCTGCCCTCGGGGTCCGGGGAATCGTTGCGGAAGGGTCCCTGGTGTCGCGTCGTGTCGCCCGCCGGCGGCTCGACCTTGACGACCTCCGCCCCGAAGTCCGCCAGCAGTCGCGCGCAAAACGGCGCTGCGACACCCGTCGCGCACTCCACGACTCGCAGGTCGCTCAAGGCCCTCCACGGCCGTGCCGTTTCACCCCTGGATGGCATCTCACATCTCGCTGGTGCGCCGCTCAGTCACCCTGCAATCGAAACGCTAGTCGCGCGCTGATACCACGCAAAGAAAATAAGATGCAATGAGAAATTGCTTAAGTGTCGACGATGCCAAAATGCATCGGCGACGATGCCCTGATGCATCGCGGTCGTGCACCCGGCACGCTTGCCCGAGGTGGTCGGGTGTGCCACGTGAGGCACCGCGGATCGGAGGAACAACTCTATGGCGCAAGCGTATGACGTGGTCATCGTGGGTTCCGGCGGCGCAGGGCTCTCGGCCGCCGCCGAGGCGGCGGCGGCAGGAGTGCGGACATTGGTGCTGGAGCGCGCCCCGCTCACCGGCGGATCGACCGCGATGTCGGGCGGGGTGTTCTACGCCGCCGGCACGTCGGTGCAGCGGCAGCGCGGGATCAACGACTCCTGGGAGGAGATGGAACGCTACTACCTCACCCTCAACCAGTACCGCGTCAATCCGGCCCTGGTGCGCGTCCTGTGCCAGCAGGCCGCACCGGCCCTGGAATGGCTGCTCTCGCTCGGCGTCCAGTTTCCGACCGAGGGTCTGTACGAGTCGGGCGTGGACGGTGTGCCGCGCGGACACGGGGCGGCGAACGGCGGCGCCGAGATTGCCGAGGCGCTGCGGCGCGAGGCCGAACGGTGCGGCGCCACGATCTGGCTCTCCTCGCAGGTGACCGCGCTGCTGCACGATGCCACGGGCGTGCACGGCATCGTCGTCCGCGGCAGCCGCGGCGACCAGACGCCGGTCCGGGCGCACGCCGTCGTGCTGACCACGGGCGGCTTCGGTCAGGACCCGGAACTGGTGCGGCGCTTCTACCCAAGCGCGGCACAGTGGGGACCGCGCACCTGGGCGATTTCGTGCCCGGGCGCGGACGGGTCGGGCATCAAGCTCGGAGTGGAAGTCGGCGCAGACCTCGCCGGTTACGACCGCGGCCTGCTGCTGCTCACACCGGCTTTCGAGAAGAAACTCGAGGTCGACCCGCCGCACTGGTTGATCTACGTCAACCGCGACGGCCACCGGTTCGTGCGTGAGTCCGCGCCCTACGCCGTGATGGCGGGCGTGGCCGGGGCGCAACCGGCAGGCCTGGTCTTTGCCATCTTCGACGAGGCCTCCCTGCGGCAGTCACAGCCGTCCCCGGACGTTGCGGCTACCATTGAAACGGGCCTGGTGACGTTCCAGTGGGGCTACGACCACATGCAGGCGCAGGTGGCGCAGGGCAAAGCCGTCGCTGCAGAGACGCTGACCGACCTGGCGCGCCGCACGGGGATTGCAGCCGATGGACTGGTGCGCACGGTAGAGGCGTACAACGCGGCCTGCGACCGCGGCGAGGATGGCGCGTTCTTCAAGGACGCGAGCGCGTTGCGACCCATCCGGGAGGCGCCGTTCTACGCCGTGCAAATGGTGCCGGCCATCATCTGCCTCACCTCGACGGGGTTGGTGATCGACACGCACGCGCGCGTGCTCGACCCGGCCGGCCAGCCCATCCCGGGCCTTTACGCCGCCGGCGAAACCACCGGCGGCATCCTGGGCGAGCGATACGTCGGCGGCGGCAACTCGATCGCCAACGCGGTCGTCTTCGGACGCATCGCGGGGCGGTCGGCCGCCGCCTTCTCGCGCTGACGCGGCCGGCCACCTGTCGGAGTGGGCAGGGCTCAAACCTGCCCGGCCAGCCCGTCGAAAAAGGAGGGGCTCATGCTTCGACAAGCTCAGCATGAGCGGGTAGATGCGCGCTGCGCAAGGCTTTCCGCTCACCCGGAGACCCCGACCCGGGTGGCCCGGGTATGTTGGGCCAATGAACCGTGATCGCGCCGCGAGTGCGTTGAGCCAATGAACCTGGGTCGTCCGGTGGGCCAACCCCTCCCTCGATCCCTCCCCGACACGGGGAGGGACGGCTGGCCTGCATCCGCGATGAAACAGCGCAACCTTCCCCCTTCCCTCGCCGGGAAGGGGGCCAGGGGGTCAGGTTTCGACGCCGGTTCATTGGCAGCTCGTCGAAGGGCGAGCGGAAGTCCTTTTTCAGTGGCCTGCTACACGCGCCCGGCCGCGTACCGCTCTTCCACCTGACGGGCGATCCGCGTCGCGAAGTCTTCCGCCACAGGCTGGAGCATCGGTGCGACCAGCACGTTGATCATCGGGCCCGCGCGGCCGCCGGCATGCACCGCCAGGCGAAACGTGATCTGCGACTGGGGCGGCACGGACAGTGCACCGGCTTCCGTCACGCCCCGCCCGAACATCCGCATGAACAGCCACCGGACAACCCGTTCACGCCAGCGCGCCCACCACGAGGGGGCGGGCGGCCGCGCAACAACATCACCTGGCAGGTTTGCGGCAGCGACTGCCGCATGGAACGTCCCCGAACCCGTCATCGGTTCGTTGAGGCCGGTCAACGTGAAGCTCACCCGCTCCGGCCCCTTCCACTCAGTGATCTCGACCCGGAACTGCACCGTGCGCGTCAGCCCGCCCACCTCACCCTTGAGCGTCCACAGCGACTCCCGGTCGCTCACCACCTCGTGCGCCTGGTAGCCCGTCAGCAACGGGGCCCAGTTCGCCATGTCCTGACAGAAGTCCCACACGGCGGCGATCGGCGCCGCCACGAGTGCAGTGTGCTCGACCTCCGGCACGGAGCACTCCGTGTCAGAATCGGCTGGCGTCGCGCGCCGCCGTGCTGCCGGCAATGTAGCCAAACGTGAGCGCCGGGCCGATCGTGCCCCCGGCCCCGCCGTAGGCGAGCCCGGTGATCCCCGCCATCACGTTGCCGGCAGCATAGAGCCCCGGAATGACCTCGCCGCGCACGTGCAGGACCTGCGCGCGCTCGTTCGTCCGCGGCCCGCCCTTCGTGCCGAGCGTCCCGGCGTACATCCGCAGGGCATAAAACGGCGGCGTGGTGAGCGCACCGAGCGTCCGCAGCGCCCCATCCCGACTGCTGTCGCCGTTGTAGTGATCATACACGCTCCGGCCACGATGGAAGTCCGGGTCCTCACCGCGCGCGGCCCCGTCGTTGAAGCGCCGAACGGCAGCCTCCAGGCCATCCGGGTCGATGCCCTGGCTCTCCGCCAGCGCCCGCAGCGACGGCGCCTGCGGCAGCCACGGCGGGATCGGGTCCTCCGGAAACATGGTGATCAGGGGGTAGCGGCTCTTGTATCCGTGATCGAACACGAGCCAGGCGGGCACGTTCGGGAAATCGAAGGCGACGGGATCGAAACTGTGAAACGCCCGCCCGATGTCGTTGTAGTTGTGCGCCTCGTTTACGAAGCGCTGCCCGGCACGGTTCACGATGAGGGACCCGGGCAAGGTGCGCTCTTTGAGCGTTATCCGGTACATGTCGCGGCCGCCGTACTCCTCGCCGGGGATGCGGCACAGGGGCATCCACCAGGCCTCGCTCATGTTGCCCAGCGCCGCACCCACCTCCATCGCCATCGTCAGGCCGTCGCCCTCGTTGAACGGCGGGCTAGCCGCCGCCTCCAGCGGCCCGCGCAGGAACTCTCGACAGAGACCCGCGTTCCATTCGAAGCCGCCCGATGCGAGGACGACGCCGCGGCGTGCGCCGATCTGCACCAGCCGCCCGCCCTGCTCGACCGCCAGCCCCACGACAGCACCGCGCTGCACGTGCAGCTGGCGCGCGCGGGCCTCGCGGCGCAACTCCACGCCGTGGTCGGCACACCCCTTGAGCAGCGCGGCGACGAGCGCATTGCCCCCCGCCAGCAACCCCTGCTTCAACCGCTCGGCAATCACCGTGAAGTCGAGCAGGTCGATGCCGGCCTCGGTGTCCGCGATCGAAATGGGTCCCGGCACGTGCGGCGACGGACGCACCGCCTGCGCCAGGCTCCCGAGCTGGTGCGAGTCGAGCAGTGCGGGGTCGAGCGAGCGGCCGCCGCGCTTTCCGCCGGGGAATTCGGGATGGTAGTCGGGATACCGGAGGGCCACGAAGCGCAGCGGCGTCTGCGCCTCGAGAAAGCGCACGGCTTCCGGCCCGTGATCGACGAAGGCCTCGAGCAGCCGGTCCTCCGTCCGGTCCAGAGACAGGCGGCGCAGGTAGGTGAGCGCGTCCTCCCGCGAGTCAGTGGCACCGACGTCGGCCATGTGCGGGTTGTTCGGCACCCAGGCGACACCGCCCGACACCGCCGTCGTGCCGCCGAACTTGTCCGACCGTTCGACCAGGACGACCTTTGCGCCCGCGACGGCGGCGCTCACGGCCGCTGCCAGCGCAGCCGCACCCGAACCGACCACCGCGACGTCCACGACGAGATCCCATTGCGACGGTATCTCTTGCATCATCCTCGCTCCCTATCCGGCTCGTGCTGAAAGGCAGAGTGCGCCCCCTTCGACCGGCTCACGACAGGCTTCGCGACGGCCGCGACAAGGATGCGGCCTCCTCAGGGCGAACGGAAGACCCTTTGAACTCGACCCACAACCGTTCGGGCTGAGGAGGCGCGCAGTGCCGTCTCGAAGCCCGCACCAGGGTTCTTCCGGCAGCCCCGGTCACGGGCTGTAGGGCACCTTGGTCATGATCTGGAGCACTTCGTCCTCGAGGCACTCTTCCAACTTCGGCGCCCACTCCTGCAGCTCGGGCGTCTGCCCCGCCACCTCCAGAACCGACTGCACCGCGTTGGCGTCCGGCAGCTGCCACAGGTCGACGATCGTGTTCAGGCGACCGATCTGGGTCTGGTACGCGCCGACGAGCTTCCAACCGTGCCGTTCCAGCACCGGCACGATGTGGCTGAGAATCTCGCAGAACCGTTCGACCTTGTTCTGCTTCACCTTGAGCGTGACGTGCAGGTACACCATCAGTCGACCTCCTTGCCGCATCGGCCGCCGGCGGCGGCCCCGTTGTCCCCGTCGGCGGGGATCCCGCGCCCGGGTGTGCGCTCCGTCACCGGACGTCCCATTGCAGGTACAGATGCTCGAAGCCGCGCAGGAAGAAGTGCCCAGGGCGTTTCGGCTCTCGCGTCGGGTGCAGGCGAAGGTTCGGCAACCGGTCGATGAGGGTGTCGAGCGCGACGCGCCCCTCGAGCCGCGCCAGCGGCGCGCCGATGCAGAAGTGGATGCCGCCGCCGAAGGCGAGATGCGTGCGCGCGTTCGGGCGCCGCACGTCGAACCGATCCGGGTCGGGGAACTCGAACTCGTCCCGGTTGCCCGACGCGTACAGCAGCTGCACGTGCGCGCCCTTGGGGATTTCCACCCCGCTCAGCGTCGCGTCCGTCGTCGTGGTGCGGAACAGGCCCTGGACGGGCGGTTCCATGCGCAGCGCCTCCTCGACGGCGTTGGCCGCAAGGCTCCGGTCATCTTTCACCGCCTGCCACTGGTCCGGGTGCGTCAGCAGCAGGTACATCATGTTGCCGATCAAGTTGGTGGTGGTCTCGTTGCCGGCCACCAGCAACTGCTGCAGCACGCTGAGCAGTTCCGGCACGGTCAGCGGCTCGACGCCGTCGAGCCGCGCGTTCACCAGCTCGGTCAGCATGTCGTCCCGCGGCTCACGCCGCCGCTCCTCGATCTTGGCGGCGAAGTAGTGCTGGAACTCGACGATGCTGCGCGCACACTCGATCTGCCGCTCCACGGGGATGACGGACAGGCGTGCCACCGAGTCGTCGGACCATTTCTTGAACTTGTCCATGTCCTCGCGCGGCACGCCCAGGAACTCCGCGATGAGGCGCATGGGCAGCGGGTAGGCGAAGCGCCACACGACGTCGACCTCGCCGTCGCCGACGAAGCTATCGACCAGCGCGTTGGCGACCTCGCGCACGTGGGCCTCGCGGCCCGCCACCTTTGAGGGCGTGAACGCCTTGTTGACGAGGGCCCGGAATC
>Ga0316622_100002968_pt1 | contig 11944 bp, 12 predicted proteins | sample OWC_Aug_OW2_C1_D_FD_207646 | JGI IMG/M metagenome (GOLD analysis project Ga0316622, IMG submission 207646) | Wetland soil microbial communities from Old Woman Creek delta, Ohio, United States - OWC_Aug_OW2_C1_D5_C | ecosystem: Environmental > Terrestrial > Soil > Wetlands | place: USA: Ohio... | reverse complement strand
GCGCAGCAGCCGCAGCCGCAGGTCGGTGGCGATCTGGGCCACCGTGTTGCCCACGTGGCTGTTGGAGAAGAGGACCAGCGCGTTCTTGAGGACGGCGCCGGCGACAATCAGGCTGAGCAGCACACCGATCGAAGGGTCGATGCCCAGGCGGCGCAGCAGCGCGACGATCCCGAGGGTGTCGGCGGCGCCGTCGGGGGCACCCTCCCGGGTCGCCATGCTGAGCACGGGCAGCATGGCCGACAGGCCGATCCCCTGGGCCACCCCCGCCACCAGCAGGGCGAGCAGCGTGATCAGGGTGCGGGTGGGGTAGGCCCGCACGACGTGCAGCATGAACCGCACGGCGGGGTCCCCTTCAGGGAGCGCCGATGCGGGCGTCCAGAAGCCCCGGGCGGCGCAGGGCCAGGAACGCGGCACGGATCCGATCGACCTGGTCCGGGGTGTGCGCGGCGCTCAGGCTGCACCGCAGCAGGCACGCCCCGGTCGGCGTCGCTGGAGGCAGGATCAGGTTGACGTAGACCCCGGACTCCATGAGCTGGTGCCATGCGACCAGCGCCTCGGACTGGCTCCCCACCTCGACCGCGATCACCGGGCTCGGCTGCGGGCCGACGCGCAGGCCCGCCTGCGCGAGGGCGTCGTAGAGGTGGTGCACGTTGCGCCAGAGCCGCTCGCGAAGGTCGGCGCGCTCGCGCAGGATGCGCAGCGCCACGCGGGTCGAGGCGATCACCGAGGGGGCGAGTGAGGCGGTGAAGACGTAGGAGCGGATGGCGTAACGCATCAGCTCGAGCTCCGGGTGCCGGCTGACGCAGAAGCCGCCGACGGAGCCGAGGCTCTTGCTGAAGGTGCCGACAATCAGGTCCACGTCGGCCTCGACCCCCAGCTCCTCGGCGAGCCCGCGGCCCGTTGGGCCGAGCACCCCGAGGGAGTGGGCCTCGTCCACCAGCAGGTAGCCGCCGTAGGCGCGCTTCACCGCGGCGATCTCGGCGAGCGGCGCCCGGTCCCCCAGCATGCTGTAAATCCCTTCCACCACGATCAGCGTGCGCTCGCTGCGATCGCCCAGGCGGCGCAGGCGCTTCTCCAGGTCGGCCGGGTCGTTGTGCCGGAAGCGGATGACCTCGGCGCCGCTCAGACGCGTGCCCTCGTAGATGCTGGCGTGGCAATCGGCATCCAGGAGGATCGTGTCCTGCGGCCCTGCCAGCGTGTTCACGACCCCCATGGTGGCGAGAAATCCGGTGGAGAACACGATGGCCGAGGAGGCGCCATAGAACTGCGCCAGCTCCCGCTCGAGGGCCAGGTGCCCGACGTAGGTGCCGTTCGCCATCCGCGAGCCGGTGGTGCCAGTCCCCTGCTCGGCAACCGCCTGCTGGGCCGCCTGGACGCACTCGGGGTCGAAGGTGAGGCCGAGGTAGTTGTTGGTCCCCGCGAGGATGACCCGACGGCCATCGACAACGCCCTCGGTGGCCGAGAAGATCGCCTCGGTCACCACCCCGAGGGGGACGGTTCCGAACGCGGCGAGCTCGTCGCGGGCGGCAGCCAGGTGCCGGAACTTGTCGAATAGCGTCATGGTAAGGGCGTCTACCGACCGTCAATCGGAGCGGCATCGCGCCCCGCACCCGCGGTAGCATACTAAGACCTTCGCCCGTGATCATTACCCGTTACATCGCCCGCGAGATCTACCGGCCGTTCCTCACGGTGGTCGCGATCCTGCTCGTGGTGTTCGTGACCTCCAGCGCCGCCGCGGTCTTCAACGAGGTCGCCGCCGGCCTGGTGGCCCCGGACACCGTCGCGCTGCTGGTCCTGATCAAGGCCCTCATCGGCCTCGAGGTCCTGCTCCCTGTCGCGCTGTATTTCAGCACGATCATGGGACTGGTGCGGCTGCACACCAACGGGGAGATGGTCGCGCTCGCGTCCTGCGGCATCAGCGAGCTGGCGGTGGTGGGCACGGTCCTGCGCCTGGCTGCCGTGGTCGCCGCTCTCACCGCCTGCCTCTCCCTGTACGTCCGGCCCTGGGCGTATGAGCAACAGTACTACCTGCGGACGGTGGCGGAGGCCGAGTTCGACGTGGAGGACCTGGAGGCCGGGCGCCTGTTCATCAGCCCGGACTCGGACTACGCCGTCTACGCCGACGCCGTGGACCGCGAGGCCCGGACCGCACACACCGTGCTGGTCCAGATCCGGCGCGAGGACGAGCTCATGCTCATCCAGGCCGAGGAGCTCCACCAACCCGAGCGCGACCGGTGGCAGCCTCGCGAGTTCATCTTCCTGCGAGGGGAGAGCTATCGCCTGGACCGCGCCGGCAGCCAGGACATGGCGCTCCGATTCGAGCGACTGACGTGGCGCCTCCGGCCTCCCGAGGAGCCGTCGGTGGGCTACAAGAGCAAGATGCAGAGCACCGCGGACTTGAGCCACTCCGAGGCCCGCAAGGACCTGGCGGAGTACCAGTGGCGACTGTCGACGCCTCCGGCCACGCTGCTGCTGGCCATGCTCGCGGTCCCGCTCAGCCGCGCGCGGCCGCGCCAGGGCCGGGCAGCTCGCCTGCTCGTCGCGATCCTCGCGTTCGCGGTGTTCTATAACCTGATGTCGATGGCCAAGAACCTCGTCCAGGAGGGCATGGTCGGTCGGCTCCCCGGGCTGTGGTGGCCGCTCGCCCTGCTCGCCCTCGTGGTCCTCGCCCTGTTGGCGGGGCCACACCTGGGGCCCTTCGGACGCCCGCGCCGGGCGGCGCGGCCCCGGTGAGCACCGCGCGGATGGCACGGCGGTGACCTCGCTGCTGTCCTTCACCCTGGTCGATCGGCACGTGGGCAGGGCGATGCTCTCGGCGCTCGCGCTCGTCCTCCTGGCGATCGTGCCGCTGTTCAGCTTGATCGACCTGATCCAGCAGCTGGACGACGTCGGCAAGGGCAGTTACGACTTTGCCGACGCCCTGCGCTACGAGCTGCGCATGCTCCCCCGCCGCGCGCTCGACCTGCTGCCCTTCGCCGCCCTGACCGGGACGACCATCGCGCTGGCGGTCCTGGCCCACTTCGGCGAGGTGGTCGCCCTGCGGGCGTGCGGCGTCTCGCCCAGACGGGTCGCCCTGTCGGTGGTCAAGACCGGGATCGCCCTGGTGGCGGTCGCCGCTATCGGCGAAGAGCTGGTGGCCTCGCCGCTGCAGCAGCAGGCCGTGCAGGACCGGGCCCTGGCGCTCGCCCAGGGCGAGGTCCAGAAGCGCCAGGGGCGGTTCTGGATGCGCAGCGGGCCGCACTTCGTCAGCATCGGCCAGGTGCGTCACGGGCACGTCCCCGAGGATATCGACATCGTCGAGCTCGGCGACAGCCAGCACGTCCGAGCCTTCATCCACGCGAGTCAGGCGGACATCACCGATCCGAGGCAATGGGTCCTGGAGGACGTGACCGTCAAGCGCATCGAAGGGGGGACGCCGACCACCGAGCGGCTCCCGCGCATGGTGTGGGGCTCCTATCTCACCCTGGATCAGATCCGGCTGGTGCAGCTCCCCTCCCAGGTGATGGCACCCTCGCAACTCTATGGATACATCCGTTACCTCAGCGCGAGCGGGCAAAAAACCGAACGCTACTCCCTGGCCTTGTGGCAGAAGCTGACGCTCCCGCTCACGATCGGCGCGATGATCCTCCTCGCCATCCCGGCCGGCTTCGCACCCCCGCGCTCGATGAGGGCAGGCACCCGTGTCGTCGTCGCCATCGCCTTCGGTCTCGTTTTCCAGATCATCAGTCAGCTATTCGCCAGCGCCGGCCTCGCCTTCGAACTGAGCGCGCCGCTGGTGACGCTCGCGCCGCTGGCGCTGCTGATCGTCGCCGCGCGGGTGATGCTGGGGCGGGTCGGGGCCCTGCGCGCACCCAGGGGTCAGGCATGAGGGTTGAAGTGATGCGGCCCGCGAAGCGGCACCGGGCGCCCCCCCCCGTTAACGGAACAGACCCCGGCGGTACAGCCGCCACATCAGTGCCCAGCCGTAGATCAGCGGGTGGCGCCGGACCTCTTCGGGGACCTCGATCGGGGTCCCGGTGTGCCGTTCCAGCTTCCAGATCACGTAGTCCACGCCACCGTCGAAGGTGAGCAGCCCCTTCACCAGCCGCAGCACGGACAGGACCTTGCCCTGGATCCGGCGGACCACCCAGCCGAGGCGGCCGTGGCGCCGTTGCCAAGCCGAGAGCCGCACGAGGTGCCCCGCCGAGGGGCCGGGGGGGGCCAGCCGCCCCGGGTAAGGCAGCTGGCGCAGGGCCACGCGCGTCAGGTCGTCGTAGTGCTCGGCGCTGGTCGCGAAGAGCTCCTTGGCGCGCCGGGCACCCTCCGCCCTGAGCTCGGCCGCATAGCTGTAGGCCAGGCCCCGCTCCCACAGCTCACGGCCGCTGAAGCGCCCGGGGACGAGGGGGAGGGCGCGAGCGACGAAGGTCATGACCGCCTGGGCCAGGGCGTGCAGCATGCGCGCCCGGTCCGCCTCGCCCCGGGCGTACAGGATCACCGTCGGCTGGCTGAGCCGGCCCCAGAAGTAGGAGTGGAAACCGCGCGACGAGGTGGCCCGCAAGAGCTGGGCGGTCGAGATCACACCGTACTTGCAGCGCACGCGTGCCTCGCCGAGCGGCAGGTCTACATAGAAGACGTTCGGTGGTAGGACCCAGTTGCCCGCGGCGAGCAACGGGTTCGAGTAGGCCGCCCGGTAGGTGTCCACCACCGCGTAGAGATCCACCAGCCCGTCCAGGACATCGCCGCTGCGCAGGCAGGAGCCGTAGAAGAGCACCGCGGCCAGGGCACCCGGGTAGCGGCGCCGGAGCTCCGCCGTGAGCGCGGTCAGCTCGGGGCCGGCGGCAAAGCCCATGGCCCGCCGCTCGATGAGCTCGATCAACTCGGGCCCGGGGACCATCTTCAGGCGCCCCCTAGACGAGGAGAAACGAGGCCCAGCCACCGGTCGATACCCGGACTGGGCCGGCTTCTCGCGAGGCCTGGTAGACCTCTCCGTCCAGGGTGACCGGTCCGTCCACCTCCAGCACGATCTCGTCGACCTTGCGGCTGAGATAGCCGTTCTCGCCGGTCGCGAGCGCCCCGGCGCGCCCCCATAAGAGGGGCGGCAGGGTACGCAGGGGACGGACGGGGTGGCCACGCAGGGCAGTGAAGAAGAAGGCCCCCCGGCGCGGACCCCAGTAGGGCCGCAGGCCGAGGAATAGCCGTTCCAGCGAGCTTGCCAGCACCAGCCAGTACTCCTGCTCCGGCAGCCGCAGGGCCAGCTCGTCGGCGCTCCGGATGCTAACCGTCATCGGGCTCGGGGACACAAAGGTCCTGTCGCCCCGGACCATCGCCCACAGCACCCGCAGCATGCAGATCCCCGGGGCGAGGTCGTCGCGCAGACCCCGGCTGTGGACCTCGCGATGGCAGTACCGGATCCCGGTGACGATCGCGCCCGTCCCGAAGAACATCCCGAGACGGGCCGGCGCCCCAGCCCCGACCTCCACCCGCAGGACCGGTCGGCGCGCCACGCGGCCCTGAACCCCCAGCGTCTCGCCGAGGGTAAGGAGCCTATCGAGGGCCCGCAGCGGCGCCTCGCGGAGTCCGACGTCACCGGCGGTCATGTTGGTGGTCCCACCGCGCACCAGGGCAAGGGTGGGGAGCCGCGCCAGGGATGGGTTGCCCAGGAGTGCCGTGAGGACCGCCTGGACCGTGCCGTCGCCGCCGTTCACCACCAGGACGTCCGGCGCCGGGTCCGTCAGCTGGGCGATGCCCGCCGCCACCTCGCCGGGGTCGCGTGCCTCGACGTGGGGCACCGCGGCGTGCCTGCGAAGCACCCGGCGCACCTCCGACAAGTGGCGGCGATTGCGGCCGCTGTCGGGGTTGGTGATGACCGCCAGGCGCGGCGGACGATCCAGGCCCAGGGCCGATGCACCCACGACAGATGCCGCGCCCTCAGCCGCCCCCGCCAGCGGGAGGCCGTCCGGACCCGCTGGCAAACCAGCGCACGGCCAGCGAGCGGTCTGACGGGTCCTGCCCGACCTCGGTCAGCCACGACTTCAGCTCACCCGAGGTGAGGCGCAGGTACGCCGCGTAGGCCAGGCGCAGCAGCAGGAAAAGCGCCGAGAGGACCGTCCAGAGGGCCACGGCCTCCACGCCCAGGTCCGGGCGTCCGCCCAGCACCCCGAGCGTCAGCAGGATGAGTGACGGGTTGCGGCGGGCGATGACGAGCCGCGAGTAGGAATCGACCCGGCGCCAGCAAAAGATCCCGAATCGGCCGATCAGGGTCTTGAACGCGCCCTCGACCAGACGACCCACGATGTAGCCGGCGAAGATCAGGGTGATCAGGGTGCCGAGATCGGCCGGCAGCAGGAACGGCTGATAGGAATGGAGCCCGAGCGCCCAGGCGAGATACCAGAACGGCGGCGAGATCAGGTCCAGGATGTGGTCCAGAAAGTGCCCGACCCGGCTCGAGGTCACGGTCACCCGGGCGAGCTTCCCGTCGACCGTGTCCAGGTAGGTCATGAGCCAGCCGAGGGTCAGCCCCCAGCCGAAGTGACCGTAACCGAACAGCAGCAGAACCCCACCGGCGAGGAGCCAGTTGAGGGAGGTGATCTGGTTAGGCGTGACCCCCAGCCGGGCACACACGCGCACGCCCCAGCGGGCGGGCACCGGCCATACGAACCGCGTGACCAGGTCCGTGATCCCCTTGTACGCCGCCCCGAACAGCAGCCGTTCCAGCGCGGGCCGGGTCGCCTCGTTGATGGGGAGGACGAACGGCGGGTCGACCTTGCGCAGCTGCTCCTGGAACGGCGGGGCCAGGTCCTCCGCGACCGCGATCGTGATCCCCGCCGGCAGCGCGGCGCCTGCGGCGTCCCCGGTGAGGATTGGGAGCACACGGGGGGCAACCGGGCGCGGCACGTGGGCAGCAACGGTCACCGGACCGTGCGGGCCAGGCGCCTGCAGGACGGTGTTGCGCGCCTGGGTCAGGGCCCGCAGGGTGCGCGCGTCCGCCAGGTAATCCCCCCTTAGCAACAGCACTGAGCCATCGTCCGGGACCGCCTCCAGGCGATCGACCAAGCGGTTGCCGTCCTTGCCGTCCAGCAGGCGCCGCACCCGCTCCCGGGGCGTCAGGCCCCAGAGGCGAAGCGGACTCTCTTTGGCGATGAGGATGTAGGCGCCCACAGCAGCTATCCCAGGGGGCCGCGCGACCCCGGCGACGATCACCACACCTGGACACGGGCCTCGCTCAGCCGGTCTGGCTGGTCAGCCTCTCCAGCTGCAGCGCCAGGTCCCGCACCGTGCGCACGTCGGGCAGGACGTTCAAGGGGACCGAGACGTCGAAGCGGTCCTCGACCTCGAGCAGCAGACCCATGATCGTCAGCGAGGTCAACCCCAGCTCCTCGAGCAGGTCGGTGTCCTCCGCGATCGGACGGCCGGTCTGGTTGTGGGGCTGGAGCAGGTCGACCAGCTCCGGCAGGATCGTAGCGTAGGCAGGCATGGGTCAGGTGCCTCTCAAGCCGCCGCGAGGTCGGGAGGCAGGCCAAGGGTGCGCCGGAGGCCCTCGCGGAAATCCACCCGCGGCTCCCAGCCGTACAGCCGGCTGAACGACGCGTTGTCGCACACCCAGTCAGGGTGGGTGAGCTCTCGCGCCTTGCCGGGCGTGAGCATGGGCGGCCGCCGCCGCACTTGGGCCGCGGCCAGGTTCAGGTGTCCGAGCCACGCGAGCAGGCCAGCGGGCACTCGCAGAACCCGGACCGGCCTGCCACGCAAGCCCGCGGCGATCGCGACGACGTCGCCCCAGGAATACCCGCCGGGACGCCCATCGTGCAGCTCGAAGGTCCCACCGGCGGCCTCCGGGACATCGAGGCAGCGCTCGACCGCGGCCACGAGGTCGTCTACGTAGAGCAGCGAGAACCGGTTGTCCGCAGCGCCCACGACCGGCGCCACGCCCCGCATCATCAGGCGCAGCAGCGGCAACATCTCGCGGTCGCCGGGGCCGTAGACCGCGGGCGGGCGCAAGGCGACCCAAGGCATGGACCCCGCCGCCGCCGCAAGGGCCTGCTCGCCGGCGCGCTTGCTCGCCGCATAGGGCGAGAGCTGGGGCTCGCGGGCCGCGAGCGAAGATATCGCCACAAACCGGGGGGTTGGCTCGACCCTGGCCGCCGCCCTGGCGAGCCTGTTCACGCCCTCGACATTCGCCGCGCTGAAGTCGGCCTCGACGGCGCCCCGTACGGTCCCGGCGCAGTAGGCAACGGCGCAGGCGCCGTCCAACAAGGCCGCGATAGCCCCTACATCCGCCAGGTCGCCCACCACGATCTCGACCCCGACCCGGCTCAGTGCCTCCGCCCTCGCGCGGCTACGCACCAGAGCGCGGACCCGCGAGCCCGTCTCGACGAGCCGGCGCGCGAGCGCCCCTCCAATGAAGCCAGTCGCGCCCGTCAGCGCGACGACGCCCGGCCGGCCGGCCGCCGTCAAGGTGTTGGGTTCAGGCGACCCGCCGGCCCGCGGCGACCGGGCCCTGGTCCGCTGGGATCACGGGCGCCGCGGACGCCTGCTGACGGCGGGACTCGATCAGGTTCTGGCGGGCCTTGGAGCGGGACAGCTTGCCCGACGAGGTCCGCGGCAGGGTGTGCAGGGGCACCAGCTCCACGTGGCAGTCGATGCCAAACTCGGAGCGCACCAACCCCCCAAGGCGCCTGACCAGGTCCGCTCGCCGCTCGGGGTCGCTCTCCCGGCACTGCACCACCATCACCACCGTCTCCTCGCCCCCGGTCCCCGGCACCGAGAAGGCGAGGCAGTCCCCCGGGCGGACTTCCGGCTGCTGCTGAGCCAAGGCCTCCAGGTCCTGCGGCCACACGTTGCGGCCGTTGATGATCATCAGGTCCTTGCTGCGTCCGCTCAAGAAGATGTTGGGGCCGACCCGGTAACCGATGTCGCCGGTGTCGAGCCAGCCATCGACCGACAGGACCTCGGCGGTCGACGCGGGGTCCTGGAAGTACCCCGACATCACGCTCGGCCCGCGGAGAAAGATCTTGCCTGCGGTGCGGTCCGGCAGCGGCTTGCCGTGCCCGTCGCGGATCTCCACCTCGAACTCCGGGAGTGGGATCCCGCAGTCGACAAAGGAGGTGGCCCGGACGGCGTCGGCGTCGCCGTCCGCTACGGCGAGGGCCCGACCCTCCGTCGCGAGCCGCTCGCTGTCCACGCGGTCTACCCGCACACCCTGGTCCAGCGGGGAGAAGCTGATCGCGAGCGCACACTCCGCCATGCCGTAGCAGGGCAGGAAGGCCGCCGGATTGAAGCCGCTCGGCGCCACCGCCTCGGCGAATCGCTGGAGGATGTCCGGATGGATCATCTCCGCGCCAACGCCGGCGACGCGCCACGCGCTGAGATCGAACTCCTCGGCCTCGCCCGGTCGCAGCCGCCGTGCGCACAGCTCGTACCCGAAGGGGGGGCTGAAGGAAATCGTCCCGCGGCTGCGCGAGAGCAGGCCGAGCCACTGCCGTGGACGCATCGCAAAGTCGCGCGTCGCCAGGTAGTCGACCGAGACCTGCCCGGCCACAGGCGCGAGCACCAGGCCTACCAGGCCCATGTCGTGGTAGAACGGCAGCCACGAGACGGCGCGATCACCGGGGCGCAAGCGGACGCCGTGGCGCACGATGCCGGCGAGATTGGACAGCAGGGCCCGCTGCGTGATCATCACGCCGCGAGGAAAGCGGGTGCTGCCCGAGGTGTACTGGAGGTAGGCGAGCGCGCCGGGTCCGGAGGGCACCAGCACCTTGTCCGACTCCGGCAGGGCGTCGAATCGGCTCGGGTCGCCGACGAGGGCGAGACCCAGCCCCTGCGTGGCCTCGGTGAGGTACTCCATGTAGCCGCGGGGGGCCATGGCGAGGGCGGCCGCGGCACTCGTGACCATCGCCCTCAGCTGCTGCACGTAGGCATGATGGCTGCCGAGGCTCACGGGTACCGGCACGGGCACCGGCACCAGTCCGGCGTACTGGCATGCGAAGAAGAAGCGCAAGAAGTCGGGATCGGTCTCGGCAACTAGGACGAGCCGGGACCCCCGCTCCAGCCCGAGGCCGGCGAGACGCCGGGCGAGGGCCAGGGCCTCCTCACGCAGCACGGCATAAGGCACGGACGCGTACAGCTCGCCACGGGCCGAGTAGTAGTTGCAGCCTGTGTCGCCCCGGGCGGCATAGTCCAAGGCGTCTACGAGCGTGAGAAAGTCCGCCGCCCGAAACGGCAGCGGGCTATTTGTTGGTGTGGGTCTAATGTCCAATGAGACGTTCCTGCTTGTCCGCAAGCCGCTGGGCAGTTGGTGGCACCAGGGAGCCAACGCACGGTCCGAGACCTGCTGGTCGATCAACCCACCGGCGGGACTTCCCCCACCCGGGACTCTCGCCCCGCAGCGTCCCCGTCCGGTATAGGATGGCCCTGGTCAGCCTGGCACGCATCTCCCCCTCCCCTTGAGGCGGAGATCCGCCACTCGCACGGCCTGCTTCCCCCCACAAGTACCCGCCGACGTCGCTGCGCAAGTCTAGGCTCACCCCGCTCGCTTCAGCGTTTTCAGACAGTTGCAGCGTAAGCTGCAGCGACACCCCCCCGGGCGAGGCCTCATCCCGATACCATCATTGTTACAAAAACTTGAACACTTTACAAATGGTTACGTCCGGATCGTAAGCGTGAGGCTCCCTGCTTGACTCATGAAGGCCCCCCGATCCAACCCCGCGCCGTACCCCCGGCCCGGGGCGCCACCCATCGTCTGCCCGCCTCGCCCAGCCACACTGTAGGACGTTCTGCATCCATGATTCAACGGGCGCGTGGCCCCCCCCCGAAGTCGTGATCGGCGGCCCTGAGGTCCTCGGCAGCCCGGGCAAGCCAGGCGCGCGTATCGGCCAGCAACAGGGGGGCAGGCAACGGCATGGAGGAGTCGTCCCTCCCGGACGACGGTGGCTGGGAACGACGCACGCAGGTGCAGGCGCCCATCGAGCTCACTGCGCGGCCACACGAGCACGTCGGCAGCCACTCCCGTCCCGCGCAGCACCTGGTAGGCGAGCCGGCCCTGCTCGCCTACTTCAGTACCCCGGATTGCCGGGTGTGTCGGGCCTTGCGACCGAAGGTCGCCGATCTCCTCGCCCGGGAATTCCCGCTCATGGCGGGTGTCTACGTCGATTGCGCCGCCCTGCCCGAGGCGGCCGCGAGGCACGGGGTCTTCTCGGTGCCGACCCTGATCGCCTTCTTCGAGGGTCGCGAGTGGGTGCGCAGGGGACGGAGCGTCGGACTGGCGGAGCTGCGCGGGGCGATCGAGCGGCCCTACGGCCTGCTCTTTGCCGACTGGTGAGGTCTCAAGCATGTGGCTCGTCCGTTACGCCCTCGACCACCGCTACGCGGTAGGCGTGCTGGCGATCCTGCTGCTCCTCTTCGGCACGCTCGCGCTGCGCAAGACCTCCACCGACATCCTCCCCGCGGCCGATATCCCATCCGTCAACGTCGTCTGGATCTAAAACGGGCTCAACGCCCGGGAGGTGGCCTCCAAGATCGCCTCGCTCAGCGAGATCGCGATCCTGAACAACGTCGACGACTTCCGTCTCGTGCGCCTGGACGAGCTGCGGGTCGAGATCGACCTGCCCCAGGCGGCGGCGGAGACCTGGCAGGCCCGCTTGAACGCTAACGCATTTCCATGGGCACCGGCGCTCGGGTCCACAGGTCGGCGTGCCGCCAGAACAGGGTGACCATCGACACGTAGGCACGTGTCAGCGCCAGGGCCAACGCCACCCAGGTCGCCCAGCGCAGGGGCCCGGCGAAGGTCGTAATCGGCCTTGACACGGTGCCGGCCGGCTGCGGGCCCGGAGTCCCGCGCCAGTTCGGGGGGGGCGGCCCCCCCGACCACGCACTTACTTCTGGGCTGGCGGCGCGGCCTCGCCCACCTTGATCAGATCCACCTCGAAGATCAGGGTGCGATCTGCGAGCTGCCCACGGTCCCGGTAGGCAA
>Ga0316622_100002967_pt1 | contig 11944 bp, 8 predicted proteins | sample OWC_Aug_OW2_C1_D_FD_207646 | JGI IMG/M metagenome (GOLD analysis project Ga0316622, IMG submission 207646) | Wetland soil microbial communities from Old Woman Creek delta, Ohio, United States - OWC_Aug_OW2_C1_D5_C | ecosystem: Environmental > Terrestrial > Soil > Wetlands | place: USA: Ohio... | reverse complement strand
GCTGGAAAGGGGTCCGCGCCCGGGCACGGGCCGCCCCCCCGACGTTGTCCGCACCGGTCCGCGCCAGCACCTCGACGCACTTGCGCACGAAGTCCGGGGCGTAGCTGCAATGCACGTCCATCCGCACGATGACCTCGCCTCGCGCGCGCCGGATGGCCGCGTTCACACCGGCAGCCTGCAGTCGTGCTGGATTGTCGACGAGGATCACGCGGTCGTCCCGCGCGGAGAAGCGCGCGACGACGGCTCGGGTCCCGTCGCGAGAGCCTCCGTCGGCGACGAGGACCTCCATCCGGTCGGCGGGGTAGTCCTGCGCCAGGACGCTTCGCAAGCACGCCTCGATGTATCGGGCCTCGTTGAGGCACGGCATCGCGACGGTGACGAACGGCGAGGCCACTTTCGAGTAGTTCTTTGCTCCGGCCACGGCTGATCGTCACCCGGCCCGTTGGGTGTCCCGCACGCGGGAGCGATATCGCGCGGCAGGCGACTCGGGGCGTCCGTTCTCCGCCGTGGAGCGACGGGACGAAGCTGGCGAGACCTGCACGTGTCGAGGCGGGCGTCTGGCGCGCCGATGCGCGCGGGGGCGGCGCAGGCGCTCGTGCCTGCCGAAGCATCCGGTGCGACGCCACCTTCGGCCTGCCAGCGGAGGGGCGGGGTCGGTTCGAATGACAGCCCGATTGGGTGCACGCAAGCACGCTCACGGCGGCGAAGGAAGCGGATCCGCGCGCGCACGAGAGGTCGGGGCATCTGCGACCATCACCATCCGGAGGAGCTCGCAGGGCAGGCGACCGCGGTGTCGACGTCGACCGACGTTCGTGCGAGGCGGATTCGCCGAAGCAGCACGGTCCGGCACCGGCGCATTGACTCCCCGACCTCCCAGCCCTAGCATCTGTGCGGTCCGTGACACGCGGGGACGCCCTTCGGGCACCACGCCCGCGCCCCGTACGTAGCCCCTCCCGACCGATCGATGAAGACGCTCTCCGCCGCCTTGGTCGCCCTCCTGACCGCCTGTGCCACGGTGCACCACGACTACGACTACGCGAGCGAGCCCGACCCGCGGAAGAGCGAGTACGTCATCGGCGTATCCGACCACCTGTCCATCCTGGTGTGGAAGAACCCCGACCTGTCGGCGGACGTCACCGTCCGCCCCGACGGGACGATCACGATGCCGCTGATCGGGGACCTCGCGGCCGAGGGCCGGACCCCCACGGGGCTCAGGGCCGAGATATCGGCCCAGGTGGCGAAGTTCGTTCGCGACGAGGGCGCCATCGTCACCGTTGCGGTGACAGCGGTCAACAGCTACGGCTTCACGGTGAGCGGAAACGTCGTCACCCCGGGCGTATTCACGTCGCAGAAGTACGTGACGGTTCTCGAGGCCATCCAGCTCGCCGGGGGGCCCAACCGCTTTGCCTCGCCGGCGGAGACCAAGCTGTTCCGGCGGAGCCGCGACGGGGCGCTCCGCACCATCCCGATCAACTACCCGGCGGTGCTCGACGGCTCCCAGCCCCAGGCGAACCTGGCCCTGTTCGCCGGCGATCAGATCCACGTACCGTGACCCGCGCTCTCTCCCACATCCCCGCCGACGCGCCCCACGGTCGGGCCCCGCCTCCGACGACGGCATGAGGGAGGCGACGGGGCGGCGCGGGCTCGGCCTCCGCGCCGGGGACTGGGTCGAGGTGCGCAGCCGCGACGAGATCCTGGGGACGCTCGACGGGAAGGGCTGCCTCCAGGGCATGCCCTTCATGCCGGAGATGCTCGCCTACTGTGGCCGCAGGCTTCGCGTCGCTAAGTCCGCGCACAAGACGTGCGACACGATCTCCGGGGCACAGAGCAGTCGGCGCGTGGAGGGCGCCGTTCACCTCGAGGGCGTCCGCTGCAATGGCCAGGCTCACGGCGGCTGCGACGCCGCGTGCTCGGTGTTCTGGAAGGAGGCCTGGGTGCGGCGCGCGGACGCCGCCGCTGGAGAGCCTCCGCCCCCGGAGGCGGCAGGCTGCACCCTCGAGGACCTCGCGGCCGCCGCGCGGGGGGCGGGTGGCGCCGACGGGGCGGACCCGACATGGGCCTGCCAGGCCACCGAGCTCGTGCGCGCGAGCGCCTACCTCCCCTGGTGGGACGTCCGCCAGTACGTGGAGGACGTCCGCTCGGGCAATGCCTCGGTTCGGCAGCTCGGCTCGGTCCTCGCCTACTTCGCCGCCTGGAGGCTGATCCGGCTCGCCAGGCGCTCGCGCACCGGAGCGGCGCGCATCCTGGTCTGGATGTACGACCGATTCCAGGCGTGGATGGGCGGGGTCCCGTTCCCTCGGAAGAAGGGGAGGATCGCGCTCGGAGAGAACACTCCCTACGCGAACCTCGACCTCCGTCCGGGCGAGCTCGTGCGGGTCAAGTCGTACGACGAGATCCTCTCGACCCTGGACGGCGCGAGCAGGAACCGCGGCCTCTACTTCGACGCCGAGCAGGTCCCGTACTGCGGCAAGGTCTTCCGGGTCCGCTCGCGCGTGAATCGGATCATCGACGAGAGAACGGGTCGGATGCTGGAGTTCAAGTCGGGCTCGGTGATCCTCGAGGGTGCCACGTGCCAGGCCTGCTACAGCGATCGCCGCGCGCTCTGTCCTCGCGAGCTCTACCCCTACTGGCGGGAGATCTGGCTGGAGCGGGTCGCCACGGACGCGGCCGGCCCTCCGAACGCCGTCGGCGACCCGCTCCCCCGCGCCGGGTCGGCGCGCGAGGGCGAGGCGTAGGGAGGGCGGCGGCCGAGCGCAGGCCTCTCCGCGCTGCGTGCCCGTGGGTCCTGGCTGTGAGTCGCCGCCCCACAGCGTCGCCTTGACGCACCTCGTCGTCCCGTGGTCGATTGACGTCCGTCCCTGGGACGCAGCGCTCCCCTCGTCGAGGCGCAGGGGAAAGCGACGAGGTCGGGGACCCCGTTCCCATGCTTCGGACCCGAACCTCCCACGCGACCGCCGCGCTCATGGTCCTCGCCGCCACCGCGTGCGAGTCGACGCCCGAGCGGGTGGGGCCCGGCGACCCGGGCGTCCAGGTCCAGGTCTTCCCCCCTGCGGCCCATCTCCCGCCCGGCGGCACGGAGACCTTCCGGGCGTCGGTGACGGGGGCGGCCAATACCAGCGTGAGCTGGTCGGTGGCGGAGGCGGCCGGAGGGGTGGTGACCGCAGGCGGGCGGTACGCGGCTCCGGGATCACCGGGCCTCTTCCATGTCGTGGCGACCAGCGTGGCCGACCGGACGGCGAGCGCCACGGCGACGGTGACCGTGACCGAGGCTCCGAGGCCCGTGGCCGTCGTCGTCGCGCCGGTGGCGCCCTCGGTCGACGCCTGCGGGACCGTCCGGTTCGAGGCCACCGTCTCGGGCGCCGCGGACGCCGGGGTCACGTGGTCCGTGGTGGAGGGCGCCGCCGGCGGTATGGTGAGCGCGGCCGGGCTATACACGGCTCCGGCGGCGGACGGCGTCTATCACGTGACCGCGACGAGCGCCGCGGACGGGACGAAGAGCGCGACCGCGGTGGTCACCGTGGCGACGCGGGTCCTCTCCGTGGCCGTGGCCCCCGCCTCCGCCACCGTCACGATGGGCAGCGGCGCCCAGTTCTCTGCGGAAGTCACGACGACGTGCGGGATCTTCCCGGCGGACTGAGACCGAAGGAGCGTCATCGATGCCTGCGACTCCCCGCACCCTCGCACGGGTCCTGGCGCTGGCGAGCGCCCTCGCCGCGACCCGTGTCTCCGCCGCGCCTCCCACGCCGTCCGGCCCGCACCCCCGCCTCTTCCTGGGTGGCTCCAATCTCGCCAGGGCGCGCGCAAACGCCCAGACGAGCGGCACCGTCTCGAAGGCCATCGTCGACGCCTGCCAGCAGACCCTCTCCAGCCCCCAGTGGTTCAACGACCGCGGCGGCGCTGGCGGCGGCACCTGGCCCTCGGCCGCGGTCGCCTGCGCCTTCGCCTACAGCGTCACCCAGAACGCCGCCTACCTGACGCAGGCGATCAAGTACTGGAGGGCGTCTCTCGACGACGACCAGACGCTCGGGGACGGCAAGGGCTGCGTACCGGGCGTCGACACCAACTGGCGGGCCTGGACCGGGAGCGGGCCGGCCCCCGCGGTCGTCATCACCATCACGCACGACACCGGCTACCCCATGCGCTGGTACGGCCCGTTCGTCGCCCTCACCTACGACTGGCTCCACGACGCACCGGGGGTGGACGAGGCGCTGCGCGCCCAGACCCGCACCTGCCTCACCAGCTGGGTGGACTACTACTCGCAGCGCGGCTACCTCCGCGGCGAGCCGGGCGCGAACTACAACGCCGGCTTCGTCGCCGGGAAGGCCCTCGCGGCCATCGCGATGGGCGGCGAGAACGGCCCGGACGGCGACCGGTTGTGGACGGAGACGGTCGACGGCCTCTTCGGCCAGCTGCTCGTCGGGCAGGGGCTCGCCGGCCGCGGGTCCGCGCTCGGCGCGCCGGTCGGCGCCCTGGTCGGCGGCGACTGGCCCGAAGGATGGCAGTACGGGCCCCTCTCCGTCCTGGAGTACGCGGCGGCGGCGCGCGCCATCGAGGAGAACGGCGCCCCCCTGCCGGAGATGGACGAGTGGACGAACAGCCTCATCGTCCGGCACATGCATGCCACCGTCCCCGGCCTCGACGGCCAGTACGTGGGGGGCGACTTCGACTCCAAGCTCGTCTACCAAGCCCCGTCGCTCAACCAGCTCGACGCCGTGATCCTCGGCCCCTCGAGCGACCAGGCGGCTGGATGGGCGGCTGGGATGAAGCGGCTGCAGTCGCCGTCGCGCTCGTCGTTCATCTGGAACGCGCTCGCCGAGCTCCGGTCGGCGACGCCTGCGGACTACCGCACGGAAGCGCCGACGCCGCCGCTCTGGTACATCGCCCGCGGCACGCGCAACGTGTACGCTCGGACCGCCTGGAGCCCGAGCGCGTTCTGGGCCGTCTTCTCCTCGTCCCCGCGCACGGTCGCCGACCACCGGCACCACGACGCGGGGAACTTCGTCTTCACGCGCGGAAGCGACCACCTGGTCGTGGATCCCTCGAACTACGGAGAGCCCGGGACCCTCACCACGAACGCCGTCGCGGCGGACTCGCCGGGCGTCGTCGGCGACTACGCGCCGAGCCAGACTCCCTGGAGCCAGGCGGAGCTCGTCTGGGCGCGCGGGACCGACGCGGCCGTCTACGCCGCGCGCAGCGACTTCGCCAAGGCCTTCACCTTCGCAGACCGCGCCAGCGACATCCCGTACGCCCGCCGCGACTGGGTGTTCCTGCCAGAGGGCGAGATCGTCACCATCGACCGCGTCCACACCGCCAGCGCCTCCCACTCCATGTACTTGAACTTCCACACGAACACGGCGGGCACGCTCGCCCTGTCCGGCGGGACGGCCACCGGGACCGTCGGGGGCTCGAAGGTCGCGATCCACCCGGTGATGCTCTCGGGGGGAACACCGAGCGTCTTCCGGCCCGCGGTGGTGAACAACTACCGCTACCCGTGCGGCTCGTGCACGAACGTTCGCTTCGCCGTCGACGACTACACGCTCAAGGTCCCGGGCCCCTGGGCCGTAGCGGTGCACGTCATCGACGGCCTCGGCTCCGGCGAGGGCCCCGCGCAGGTCGGATCCCTCAACGACGACAACTACGACCCGGCACCGAAGCAGAACGCCGGTGTCCTCGGGGCGGCGGTCTACCGCGGCTCCAAGCAGAGCTTCGTCGTCGCCTCCAGCGGCGTCGACGGCCAGGCCGGCGCGGCGATGACGTACGGCGTCCCGGGCGGATCGCCCTCGCGGCACGTCGTGTTCGACGCCCCCGAGGACGCCGGGGGGCGTTCGGTCGTCACTGCCACCGCGAGCTCGGGCCGCTGCGTCGTCCGCATCACCGCCGGCGCCGGCCTCGCCGGCCGGCCGCTGCTCTTCTCCGTCGGGACGGCGCAGGAGGGCTGCTCCGTCTCGGAGAACACGAACGTGGCCCCCGGGGCGCCCCCGCCCGGGGGCGGCGCCCCTCCCCCGCCTCCCGGCGGGGGCACGGGCGGCGGCACCGGCGGGGGCTCGGGAACGGGCTCGGAGCCGGGCACCGCGGTCGGGGGTTGCTCCTCCGCCGGCCCTCCTTGGACGAGCTCGATGGCCGTCGTCCTCGGCATCTCCTGGCTCGCCGCGCGTCGACGCCAGCCGCAGGGAACCACCGGATCCGCCGGGGCGCCGCCCGCGCGCGGGCGTAGCGCGGGGGCGTCGTGATGCGGCCCGGTCTCCCCCTCCTCCTCGGGATCGCGCTCCTCGCCGGCTGCGCCGGGACGATGTCCGGTACCGGCGGAGGGACGAGCTCCGCCCCTTCCATCGCCTCGTTCACGGCGACGCCGGCTTCGCTTCCGGCGGGCGGGGGGTCGGTGACGCTGTCCTGGCAGGTCAGCGGGGCCGACAGCGTCTCCATCGACAGGGGGATCGGGAGCGTCACGGGGCAGAGCGTCGGGGTGAGCGTCACCGCGACGACCATCTTCACGCTGACCGCGACGAGCGCAGGGGGGACTGCGACCTCGTCGACGGCCGTCGTCGTCGGCCAGAACCCCTCCAGGTCCGGCGGTCGGTTCGTCGCCATGGTCGCGCCGGTGGACGGCGAGACGTTCACGGCGCCGACGACGCTGCGGCTGGTGGCCGCCGGCCGGGACCCAAACGTCGACACGAATCACCCTGCCGCGGGTCGGGGCGGCAACGCGGCCAGGGTCCAGTTCTTCGTGGACGACGCCGTGGTGCTGGATGTGGACGGATCGCAGGCCGAGTACTGGGTCTTCAAGGGCTTCGCCGGCAACGTCGGTCGGGGCCCCCGGCGGGTCTGGGCCCGGGCCATCTACACCAGCCCGGACCTGGTGCTCGACAGCCTCCCCGTGCTCGTCCAGGTGAACGATCCGCCCGCTTACGCCCAGGTGGTGAGCCTGGACGCCGACCTCGTCGTCACCGGCGCCAGCTACGCCCTCGCCGGCACGCCAACCGCCCGCATCCGGGTGGACGGCAACGGCCACCGCATCGTGTCGGGATCGGGGTCCTCGACCGCGATCACCTTCCGGAACGTGGACTTCTTCGACCTCGGGAGCCGGACGTCCACGGACGCGCCGGGCATCGACCTGGCGACGAGCGCCGGGCTCGTGGTCGAGGGCTGCGTCTTCGACGGCAGCAACCCGGTCCAGCTCACCGTCGAGGGCTTGGCCCCGGCCAGCATCCGCGGAAACACCTTCCGCTCGAACATGCGCCAGCCCCTCGGGCAGTACCCCGGCGCCTCGGCCAACGGCTCATATCCGGCGCTCGTCCTCCGGGGGGGCTCCACCGGCTCGAAGGTGTTTCAGGGCAACACCGGCGCCGCCGGGTGGGTTCAGCTCGACTCCACCCGGCAGTGGCTCGTCGGCGGCGACGGCGACGACGGAAACGTCCTCGTCGGCCCCCGCGTCGGGATCTACGCCGACCGGTCGCAGGACATCCAGATCCGCGGCAACTACACCCACCACATCTACTTCGGCGGCTGGAGCCAGGGCAGCAACTACGAGCTCGGCGGCATCGCGACCCTGACCGCGGAGCACAACGTGATCGCGGGAAGCTCCTGGCCGGTTCGGGGCGTCGCGGGCGAGTTCCGGTACAACCTGGTCCTCGACGCCGGCCACCAGTGGCTGTGGGCCGACCACGCCGGCGCGAACGTGCACCACAACGTCTTCGTCGGCGGCGACGCCGACATCGGTGGGCTCGTCGTCCTCTACGGCCCCCAGGACGTCCGGGTCCAGAACAACACCTTCGACGGGCTGAACGGAGGCGACGTGGCCACCGCCGTGCTGCTCTCGGCCGGCGGCGTCTCCCTGACCTCGAACCTGTTCCTCAACGTCCCCCGGACCCCGGTCCGCATCGACGGCGGCAGCCTTTCGGCGGACCACAACCTGTTCTGGAACTGCGGGGTGCCGCCCTACTCCGACGGGCGGGCGCCGGCTCACGACGTGGCGCGGGATCCGCTCCTGGCGAGCCCCGCCAGCGTGACGTACGACTTCGACGAGACCGCGGTGTGGACGCGCGCGCTCGGCGTCCGCCAGATCCTCGCGCACTATCGCGCCAAGTACGCACCCGGACCAGGGAGCCCGGCTATCGACGCGGGCGACCCGGCCGGCGGCTCCGGAAACGACATCGGCGCCGTCGGTGGCGGCACGCCGAACCCCGCGGACCAGTTCGGCCGCTAGGCAGGGGGAGCACCCCGACCCGGGCGCTCCCGGTCGGCCATGGCCGCGTTCCCGGTGCCCCCCGGGTCCGGGCCATTCGCCCCGGCGGTAGGCGGAGGCACGCCCTTCCAGTAGAACGTCAGATCCTGGAGCAGCTTCCAGCGGCTCCAGCGGGTCCAGCGTGCGAGCGCGCGCCCGCACCGGACCCGGTCCCGGAAGGACAGGGGAGCGTCGAGGAGAGTCCTCCACAGCTCCAGGTGCCTTCGCCAGACGGGATAGACGCGCCGGCCGGCGTTCGCTGGGTTCCACCAGAGCGACCATTCGCGGTGCGAGCGGGTGAAGCGCGTGGTGGCCTGCGCGGCGTGCCGGCGATTGAAGAAGAGCACCTCCGGGACCTCTACGAACCTCCCCAGAAGCGCGAGCCCCCCGAGCATCACGCCGTCCGCGTCCATGTAGAGCCCGATCGGCGGCCGTCGACGCAGGGCGGCGCGTCGGATGACGCCGAAGACCTCGAGGCAGTCGTAGGAGGGCAGCAGCGCCTCGTAACGCTCGAGCACGTCCGCCGAGCCGAGGGGCAGGGTCAGCTGCCTCGGGGCGACGGGCCGGCCGTCGCGATCGACGAAGGCCGCACGCGTGAACGCCAGGACCGCGCCCGGATCGCGATCGAGCGACGCGACGCAGAGCTCGAGGAACGTCGGCGCGTGGATGTCGTCGTGGGCCGCCCACTTGAAGTACGTCGACGTCCCGGTGAGCTCGAAGGCCCGGATCCAGTTCGGCCCCCCACCGATGTTCCGGTCGTTGCGGACGTATCGCACGCGCGCGTCCCGTGCCGCGAGCGAGCGGCAGATCTCCTGCGTGCGATCGGTGGAAGCGTTGTCCACGACGACGAGCTCGAAGTCGGTGAAGGTCTGTACCAGGAGCGACTCCACCGCCTCTCCGACGAACTCCTCGCCGTTGTAGACGGGCATCGCGATGCTCACCCTGGGCATGGAGGGATCCTAGGCGGGGACGAGGAAGTCCACGACGGACCGGTACCCGATGCGCGCCCGGGGCGGCATCAGGCGGTCGAGCCCCCGCAGCCGGTCCCGGTCAGCCGCGTCGAGACACCGAAGGGCCCGCGCGAGGAGGCCGAACGTTGCCACGCCCAGGGGGATGCCGACGAGGAGCGCGGCCAGCGGCGGCAGCGGGCGACCCACCAGCCGCACGCACGCGAACATCGCCGCGCACGCAAGGAGCAGCCGACCCATCCGCCGGAGGGGCAGCCTCGCGCGGAGCTGCAGCGCGAGGTAGGCCAGGCAGCCCGCGCCGGCCACGAGCTCGCCCATCCCCTTGGCGAGCGCGGCGCCGAGCGCGCCGTGCCGCGGGATGAGGAGGAGGCACGCCGCCAGATCGACGATCGCGCCCAGGCCCAGCCATGCGATGTAGAGGCGCTGCCGTTCCGCGCCGACGAGCAGGTACTGTGCGGGCTGCGACACCGCCAGGCTGAGGCTGGCGAGCGAGAGGACGGTCAGCACCGGGATCGCAGGCAAGTACCTCGCACCGTAGAGGAGGCGCAGCAGGGGATCGCCGATGGCCGCCACCCCGAACAGCACGGGTGCCGCGATGAGGGTGATGAACCAGGTGGCGATGGCCGTCGTGCGCGCGGCCTCCTCCGGCGAGCGCCCCTGCTGCACCCAGACAGTGACGCTGGCCGACCCGGCCAGGTTCTGCGGGATCATCAGCAGGTAGTAGACGAGCGTCATGCTGATGGAGAAGAACGCGATCTCGCTGCTGGGCGCGAGGCCGCGGAGGAGGAAGACCTCCCAGCGGTCGAACAGCATGGAGTACAGGAACGCCAGCACCATCTGCTGGGTGGCGAAGCGGACCATCCGCTCGCGGAGCAACGGGTCCAGGCGCCCCGGGGCCGCCTGCCCAGGAAGCCTTGCGAATTCCCGCCGGAAGAGGGCGAAGCGGAGGACGCAGTCCAGCAGGCGCGACAGGAGGAGGGAGGCCGTCAGCCCCACGAGCCCCCAGCCGGCCACCAGGGAGACCGTCACGCCCACGACGTTCGCGGCGGTCGCCGCGAGGGAGGAGACGAGGTTGTGCCGCAGCTTGTCCGTCGCCCAGAGCGCGCCCGTGGGTATGCCGAGGAGGAGCCCGGGCACGATGCTGAGCACGGCCAGCGTGGCGACGACCCGCTGCCCGTCGGGGAAGGCAGCGAGGGAGACGGCGAGCCCGATCGCCAGCCCGACGGCGGCGAGCCTCGCCTGAACACGGAGCGCCCGACCGACGAGCGTCTTCAGCGTGGAGTAGTCCCCGCGACCGATGAACTCCGCTGCGAACTTCCGGACGGTCGCCGGGATCGACACCTCGGTGAACATCCGCAGGACGGTCGCGAAGTAGAGGACGTAGTTGTACTGCCCCATGAGTTCGGGGCCGAGGGACCGCGCCACGGTGATGGAGCAGTAGAAGGAGGCGGCCATCCCCGCGAGGCTGTCGATCGTGAGCCACAGCGAGTTCCGGGCGATCGTGACCCCGACGCCGGGCCGCGGCCGCTCGGCGGGGTCGGCCGGACGGGTCGTCCCCGAGGCGCCCTGGGGGGTCCGCTCGGCCTCGTTCATGTCTGGCAGCCCGGTCGCGTCAGCCGGACGGCATGATAGCGTTCCGGCTCGCGAATCGCCCAGGAAGCATCGGCCGCTCGCGCGTGACAGCGCGGCGAGGCCGGGGCCGAGGCCTCCTACCTCGAGTGCGCCACCTCCACCGCCCCGCACCCCGTCCAGGTGAACAGGTAGCCGCGGTCGTCGTAGGGCGGGGCGGTGGGCATGCCTGGCGGCCGCCGCGTCCACTCGCGCGTCAGCTCGATGGTGCCGCCGTTGATGCAGAACGCAGGGTCGCGCTGGTAGGTGACGTCCAGCGCCGACCGCGTCCTCGCCTCGGCCGAGACCGAGGGGAGGCCGGGGCCGGACACGGCCGCGGAGGCCACCACCTCCGAGAGCCCCTCGATCGTGGACGCGCCGACCGCCATCCAGCCCGACGCGACCGCCGTCCCGGCGACCGTGAGGTTCCCGCCGTCGGTGGCGACGGACCCGTTCACGTTGCTCGTGAGGCGCCATGTCACCTTCCCGGTGGCGTCCCTCTCGATCGAGCCCGCGAGCGTGACGGTGACGCCGTCCACGGTGCGCGCGCAGTCGACGAAGTCCACCCGCCCGGGGCCGGGGACCACGCAGGTGTCGACCGGCCAGGCCGCGGGCGAGGCCGTCGACGGGGCGACGCTCGCGTCGAACACGTACGCGCCCATCGACTCGGGCATCCCGGCGAGCGCCGACCCGCGCTGGCCGGCCACCGCCGGGTCGGTCGCCCCGGCGAAGACAAGGGCGTCGTACGCGGCCGCCGCGCCCGCGTCGGCCGCCGCCTGCTCCTCCGGCGTCACCGCCCGTGGCGCGCCGTAGGTGAAGGTCTTTTCGCCGCTCGAGCCGCATGCGGCCGCGAGCATGCAGGCGCCGACGAGCCAGTGGGTGTTCCGCATGGGGATCTCCTCGGAGGCGCCCTCGCCGGACGCCGTCGGATGGGGGACCGCTCCATCGTGGCCCTCCCGCGCCCGCTCTGTCATCGAGGTGCCTTCCCGACAGGGGCTCCGCGTGGACGGGCGCGTGCGCCGACGGCGCCGGGAAGGACCTGCATCCCACCGATCCTCTTGTGGGTAATCCATCCCCCTGGAACGCTGCTATAAGGTCCCGTCGCATCCTCTTTTCGGGGAGTCCCATGCTCCGCTCCAACCCGTCG
>Ga0316622_100002966_pt1 | contig 11944 bp, 8 predicted proteins | sample OWC_Aug_OW2_C1_D_FD_207646 | JGI IMG/M metagenome (GOLD analysis project Ga0316622, IMG submission 207646) | Wetland soil microbial communities from Old Woman Creek delta, Ohio, United States - OWC_Aug_OW2_C1_D5_C | ecosystem: Environmental > Terrestrial > Soil > Wetlands | place: USA: Ohio... | reverse complement strand
TGCCGTGAGGGCAGCGGCCGCTCTCGTGGCTCTCGTCCTTATGGCCGGGTGCGGCGGTGGGGGAGGCTCGCCGACCGGGTCGTCCGAGACCGTGGCCCCGCCGGGAGGCTCGGCCCCCGCGGACGCGCCCATCTTCGACCCCTCCGTGCTCCACGAGGCGCGGCTCGACCTCGACCCCTCGGCCTGGCAGTCGCTGCGCGACAACTACCTCAGTAACCAGTACTACGCCGCCAACCTGTCGATCGACGGCGTCGCCTTGCGGCAGGTCGGCATCCGCTCGCGCGGCGATGGCTCGCGCAACGAGGACAAGCCCGGGCTCAAGGTCGAGTTCGACAAGTACGTCCCCGCCCAGGAGTACTACGGATACAAGAGCCTTGTCCTCGACAACCTGACCCAGGATGCGAGCATGCTTCGCGAGCGGCTGTCCTTCCTCGTGTTCGAGGCGATGGGGATCGCCTCCCCGCGCAACGCCTTTGCCCGCCTCACCGTGAACGGCGAGTACTGGGGCCTCTTCGCCCTGGTGGAGCCGGTGAGCAAGCCCTTCCTCGAGGCGCGGTTAGACGAGGAGAGCGGGACGCTCTTCGACTACGAGTGGCGCTTCCCCTACGACTTCTCCTGGCGGGGGACCGAGCCCTCCGAGTACGTGCCGCTGCCGTTCGAGCCGGAGACGAACGAGGACCGGCCCGACGTGGCAGCCGGCCTCGTGGCCTTCGTCCGGGCGATCAACGAGGAGCCCGACGCCACCTTCCTCGCCGCGATGGCGGGGCGACTCGACGTCGACCGTTTCCTCACCCACCTGGCCATCGAGAACGCCCTCGCCGAGTTCGACGGTATCGTGGGCGACTTCGGCCTCAACAACTTCTACCTCTACGAGTACGGTGCAGGGAACCGCTTCGTCTTCATCCCCTGGGACAAGGACAGCACGTTCCGCAGCGGCACCTGGCCTCTCTACCGCCACCTGGAGACGAACGTGCTCACCCGCCGGCTGGTCGCCGACCCTGCGAAGCGCAAGCTCTACACCGACGCCGTGTCGCGCACCGTGGACGAGTTCCTCAACTCCCGCTGGCTCCTGCCGCAGCTCGAGACCGCCTATCAGCAGATCCGGTCGGCCGCGCTCGCCGACGCGCGCAAGCCGTTCACGAACGCGCAGTTCGAGGCCGCCGTGAGCGACGTGCGGAGCGTCATCGCCGTCCGCGAGGGCGACGTGCGCGCCCAGAGGTAGGCCCGGGGGTGGCGTGGGTGTCCGGATCGTGGCGCTTGGGGCGGGCGGCGGCGCTCCTCCTCGTGTCCCTGGGAGCCTGGGGTTGCGGGGCGCCGTCGGCGAACCAGCCGACGAATCCCGCGACCCCCGCGGCCGGGGGCGGCGGGGAGAGCGGCCAGCCCGTCGGCACGATGGCGCGCGGCCCCTACCTCCAGCACGCCGAGACCGGGATCACCGTGGTCTGGTACACGGACTCGCCCACTGAGGGGCGGGTCCGCTGGCTGGTGGACGAGGGGACGACGGGCGAAGCCGCCTCGTCGGCCGGGCTCGCCACCCGCCACGAGGCCGTAATCGCGCCGCTCGTGCCCGGCGTGCGCCACACGTACCGCGTGTACTCGGCGCGGGGCCTGCTCGCCGCCGTCGGGGGAGCGGTCGAGTTCTCGTTCCGGGCCCCCAGACCCGACGTCCTCCGGTTCGTCGTGTTCGGAGACTCCGGGGAGGACAGCCCGGGGCAGTACGCCGTCGCCCGCGCCATCGCGGCAGAGGCCGTCCCCCCCGACCTCGTGCTCATCGTAGGCGACGTCAACCAGCCCCCGCCGACCGGGGTGAGCCAGCCTCCCGCAGGCGAGGCCGTGTACGACTCGCGCTTCTTCGCGCCCTACCGGGCGCTGCTTTCCGCCATCCCGTTCTACGCCGCGCTCGGGAACCACGACTACGAGGTCGAGAAGGGCCAGGCCCTCCTCGACTTGTTCACCCTCCCGCGAAACGGGCCTCCCGGTCTCGCCCCAGAGTCCTCCTACTGGCTCGAGCGGGCGGGAGCCGTGATGATCGTCCACGACACCAACCAGAGCCCCGCCACCCTGCGCGCGGAATCGGCGCCTTGGCACGTCGCGGTGGCCCGGAGGCCCGCGGCGTTCCGCTTCGTCTTCCAGCATCACACGGTGTTCTCGTCCGGGCCGAACGGAGCGGTCGACCCGTCCGGGGTGCTGCGCGAGCTTCTCGCCCCGCTCTACACCGCAACCGGGGTCGACGTCGTGTTCAGCGGCCACGACCACCTCTACGAGCGCACCCGCCCGATTGGCGGGGTCGTGTACGTGACCACCGGCGCGGGCGGCGCCGAACTCTACCCGCGCACGACCCAGAACGCCTTCACCGAGGCCTTCGTCAACGACCGGCACAGCTACACCCACGTGGAGGTGCGAGGGCGGACGATGCTCCTGCACCAGACGGACACGGACGGCCGGACGATCGACTCGCTGACGATCACGAAGCCGTGACCGCCGGCGTCTACCCCGCCCTGCGCGCCTCCGGCCTCACTCCCGCCGACGCCATCCGCGCCGGGTTGGGGAGGCGGCTCAGCGCGGCCAGGTGTAGACCGTGGATGCCCCGAGGCGGCGCCAGACGCCTTGCGGGAACCGGCGGGAGAGTCGGGACGCCTCCGCCGCGTCGTCCTTCAGCAGCACGAAGGCATTCGGCCGAAGAGGGTCGACCTCGAGAGACTCGATTGCCTCGGGGCGCACGAACGTCGGGCAGGCGATGGCCGGAGCCGGCCGCGCGCAATCATCGTGGAGCAGGAAGAGCAGTGTCTGGGCCGGCATCGGCAGGCCGTCGGGGTAGGGAACGGGCAGGCCACGGCCGTTGGCGACGACGTACGCTCGGGACGCGGAGGAGCGCGTCTTCAGGTACTCCGCCTTCTCGACGAGATCCTGGCGGAACACCTCCCGCACGAGCGGGTCGCGCCCCCAGTCGACGAAGTACGCGCGGTATCCCTGCACGGCGGCGGCTCCCGCCACGCAGACGGCGACGGCGACGGCGGCCCCGCGATGGAGCCGGCCCGCGGCGTGCGCGACGGCCATCACCCCGGTCGCGGCGAGGACGAAGACGGCCGGAAGCATGCCGATGCTCCGCAGCGCGTGCGGAACGCCCCGCCCGGTCAGCACGACCGGCAGGGCCATGACCACCATCCAGGACAGGAGGAACACCGCCCCTCGACGGTCTCCAAGGAGGGAGGGGTGGATGGCGTCCGCTCGCCCGCCCCTCCTCGGGGCGACCGCGCGCTTGACCGCCAGCGCGAGTCCGAGTCCGAAGAACGGGCTCACGGCCAGCGGCAGCACCGGCGCCTTCCGGTAGCTGTGCCGAGGGTTGTCGTCGCCGCGCGCGAAGAACATCTTGGCGGTGAGGGCGGCGCTGCGCCACAAGGCCTCGCGCGGGTCTTCGGCAGCCATCACCGAGACCCGACGCACCCGGAAGCCGAACTCCTCCGGCAGGCGGAGGGAGAACGCGACGAGGGGAAGAGCCACGACCCCCACCACGACGAGGAAGGCACCGAGCAGCCAGCCACGCGCGAACGGGGGGATCCGGCTCCGCGTTCCCCCGGCCGCCGACCAGCTCTCCCGAGGCACGAGCAGCAGGGTTGCGGCCAGCAGCAAGAAGGCGGCCCGGAATGCGATGTACGTGTAGGCACCCAGGCCGAACAGGGCTCCGGCCAGGACCACGGCCGACGCCCGGCGGGTGCGCAGCCCACGCAGCAGGACCCCGAACGCCAGGCTCATGACGAGGGGGACCAGGATCGCCCGCAGGCTCATGCGGCTGAAGGTCACGTGCCAGAACGACACCGCGGTCAGCAGGCCGCTCAGGATCGCGACCCGCCGGCCGTGGAGCTCCGACGCCAGCAGGTAGATTGCGACGACCGTCAGCGTTCCGATGACCGCGCTCGGAAGGCGCAGCGCCCCGACCGAGGCGCCAAACGCCTTCAGGCTCAGCGCGACGATCCAGATGAAGAGGCCCTCGCGTCCGTAGTTCTCGGGATAGAAGACCGCGAATCGGCCCGAGGCGAGGCTGGCCAGTGCGTCGTTGCCGTTCATCGCCTCGTCCGGGTTGAGGCCCGGGGGGAGCGCGGGCAGCCGGAAAAAGCGATAGAAGGCGGCGAGGGCGAGGATGCCGAGGAGCCACGCGGCTCCCGACAGCCAGCGGCCCGCGTCCGCCGACCGGAGCCGCGCCTCGATCGTCACGGGGCGCCGGCCTCGGCCTCGCCGACCCCGCTGCGGCGGAGCACGAAGCCAAGAGGCTTCAGCGCGAGGAACGCCGGTCGCTTCTCGCTCAGGCCCCACCTCCTGACGTGATTATCCTCCAGACAGTCGGGGCCGCTCCGATCCCGCCGCCACCGCCGGACCCAGCGCGGGGCGCGGGCGGCGGCGCCCCCTGCGTCTCCGGTGATGTCGCCCTGGTTGCGCCGGGCGTGATAGCCTCCGCGCGGATGGAGCCGCCATGCCGACACCAGCGAAGACCGCCCGTGAGCGGGCGGAGGGCTTTCTGCGCGACGCCGTCGAGTTCCGGCTCGGGCCGCTCGTCACCGAGGCCTCGCACCCCCGCTCCACCGAGCTGAGCCAGGTCGCGCGGCTGGACGCCGCGGCCGGCCTTGCCGTCCTCTTCGACGTGGACCGCGACGTCGTCGAGGCCTACGACCGCTGGTCCCGGAGCGGCCAGCCCGGCGAGCTCCGGGACGACCTCGTCGCGGCGCTCGAGGGCGGCGGGCGGGTCTTCTTCACGGGCTGCGGCGCCACCGGCCGGCTGAGCATCCAGCTCGCGTCCATCTGGCGGGAGTTCTGGCAGGACCGCCGGAGCCGCGGCCTGGCGACCCCGCCCCCCGAGGCGTGGGAGGAGAGGGCCCTCAGCGTCATGGCGGGCGGCGACTACGCGCTCATCAAGTCCGTGGAGGGATTCGAGGACTTCGCGCCCTTCGGCCGCAGGCAGATCGCCGACCTCGGCGTCGCCAGGGGCGACATGGTGTTCGCGATCACCGAGGGGGGCGAGACGTCGTTCGTGATCGGCACCGCGTGGCAGGGGCTCGAAGCCGGGGCGCGCGTCGTGTTCGTCTACAACAACCCCGACGACGTGCTGCGGGAGCACGTGAAGCGCAGCCGCGAGGTCATCAACGAGCCGCGGATCCGCAAGGTCAACCTGACCACGGGGCCGATGGCCATCACCGGCTCGACACGGATGCAGGCCACGAGCATCGAGCTCCTCGCCATGCTCACCGTCCTCGAGATGGCGTTGCGCGAGGTGCTGGCACGAGGCGGGGCCACCGAGCCCGGTGTCGGACCCTCGAGCGACGTGCCCGCGGCGATGAGAGAGGGCCTGCGCGCGCTCCACGCCGAGCTCACGGGAGAGCGCTTCCGCGGGGCTCTCGCCCGCCTCGTCGTGGCCGAGGAGGACGTCTACCGGAGGGGATCGCGGACCTCCTACTTCGCCGACTCGCTCGCAGTGGACGTGCTCACGGACACCACGGAGCGGAGCCCGACCTTCTGCACGCCCGCGTTCCGCAAATGGGACGACGAGGAGGCTTCGGAGTCGTGGGCGTTCCTCTTCACCCCCGCGCCGACGACCGAGGAGGCCTGGACACGCCTGCTGCGCCGTCCGCCGCAGACGATCGAGTGGACGGAAGAGGACCTGCGCGCGCTCCTCGACGAGGAGGCCGCGGAGAGGCAGGGGGCGATCCTCCACGAGATCCGGAGGCGTGAGCTGCTGCGGTTCCGGATCGGCCTCGACGGCCTCGCCTACCGTCCGGCGCGGGCCGGCGACGGCGTCACGGCCGTGGCGGCGGAGCGGGATCTCCCCCTCCTGGAGGAGAGCGGCGCTTTCGCCGGTGAGCTGGCGCGGGCACGGAAGGCCGGGGCGACCGGGGCGGTGATCGCGGTGGGGCGGAGTGTCGTCCTCGGGCGGCTCATCGCCGCGGCCGCGGCGCGGAGAAGCGAAGGGCTGACTGCCGGCCTCCCGGTCGCCGAGACGCCCTTCCTCCTCGACCCCCTCACCCGCATCGGCGTGAAGATGCTCCTGAACGCGCTCTCCACCTGCACGATGGTCCGCCTGGGTCGCGTGCTCGGAAACCGGATGATCTGGGTGGTCCCCAGCAACCTGAAGCTCGTCGACCGCTCCACCCGCTACATCCGGGACCTCGCCGGGGTCTCCTACGAGGACGCCTGCCGGGCGCTCTTCGAGGTCATCGAGTACGTGGAGCCGCGGCGTCGCGCCGGCAAGGCCTACCCGGCGCCCGTGGGCGTCGCCACGATGCGTCTACGCCACGGGCTCGGCCTCCCGGAGGCGGAGGCGCGGCTGGTCGAGGAGCTGAGCTGATCGCTGCCGCGGGCCTCAGGCCCGCGGCAGCGTGAAGCAGAAGGTGGCCCCGTGGCCGAGGCCGTCCGACTCGGCCCACGTCCGCCCCCCGTGGGCCTCGACGATCCGGCGCACGAGGGCGAGGCCCACCCCGGTCCCCTCCACCGCGGGGTCGAGCTTCTCGAAGAGGTCGAAGACCTTCACCAGGAAGCGCGGCTCGATCCCCCGCCCGTTGTCCCGTACGAAGAACACCTGCTCGTCGCCGTCCTGCCGGGCGCCGACGACGATGCGGGGCTCACGGACCCCAGCGTTGAACTTCGCGGCGTTCTCCAGGAGGTTCTGGAGCGCCTCGAGCAGACGGCGCCGGTCCGCCCGGACCACCGGCAGGTCGGGGGCGACCTCCACGACGACGTTGTCCCGACCCGGCTGCCCCTTGACGAGCTCGACCGCCTCCCGGGCGAGGTCACCGAGGGGTACGTCCTCCGGAGGATGGACGACGCGCCCGACCCGCGACAGCTCGAGGAGGTCGTCGAGGAGCCGGTGCATCTTGTCCGCCGCCGCGACGATGCGGCCGAGGTCCTGCCGGACGCGGGCGAGATCGCCGGAGGCGAGGTCGGTGCCGGCCAGCCCCGCGAAGCCGCGGATGGTCACGAGGGGGCTCTTCAGGTCGTGGGACACCGTGTAGGTGAAGCGCTCGAGCTCAGCGTTCTTCGCGGCGAGGTCGGCGCGCTCGGCCCGCAGCGCCTCCTCGTGGACGCGCAGGTCCCCCGCCATGCGGTTGAGCGACCTCGCGAGGTCGCCGAGCTCGTCGGGCGAGTTGAGGGTCAGCGGGTGATCGAGGTTGCCGGCGGCGATCTCGGCGGCGGCCCGGCTCATTTCGGTGAGCGGCCGGGCCAAGCTCCGCGAGAGGAGCACGGCGGTGAGCAGGCTCAGGCCCAGGGTGATGCCGAACGCCACGGCGCCCAGGGACAGAAGAGAGGTGCGGCGGCTCGCCCAGAGTGCGGCCGTTCTGGCCTCGAGGCGGCGCAGGGAAGCCTGCCAGGGGGCCTCCGCGAGGGTCAACACGCCCCACCCGGCCCGCACGCCGCCCGAGGAGACGGAAAAGCGCAGCTCGGTTCCGTCCCCCTTCCGGGTGAGGCGGGGCGACGCGGCGTCCCCGGGTAGCTCTCCCTCGACCACATCACCGTAGCGCGCGTTCTCCGGCGTGCCGTCGGTCAGGACCCGTCGCTCCCGGTCCACCACGAGGAACGTCTCGATCGGCAGCCAGTTCCTGGCCTGGTCGATCTCCTCGTTGAGCCGCTCGATGTCGAGCTGGTAGAGCGCGTTGAACAGGCGGGCGCCCAGGGTCCTCGCCGCTCCCCGTAGGGCCGCCTCCTCGTCGGCGGCGCGCGCCGTGCCAACGGCCTCGTGGATCTCGGCCTGGATGAGCCTCGACTCGCGGAAGGCGACGACGCCCGCGGCGAGGAGCGCCGTGGCGACGAGGGAGAGAGAGAGGGCCGCGATCCAGGTGGCGTAGCGGGTCCCGATGCCGCCCACACGCATCAGCGTGTCCGGATGGGCCGCAGGATCGGGGCCCAGCGACCGAGCTCGGCGTGGTCCCCGGCGGTGAGCCTCTCGAAGCGGGTCACCCCCGACCGCTCGAGCGCCGCCCGGCCGGCTTCGTCCTCGGAGAGCTTCAGCAGCACGTCCTCCACCTGGTTTCTCACCCCTCGGGCGAGGCCGGTACGGAAGGAGATCAGCCCCCGCACGATCGGCCGGGTCTCGTGGAAGATGCGGAGCTGGGAGCGCACCTTCTCGGGTAGCGCTGCCCAGTCGCCCTCGTTGAAGGCCCCGGCGTCGCCCTTGCCGCGCTGCACCCAGATGGCCTGGTTGATCTCGGCCAGGGCGAGGACGTAGCGCACGCAGGCGTCGCTCGCCCGAAGATCGTCCGCGGGCACGAGCGTGAGACCGTTGCGCTCCAGCTCGACCTTCGGCAGGGCGAAGGCCGAGGTGGAGCGCAGGGCCTGAAGTACCAGGGTACGTCCCTTCAGGTCCGCGAGCCTGCGGACCGGCGACTCCTGACGCGTGAAGAAGACCGATCGGTACTCGCGCTGGCCCCGGCGCACCACCACGAGCGAGGGCCCGAGGCTGCGGGAGCGCTCCTGCAGGACGAGCGTCGGGAACACCGTCTCGAGGACGAGGTCCACATCGCCGCGCACGATCCGCTGCGACAGGTCGTCCAGGTCCCGGGCCACCACGAGGTCGCCCACCCGGACCTCCGGCGGGAGCCGCTCGCGAAGCCTGGCGATCAGCTGGCCGAACACCCTCAGCATGCGGTCGGGCTCGTTCGGCTCCTCGGCGATCACGCCGAGACGGACCGGCACGGGCGCGGCGGTGGTCGCGGAGAGCGCGGGCGCGGCGACCAGGGCGGCCGAGACCACGGCCGCGAGCGTAACGGGGGCGCGGCTCACGGCGCGGATAGCGGGCGACACGGAGCGTCATTGTCGGTCGAGCGACGCTCGCCCGCAACTCGCTCGGGCCCTCTCGTCGGTCCGAGGTCGGATACGATCGTGCTGTCGAACCCCGGAGGGGCGATGGGACGGTCGAGGCGTTGCGAGTGGCTCGCGACCCTGGTGCTGGCACTGGGGTGCGACGGATGCGGCTCCGGGAGCGGCCCGTCCGCCCCGGCGACGGCCTCGCCGGCCCCGACCGCCTCACCGGCGACGACGACCGAGCCGCTCCCGGCGGTCGCCACGGAGTGGGAGCTTCTCGACGCCGTCTTCCGGGTCGACGTCGAGCGCGTCGAGGTGGTCTTCGACCTCTACCCGGCCGAGCGACGCGTTCAGGCCCAGGCCGGGATCACCTTCCGCATGAGGCCAGGGCAGGCCCGGCCGATCCTCCATTTTGGACCGGCCCGAGCTTCTTCCGGCGTCGCGCTCCGGCTCGACGGCCAGGATCTCGACCCCGCCCGGGCCACCGACGCCCGGTTCCTGTCGTTCGAGGGGTCCGGGCAGGTCTCGCTGGAGCTGCAGAGGGACCTCGCTCCGGGCGTGTCGCACCGGTTGGAGGCGAGTTACCCGCTGTCGCTCGCGGACTCGGGCGGCCGCTTCTTCGCCGAAGTGAACGACATCGAGGGCCGCGGCAATGACGCAGTGTTCCCCACCCTGAACACCCCGCACGAGCTCGCGCACCATGTGCTCGTCTTCCGCGTCCACGCCGCCGAGCCGTACCTCGCCGTCGGCTCCGGCCTGGTGACCGCGCGCGCGAGCGGTGACGTCCAGGAGTGGGTGCTCGACACAGAGCGCGAGGTGGCCTCCTACACGGTCATGTTCCACCTCGCCCCTGCCCGCACGCACGTCGTCTCCGAGCGGCGGCTCCACGGCGTCGACGTCCGTGTCCTCGCCCCGACCGGGGGCGTCACCGCGGATGAGGCCTTCGCCACTCTGGACCCGTGGCTCGGGGAGCTCCGGACGACGGTGGGGCCCTTCCCGATGCCGCGTGGCCTCGGCGTCGTCCTGACCCAGTCGGGTGGGGGGATGGAGTACTACGGCGCCACCACCACGTCGCTGCGAGCGCTGCGCCACGAGGTCTTCCACATGTACTACGGGTGCAGCACCGTGGCCCGGACGTACCGCGACTCTTGGTGGGACGAGGCCATCGACATGTGGTACGAGCTCTCGGCCGACCCCACCTACGCCCCGGTCGCGGAGGGCTTTCGTTCCGACATCGTGAGCGGACGCTCCGCAGTGGCGGTGGGCTTCGACCGCCGCGCCTACGACGAAGGGGCGCGGATCGTGCAGGCGGTCGCCATGGAGCTGGGAGGCCGCGACCGCATGGTGCGCTTCCTGCGCGACCTGCACGGGCGGCGCTCGTTCGACCCGTTCACGACGTGGGACCTGGCCGACGAGATCCAGGCCTGGAGCGGGAGCGACGTGCACGAACGGTTCCGGCTCTGGCTCTACCAGGCGCCGGCCGCCCCGGCGACGAGGGAAGGCCCCTCGCCGGGGGACTGGCTCCACCGTGTGGACGTCGCGCTGCCGGCCGGGGGGCCCGACCGGCAGCGCTGAAGCCTCCCTAGTGCTTGCCGGGGGCGAGCGCCACGCCGCGGCGCTCGTACATCACGTAGGCCTCCATCGCGACCATCTTCGGGTCGTCGAGGGCGAGGGGCTTGCCCTCGAGCGGCTGCTGGATGCACCAGTTGATCATCTCGCGCAGCGCGATCACGCGACCGAGCTGCTGCTGGAACTTGGGGTAGGTCTCGGGGTGCGTGTTGGCGGCGTTCGGGTGGCACTGGGCGCAGGCGACGTTGTTCGTGCCGAGGGCGGGGCTCGTCCAGAGCTCGCGGCCTTTCTGCACGACGCTCATGTACTCCTTCTCCCAGCGCTCCTGGTCCTTCTTCGTGAACTCGTCGGCCTGGATGGCGATCCCGCCGACCACGGCCAGGACGACGGCCGCCGCGAGCGCGACCGCGATCTTCCTCTTCATGGCCTCTCCTCCTCTAGTAGTGGACCTGCGGCGGGATGCGCTTCGCGGGGTCCTGGAAGGTGGTGTCTTCCGGCTTGCCGGTGGCGGGGTTCCAGGCCACGGTGCGGGCGGTGTTGTTGTAGAGGTTGTACTTCATCGCCACCCGGCCGGTGTGCACGTCGATGAACTGCCAGCCGGTGGCGTCGCGCTCGAAGAAGGGGTCGGCGCGGTTCATGGGCACGGTGAGGACGGGCATCGTGTGCTCCGCCTGGGCGTAGCTCTGCGGGTACGGCCAGGGCCACGCCGTCGCCATGACGGCGTTGAACGAGATGTTGCCGACCTGGTTGTACTGGATCTGGTGGACGTGCCCGTAGATCACGTTCACCTTCTCGAACGGCTTGAGGAGCGCCTGCACCTCCTCGGCGTCCTCGGTCCAGAAGTTCCACCCCTTGTACAGCTTCTGGAGCGGCGAGTGGGAGAAGACGACGAGCGGCGTCGTCTTCGCGACCTTGTCGAGGTCGGCTTTCAGCCAGGCCCGCTGCTTTTCCCCGACCATGAACGGCGACCCGTTCGGGTTGTCGAGGCCGGCCATCTCCAGCATCCGCTGCTCGGCGGAGGGCCACTTGTTGAAGGTCCAGTCGTCGTAGGTCAGGATGCTGTTCAGCACGACGAAGTGCACGCCCTTGTGGTCGAAGCTGTACCAGTGGGGCCCGAAGAGCTTCGACCAGTACTCCCCGAGGTCGAGGTAGTAGTCGTGCTCGCCCATCACGCAGTGGAGCGGGTAGTGGAGCTTCGAGAGCATCTCTGCCCCGTGGTCCAGCTCCTCCTTCATGCCGAGCTGGCCGAGGTCGCCCCCGAACATCACGAAGTCCGGCTTCGGGTTGAGGAGGTTGGTCTCCGCCACCGCCCGGATGAGCCCGCGGTCCCAGTTGCGGACGAATTTGTTGCCCGAGATGTGCTGGATGTGGGCGTCCGAGATGTAGGCGAAGGTGAAGTCCTGGGCGGTGTCGGCGAAGGCGAGCTTGACGACACTCATCGGCACGACGCCGGCGGCGGCGGCCGCGGCCGCGCCCTTCAGGAAGTCGCGACGGCTGGGAACGATGGTGTTCATGGCTTCACCTCCGTGCGGGCGCCGCTCGGCAGGCTGGCGAACTGGGGGCTCGTCAGCGCTTCCATGAACGAGACGAG
>Ga0316622_100002965_pt1 | contig 11947 bp, 9 predicted proteins | sample OWC_Aug_OW2_C1_D_FD_207646 | JGI IMG/M metagenome (GOLD analysis project Ga0316622, IMG submission 207646) | Wetland soil microbial communities from Old Woman Creek delta, Ohio, United States - OWC_Aug_OW2_C1_D5_C | ecosystem: Environmental > Terrestrial > Soil > Wetlands | place: USA: Ohio... | reverse complement strand
AAAAGAGCCTGCGGGAGGTTCTGAGGATACTGCTCGAGGAAGAGGGGTATGATACGGAATCTGCGGTTGACGGCATGGAAGCAACTGAAATGATCCAGCAGGACATTTATGACATCGTCATTACCGACCTGAAGATGCCCAGAGCCGACGGATTTGAGGTGCTCAGGAAGGTGAAGGAGGTCTCGCCGTCGACCAACGTCATCATGATCACGGCGTTCGGAACAACGGAGTCCACGATTGAGGCCATGAAACTCGGCGCGTATGAATTCATCCACAAGCCGTTCAAGATAGACGAGATACGCCTTGTGGTCAATAAGGCCTTTGAGAGAAAGAGGCTGAGCGATGAGTTGTCGGTCCTGAGGGAAAAGGTGCAGACCTCGTACCGACTGGAAAACATCATCGGCAAAAGTCCCCGTATGCAGGAGCTCTTCAGGCTTATTCCGAAGATTGCCCAGAGCAGTTCCACCGTGCTGATCACCGGCGAAAGCGGCAGCGGCAAGGAACTCGTCGCGGCCGCCCTTCATAATCTGAGTCCGAGAAAGGGCAAGAATTTCGTGGCGATCAATTGCACCACATTCCCTGAAGGTCTTCTCGAATCAGAGCTCTTCGGGCATGTGAAAGGCGCGTTTACCGGTGCGGTCAGCAATAAGCAGGGCCTATTCGAGATCGCTGACGGGGGCACAATCTTTCTTGACGAAATTGCCGAAATGCCGATATCCCTTCAGGCGAAACTGCTGCGCGTGCTTGAGAGCGGGACATTCAGGAGAGTCGGTGGAGTCGCGGACATCACCGTGGATGTGCGGGTCATTTCTGCGACGAACAGGGACCTGTCTGACACTATTGCTGCCGGCGGATTCAGGGAGGACCTCTTCTACCGGTTGAAGGTGGTCCCAGTGCATCTGCCTCCGCTGCGGGAGCGCACAGAAGATATTCCGCTGTTCCTCGAACATTTCCTTGCCAGGTTTTCCCCTGACAAAAAGGAATTCTCCCCCGAATGCCTCCGGCTGCTCATGAAGTATCCGTGGAAAGGCAATGTGAGGGAGCTCGAAAACATGGTGGAGAGGATCGTTCTGCTTACTGACCGGAATATGATCCTCCCCGACGATCTCCCTGAAGAGGTCTTTACTGCAGTGAATCCTTCAGCGGCCCTCCCTGGCATTGGTGAGGAAGGGATTGATCTTGAGAAGATCGTAGAGGAGATCGAAAAAAACTATCTGAATAACGCCCTGGCGAAGACCAACGGCAACAAGACGGATGCCGCGAAACTGCTGAACCTCTCCTTCCGGTCCTTCAGGCACAGACTGCAGAAATACGGGATAAAGTGAAACTATGACAGCCACGAAGCTTGGTGAGGCAATGGTCAAGAGCAGCCTGATCACAAAGGACCAGCTCAGGCAGGCACTTGAACGTCAGGTCATTTTCGGGGGGAGGATCGGGACGAACATCCTGGAACTGGGGATCATAACAGAGGGCGAGATGCTCTCCTTCCTGAGTTCGTTCCTAAAGGCGCCTCCGGTGAAACCGTCCGACCTGAACGACATCGATGCAGAGGTGATCGCATGCATCAGCAGAGAACTCGCGGACAAGTACAAAGTGATTCCATTCAAAATAGAAAGAAACAGGCTTCACGTTGCCATGCTCGACCCGCGGGAGATCGCCAGCATCGACGAGATACGGTTCCTTACCGGGAATGACATCATCCCCTATGTCATAACGGACCTGAGAATGTACTACTGCCTTGAGAAGTATTACGGGATCAAGCGGGACCTCCGGTATATCAGCGTGTTCGGAAAAGAGGAGTCTGCCGAGAAGAAGCCGGATGACGTAAAGGAGCAGGTCCTGAAGGTCAAGGAACAGTTCGCCGGCGTCCGGGACAGGGAAGAGGTCATCGGTATCCTCCTGAGCGAGACAAAGTCACTGGCATCCCGGGCAGCGGTATTCCTGGTCAAGGGGAACGTCATCAGCGGCTGGAAATCCAGGAACATACCTATCGACCGGTTTGAGGTCCCGGTGGACAGCCTGTCCGTTTTCTCGGAGGTGCTCAGCCGTAAGTCCTATTACCGGGGGCCTCTCCTGAAGATGCCCGGCAACGAACCGCTTATCGAGCGCTTGAACGGAGCGCCGCAGGACTGCTGCATGATACCGATCCAAATCAGGGACAAGATCGTCGGAATGCTCTACGTTGACAACGGGAAGACCGCGGTGCTTGATGCAGGGCTCGGCTATATAAACAATCTCGTTGCCATGGCAGCGATCAGCTTTGAGATGGTGATCCTGAGGAAAAAGCTCTTCGACCTATAGCGCAATCCGCTGTCTGCCGGCATAGATGTTCATCCTGTCTCCCCGCGCAAACCCTATCAGCGTAAGCCCTGAAGCTTCGGCGATCTCCACCGAGAGGCTTGTGGGGGCGGCCCTGCTGATGACCAGAGGGATGCCGCATCGTGCGCATTTGGACACGATCTCCGAGGAGAGCCTCCCGCTGGCGAGCATGACTTTCCCGGCAAAGGGGATGTCTTCAAGGAGAGCATAACCGATGACCTTGTCAACGGCATTGTGCCGTCCGATATCTTCGGTAAAAACAAGCGTTTTATGCGCATCCGCAAGGGCCGCGCTGTGGACACCGCCTGTTGCCTTATATCCTTCCGACCGTCTCTGGAAATCCCGGTACAGGTTCCTGATGTCCTGAAGGCGAAAGACCGACGGGTCCGCGATCTTTTCCTCCGGGAGCTTTCTGTTCAGGCTAATCCCCCCGGCGCAGCCGGAGGTGATGGTCCGTTCCCCTTCGGCGATGGTGCCGGTTGCGGGGATGTCGACCTTGATGTCCTCACCGTATTCGATCGACAGCCGTTCAGCGCACCAGCCGCCGGAGATCAGCCCCTCATTGTACACAACTCCCACAACGAACTCCCGTATCATTTGGGGGCTGCAGAACAGGCTCAGGGCATGCTTGCCGTTAACGGATATCCGCACTTTCCGTTCGACAGCCACAAAATCCTCGACCTCTTCGACCGACGATTCCCTGATCCTGAGAATCGAGACCTTATTGCTTGCATCCATGGTTTATTATACCTGCAGAGCCTTTCCCGGTGCTGAAGAGACTTACTTGACAATCAATGAGCGTGCTCCTTATTATGTCATGTTCGGGGCGTAGCGCAGTCCGGTAGCGCACACGGTTCGGGACCGTGGGGTCGAAGGTTCAAATCCTTTCGCCCCGACCATTTTCCCTTTTGATTTTGCTGTATTATTCTGCCACCATTGCCGTTCGCATGCGTTTGTGAGTCGCAGCAAAGCAGGCAAGCATTCGCCGTAATTGCATGCCCTTGGAATGCGAGGAGAACCTGTTATGGAGAAATTAAAGCTCGATTACTCTGTCCATACCATAGAGGACACGCTCCTGCTTCCCGCAGAAACCAGGCTTTCCGCAGAGACCTTAGGAGTCCTTATCGATTCAAACAGGGGGACCGCATACGAGACCTGCCCGCTCCTGAGCTATGGGACGGTGAAGATCAAGATACTGCATCTCATAAACAAGCCGCCGTACAATGTGATCTTTTCGGATGAGAAGATGATCGCGGAGGTCATGGCCATGATGGAGACGGCCTGCCTGCCTGTTCCGGTGTTGCAGTCCCTGGACTATTTCAAAGAGCATGACTACCATACCTATTGTCACAGCCTTATGGTGTTTGTCCTTTCCACTCTGCTCTCAAAAGAACTGATGCCCGACAAACGCGACTGGATAAAGGAAACTACTGCCGGCCCAACCCATGATATCGGCAAGTCCTGTGTTCCTCTGAAGGTCCTGAAGAAGGCCACGCCGCTCACCAGGCGGGAACGAAGCATGCTCGACCATCATACTGCCGCAGGCTATGTCCTGCTCACCTACTTCCACAAGGACCCCGGAAATCTTGCCGCTGTCGTGGCGAGGGACCATCATGAAAGGAAAGACGGCTCAGGCAAGCCGCGGGGCATACACCTCGGGGATCGCATGGTGGAGATCATCGTTGCCTGCGACGTATACGATGCGCTGATTTCGCCGAGGCCGTACCGGCCGGTCTCATACGACAACCGGACGGCGCTGGAGGAAATCACCAGGATGGCCGAAAAGAAACAGATCGGCTGGGAGGTCGCCCGGGCCTTGGTGAGCTTCAACCGGAAGAAGAGACCCCGATACCACGAGACAGACGTTTCATTGGAAAAACGGGGAATGCCCCCTGAGAGGAATTTCTACGGCGTCATCGCGGACGAGCACGAGGAATAGACAGGAATATGTGCTGAATAATGGCAGAAGAGGCTAAAAAAACAGCGTCCGTGCAGCTGCTGGGAGGAAGCGTTATGAAAGCAGGGTTTATGCTGGCATATGTGATCGTTTTCCTGTCAGGTTGTTCTCTGGTGCATGATGGAATCAGGACGGCTGAAATGGCGGGTGCAGACCGGCATATGAAGAACGTCACGCAACTCACCGTTGACGGGGACAACGGCGAGGCATACTTCAGCTGGGACGGCAGGAAACTCATCTTCCAGTCAAACAGGGAAGGGTATGGCTGCGACAAAATATGGACGATGAATATCGACGGTTCAGAGAAAATGATGGTCAGTCCTGACCACGGCGCGCATACCTGCTCATTCTTCTTTCCGGACAACAGGACGATAGTCTTTGCCTCGACAAGCCATCTGCCCGGGGCCTGCCCTCCGAAGACCGGTCTTCCGGGCGGTTATGTCTGGCCCCTTTACCCCTATGATATCTTCCGTGCACATAGTGACGGGACCGGCCTCAGGAAGATAACGGACAACCCGAAGTATGACGCGGAGCCGGTTGTGTCTTCTGACGGGAGGAGGATTGTTTTCGGGTCGCAGAGAGAAGGCGATTTTGATATCTATGTCATGAATGCAGACGGCTCAGGGGTGAAGCGGCTCACTGACAGGACCGGATACGACGGCGGGCCGTGGTTTTCTCCGGACGGGAAGAAGATCGCATGGAGGGCATGGTATCCCCAGACCGAAGAAGAAAAGGCCATGTGGAGGGACTGCATGGAGAAGGATTATATTATCGCGGTTCCGCTCGATATATGGGTCATGGACTCTGACGGATCCAACAAGACGAGGCTGACCCGAAACGGCGCCACGAACTGGGCGCCCTCATGGCATCCGGACGGGAAACGCATCATCTTTTCGAGCAATATGGACGACTGGCACGAGGACATCAGGAAGTTCGGCCACAACTTCGAACTCTATATGATCAACATCGACGGCACAGGGCTTGAGCGTATCACCTACAACAATACGTTCGACAGCTTCCCCATGTTCTCGCCGGATGGAAAGAAGCTCGCGTTCGGCGCCAACAGAAATCCCCAAAAGCCTCGCGCTACGGACATATTCATCGCAGACTGGGTTGAATGAGGCTCACGGTGCATAAGGGGGAGGGCGGACATGCCGAAACAGTCCGCACATCCGGCACATATCAATTGTGATTCACATAAACGCTTGAATAACTTGCAGAAATGAGCCGGTCGCTATATGCAGGGGCTGCGCGGAGCCTCAGATTGTGGAACTTTTTCAGCACATGCGCACTTCCTTGGAATGAATTATGCATCTGCAGGGATACGTCTGCTCGAAAGAATCAGGTGAAACAGTTCTGCAGCACATTCATCCTGTATCTGGCATTGCTGATTTCCCCGGCCGGTCCGGCCGCAGGTGAAATGACGGGGACGGACAGCAGCGTCATGCACGATCTGCGGGTTGCGCTTGTCCCCGCTGAACACCGCTTCTCTGTGAACGATACGATAACCGTCCCGGACAGCTTTCAGCAGGAGTTTCGTTTCCTTCTCCACAGGGGTCTCGAACCAGCGACGCCAACGCCCGGCGTAACTGTCAGCAGGGAGACGATTGAGCAGGGCCAGGCTCTGTATGAATCATTCAGGGTGACGCTCCCGGCCGGACAGCATACCTTCGAACTGTCGTATCAGGGGCGCATTCATCATCCGGCCGGGGCCGCTGAAAAAGAACAGGCAAGAGGGATGAGAGAGACGCCCGGCATAATCTCAGAAGAGGGCGTGTATCTTGCCGGAAGTTCTTTCTGGTATCCGGTCATTGAGACATCCCTCGTATCTTTTGCGCTCCAGGTGGAGCTTCCTCCTGCCTGGGATGCGGTAAGCCAGGGGGAGCGCACAAAGCATCTGCAAAAGGAGGACGGGACCCTTGTCCGGTGGGAATCGCCTGAGCCTCAGGACGAGATATTCCTTGTTGCCGGCCGGTTTCATGAATATACACGCAGGACCGGGCATATCACGTCAATGGCTTTCCTCCGGGCCCCTGACGAGGGACTGGCGAATAAATATCTCGATGCAACGACCAGGTATATCGCAATGTACGACAAACTCGTCGGGCCATACCCGTATAAGAAATTCGCCCTTGTGGAGAATTTCTGGGAGACCGGCTTCGGCATGCCGTCTTTTACGCTTCTCGGCCCCACGGTCATCCGTCTTCCGTTCATCATACACTCTTCCTATCCCCACGAGATACTCCATACCTGGTGGGGAAACAGCGTATTCCCTGAATACAGCTCCGGCAACTGGGCTGAAGGCCTTACGGCGTATCTCTCCGACCATCTCATCAGGGAGCAGCAGGGAAGCGCTGCAGAGTACCGCCAGACAACGCTCCAGAAATACGCGGATTACGTGACTGGTGAACGGGAGTTCCCGCTTACGGAATTCCGGTCGCGCCACAGCACCTCATCCGAGGCTGTGGGATACGGCAAGGGGCTGATGTTCTTCCATATGCTGAGGCGGGAACTGGGGGACAAGACCTTTGTTGCCGGTCTTCGCGACTTTTACCACAGGAATACATTCAGATTCGCCTCTTTCGAAGACCTCAGGACAAGTTTTGAGCGGGTTTCAGGCAAGGGACTCGCTGCTCAATTCGATCAATGGGTCAAGCGCACCGGTGCGCCGAAGATACGGTTGATCAGCGCAATGACGGAAAAAGAGGAGGACGGCTACAGCCTCGCATTGGCAATCGAACAGGTCCAGGCTGACGGCAGATATCTTCTGCACGTTCCTGTTGCTGTCACGATGGACGGAGAGGCAAAGGCATGGCAGACCGAAGCGGCAGTGGACCGGAAGCATACCGAACTGCGTTTCCATCTGCCTTCACGGCCGATAAGGGTTGACCTCGATCCTGAATTCGACCTCTTTCGCAGGCTCGATTTCGGAGAGATACCGCCCGCCATATCACAGGCCCTGGGCGCCGGGAAGATGCTGGTGATTCTGCCTGCATCCGCGGGCGATACCATGCTGAGAGCCTACCGGGAATTTTCTTCCCTGCTCGGCAAGTCAGGCCCTGACGAGGTGGAGGTGGTGCTTGACAGCGAAATACAGGGATTTCCTGCTGACCGCTCAGTAACCGTGTTGGGAAGGGAAAACCATTTTTTCGATGCCGCGGTCGCAGCTTTGGCCGGGTATGATGTTGCATTCGGTCAGAAGGATCTTCGGATAGGCAAGACAGAGATCCCGCTTGAAAACCGCTCGGTTGTGCTCACCGGGCGGAATCCCGGAAACAGGGAGATGGCAGTGATGTTCATCACGACCGGGCTTCCAGAGGCGCTGCCCGGACTAGGCCGAAAACTCCCCCACTATCATAAATACAGCTATCTGGCGTTTGAAGGGAATGAGCCGGTGAATGTCCTCAAGGGACGATGGCCTGTGCCTGATTCTCCGATGACTGCGCTTATCCCATACGGAGACGGCACTTTTCCGAAGGTGGAGATGGCCGGGCTGGCGCCGCGGCAGCCTCTCGCTCTTCTGCCGCCTGCCTTCTCCAAAGACAGGATGACAAACACGATCAGCCATCTTGCAAGACCGGAATATGCGGGGAGAGGTCTCGGCACAGCGGGCCTCGACCGCGCGGCAGAATATATCGCGGGGAGATTCAAAGAGGCAGGGCTCGAACCGGCCGGAGACGAAAAGGGGGGTTATCTTCAGGCATGGGAAGAAGATGTCGAGGGCCTCGGGCAGGAGATACGGATGAAGAATGTGATCGGCGTGATCCCGGGAAAAAAACCCTCCCTTTCAGGACAGAGCGTGGTTGTCGGTGCCCACTACGACCATCTCGGTCCGGGATGGCCTGACGCACGAGAGGACAACAGGGGGAAGATGCATCCGGGAGCCGATGACAATGCGAGCGGCGTTGCCCTGCTCATCGAACTTGCCGGAGAACTCAAGAAAACCCTGAGCCCTGACCGGAGCATCGTTTTTGTCGCATTCACCGGTGAAGAGGCGGGCAAGAGAGGCTCGCACTATTACGTTGCCCATCAGCAGCGATATCCTGTTGAAAAATGCATCGCCATGCTGAACCTGGATACGGTCGGCCGCCTGGGGAAGAAAAAGCTGCTCGTCCTCGGTGCCGGTTCGGCAAGGGAGTGGGCGCATATCTTCAGGGGCGCCTCATATATCACCGGCGTCGAGACCGAGATGGTCTCCGAGCAGCTCGATGCAAGCGATCAGACAAGCTTTGCGGCTGCGGATGTGCCTGCCGTTCAGCTGTTCACCGGCCCGCATCCGGATTATCACCGTCCGACCGATACCCCTGACAGGATCGACGGGGAAGGGCTCGAACGAGTCGCATCCGTCGCAAAAGAGATTATCGAGTATCTTGCCGGGAGAGAAGAGCCATTGACAGGGACGGTAAAAGGCAGCGAAAAAGCAGTCACCTCGCAGAAGCAGGAGCGGAAGGTCAGCCTCGGCACGATCCCTGATTTTGCATTCAGCGGCAGGGGATGCCGGATCTCGGGGGTTATGCCTGACTCGCCTGCCGAGGCCTGCGGACTGAGGGAGGGTGATATCATCATCCGGATCAATGCCGGGGCAGTGAGCAACCTGAGGGAATATTCCGATATCCTTAAGTCACTCAGGTCCGGTGACAGGATAACGATAACTATTTTACGGGAAGGCAAAGAGATGACCGTCGAGGCCGAAGTGAGGGAGAAGCAGAAAGTCGCTGAGTGACACAGGGGATAGGGGCGGCAGTGAAAGGGCAGAGCATCCTTGGGGAGGAGAAATTCGCTGAAGAGCTGGCAGGATGCGTGAAGGGGACCAGAGACATCTCTGAGATACCGGAGATGCAGCGGCATGCGGGACATCCGGAGCTGAAAGAAGTGTTGAAGGAAACAAATACGAGACCAGGGCAGACGCTAAGGGAAAAGGCAAGGGAAGCGGTTGACGGCTATGGATATAGTCAACGGGAAAGTGCGGCGTATCGAGGGATGCACTATTCATCTATTAGCAGACATCGGAGAAGAGAAAGGAATTTCTACGGCGTTACTGCGGACGAACAAGAGGAATGATTGCTGGCATGGTATGTATATGCAATAACGTTGTCTCAATTTTTCTGCTGCTTCCGTGAATTTCGCCTCTGCAGTTGAAACAATCAACAAGCTTCTGAGAAAGATACAGCCCCAGACATTTTGCAGTTCCTGGATACGACAACATGCCCCGGATGTGTATCGGTTTATTCAGAAAAACGTGAGAGCTGAAAGTGGCGGCATAGACTGGGATAGATTCACGCGTGCGCTGGATCGCAAATTGCAGCGAAGGTGGCGGGCATCACGCCGTGGCAGATATCAGGCCTGTTTCAGGGACAAGAGGTCGGTTGAGATCATTCTGAATAAATACCACGACAAACTGTACACGTTTCTCTCTCCTGCAGATGCCAGTGATAAGCAGGTCAGGGATATCATCAGCATTGCGCTGGTAAGAATTGCTCAGCACGGCAATGTAGTTGCCAGGCAGGAAATAAGCCAGCTGCTCAGACACACTATCGATGAGTGGATCGAACAGTACCCGAAGATATCATGCTGGGAAGGACTGGACGATATGATTCAAGAGCGCATTGAGGGCTGTATCCGGCGCTATCGGTATTCAGGGACATTTATTGGTTATCTGTTCAAGACACTTGAATATGCAGGTAGAGGGATCAGGCCGATCACGGCGTATTCACTGGACGATCATGTGTACTCTGGAAAGAAAAGAAGAGCCGATAGGGTCGCCCAACATTCCGAAACTGCTGAAATCGTGATATATGGGCGTTCGTAAGGTACAATGGAGACAGGTCCCTGATGACCCCTGCACGTGGCCATATGATTGCGAAAAAACGCATGCGGCATACATAACAGACTTAGGCAAGGGAGATACATATGCATACGACCCGCTTTCTTTCATGGATATTTTCTATTCTCCTGATTTTTTCTGCTATGGCATATGCGAATACGCCCAAGTCAGAAACTATTGCGATTAATGAAATGGAACATGCCTATGAACTGACGGTCCCTATCAGCAAGCTTTTCATGACAGTGCCTAAGAAGGGCTTGTCGGTGAAACAAGGCAGCATCGGCGGGGGCACAGACAACCCCCGGTACTTCTATTTTGAGGATAAGGCTCGCAACATCATCATTTCCGGCTGGTTTGAGGCGGATCTGAAATTCACAAACGTCAAAACATTTTGGGAGAATGAAACTAAAGCCTGGAAGGGCGGTGGGCTCCCAGCGGCCAAGAATGTGTTGTTCACGAAGATCAGCAACTGGGATGCAATTTTTTATGATATAACGGCGCCGGGCGGCAGCAGTACGCACATACGGGCGCATTGGGTGCAGTCAGGGACATGGATCGATATACACCTTTCGATAGCGTCCGACAGTCCTGTCCCCGAGTTGAGAGCCACGCTGCAGTCTCTGCTCAAGTCTATTCAGGTGAAGGAAAAGAGCAGCCAGGGTAACAGTGTCCAGAAAAACGGTATTCGCCGCTACTCCTTACCTGGGCAGGGAAGCCTGCAGCTCAGCGCTCCAGTCTCATGGGCTGACGATTATCGGCAACCTCGCGACAACTTTTCCACTATCACCTATGTGCAGTTAAGGGCGCTCCATTTAATATATTGATTACCCCCATCTGGTCCGGCAAAGGCAGTTCTCCACTTCCCAGCATAGGCCAGCTCAAGCAAGAAGTTCAGGAGTCAGTGGCACGTGTCCGTTCGCAGGCAGCTGAGAAGGTGATCGAGGTGAAGGAGTTGAAGGGGCCTGCAGCCGCCGGATATTACTTCACGGCAACGGATCGTGCGCCGAAAGCAGACGAATTTACGTACATGACACAGGGCATGATGCGCACTGGGGACCTGATGGTCATTTTCACCATTCTGACCAATGACGGCCAATCGAAGATTCTTGATGAAGCTCTTGCGATGATGCAAAGCGCTTACCATATTCCTGACAAAGGGAACTGACTGTTATTTGCCGTGGCGACGGCAGGGCCGAGATCATCGCGGGCTCAGGCCAGACCCCCTGAATCCCGCCAAACTCAGGGTCATCAAATCAGATAACACTGTCCTGAGAACATTGCGCGCGTACCCGAAGAGGTACCTGCACGGGGTGAGGGTCTCCACCGGAAGGGCGGGGGACGAGGCGCGCATGTCGGCTTTACACTCGTTAATCGCGGGCAGGGAAAGCGGAAAGGGGCATGGCAGGGCCAAGGATATGAAGCGATGCATTATGTCTTTGCAGGTGCGCCAATTACGTCCTGGAGCACAGATATCAACGTATCATGTGTTTCCTGGTTCGACTACGGAAATAGTATTACTCATCTGCAGTCGCCTGAAATCCTCGCTGTTTGACGTGAGCAGCATTTCAACTCTGGTCTTTACCGCCGCCTGACAGATGAGAGCGTCATACACAATGCCCCCTGAACGTCCATTGAACGCAGAACAGAGAACAGTCTTCGCAACAAACAAGACCTGGCCCCAAAGCCTGCCTCTTTACGGGGCACAAAGACCTGTTTACCGGACAACTCGTTGGCTATGCGATGGGTGCCAGGATGACGAAGGTGCTGGTCATGCAGTCGCTGTTTCGTGCCGTAACGGCCAAGCGGCCGGCAAAGGGGCTTATTCATCACTCGGATCGGGGCAGCCA
>Ga0316622_100002964_pt1 | contig 11948 bp, 8 predicted proteins | sample OWC_Aug_OW2_C1_D_FD_207646 | JGI IMG/M metagenome (GOLD analysis project Ga0316622, IMG submission 207646) | Wetland soil microbial communities from Old Woman Creek delta, Ohio, United States - OWC_Aug_OW2_C1_D5_C | ecosystem: Environmental > Terrestrial > Soil > Wetlands | place: USA: Ohio... | reverse complement strand
CGATCTACTCCCGGGTCTTCAGGACCTCGACCAGGTCCAGGCGGCCGATCCGGCGCCAGATCAGCACGGCGCTCGCGGCGAAGGAAACGAGCACGACGCTCGCGGCGAGCGAGTACGTGTCCGGCTGAAGCACCAGCGGGACACGGTACAGGTCGGAGGCGAACGACGCAGCCAGGTAGGCGCACAGGGCGCGCCCGAAGGCGAACCCGAGCGGCAGCGCGAGCAGCGTCAGCAGGCCGATCTCGCCGAGCAGGATGTATCCGACCTCGCCGCGCGTGAAGCCGAGAACCCGCAGCGAAGCGAGCTCGCGGCCCCGCTCGGACAGGGCGATGCGCGCAGAGTTGTACACGACACCGAAGGCGACGAACGCGCCGAGCAGCGCCGTGATCAGCGAGAAGAACAGGATCGTCTCCTCCATCAGCTCGTTGAACTGCCGGATCGAATTCTCGCGCACGACGGTGCCGGCGACACGCGGCATGCGGCGCAGCTCGCGGTAGATTCCGACCGAGTGCGCCGGATCGACCGCGAGGCGTGCGCCTGTGATCGCCGGTCCCTCGCGCATCAGTCGGTTGAGGGCCTCGCGGTCCATGTAGGCGTTGACGCCGAGGTACTGCCGGGTCACGCCAGCCACCGGGACCTCGAGCACCGCGCGCCGGCCCTCCAGTACCTCGATGCGCAGTATCTCGCCGGGCTCGATGCCGAGGATCTCGCGGGCAAGGTACTCCGTCAGTACCACGCCCTGCGCCGGGATGGGCACGGGCTCGAGATCCGCGTCGAGCACCCGCTGCAGCTCCGCGCCGTTCTGCACGCCCTCGACGGACATGCGGTAGCTGCGGTGACCGTGTACGAGCCGCGCCGGGACGGCACGGAAGCCCTCGACATGGCCCACGCCCTCGAGCGAGGCCAGTGAATACAGCGCGCGGCGCGGCGTCGGGTCGTTGAACATCACGGTCATGTCCTCGCGACTGGCGAGCACGTACTGCACGCCGACCATCCAGCCGATCGCGTCGCGCTGGAAATTGGTGATCATCAGCACGCTCACCGCGGCCGCGATGCCGGCGACCGTCAGCGCGGAACGCAGCGGCTGGCGCGCGACATGGCGCACGATCATGCGCGAGGGCTCTGCGAGCCGGCGCCGCAGTCCGGCGCGCTCCAGGAAGGTGGCGCGGTACGCCGGCGGCGGCTCCGGCCGCATCGCCACCGCCGGCGGCAGCGCGGCCGCGCGCCGCACGGCGATCGCGGTCCCCGCCAGCGCGGCCACCAGGGTCACGGCGATCGACTGCGCGAACACGATCGGGTCGAGGTGCAGCTCGAGGTACGGGAAGCTGTAGAACCCCTGGTAGATCCCGGCCATGCCGCGCGCGAACCACAGCCCGAGGCCGATGCCGGCAACGAGGCCGATCGCGACGATCGTGAGTACCAGCTTCAGGTAGTGCCAGGCGATCGCGGACGTGCCGTAGCCGAAGGCCTTGAGCGTGCCGATCTGCTCGCGTTCGAGCGCGATGAGCCGCGTAATCACGACGTTGAGCAGGAATGCTGCGACCCCGAGGAAGATGGTCGGGAACACGGTGGCCAGCGTGCCGAGCTGGCGCAGCTCCTCAGTGATGAAGCGGTGGCTGAACTGGTCCTCGCGCGCATAGGCCCCGCCGCCGCCGAAGCGGGCGAGCACGACGTCGATCGCGTCCATCACCTCGCGCGGAGCGGCGCCGCGCTGCAGGGAGAAGCTCGCGTCGTTGAACGCGCCGTCCATGTCGAGGGCCGTGGCGAGCGCGCGGCGGTTCATCCACAGCACGCCGTAGCGCAGGTGGTCGGGAAACATCGCGCCGGGTGGGATCGCATACATGTACTCCGGCGACAGCGTGATCCCGGTGACCTCGAGCTGTTTGCGGCGACCCTTGATGACGGCGACGAGCCGGGCGCCCGGGCGGAGGCCGTGCGCCGCGGCGAAGTCCTCGCTCACCGTGACCTCGGCGTCGGAATGCGGCACCGGCAGGCGCCCGAGGCGCAGCCAGGGCACGTTGAGGCGCGGCTCGCCGTGCTCCGGCAGCGACACGATGCGCCCGGTCACTGGGTCGTCGAAGCCCTCGATCTCGAGGTTCACCCCGGCGACGACGCGGGTCTCAACCTGGTTCACGCCCGGCAGGGCGCCGAGCCGCTCGGCGACCGCCTCGGGGGCGCGCACCAGGTCTGCAAACACCTCCGCGAAGCGCTGGTCGGCGTAGTAGCGCTGCTGCGTGACCGACAGCGAATCGTAGGTCACGCGCGACATCACGAAGGTGGCGATGCCGCCGAGCAGCACCAGCGAGATCGCGACCACCATGCCGCGCAGGTGCCACAGGTCGCGCCGCAGCTTGCGGTCGAGTACGGCCATCACCAGGCCAGCTCCCGCGCTTCCTTGCGCTCGGCGTTGCGCTCGCTGCCCGAGATGCGCCCGTCGGCCATGCGGATCACGCGGTCGGCCATCCCGGCGATCACGACGTTGTGCGTGATCACGACCGTGGTCGTGCCTAGGCTGCGGTTGGCGCGCGAAATGGCCTCGAGCACGACGATGCCGGTCGCGGAGTCGAGCGCGCCGGTGGGCTCGTCGCAGAGCAGCACGGCCGGGTTCTTGGCGATCGCCCGGGCGATCGCCACCCGCTGCTGCTCACCGCCTGACAATTGTGCCGGAAAATGATCGAGGCGCTCGCCCATGCCCACGAGCTCGAGCGCCGCCTCGGGCGTCATCGGCGCGCGCGCGATCTCGGTGACCGCGGCCACGTTCTCGCGCGCCGTGAGGCTCGGGATCAGGTTGTAGAACTGGAACACGAAGCCGACGTGGTCGCGGCGGAACTCCGTGAGCTCGCGTTCGCTGGCCCGGGCGAGATCGTGGCCGGCGTAGTGCACCTCGCCCGAAGTGGCGCTGTCGAGGCCGCCGAGGATGTTGAGCAGCGTGGACTTGCCGCTGCCGGAGGGGCCGAGCAGCACCACGAACTCGCCCTCGTAGAGGTCGAGGTCAACGCCGCGCAGCGCGACGACCTCGACTTCGCCCATCTTGTAGACCTTGGTGAGGGCGCGGGCGCGGAAGACGACGTTGGAGTCCACGCCTGGCAGCTTAGGGCGGGGGAACCAGGGTGGCGATAGCGGTTTGCGCGGCCTCGTCCGCTGGGGCGAGAACTCGCACGGCGCATGGTGAATTTGCCGGATCCTGCCGCCCCTCAGGCGACCCTGGCCGCTTCCGCAGCTGCAGCCGCCGGACCGGCCGCCAGCGGCCGCCCGAGCGGCCGCGTCCCGAGCGCTGCCGTGAACTCGCAACCGTCCCAGACCTGCTCGCCCGCGATGAACACGCTGGTGACGACGCCGTCGGAGCGGTTCACGAGCTGCTCGTGCTCGAAGATGTCGCGATACACCATGCGCCGGTTGGCGTCGGTGTCGTAGCGGCTCAGTGCCTCGGGATTCACGAGCACGAGATCAGCCTGTGCGCCCGGCTCGAGGCGGCCCGCGTCCACGCCGAAGAACCCGGCCGGCTCGCGGGTGAGGCGCCGCACGGCGAGCGCTACCCGCTCGATCGAGTGACGCTGCGCGACCTGCAGCGTGAGCAGGTTGCCGTCGAAGAACGCGAGGTTGATGAGGTGCGCGCCGCTGTCGTTGAAACCCGGCAGCATGTGCCGGTGGAACAGCAATTTTTCCAGGATTTCCGGCCGGTCGTTCGCGACCGTGAACCACCAGCGCAGTTCGCGGTCGTAGCGGCGCACGAGGTGCAGCAGGAATGCGCCCTCGCGCTCGATCGGGTTCGGGAATGCGGCGAGCGCCTCGGCTTCCGCCGGGCTGCGTGCGGCTTCGCGGTGGCGCGACTGGAACTCGCGCAGGCGACGCAGGATCGCGCCGAAAGTCTCGCCCTGCCACTCGGTCACAGGACACCGCTCGACGGTGAGCGCATCGAGATCGCGGTTGAACGTGGAGACCGCGCCCGCGTCGTGCCATTCGCGCACGAACAGCTTGCCAAACGCGTCGGTCGCCATGGTGCGGCGGCGTGCATCCACGTCCTCGATGTCGCAGGCCATGAGCTGGCGCGAAGACTCGAACTCCTCGAAGATCGGGCAGATCGCGCCCTCGGCGAACATGCGGAACGGTGTCGCGAGCACCTGGAAGTGGAAGCGCCCGTTCACGAGCCTCGAGTTCAGCAGCCCCGCGATCAGCGGGAACAGCTTCCAGGTGTTCCGCTCGTGTGTGAGGTCCACGGCGGTGAGCGCCGAGGTCCTGAGCGGACGCCCGAACAGCCGGCCGCTGGTGAGGAAGAACCGCAGGAAGGTGGCGACGCGGTTCGACGCGTCGGGCGTGCACTGCCAGACGCGATCGTGGCTCCGCACCACGGCGAGCAGCGCACGCAGTTCGCCGAGCGTCGCGTGCTGCGCGGGGATGCGCTTGTCGGAGTGCGGTGCGTTGGCGAGGTAGTGGAACGGGATCGCGTCGGTCGAGAAGCCCGCGTAGCCCTGGCCCATCGCGTCCTCGAGCAGCCGGCCCATGCGCAGCAGCTCCTCGCTCGTGGGCTCGCGCGACACCGCCGCCGCAGTGCCCATCACCTCGATGCGCAGCATGGAGTGCGGCAGCAGCGGCACGATGTTGGGACCGAGCGGCAGTTGCGCGAGGTGCTCGAGATAGCCCGCCGTCGTGGTCCAGTCGATGCGGTCGACGACCTTGCGCAGCACCGACTTCGGGATGTTCTCGACGCGCGTGAAGCAGTCGAGGATCGGGTCCTCGCCGTTGCGGCGCTGTGCACCGAAAGCGGTGCCCAGGCTGCAGTTGCCGACCACGACCGTGGTCGTGCCGTGGCGGACGGACTCGGGCAGGCCGGGGGCGAGCTCGACCTCGAGGTCGAGGTGAGTGTGGATGTCCATGAGGCCGGGCATGAGCCACTGGCCCTCGGCATCGATCACCTGCTCCGCCCGCGCCGAGTCGAGCGACGCGCCTCGTGCGGCAATCTGGCGGCCGGCGACGGCGACGTCCTCGCGGCGCGGTGGGGCGCCGCTGCCGTCGAAGAGCAGTGCGTTGCGGATCAGCGTCTGCCAAGGACGAGCCATGACCGAAAGGGTATCGAAACGACATCGCGCCGGGGGTAACTTGTAAATACACGAGGCTCGTCGAATAGTCTGCGTACCGGTTGCTTGCGTGCGTGTAGGTCACGGATGAAGAACGTCACGATCACTCTCGACGAGGCCACTGCAAGGTGGGCCCGACGGGTGTCGGCGGAGCGTGGTGTCAGCGTTTCGAGGTTCGTCGGTGAGCTGCTGCGACAACAGATGCAGCACGAGAGCACCTACGAGCTGGCAATGAAGCGTTACTTCTCGCTTCAGCCCCGGCCGTTGAAAGCGCCTGGCGAAAAATACTCGACGCGCGAGGAGCTCCATGACCGGCCTCGTTTTCGTTGACACCAACGTGCTGCTGTATGCCATCGACAGCCGTGAGGGCTCGAAGCATCAGTCCGCGAGCGACTGGCTGGGCAGGCTCTGGCGCGAGCGCACTGGCCGCACCAGCGTCCAGGTGTTGAGCGAGTTCTTCGTCAACGCGACGTGCAGGCTGTCGCCCGGGCTGCCACGTGAGCAGGCCTGGGAGCACGTGGTTGCGCTGTCCGCCTGGGACCCGCAAGCCAAGGATTTCCTCGTCCTGGAGCTCGGCATGCAAGTGCAGTCGCACCACGGACTGAGCTGGTGGGAAAGTCTCGTCGTCGCGGCCGCGCATCGGCAGGGATGCGGCACTTTGCTCACGGAAGACCTCCAGCACGGGGCCGTTTACGCAGGTGTCACCGTCCTGAACCCGTTCCGCACCGGCGTGCAGGAAGCGAGGCAACACTACGCTCCACAGCTGGCCCCTCCGCTGTTGCGAGGGAGAGGCCGACCGCGGAAGACCTCAGCGACGGACTGATCGATGCGACGGGCGGCTCGATCTGAGGCGCGTGCAGCGTTTGCCGGATCCCGCCGTAGCAGCGGTGGCATCAGTGGCGCGCAGGTGTCGCCGCATGCCGGGTCGCTACGCTTCGGCATCACGACCCGATCGGAACGAACGATGTCCGCATGCGGTGAACACAGTCGGTATGGCAAAGTGGTTTTTCAGATCCGAGCGTGAAATCGGTACCCCGGTCAATGTGATTGACAGGCAGCAACCGGCACGTTGACGGCCGCAGCGGGGCTCATGGCGGCCCAATCGGAGAGTTGGGCGGGGTTCATGAACGGCTGCTTTGCGGCCCTGGCCTGACAGGCGGAAACCGGCCACTTCCGGTCATCCAAGCTGCCAGAAGATCGCACCGCCAACGACCGGTTTCCGAGTACAGCCGCCTTTGGCCGACGGCTGCTCGAATGGGCCTGTTCTCCAAAGCAGCCGCCCACGGCCTTGCTGCCCTGATCGACATCCGATGCAGCCGGTACGTCCGCAGTTCAATCACCCGCACAGGTGCTGCCGACCCTTGTAAGACGGTCGCGAACGGCCGCTTTCGGACCGACGCATCGACCGCACGGACGGCCGGCATCGGGCACAGCGGCGCGACCTACTTCCAACTCCAGTGCCACCTCACTTCACCGGCAGCCTCATCCGCTTCAGCAAATCGAGAAATTGCGGGTCGCTACGTACCGAATCCCAGTCCGGCCACCCCAGATAGGGCAGGTTCGGATCTCGGATCACGTAGGCCCGCTCGAGCCACTCCAGGCACCGATTCTTATCGCCGGCGTAGCAATACCAGCTCGCAATCTCGCAAGGCAGCACGAATGTCGTCCGGGACCGCGCCTCGAGCGCCTCGGCGGCCCCGTGCATCGTCTCACTGTAGTCCGCGCCCGTCGGGTTCTGCGCCAGGAAACGCGTCACTTCAACGTAGCCCGCTGCGCTCGTATAGTCCTTCAGGAAGTCCAGTGCCCGCGCATGATCTCCCTTCAAATGATGAGTCCCGAACAAACCTCCGAGCGCAAAAGCAAAACCTGGGTCTGCAGTGAGCGCCCTGGTGAACTCCGTAATTGCGGCGTCGTACTGGTGCACGAAGACCAGGTCCACGCCGTATAGTGCCTGGAAGAGCCCATTGAACGGGTCGAGCTCCAGCGCGCGCCTGCCTTCAGCCATTGCTTCGTCGGGGCGGCGCATGATGTTCAGGAAGTGCGAATAGTAGATGTGCGCATCCGCGAAACCCGGCCTGAGCTCGATGGCTCGCCTGAATTCGCTCTCGGCAGCCGGCCAGTTCCAGTCGGCCCAGGTGTAGACGATGGCCAGCACGTAATGCGCATCGGGAAGCGAATCGTCCAGCTCGACCGCTTTGAGCGCAGCGGCTTTTGCTTTCGGCACGCCGTCCGCCGGCGAGGAAAATCCCATCTGGTTCCGACCCATCCAGAGCAGCCCGATTCCCGCGTAGGCACGCGCGTAGCCCGGTTCCTTGCTCAGCGCCAAGTTGAAATAGTGCTCAGCCGCGTCGAGCCCTTCGGGCGACAGCTTGTACCAGTGGTACAGGCCCTTCAGATACGCGTCGTACGCCTCGGCATTGACCGTCGGCGCAGCTGCAAGCCGTTCCCGCTCCGCCGGCAGCAACTTCACCTGCAACGCCGCGACCACGGCCCTGGCGATCTCGTCCTGCAGCTTGAACACGTTGGTGAGCTTGCGATCGTAAGTCTGCGACCACAAGTGTGTGCTGTCCGACGCGCGGATGAGCTGCACCGTGATCCGCACGGTGTCGCCGGACTTGCGTACGCTGCCTTCGAGCAGGTGCGCGACGTTGAGCGTCCTCGCGATAGTCGCGATGTCCGCCTCCTTGCCCTTGAACGAGAATGACGACGTGCGGGCGATTACGTGCAACTGTGGGAGCTGCGAGAGGACGTTGAGCACCTCTTCCGACATGCCGTCGGCGAAGTACTCCTGATCCTTGCCGGGACTCATGTCCACGAACGGCAGCACCGCGATGGACGCGGCATCGGATGGCAGGGCGTGCCTTGTGTGCGGCGCGCCGGTGTCGACGACCCAGGCACTCTCGTCGAGGCGCGAGGCATACCACCATATCGTGCCGCCCACGACGGCGAGGAGTGTGGTGAGGACGGCGAGCTCGGGTCGCGAGACCTTCTGCTCGCCCTTGTCGCCGTGGTACCAGGCGAGGACGAGCACAAAGACCAACCCGAGTGCGAAGCTCGGCGTCGCGATCTGGCGGATCGCCGGCGGCCACGAATATGTCTCGCCGAGGTACTCGATGACCTGGAGCAGCGTCCAGGCGGCGGCGGCATAAGCGAGGCTCCACTGCACCACCTTGCGGCGGCGCAGTTTGGTCCAGGCGCTCTCGCCTTCACGCTCTGTCGGCGCGTCGGTCACTTCAGCGCTCCCTCCGGCCCGGAGTGTAGCGGGATTGCCCGTCAGAGGGGTTCATGGCAGTCGAATGCGAAGGGGTCGCAACGATCTGAGCGGGCACTGCAGTGCGGGGCAGCACGTCGATGCAATGACCGCTTCAACGCCACTCAATCGAAGGCATGAAGGGCCGCTATTGGCCGCGACCGGGTTTCCCCGGGGGGCACCGCAAGCAGACTTTGGCCGGCCGGGCCATCTCGCTGAAAGTCAGCTTCCTGGCGCCGCCTCGTACTCACACTGGCGGCCATGAGCAGTCGTTCCTGCGCAGAAAGTCGTCATCGCGCTTCGGCATCCACCCGGTCGCCGGCCGCACGCCGGATCACGAGAACGTGTTGCTCCCCGAAGCCAAGGTGCCCTACGACATGGTGTTCGAGACAGACGAGCTCAACGAGGACTTCCCTGACACCGGCGTCTCGGTGGTGATCGGCGCGAACGACATCGGGAACCCCGCCGCCGAACGGTCCACGGCGTTTCTGCAACCCTTACGGCGGCCACCTCTGGGCGTGGACGGAGGGGGCTCGGGCAGGCGCTGATGGTGCTGAACCTGCGCGGCTGAGTCAGGCGTCGTCGGCGATAAACGCTGCCCAGCGCCGGTCGGAGTGAAGTGATTTCAGGATGGGAGACAACCTCGCTTCTAGCCGGAGGTACCCGAGGAACGAGGCTTTGATGTGTGACCGGCTTGCCAGAGCTTCCTTCTTGCCCTCGAGCGTCGCGAATGCCTCGTCTTCCTGGCCCCGGAACGCGTAGATCTCCGCGAGCCGAATCACCTCGAAGATGTCGTCTTCCAGCGCAACGTCATTCGACGCCATCGCGAGCCGCGCAAGCGCCGCGTTCGCCTCGGTGCGCTTCGCGGGAAGTGCGTAAAGCAGCGCAGTGCCGTAGTCCCTATCTCGCCCCTCTGGCATTCCGGCCAGGACCCGCTCCGCTTCCGGAAAGCGCCCGAGCAGGATGAGGATGCGCGCGATCTCGGAATCCAGGTCCGGTTCCGCGCCGTCGAAGTTCTCGCGTGTGTTCCGGATCTCCTCGAGAGCCGCCTCCAGCTGCCCGTCAGCGACCAGCATCGCGGCAAGATTCTTGCGGTAATTGAGCGCCATGGGGTCGGCGGCGATGATCCGCCGATAAATCTCGACAGCTCCCGGAAAATCGCCTCCTGTGGCCGCAAGACCGGCTTGCCAGCCTAGAGTCAGTGGATTGTCCGGGTCGAGACGCGCCGCCTCTGCCCAGTGCTTTCGGGCCGCCTCGCGATCCGACGACTCGAACAGGAACTGCCCCAGCCGGTGGTGAGCGACAGCGAACCCCGGCGCAAGCGCGACCGCACGGCGTGCGGCTTCGCCCTGTTTCTCGATCAGGGAGTGGTCCGGCGGATCGCTGCTCCAGGCGAGCAACGAATAGGCGCCCGCGAGAGCAGCCCAGGCCCTCGCATAACCCGGATCGAGTGTCACGGCATCCGTGTAGGCTGCGACGGCGCGTTCGACGTCGCCGGGCGCCCGACGATGGTAGAAGTGTTCGCCCTGCGCAAACCTCACCAGGGCATCGACCTTTTCCGTCTCATGCCCGGCGGGCAACAGGAGCCGGGTCTCGAGCGCGGCAGCAACGGTCATCGATATCTCGTCCTGGATCGTGAACAGGTCGCCGAGGTCGCGGTCGTAGGTTTCCGACCAGAGGTGCGCGCTGTCGGCGGCGTCAATGAGCTGGGCGGTCACGCGGATACGATCCCCCGTTCGCCGGACGCTGCCTTCCAGCACGTGGGTCACCTCGAGCCGGCGCGCAATCTCGGCGATATTGAGCGACTGGTCGCGCAGGGCGAAGGTGGACGTCCTCGCGATCACGTCCAGACCCTCGGACCGCGTGAGGCGGTTCAGGATGTCCTCGGTGAGACCGTCGGCCAGGAACTGCTGGTCCCGCTTTTCGCTCAGGTCGTCGAATGGCAGGACGGCAATTCGGGGCACGGCACGCGGAGTCGCGGACGCCGGGGCGGGATCCACTCCTTCCCTGTCCAGTGACAGCAGGACCCCTGCGACGAGGGTGATGATGGCCGCGACGGCCGCGGTCCACAGCCAGAGCCCTCTGCGAGAATTTTGGTTCGCCGTCGCAGGGGGTTCGATCGATTCCGCCACACCATTCAGGCGGTAGCCGCGCTTCGGCAGTGTTTCGACGAGGGCGCGATACTCGTCACTGCCGGCGGCGGCGGCGAGCTTCCGGCGCAAGTCGTACAGGCAGCGGGACAGCGCGTCGTCGGTCACCACGACGTCCGGCCACAGCCGGGAAATCAGTTCCTCGCGCGGAACGACCTGGCCCGCACGCTCCGCCAGAATCGCGAGGACGCCCATCACCTTGGGGTCGAGCTGGACCCGGCAGCCGGGACCTGTGACGTCGCCGGTCTGCGGATCAACCCGCAGATCGCCAAGACGAAATTCGCTGCCGGACTTCGCGCCGGTTCTGGTGTCGGCCGCCGTCATTGTGCCCCCCGGGATCGACCCGGTTCTCCCTGGACGAGAACGATATCAGACCGATGTCAGGCATTTATTGATGTTTCGCCAAGACTTTGGCGTTGCCCGGACTGCAGTCTCAGTCGCAACGGAATCCCGTCCGGGATGCCGAGAAACCGCAAGGAGTGAACCATGAAGGGCAATCTGAGAATCTATTCAATGACGGCGGCGAGCTTGCCGCTCGTCTTCGCTTCGATGGGCGCTGATGCGACCACCTCGAAGTACACTGCCTGGAGCGCCGCGACGCCGGTCATCGAGGTCAACAGCACCGTTGCCGACGGGTGCCCGGCCGAGTCGCGTGACGGACTCAGTCTCTACATCGCCTCAGTGCGTCCGGGCACGCTGGGCGCCAACGACATCTGGGCGGCGGACCGCGCCAGCAAGAGCGATCCGTTCGGGGAGCCGCAGAACCTCGGCGCCCCGGTCAACACGGACACGGCCGACTTCTGCCCGACGCCGATTTACGGGAGCTACCTGATGTTCGTGTCCGAGCGGCCCGGACCGGAGACCTGCGGGGCCGGTCCTGGCCGCGCCGACATGTACATCATCCGGCGCAACGCGGCCTTCGGCTGGGGCGAGCCGCAGCACCTCGGCTGCATCGAGAACGGTACGGGCCCGAACAGCGCTGCGGCCGAGTTCAGTCCTTCGCTGGTGACGACCAAGGAAGGCACTTTCCTCTATTTCTCGAGCACGGTGAGTGGCAACCACGACATTTACGTCAGCAAGAAGCTCGAGAACGGCGAGTTCGGGCCGCCGTCGCCGGTGACGGAGCTCAACACCGAGTTCGATGACCGCATGCCGAACATCAGCAGCGACGGCCTCGAAGTCGTGTTCAGTTCAACGCGGACAACGGACGCGAAGGGCGCGGCGTCATTCGGCAGCTTCGACGTGTTCTACGCTCGCCGCAACAACACGCAGCAGAGGTTCTCGGCGCCGGTCAATCTCGGCCCGGGCGTCAACACGGCCGGCAGCGAGACGCGCTCGACGATCTCCTGGGACCTGCAGCGACTGTACTTCGGCCGTGACGGTGAGATCTATTCCGCCTCACGGACGAAGGAGAAGTGACTTCGGTCGCCGGTCAACGCTGGCGGACGTGATCTCCGGGCGCGTCCCCGAGCG
>Ga0316622_100002963_pt1 | contig 11952 bp, 9 predicted proteins | sample OWC_Aug_OW2_C1_D_FD_207646 | JGI IMG/M metagenome (GOLD analysis project Ga0316622, IMG submission 207646) | Wetland soil microbial communities from Old Woman Creek delta, Ohio, United States - OWC_Aug_OW2_C1_D5_C | ecosystem: Environmental > Terrestrial > Soil > Wetlands | place: USA: Ohio... | reverse complement strand
CGGGGCCGGCCCCGTCCACATCTCCCAGTCGAGCGTGGGGGGAGGAGGGACGTCCTTCGGGTTCGGGTCGTACTCGCGGGGGTAGTGGGAGTGGATCGCGACCTGCCCCACCTTCCCGAGCTTCCCCGCCCGCACGATGTCGTTCCGTGCCTCGACGAGGTGGGGGGTGCTCCGCCGCTGGGTGTTCACCTGCACCACGCGGCCGTGCCGGCGCGCCGCGGCGAGCATTGCCTGGGCCTCGACGACGTCCACGCTGACCGGCTTCTCGACGTAGACGTCGGCCCCCGAGCGGACGGCTTCGATCATCGCGAGCGCGTGCCAGTGGTCGGGAGTCGACACGATCAGCACGTCGAGGTCGCGCTCGGCCAGCATCTTCCGGTAGTCGGACCAGGTGCGGGGCCGCTTCCGGGAGGCCTGGCGGACGGCCACCGCGTCGGCCGCCGCCTGGAGCATCACCGCGTCGACGTCGCAGAGCGACACGACCTCGACGGGGGCGACCTGCAGCAGGCGGAAGAGGGCGGACTTGCCGTACCAGCCCGTGCCGACGAGGCCGACGCGCAGCCGCGTGTCGGCGAAGGCGGGAGCAAGACGCCCGAGCGCCGGGAGCGCGAGCGCGATCGAGCCGGTGGCCAGGAACTGTCGTCGCCTCATCGTGATCCCCGCCTTCGGCCCGATTCTACCCGTCCCCCCCGGTCGGCGGGCGCTCGGGGGCCCGCCTGCCGACCCTAGCCCCCGCAGCCGACGAGCTGGGCGGCGGCCGCCATCCGCTCGGGGTCGGGACGGAACGCCGCGGTGAGGCGGTCGGCGAGGGCGTGCAGGCGATCGAGGGACCCGTCGGCCCGCATCCGGGCCTCGAAGGCGTCGAAGGTCGTCACCATCGCGTCCAGCTCGGGCGCGGCGAGGAGGCGCAGGGCCATCGGGTAGAGGATGCGGTCCTCCTTCTGGATGTGGGCCCGAAGGAGAGGGACGAAGGCACCGGCGTTCTCGAGGACGAGCTGCGTCTCTACGGCGGTGAGCGGCCCCGTGCCGTCCCCGACCTGCCGGAGGGCGGAGACGTGGCCCCGGCCCACCTTGTGCTCGTAGAGCATGACCGCGACCGGGCCGGTCTCCCGCGGGAAGCCCCGCTCCGTCATGCGCTGGAAGAGGACGTCCTCCTCCTTGCCGTGGTGGCAGGCGTCGGCGAAGTCCCGGAAGAAGGCGCCGTAGTCCGCGAGGAGCCCACGCTCCGGCCGGAGACCGCCCTCGATCTCCGACCCGAACGTCTCCAGGGACCCCAGCACCTGCTCGATGAGCCGGTGCTCGTTCATGAGGACCTCGATCGCCTTGTGCACTTGGCCTCCTTCGGGCTGAGCATCCTTCTTGTCTCACGGCGGGCCTGTCGGGGGTATGACGGGCATCAGGAAGGGACGCCTCGCTTTGACGGCGGGGTGTAACATCCCGCGCGTACCTCGGGCGGAACATCGTGACAGCCACCGTCTCCGGGCCCCCTCCGACAGGCCTCCCGCGCCCCGGCTGCTCGCTCTGCGTCGCGGGCATGACCACCGTCATACCCCCGCCCGCCGTCCCGGAGGACAGTCCACCACACGCGAGGTGAGACATGCCCGTTCGCGTCCAGCTCCCCGACCTCGAGCACTGGAAGGCCCAGGTCAAGTGCCAGGCGGGCTGCCCCGTCCGGACCGACGCTGGCCGCTACGTCCAGCTCATCGCCGAGGGCCGCGACGAGGAAGCCTTCCTCGTCGCCCGGGCCCCCAACCCCTTCGCGTCCGTCTGCGGCCGCGTCTGCGCGGCGCCCTGTGAGGACGCGTGTCGGCGGGGGACGATCGACGCCCCGATCGCGATCCGGGCCCTGAAGCGCTACGTGACCGAGCGCTACGGCGTCGAGTCGCTCCGGCCGGCGACGCAGGACCGGCTCCGCGACGTGCCGATCCTCGAGGGCAACCTCTACTCCGGACACCTCCCCGTCGTGCCCTTCGCTCCCACGCCGGGCCGCAAGCGCAAGGTGGCGGTGATCGGCGCGGGGCCGGCCGGCCTCTCCGCCGCTCACGACCTGGCTCTCCTCGGCTACGACGTGACCGTCTTCGACGCTTCGGCCGAGCCGGGCGGGATGATGCGCTTCGGCATCCCCGAGTACCGCCTGCCCCGCACGCTCATCCACGAGGAGATCCAGAAGATCCTGTCGCTCGGCGTGACGCTGCGCTCGGGCGTGGCGCTCACCCCGTCCTACGGCCTGGCCGAGCTCCGAGGAGAAGGCTTCGAGGCGGCCTTCCTCTCCGTGGGCGTCTCGAAAGGCCGCGACCTCCAGGTCCCGGGCGTCGAGCTCGACGGTGTCGTGAAGGCCGTCGATTACCTGCTCAACGTGAACCGCGGCTACCGCATGAACCTCGGCCGGCGCGTGGTGGTGGTCGGCGGCGGCTTCGTGGCCTTCGACGCCGCCCGCACCGCGCTCCGCCTCGGCCGCGAGGAGGAGGCGCACGAGCTGGCCGGGGAGACCGACGCCCGGATGAAGGAGGCCTTCGACTCCGCGAGGGCGGCGCTGCGCGGCGGCGCCACCGAGGTCACGATCGTGTCGCTGGAGAGCTTCACCGAGATGCCCGTGCTCCAGACGACGCAGGGACACGAGGAGTTCGAGGAGGCGAAGAGGGAGGGGGTAGCCTTCCTCCCCCGCCGCGGGCCCCGGCGCTTCCTGGGCGACGCCCATGCGGGGACGGGCGGGCGTCTCCACCAGATCGAGCTGCGGGGCGTCGTGTCCGTCTTCGACGAGAACGGCCGCTTCAACCCCCGCTACGACGACGAGGACGTGCTCACTCTCGAGGCCGACGCCTGCGTCCTCGCCATCGGCCAGCGCGCGGACCTGTCGTTCCTGAAGCCGGCCGACGGGGTCGAGCTGACGCCGGGGGGGACGATCCGGGTCGACGCGAAGACGCTCGCCACCTCGGCGAAGGGCGTCTACGCCGGCGGCGACGTGGCCTTCGGCCCCCGCAACCTGATCGAGGCGGTGGCCAACGGCAAGCTCGCCGCGCGCTCGATCCACGAGCAGCTGTCCGCCGAGCACGCGCAGATCGAGGTCACCCTCGACATCGAGAAGATCCCCACCCGCGACTACCGGATGCTGGCCGGCTTCGAGGTGCTCGACCGCGAGACCCCGCCCACCCTGGACATCGGCCGCCGCACCGGGATCGCCGAGGTGGAGACCGCCTACGAGCCGGCGGCCGCGGTGCGCCAGGGCACGCGCTGCCTCGTCTGCCACGTCCAGACGATCTACGACCCCGAGAAGTGCGTGCTCTGCAGCCGGTGCGTGGACGTCTGCCCGGAGTACTGCCTGGCCATCGTGCCGTTCGAGTCGCTGGAGCTTCCCGAGGCCGAGAGGGCGGAGCTCGTGGCGCGGGCGCAGGCGAACGGCCTGCCCCTCTCCGCCATGATCAAGGACGACGACCGCTGCATCCGCTGCGGCCTCTGCGCCGTCCGCTGCCCCACCGACGCCATGACCATGGAGCGCTTCCAGATCCAGGAGCGGGCGGCCCGAGCGACCCCCCAGGAGAACCCATGAGCGAAGAGCATTCGAAGAAGGACCGCCGCGAGTTCCTCGTGAAGATGGGGATCGGGGCGGGGGTGGTCGGGATCGGCACGCAGGCCGCGGCCTCGCTGCGCTCGCTCCTCCCCAACGTCTCCTACGACGCCCCGACCACGGTGAAGCTCGGCCTGCCCACCGACTTCCCCGACGGCATGAAGTTCCTGCCCGAGCAGCGGCTCTTCGTCTTCCGCGAGGGCAAGGTCTTCCACGCCGTCTCCGCCGTCTGCACGCACCTCGGGTGCACGGTGCGGGCCGAGGCCCTGCCGCAGCCGGAGACGATGGAGGTCGGCGGGGCGCCGATGCGCGTGACCCACCGCTTCGCCTGCCCCTGCCACGGCTCGAAGTACACCGGCGACGGCAAGGTCGCCTCCGGCCCCGCCCCGAAGGCCCTCGCCTGGTACCACCTCACCGTCTCCACCGACGACGGGCAGCTCGTGGTCGACCTCGCGAACGAGGTCGGCCGCGACTTCCGCCTCACCGTCGCCTGAGGATCATCGCCATGGCCACCGCCGCCAAGACGCCCCCCGACGCCGAGGCCCCGAGCGCCCCGGGCGTCCACCCGAAGCCCTTCTGGAGCTTCAAGCCCCGCTCCGACCGCGAGGCGGGCGACGCGATCGTCGCCAACTTCGCCCTCCACTGGTTCCCGGCCAAGGTCTTCAAGCCCTCGCTCGACTGGAGCTACTCCTTCTGGCTGGGGACGGTCAGCGCCGCCCTCCTGCTCCTGCTCGTCGTCTCCGGCCTCCCCCTCCTCTTCCTGTACGTGCCCTCGGTCGAGCGCGCCTACGGCTCGGTGAAGGACATCGAGTGGGTCGTCACCTTCGGCTCCTGGATCCGCTCCGTCCACCGTCTCTCCGCCCACCTGATGGTGGCCGCCGTCTTCCTCCACCTCGTGCGCGTCTTCCTGACCGGCGCGTACAAGAACGGGGCCGGCCGGGGCCAGCGGCGCCAGTGGAACTGGGTGATCGGCGTCGTCATGCTGCTCCTCACCCTCTTCCTCTCGTTCACCGGGTATCTGCTCCCCTGGGACCAGCTCGCCTTCTGGGCGGTCACGGTGGGGACCAACATCGCGGCGTCCATCCCCTGGGTCGGCCCGGAGATCCGCGAGCTCCTCATCGGCGGGCGCAACATCGACCAGGCCACCCTCATCCGCTTCTACGTCCTGCACGTCATCTTCCTCCCCGGCCTCCTCGGTGCGCTCTTCGCGTACCACATGTGGCGGATCCGCAAGGACGGCGGCCTCGCCCGCGTGGACCGCGCGGCGACCCTCCGGGAGAAGCAGGCCGAGGAGCCGGTCAAGACGAAGACCTACACCCTCCTCGGCGTGGCCCGGGGCACCGCCCCCGCCATCCGCGCGGCGAGCCTCGAGGCCCGCGATCTCACCGTGAACGCGATGCCCGACCTCGTCCGTCGGGCCGCGGTGGCCGTCCTCGGTACCTTCGCCGTCATCAGCGTTCTCGCCTCGTTCATCCGCTCGCCGCTCGAGGAGGCGGCCAACGCGCTCGTCACCCCGAACCCGGCCAAGGCGCCGTGGTACTTCCTCTGGCTGCAGGAGATCGTCACCGACACCACGTTCACGATCGCCGGCTTCACGGTCAACGGCGCCTTCCTCGGCGGCGTGATCCTCCCCAGCCTGATCCTGCTCGCCCTCACCGCCTGGCCCTGGCTCGACCGGTCGCCGGCCGAGGCGACCGGCGTGTGGTTCCACGGCAGCCGCCGGAAGCAGAACGCCTTCTTCCTCCTCGCCGTCCTCGTCGTCGTCCTCCTCACGATCGTCGGCACGTTCCTGCGCGGGCCGTCCTGGCAGCTCTTCTGGCCCTGGCAGGCGTGGCCGGAGCTCCCCACGAGGATCTGACCATGGAGAAGCGCACCGACTCGCCCTACCCGCGCATCGACCGGCCCGTGCTGGCGGTCATCGGCCTCGTCCTCGTCGTGGCCACGATCCTCTTCCTCCGCAACGACCGCGAGCACGAGTGGCGGTGGTACCAGGCCCAGTTCAAGCAGCAGGTCGCCGAGAAGTTCGGGGCCGACCTCGCGCGGACCGTGCCCTCGGGCATGCAGCAGATCTGGGTGCCGTCCCTGGGTCACGCCGATCGCTGCACCACCTGCCACCAGGCCACCAACTGGAAGGGCTTCGAGGCGGCCGACAACCCCTGGAAGACGCATCCCCCGGAGATCCTGCGCACCCACCCGCCCGAGACCTACGGCTGCACGTCCTGCCACGGCGGGCAGGGCTTCGCCGTCGACATGGAGCCGGCCCACGGCCCGGTCGCCTTCTGGGAGGAGCCCGTGCTCGGCAAGGGCATGGGCGAGGCCTACTCGATCGTCGAGAACAAGGCCGCCCTCATGCAGATGAGCTGCAACGTCTGCCACCGCTACGACCGCGAGACGAAAGGCGCCGACTTCGTCAACCACGCGAAGAAGCTGGTCCACGACAAGGGCTGCCGGGCCTGCCACGTGATCAACGGCCGGGGCGGCACCATCGGTCCCGACCTCACCTTCGTGGGCGACAAGGCGGCCGAGCAGTACGAGTACGGCCGGCTCTCCGGGCAGAAGACGACCTTCGCCTGGCACGTGGCGCACCTCAAGGACCCCCGCGCCCTCGTCCAGGACACGGTCATGCCCAACTTCAACTTCAACACGAAGGACGCCCAGGCCCTGGCCATGCTCGTCCTCTCCTGGAGGAAGGCCCCCGTGCCCGCGTCGCTCGTGCCCGGCGTGCCCCGCACCGACCCGCAGACGGCGGAGGAGAAAGAGGCGGAGCAGCGCATGAAGGAGGGCCCCGGGGCCTGGTTCGTGAAGACGGGCTGCTTCGTCTGCCACTCCATCTCGGCCCTCGGCGTGAAGAGCCCCGCCCAGATCGGCCCCGACCTCTCGACCGCGGTCGAGGACGTGCAGACGCGGTTCGGCCGCACCCTCGACGACTTCCTCCGGGAGCCGAGCGGGACGATGCAGGTCGTGCTGACCCGCCAGATCGTGCTCACGCCGGAGGAGAAGCAGACGGCGATCGGCAAGCTGCGCGAGGCCTTCGCCGAGCACCAGAAGCAGAAGGCCGGGGAGGCGAAGCTGAACCCCGGCCAGGTCATCGAGAGCCGGCAGCGCTAGGGCCGGCCCGGAACCGTAGCTCAGAGCAACCGAAGGAGGCAATCATATGAAGACGAGAGGCAAGGGCACGATCCTCGCGACCGTCGCCGGGATCGTGGCCCTGGGGCTCCTCGCGGGCCGCTGCGCCCCGAGCGCCCCGAAGGGTGCGAAGAAGGGCGCCGCGGTGTCGGACACGGCGGCGGCGGCCATGAAGGTCTACGTCGCGCCGGGCGACCTGGACGAGTACTACCTTTTCGCTTCGGGCGGCCACTCGGGCCAGATGTACGTGTACGGCCTCCCTTCCGGGCGGCACATCTCCACGATTCCCGTGTTCACCCCGTACCCCGCCACCGGCTACGGCTTCGACGACGACTCGAAGAAGATGCTGGGCGACCTCACCTGGGGCGACGCCCACCACCCCGGCCTCTCCGAGACGAACGGCGACTACGACGGGCGCTGGCTGTTCATCAACGACATGAACGGCCGGATCGCGCGCATCGACCTGCGCGATTTCAAGACGAAGCAGATCCTGGGCCCGGTGCCGAACGTCTCCGGGAACCACGCCTCCTCCTTCGTCACGCCCAACACGGAGTACGCGGTCATGGGCTCGCGCTTCTCGATCCCGATCCCCAAGGGGACGGCGGTCGAGGTCGGGAAGTACGCGACGGACTACAAGGGCGTCCTCACCGGCATCAAGATCGACCCGAACACCGGCGAGATGTCGATCGGCTGGCAGATCGTGATGCCGCCCTTCGACTACGACCTCGGCGACGCGGGCAAGCTCGTGTCGAACGGCTGGGTCTTCTTCACCTCCTACAACACCGAGCGGGCCATCGGGAAGCTCGAGGTCACGGCGTCGCAGCGCGACCGCGACTACATCGCGGCGGTGGACTGGAAGATGGCGGAGCAGCTCGCGGCGAAGGGGGAGGGCACGGTGATCGGCGGCGTCAAGGTCATCGACCCCGCGAAGAACCCCGGCCTCGTCTACTTCATGCCCTGCGGCAAGTCGCCGCACGGCGTCGACGTGTCCCCCGACGGCAAGTACGTCATCGGCTCCGGCAAGCTCCAGGGCGTCACCACCGCCTTCAACTGGGAGAAGGTGCAGACCGCGATGCGCAACAAGGACTTCACCGGGGACGAGGACGGAATCCCGGTCCTCAAGTACGAGTCGATCAAGGACGCCGAGGTCCCGGTCGGCCTCGGGCCGCTTCACACCCAGTTCGGCCCCGACGGCTACGCCTACACCTCGCTCTTCGTGGACAGCGCGATCGCCAAGTGGAAGCTCGGGACGTGGGAGGTCGTGGACAAGGTCCCGATGTCCTACTCGATCGGCCACCTGAGCGCGGCCGAGGGCGACACGGTGAGCCCGGACGGCAAGTGGCTGGTTGGGCTCAACAAGCTCTCGCACGGCCGGCACCTCAGCGTCGGCCCCTCGCAGCCGGAGTCCTCGCAGCTCGTGGACATCTCCGAGGAGAAGATGAAGCTCGCACTCGACTTCTTCACCGAGCCCGAGCCGCACTATGCGCAGATCGTCAAGGCCGACAAGATCAAGCCGATCGAGGTCTACCCGAAGGAGGAGAACAAGCACCCCCTGGCCGTCTGGGACGTCAAGGACGCCGGCCTCACCCGCAACGGCAACAAGGTGACGGTCAAGATGGTCGAGGTACGGTCGACCATCACCCCCACCGACTTCGAGGTCAAGGAAGGCGACGAGGTCACCCTCGCGATCACCAACATCGAGCAGACGACCGACGAGCTCCACGGCCTGGGGCTCCTCGACTACAACATCAACATCGTGGTCGACCCCGGCGAGACCAAGACGGTCACCTTCAAGGCGAAGAAGAAGGGCGTCTACCCCTACTACTGCACCAACTTCTGCTCCGCCCTCCACCAGGAGATGCAGGGCTACATGATCGTGCGCTGACCCCTCGGGGGGTGCGGGGGGGCGCGAGGCATGCGCCCCCCCGCGTCCACCATCCCGCCGTCCCGGTTCTCTTCGGTGGCCGCACCGCCGCATCGGAGGCAACGCCGGTGAAGCTCTCGCTCCAGGCCGTCAACCGATTCTTCGACGCCCCGCTGGACGTCGCGCCACGGGTTCTCCTCGTCCTCGCCTTCCTCTGCCTCGTCCCGACCTACCTCGCGCCGCTCTACAACATGACGATGTTCGCCCCGCAGTACCAGGACGGCCTGCGGCTCGACATCTACAGCTACAAGCTCGTGGGCGGGAACGAGGGCCAGGACGTCAAGGAGATCAACGTCCTCAACCACTACATCGGCATGAGGGACCTCGTCACCGAGGACTTCACCGAGTTCAAGTGGCTGCCCTTCGTCATCGGCATCTTCGGGCTCCTCTTCCTGCGCGCCGCCGTGCTCGGGAAGGTCTCGCACCTCGTGGACGTGGCCGTCCTGTTCTTCTACTTCGGCGCCTTCGCGCTGTGGTCCTTCGGCTACAAGATGTACCAGTACGGGCACACCCTCGACCCGAAGGCCGCGGTGCGGGTGGACCCCTTCATGCCGCCCATGTTCGGCTACAGGAAGCTCGCGAACTTCGAGGTCTACTCGTATCCCCAGCTCGGCTCCTACGCCCTCGGCGTGGCGGCGCTCGTGCTGGTGGCGGCCCTCTTCCTCGCCTGGCGGCAGTGGCGCCGGGAGACGGCCTAGGGACGGCGGCCGGACGATGAGCGGGCGAGCGGGCGGCGGGCGGGGGGCGCTCGTGGCCCTCGCGGCCTTCCTCCTCCTGCCCGCCGCGGCCTCTCTCGCCCGGGCGCAGGGGATGGCGGCTATCGCGCCGGGCGCGCTCGAGGGCCGGCCGCCCGCCGCCGAGCTCTCCCCCCTCCAGGCCCGGATCGACGCCGCCCCGCCCGGCTCCACGGTCGAGGTCGAGCCCGGCGAGTACGCGGGCGACCTCGTCGTGGACAAGCCTCTCCGGATCGTCGGCCGCGGGCGGCCGCGCCTCCTGGGCTCCGGCCACGGAAGCGTCGTCCGCGTGCGGGGCGACGGGGTCACCGTCGAGGGCTTCCGCATCGACGGCCGGCGGGGGGGCGACCTCTCGCACGACTCCGCGGGAGTCCACAGCGCCGCTGGCGACACGACCCTGCGCGACCTCGAGATCGTCGAGTCGCTCTTCGGCGTCTACCTGCGCGAGGCGGGCGGCGCGGTGGTCGAGCGCTGCCGGATCCGGGGCATCCCCGGGAAGGACCCGGGCGAGAAGGGCTCGGGGATCCACGCCTACAACCTGGAGGGCTTCCGCTTCGACGACAACGAGGTCGTGGACGTGCGCGACGGCCTCTACCTCCAGAACGCGTCCAAGGGCACCCTCCGACGCAACGTGGCGCGCGACGTGCGCTACGGCCTCCACTACATGTTCTCGGACGACAACGTCTTCGAGGGCAACACGTTCGAGAACGGGGCGGCGGGCACCGCCATCATGTACTCGGAGCGGATCGTCTTCCGCCGCAACCGCTTCCTCCGCAACCGCGGCTTCGCCTCGGTGGGGCTTCTCTTCCAGGGCTGCGACGACGTCCTCGCCGAGGAGAACCTCGTCGCCGACAACGCGCGCGGCGTCTTCATCGAGGGCTCGCACCGCATCACCCTCCGCGACAACGTGATCGCCGGCTCCGACGTGGCGGTCGTCCTCTACGACCCGGACGGCGGCCACCGGTTCGAGGGCAACTCCTTCGTCGGGAACATGTCCCCCCTCGAGCTCGTCGCTCGCCACACCGACACCGTCTTCGCCGGGAACTACTGGTCCGGCAACGACGAGCCGGACCTCGACGGGGACGGGCGGAGCGACCGGCCCTACCGCCTCACCAGCGTCTTCGACCACTTCCGCGGCAACCTCACCGCCGCCGACCTTCTCTCCGACAGCTTCGCCGCGGCGGCGATCGGCGCCGCCGAGCGCGCGTTCCCGGTGCTGCGCCTCGTCCCGGTGGAGGACCCGTCCCCGCTCGTTCGCGCGCCCGCCCTGCCCGGCGTGCCCTCGCCGTCACCACGGGCGGGGACGGCCAACCCCATCGGCATCGTCGCCTCGCTCGCGCTCGCCGCGGCCGGCGCGGCGGTCCTCACGCGCGGCCTTCGCTCCTCGACAGGCCCCAGGCGGCGAGGGAAGATGGGCGCGGCGGCGGCACCATGATCTCCTACCGCGACTTCACGAAGGTGTTCGGCGAGCAGCGCGCCGTCTCCTCGCTCACCCTCGACGTGGCCCGGGGGGAGGTCGTCGCCCTGCTCGGGCCGAACGGGTCGGGCAAGACCACGACTCTCAAGGCGGCGGCGGGCCTCATCCTGCCGACGTCCGGAGAGGTGACGCTCGGAGACCCGCCGCAGCCCGCCGCCGATCCCGAGGCGCGCCGGGTCCTGTCCTACCTCCCCCAGAAGGTGTCCTTCCCGGACGCGCTCACCGGCAGCGAGGTCGTGGAGTTCTACCGCGAGCTGCGGGGAGCGCCCCCGGAGCGCAGCCGGGAGGTGCTCCGGTTCGCCTCGCTGAACGGAGCCGCCGAGCGGACGGTCGGAACGTACTCGGGGGGCATGGGGCAGCGGCTCGGCCTCGCCGTGGCCGTCCTCCCCGGCGCCCCCGTCTTCCTCCTCGACGAGCCCACCGCGGCGCTCGACCCCGACGGCCTCTGCGCCTTCTACGGGCTCGTCGAGCACGCGCGGGAGGACGGCCGGGCGGTGCTCTTCACCTCGCACCAGCTCGGGGACGCCGAGCGGCTGGCCGACCGTTTCGCCGTGCTGGTGGGCGGGCGGCTCGTGGCCGACCTCGCCGCGTCGGAGCTGAAGGACCGCCTGTCCGAGCGGGGTGTCATGAGGCTGCGCGTCGGCACGAGGCCCGAGGGCCTGCTCGAGGCCGTCGGTGCGATCGCCCCCCGCGCGACCTGGGCCGGCGAGGAGCTGGTCGTCCCCGGGCCGGCCTCCCTCCGGCCCCGCGTCCTCGACGCGGTGCGGGCCCAGGGAGTCGAGGTGCGGGGCCTGACCGCCGACGAGGGCCGGCTCGACGTGCTCTACCGCGAGCTGGTGGCGGAGTCGGAGAAGGCCACGCACGGGGAGAGGACGACATGACGCCGTCATCCCGAGGGACTTCGATCGTGCCGTGTCCCGAGGGACCCGCCGGGGTGCGGATTCCTCGTCGCCCGATTCGAATGGAGCTCCTCGGAATGACGGTCTTCGTTGCCGTCGCCGTGGCCCTCGCCTGCGCGGGCGGCGCCCCGGAGCCGGCCGCGCTCGACACGCGCAACGAGCAGTGCTCGTCCTGCCGCATGGCGGTTTCCAGCGCGGTCTTCGCCTCGCAGCTCGTGGCCCCGGGC
>Ga0316622_100002962_pt1 | contig 11953 bp, 14 predicted proteins | sample OWC_Aug_OW2_C1_D_FD_207646 | JGI IMG/M metagenome (GOLD analysis project Ga0316622, IMG submission 207646) | Wetland soil microbial communities from Old Woman Creek delta, Ohio, United States - OWC_Aug_OW2_C1_D5_C | ecosystem: Environmental > Terrestrial > Soil > Wetlands | place: USA: Ohio... | reverse complement strand
CTCGTGCGTCAGCACGACGGCGTCGAAGTCGTCGATGCCAAGGCCGGCGCGTGCCAGCCGCAGCCGCAACTGCCGGCCGTTGAAGCCGTTGTCGAGCAGGACGCGGGTGGTGGCGAGCCCGTCACTGGCCTCGACCACCATTGCGTTTCCCTCGCTGCCGGAGCCGAGGCAGCAGAACCGCAGCATCGGCGTGCGTCGCGCGGGGCTCTAGCGAAGCTGATCGCTGATCTGCGCCAGGATCTTGCCCGACGTGGGGCTGGCGTCCGGCTTGCCTTCGCGGTCCTGCACCGTCACGACCGTGCGCTCGCCTACTGCCGCGACCAGCACGCGAAACTGCTGCGCCTCGACCTTGGCGTCACGGCCGAACATCTTCGAGAAGAAGCCCTGGCTGTCGCGCTGCTTCTGCTCGATTTCCGGGTCCAGGTAGCGGACGAAGTACAGGCCGCGGGCGCGATCGCGATCCTCGACGGTGAAGCCGCCGCGGTCGAGCGCCAGCCCGACGCGGCGCCAGGCGCGGTCGAACGGCTCGTTGATGCTGACCCGGGCCGGGTTCGAGGCATCGGCCGGCAGCAGGCGGGCGATCTCCGGCGGCGTCGAGACAGCCGCGGCCGCGCCCGGCGCGGCTACGCCGGCAGTGGCGGCCGTCGCCTGCGCCGGTGCGGGCGCGAAACGCTGCGCGAGGCGCTGCAGCAGTTCCACCTCGAGTTCCGGATCCGACGGCCGCGCCTGCCACTTCGTGCTGTCCTGCGCTTGCGACGTGTACACCTCGACCATGCCGCGGTGGCTGACGAAGATCTCCGACGTGTTGGCGGCGGTGCGCTCCACGCGGAAGCGGAACTTGTCCATCTCGCCGGTCGAAAAGACCTGGCCCAGGAAGCGGCCCAGCAGACCACGCAGCAGCGGCTGCGGCAGGTTGGCGCGGTTCTCCGCCCACGCCGTCTCGACGACGCCGACCTTCGGGTCTTCACGCTCGATCTGCAAGCCGATGGTCGGCAGGAATTCCTTCACCACGTTGAAGGCCTGCTCCGGCGGGACGTCGACCACCAGCCAGCGCTGGGTGCCTTCGCGCTCGATGCGTGCGTTGGAAACGGTCGGTGCGACAGCCAACACGGTGCCGCCGCGCGGCTGGGCCCGGTTCGCAGCGGCCGCCACGGTCGCACTCGCCGTCGCGCTGGTGGTCGCGCCGCCGCGATCGGGCACCGCGAACCGATCGTCGCGCGGCAACTGCGAGAGGTCCGGCGGAATCTCCAGCGTGCGCGGTGCCGGCGCGCTCTGGTACTCGATCTTGTCCGAAGTCAGGTTCACCGTGCTGCAGCCGGCCACCAACCCGGCGAATGCGAACGCCGCTGCGGCGCGCGCCAGCCCGGCGCAAGACTTCATCGATATCTCCTCGCCCACTACAGCAGACCGAGTTCGCGCAGAGCGGCCTCGACCACCGGCCGGTTCGCCTCGGCCAGCGGCACCAGCGGCAGCCGGATGCCGCTGCCGATGCGGCCCATCTTGGCCAGCGCCCACTTGACCGGGATCGGGTTGGGCTCGACGAACAGCTTCAGGTGCAGCGGCAGCAGGCGATTGTTCAGCGCCCGCGCGCCGGACAGGTCGCCGCCCAGCGCCGCCTTGCACAGTTCCGCCATCAGCCGCGGCGCGATGTTGGCGGTCACCGAGATGACGCCGTGGCCGCCGAGCAGCATCAGGGCGAGCGCGGTGTCGTCGTTGCCGCTGTACACGGCGAACGGCTTGGGCGCGCGCTTGAGCAGATCGCTGACACGAGCCAGGTCGCCGGTGGCGTCCTTGATGCCGACGATTCCCGGCACCTGGGTCAGGCGCAGCGTGGTGTCGGTGGAAAGGTCGGCCACCGTGCGGCCGGGCACGTTGTACAGGATGATCGGCAGGTCGACCGACTCGGCCACCTTGCGGAAGTGCTGATACAGCCCTTCCTGTGTTGGCTTGTTGTAGTACGGCACGACCTGCAGCGAGGCGTCGGCACCCACCCCCTTCGCATAGGCGGTCAGCTCGATCGCCTCGGTGGTCGAGTTGCCGCCCGTGCCGGCGATCACCGGGACCCGCCCGCGCACCGTTTCGACCGCCACGCGGATCAGCTCGCAGTGTTCGTCGTGGTCCACCGTCGGCGACTCGCCGGTGGTGCCGACAGCGACGATGCCGTTGGTTCCTTCGGCGATGTGCCATTCGATCAGCCGCCGGTACGCGTCGTAGTCGAGTGAGCCGTCGTCGCGCATCGGCGAGACGATCGCCACCAGTGAGCCCTTGATCATGCAAGCCTCGTTCCGAATAAGCGGTGGATTCTACCGGCGGCGGTGCGCTCGCCCGGCCGGCGCTCAGCGGTGCGCATCGAGCCGCAGGTGCGCGTCGCCCGCGGCGCGGACCGCGCAGAGACGGGAAACGCGCGCCGGCCGCGGCAGGCTGACGACGCCCTCCTCGAACGCGAGCACGGTGAGCAGCGGGCCGAATGCGTCGAGCAGTTCGCGCGAGCGCAGCAGGAAGGCCGGGTTGGTCGGCCGGCCGAACCGTTCGTGGCCGACCATGAACGTTTCGTAGATCAGCATGCCGCCCGGTGCCAGCGCCTCGGCAAGCAGCGGGAACAGGGGTCGGTGCAGGTAATGGGTGACGATGATCGCGTCGAACTGCCGACCAGCGTACGGCCACGGTGCGCCTTCGAGATCGGCGCGCAGGAAGCTGACACCGGGCACCTGCGCCAGCGACGCGCCTGCCTCGGCATCGATGTCGACCGCGTCGACGGCGCAGCCCTGCTCGGAGAACAGCCGTGCATGGCGGCCGCGGCCGCAGGCAACGTCGAGAACCCGTGCTCCCGGCGGCACGCGCGCCGCGAAACGCAGCACCCACGGCGACGGCGCCTCGGCGCCGTGCTCAGCGCGCGGTTTTTCGGCCCGTCCGCGCAGGCGCTCGTCGGCGGCTGCCGGCGCTGGCGTGGCGCGGCGGCGCAGCCACATCAGCTGTACGCGAGTCCCATCGCCTCGCGCACGTCGCGCATCGTCTCCTGCGCGGCCTGGCGAGCACGGTCGCAACCGTCGGCAACGATCGAACGCAGCAGCGAGGGATCGTCGAGATAGGGCTGGGCGCGCTCGCGCCAGACCTCCTGCTCGCGCAGCATCGCGTCGATCAGCGGCTGCTTGCACTCCAGGCAGCCGATGCCGGCGCTGCGGCAGCCGCTGGCGGCCCACTCGCGCACCTCCTGCGTTGTGTAGATCTGGTGCAGTGACCATACCGGACAGCGCTCCGGCTCGCCGGGGTCGGAGCGGCGCACGCGCGCCGGATCGGTCATCATGCGGCGGACCTTGTCGGTCAGCAGCCGAGGCTCCTCGCGCATCAGCAGCGCGTTGCCGTAGCTCTTCGACATCTTCTGCCCGTCGAGGCCCGGCAGCTTCGGCGTCTCGGTGAGCTTGGCCACGGGCTCGGCGAGGATGACGCGGCGCGCCCCCTCGAGGTAGCCGAACAGCCGCTCGCGATCGCTGGTCGACAGGCTGGCCGACGACGCCAGCAGCGCCCGTCCCTCCTCGAGCGCCTGCTGATCGCCCTTCTCCTGGTAACGGTTGCGCAAGTCCATGTACGCCTTGGCGCGCTTGCCGCCGAGCTTCTTCACCGCCGCGTTCGCCTTCTCTTCGAAGCCCGGCTCCTTGCCGAACAGGTGATTGAAGCGGCGCGCGATCTCGCGCGTCATCTCGATGTGCGGCACCTGGTCCTCGCCGACCGGCACCATGTTGGCGCGATAGATCAGGATGTCGGCCGCCTGCATCAGCGGGTAGCCGAGGAAGCCGTAGGTCGACAGGTCACGGTCCTTGATCCGCTCGATCTGGTCCTTGTAGGTCGGCACGCGCTCCAGCCAGCCCAGCGGCGTGGCCATCGCCAGCAGCAGGAACAGTTCGGCGTGCTCCGGCACGCGCGACTGGATGAACACCGTGGCCTTGGCCGGGTCGATGCCGGCGGCGAACCAGTCGACCAGCATGTCCCAGACGCTGGCCTCGATGTCCTCCGGCGTCTCGTAGTGGGTGGTCAGCGCATGCCAGTCGGCGACGAAGAAGAAGCAGGGATGCTCGTCCTGCAGCTTGACCCAGTTCTTCAGGGCGCCGTGAAAGTGGCCGATGTGAAGCGCGCCGGTGGGGCGCATGCCGGAGAGAACGCGGTCACCGTACATGGTCAGACGAACAGATCGACGATGGCCAGGCCGAAGCGATAGAACGGCAGCAGGAAGAACCCAATCGTATTCGTGGCCAGAAGGAAGATCACGATGAACATCCCGTAGGGCTCGATGCGCGCGAACTGATAGGCGAGCCGGCTCGGCAGCAGGCCCACCGCAATTCGGCCGCCGTCGAGCGGCGGAACCGGCAGCAGGTTCAGCGCCATCAGGCCGATGTTGACGAAGATGCCCGCTTTCGCCATTTCGACAAAGAACGCTTCGTTCAGCCCGAGCGCGATCTGCAGCTTCAGCAGGATCGCCCAGAGCACTGCCATCAGCAGGTTGGCACCGGGGCCCGCCCCCGCCACCCAGACCATGTCCTGCTTGGGCCGGCGCAGCTGGCCGAAACTGACCGGCACCGGCTTGGCCCAGCCGAACAGAAAGCCGGCACCGCCGGCAAGCTTCGCTATCAGGAGGATGGCGATCGGCACGGCAATCGTGCCGACCAGGTCGATGTGCTTCAGCGGATTGAGCGTGACTCGACCGGCCACGTAGGCGGTGTTGTCGCCAAACAGGCGCGCGACATAGCCGTGCGCCGCTTCGTGCAACGTGATCGCGAACAGGACCGGGATTGCGTAGACCGTGATGGTCTGAATGAGGCCTTCCATCGGCGCGCAGTCTATCAGCGCGTCTCTTGAAGACCCGCCGGCGTCAGCCCGAAAGCCCCAGCGCTTCGATCGGTCCGCGACCGCGGCGCACGATCACCGCCTCGCGTCCGGTCAGGTCGACGACGGTGGTCGGCTCGATGCCGGCGTCGCCGGAATCGATCACCAGGTCGACGTCGTGCTCGAGCCGCTCGCGGATCTCGTTGGCGTCGGTGCGCGGCAGCTCGTCGCCCGGCAGCAGCAGCGTGGTCGAGATCAGCGGCTGGCCGAGCACGTCGAGCAGCCCCTGCGCGACCGGATGCTCGGGCACGCGGATGCCGATCGTCTTGCGCGACGGGTGCGACAGTCGCCGCGGCACTTCGCGCGTGGCCTCGAGGATGAAGGTGTACGGACCGGGCGTAACGTTGCGGATCAGCCGGTACTGCACGTTGTCGACCTTGGCGTAATTGGCGATCTCCGACAGGTCGCGGCACAGCAGCGTCAGGTGATGCCGCTCGTCGACTCCGCGGATGCGGCGCACCCGGTCCGCCGCCTCCTTGTCGTCGAGGCGGCAGACGAGCGCGTAGCACGAGTCGGTCGGGATCGCCGCCACGCCACCGTGCTCGATCATCTGCGCCGCCTGCCGCAGCAGCCGCAGTTGCGGGTTCGTCGGGTGAACGACAAAGAGCTGCGCCATCGCCTAGAGAAGACGTTCCCACACCGGCGTCAATCGGTACGGCAGTGTGCCGACACGGCCGAGCTCGGCGTGTGACTCGCCGGGACCGTGAAAATCGCTGCCGCGCGAGGCGGCGAATCCGAACTCGAGCGCCAGTTCGGCGAAGCGCTGCACCTCGGCCGCACCGTGACTGCTGGTGACGACCTCGAGGCCGGTGCCGCCCAGCTCGCGAAACTCAGCGGCCAGCGCCCACAGTTCGTTCTCGGTGAACCGATACCGGCCGGGATGCGCGATCACCGCGACGCCACCGGCGTCGACGATCCAGCGAACTGCGTGCGAAAGCCGGGCCCACCGATGCTGCACATAACCGGGCTTGCCCTCGACCAGGTAGCGGGTGAACACCTCGCGCGTGTCGCGGCAGATGCCACGTTCGACCAGCAAACGCGCGAAGTGGGTGCGCGAGATGAGTTCCGGATTGCCGACGTACTTCAGCGCGCCATCGAAGGCGCTGCCGATGCCCACCGCCGCCAGTTGCTCGGCCATCTGCCGCGCCCGCTCGGTGCGGCCGGAGCGGACGGTGGCCAGGCCTTCGCTCAGCGCGCTGTCGGCAGGATCGACTCCCAGGCCGAGGACATGCACGGTCCGACCGGCCCAGGTCACCGAGACCTCGACGCCCGGCACGAAGGCCAGCCCGATCTGCTCGGCGCAGGCGGCCGCCTCGGCCAGCCCGCCAAGCTCGTCGTGATCGGTCAGCGCGAACAGTTCGACGCGCTGCTGCGCGGCGCGCAGCACCAGACCGCGCGGCGACAGCGTGCCGTCGGAGACGGTGGAGTGCGAATGCAGGTCGGCATTCAGTTCGGCGGCGAGCCTCATAGCGGGCGCGATTCTACGGAGCCGGCGAGTGAACTCGCCCGACGAACTGCTCGATCAGGTGCGCGACCTGCCGCGGCTGGTCGTGATGGAGCATGTGGCCGGCATCGGCAACGCGCGCGATCTCGACCGACCTGAGCGCCGCGACGCGGCGGGCAATTTCCTCGGCGTTGCCGGCCCAGCGGTGGGCGTCGGTGTCGGTGGCCTCGACCCACAGCACCGGACAGGTGATTGCCGCCCAGCAGGCGGCAACCTCGGGCCAGCGGTAGAGGACCGGATTGACGATCTTGTGCGCCGGGTCGCCGGCGATCTCGTAGTCGCCCTGCGCAGTGCGGTGCGACCAGTGCTCGGCGAGGAAGGCGGCGCGCTCGCCGTCGAGGCGCGCATTGTTCCGCCGCAGGCGTTCCGCGACTTCGGCCACCGTCGAGTAGCGGCGCCCCGTCGGCGGCGACTTCAGTTCGTCCAGCCAGCGCGTGTACCGTGCCGGCGCCTGTGCCGGTTCGCAGTCCTTCAACCCGAAGCCTTCCAGATTCACCGCCGCGCGAACGCGCGACGGCCGCACGCCGGCATACAGCAACGCGACGTTGCCCCCCATGCTGTGGCCGGCCAATGTGGCTGGAGCATCGGGCGAAACGGTGTCGAGGATCGCGTCGAGGTCGCCGAGATAGTCCGGAAACCAGTAGCAGTCGCCGGGTCCCCGTTCGCTCTGACCGAAGCCGCGCCAGTCGGGCGCAACCACATGCCAGCTTCGCGCGAACGCGTCGACGACGAACTGGAACGAAGCGGAGACGTCCATCCAGCCGTGCAGCAGCACCAGTTGCGGCGCGCCCCGCTCGCCCCACTCGCGCAGGTGATAGCGCAACCCGCGCACGGGGACGAAGCGGGAACGCGAGGGCTTCATGGCGATTGCCGGGCGCACGGGGCTGCGGGATGATCGGGCCGCGCAAGATAACAGGTCACCACCATGCCCCGCGACCGCTACCGCGAGATCTACGAAGGCTTCCGCTGGCAGGTGCCTGCGGAGTTCAACATCGCCGATGTCTGCGGCCGCCGATGGGCGGCGGAGAGCTCGCGCATCGCGCTGCACACGGAAGACGAAGACGGCAACCGCGAAACGTTCACCTACGCCGCGCTGATGCGCGATGCGAACCGGTTGTCGAACGCGCTGGCCGCGCTCGGCGTCGGTCGCGGTGACCGGGTGGCGATCCTGCTGCCGCAGCGCGCCGAGACGGCCGTCGCTCACCTGGCCAGTTACCAGTCGGGCGCGGTGGCGATGCCGTTGTCGAATCTCTTTGGTCCCGACGCGCTCGGCTTCCGCTTGAACGACAGCACGGCGAAGGTGGCGATCTGCGATTCATCGACCGCCGCGACGCTTGCCGGCCTGCGCGAGGCGTGCCCGACGCTGAAGCGGGTGATCTGCGTCGACGGGCCTGCCGACGGCGCGACCGACTGGAGTGCGCTGCTGGCCCGCGCCGCCGATCGCTACACGCCGGTCGTCACCCGAGCCAGCGATCCGGCGGTGCTGATCTATACCAGCGGCACCACCGGCCCTCCGAAAGGTGCGCTGATTCCGCACTCGGCGATGATCGGCAACCTGACCGGTTTCGTCGCCTCGCAGAACTGGTTCCCTCGCCCCGGCGACGTGTTCTGGTCGCCGGCCGACTGGGCCTGGACCGGTGGCCTGATGGACGCGCTGCTGCCGACGCTGTATTTCGGCTTTCCGATCGTCGGCGTGCGGGGACGGTTTTCGCCGGATCGTGCTCTGGAGCTTGTGCGCCGCTACGGCGTGACCAACAGCTTCCTGTTCCCGACCGCGCTGAAGATGATGATGCGCGCCCCCGAATGGCGGCGCCCCGGCCGACTGAAGCTGCGCGCGGTGATGAGCGCCGGCGAAGCGGTCGGCACGGCGGTGTTCGACTGGACACGCGAGCACCTCGGCGTGACGGTCAACGAGATGTTCGGCCAGACCGAGATGAACTACATCGTCGGCAACTCGCACCAGAAGTGGCCGGCGCGCCCGGGTGCGATGGGCCGCGCCTACCCGGGCCACCGGGTGGCGGTGATCGACGACGAGGGCCAGGTGCTGCCCCCCGGCGAAGTCGGCGAAGTGGCGGTGCACCGGCGCGACATCCACGGCCATCCGGATCCGGTGTTCTTCCTCGGCTACCTGAACAACGACGCGGCGACCCGGCGCAAGTACACCGGCGATCCGGCCGATTCGTGGTGCCGCACCGGCGACCTGGCCTGCCAGGACGAAGACGGCTACCTCCGGTACCGCGGCCGCGCTGACGACATGTTCAAGGCGGCCGGCTACCGGATCGGACCGGGGGAGATCGAGAACTGCCTGCTCGGCCATCCGGCCGTGGCCAACGTCGCCGTCGTGCCCAAGCCGGACCCGGAGCGCGGCGCGGTCGTAAAGGCGTTTGTGGTGCTGGCGCCGGGGAGCCGCGGCGATGAGGCGCTGGTCGATGAATTGCAGCGCCACGTGCGCGGCAAGCTCGCGCCCTATGAGTATCCGAAGGAAATCGAGTTCATCGAGGCGCTGCCGATGACCACTACCGGCAAGGTGCAGCGGCGCGTACTGCGCGAACTCGAAGCAAAGCGGGCGCCAAGCGCCGGCCGGCAATCGCCCTAGGTGTTGACGCGCAAGGGTCGCGCCGCGGTCTTGACCGGCGGCCGCTTGGTGGCTTCCTGGATCGCCACTTTCAGCAGCGCCCGCCACTCCTCGCGCGGCGCATCGTAGAGCCGGGCAACCAGCGACCGCGGCAGATCGCGGTAGCGCCGTCGATCTGGACTGAACGTGACTTCACGGAACCCGAGTTCGGTCAGCCACTCCCACAGTTCGTCGCTCAGGCCGGACTGGACGACCATCCGCACGTCGTGCAGGTACACCTTCGCCCCCATCCTCGGCTTCGGCCCCGCGGGCGGACGCGAGCGCTCTTGGCGAATGTTGAACAGGTTGCGAAATCCGTCGAACGCACCCATCTGCCTGCTCCGTCCACAACGTTCCCGAGGGATGACCGGCCACGGCCGACCATGCGTCATTAGGCTATCCCCTTCGGACGACCCGCGCGCTCGGACGAACGTCTTAAGTCGCCCGCTGGAGCGGCGCGGCAGATGTGCGGTCAGCGGCGGGACAGCGCGACCTGCGGCCGGAACCTCGCCTCGGCGACCGCCTGCTCAAGCAACTGCGCGCAGGCGTCGGGGTCGGCGGCATCAAGGAGTTCCGCCACCAGCGACGGCGGCACGTCGCGGTAGCGACGGCGGTTGTTGCGGAACGCGTCCTCGCGCCAGCCATGCAGGACCAGCCAGTGCCAGGTCGCCTCGGACAGGCCGGCCTGGATGGTGATCCGCACGTCGTCCTTGACGATCCTCGCCCCGAGCCGCGGCTTCGGCCCGGGCGCAGGCACGGCGCGCGGTTTCCGGACGCCAAGAATCGATCGCATTGAATCGAGCAGACTCATGGGATGGCGCGGCGACCGCCGATTCGGCCCTCCGACCTACCGTTAAGACGGTATCTATTTAGCACCGTTCCCGAGCAAATTCAATCGATGGATAGTTCTATCCGGCCGACTTCTGCAGTTCCTCAACTTCCTGCTCGGTGAAGCCAGCCTGCAATCGTGCGGCGATATTGAACGGGCCGCGCTGGCGCGGGGCCCGGCAACGCCGGGCAACCTCGCGCCAGGCAACCGTGGGATCGAGGCCCCGCCGGGCGCACAGGAACCGGAACCAGCGGTTGCCGACGGCCACGTGGCCGATCTCGTCGCGCAGAATGACGTCGATGACCCGCGCCGAGTCGATGTCGCCGATGGCCGCGAACTTGGCCCGCACTGCCGGCGAGGCATCCAGACCGCGCGCTTCCAGGGTCCTCGGCACCAGCGCCATCCGCGACAAGGCGTCATCGCTTGTCCGGCGGGCCATCTCCCACAGGCCGTCGTGGGCCGGGAAATCGCCGTAGTCATGGCCGGCCTCGAGCAGCCGTCCGCGGAGCAAGGCGAAGTGGTCCGCTTCCTCGACGGCCACGAGCACCCAGTCGCGGTAATACTCCTCCGGCAATCCTGCGAATCGCCAGACGTGGTCCAGCGCGAGCCCGATGGCGTTGAACTCGATGTGCGCCAGCGCATGCAGCAGCGCCGCACGCCCCTCGGGTGTACCCGCCGCACGTTGCGCGACGGAGCCGGGCGGAACCAGCAGCGGGCGCGCCGGCCTGCCCGGAACGCCCGGCGGCTCGGCCAGCGCGGTCTCCGTGTCGACCGTGCCGCCGAAAGAGGCAAGCTCGTGGACCGCGGCGCAGCGCGCGCCGGGCTCGGCGATGCGCAGTGCGGCAAGCGCGCGGGATCGAAGCTCGTCCAAGACTGCCCCAGTAGACTCGCGGCAATTCTAGGAGCGACCGTGACTTCTCCTGCAACGCAAGGGCAGGTGCTGGGCCTGGGCGGCTTGTTCTTCAAGTCGCCGGACCCATCGCGGCTGCGCGACTGGTACGGGCGCGTGCTTGGCCTGCAGTTCAACAACTGGGGCGGGATCCTCTTCGATCCGGCGGCACTGCCAAGGAACAGCGCGCTTGTTTTCACGCCGTTCGCCGCCGACACCGACTACTTCAAGCCGAGCGCCCAGCCGTTCATGTTCAACCTGGTGGTCGACGACCTCGATGCGGTGGTCGCCCGAGTCGCAGCCGCCGGCGCGACCGTCCTGCAGGAGCGTGCAAGCGGCGAGCAGGGCGAATTCGCCTGGCTCATCGACTGCGACGGCAACAAGATCGAACTGTGGCAGCCACCCGCCGGCCGGCGTGAATGAGGAGAGTTCCTTGGCCATCTACCAGCTCGCAGACCGCATCCCGCAGATCGACCCGTCGGCGTTCGTGTTCGAGAACGCGACCGTCATCGGCCACGTGATCCTCGGCCGCGGCGTCAACATCTGGCCCTACGCGACCGTGCGCGGCGACAACGAACCGGTCGTCATCGGCGACGGCAGCAACGTGCAGGAGTGCTGCGTGTTGCACACCGACCCGGGTTGCCCGCTGACGATCGGCCGCAACGTGACCCTTGGCCACCAGGCGATGCTGCACGGCTGCACGATCGGCGAAGGCAGCCTGATCGGCATCCAGGCGGTGATCCTGAACAACGCGGTGATCGGCAAGAACTGCCTGATCGGCGCCGGCGCCCTGGTCACGGAGGGCAAGGTAATCCCGGACAACTCGCTGGTGCTCGGCCGGCCGGCGAAGGTGGTACGTGAGCTGACCGCCGAGGACATTGCGCGCAACCACGCCAACACCGCCGGCTACGTCGAGCGCGGCGCTGCCTACAAGGCGCAACTGACGCGAATCGGCTGAAGGCGCGTGGCCGACACCCTGCTCAAGTTCCTCTTCCGCGACGCGCCGCTGCGCGGCGAGATCGTCCGTCTGCAAGCGAGCTGGCAGCAGATGGTCGCCAACCACCGGTACCCGGCGCCGGTGGCGCGCTTGCTCGGCGAGATGACCGCGGCCGCTGCGCTGCTGGCCGCCAACATCAAGTTCGACGGCGCGCTCATCTTGCAGATCCAGGGCAGCGGCCCGGTGCGCCTGCTGGTGGTCGAGGTGCAGCCGCAGATGCGGCGGCGCGCCACGGCCAAGCT
>Ga0316622_100002961_pt1 | contig 11954 bp, 11 predicted proteins | sample OWC_Aug_OW2_C1_D_FD_207646 | JGI IMG/M metagenome (GOLD analysis project Ga0316622, IMG submission 207646) | Wetland soil microbial communities from Old Woman Creek delta, Ohio, United States - OWC_Aug_OW2_C1_D5_C | ecosystem: Environmental > Terrestrial > Soil > Wetlands | place: USA: Ohio... | reverse complement strand
AGACGCGGGGCAAGCTGCTCCTGGACTACCTGAGCGGGCGGGAAACGGAGGTGTCCGAGGCGCTCTCCAACTTCATCAACGAGACCCCGGACCGGGTCCTCGACGCCTGGCTCGGTCACGCAGACGAAGAGGATGTGCTCAAGTGCCCGAGTGTGGAGGTCGGTGCGGGCACGACGGTCGAGGACATCATGCGGACCGCGACCCGATTGCACGAATGCTCGATGGAGGTGTTCGAGGCGATCGCGCGAGAGTCGGACTCGGAGGAGGTACGGGCGGTGTTCCAGAACCTGGCCGCAAGCGCTCAGAAGGAGTGGCAAAAACTGGCCCGGAACGTCGGACAGCTCATGGACTTCTAGTAGCCCCCCTACCGCCTTTACCCCCGGGCCGGACCGGTTAATAGCCGAGCCGACCTCTCCGATACTTCCTCCAGTAGCGGGGTCCCTCCGGGCCCCCGAGGGGTACCGGCGTGGGGGTGAACAGTGCGCGGTGAAGCGGACGGCACGACCGGTCCGGGGACGGTCGTGGGCGGGGCACGGGCCGGCGAAGGCTTGCAGTTAGAAGGGCTTCCCTTCGACAACACCTATGCCCGCCTGCCCGGGGCCTACTACGCTCGGCTCGACCCCACGCCGCTCCCCCGGCCCGAGCTGGTGGCGTTCAATCCGGATGCGGCCGCCCTCATCGGCCTCGACCCGGCCGAGGCGGCCCGTCCGGAATTCGCGGACTACTTCTCCGGGAACCGGAGACTGCCCGGCTCCGACCCCCTGGCCATGCTCTACGCCGGTCACCAGTTCGGGCACTACGTGTCCCAGCTGGGGGATGGGCGGGCCATCCTCCTGGGCGAGGTGCGGGGCGCGGACGGTGTGGCCTGGGACCTGCACCTGAAGGGGGCCGGGCACACGCCATTCTCTCGCGACGGCGACGGCCGCGCCGTCTTGCGCTCCACGGTACGGGAGTACCTGGCCTGCGAGGCGCTGCACGGCTTGGGGATCCCGAGCACGCGTGCCCTGTGCATCGTGGCCGGCGACGAGGAGGTCTATCGGGAGCGCATCGAGCGCGGCGCCATGCTGCTGCGGCTGGCCCCGAGCCACGTGCGCTTCGGCTCGTTCGAGGTCTTCTACTATCGGGAGCAGTACCACCGCCTGGGGGAGCTGGCGGATTACGTGATCGACCACGACTTCCCCCACCTGACGGCTGCCCCCGACCGGTACCGCCGGCTCCTGGCGGAGGTGGTGGAGCGGACCGCGGACCTGGTGGCCGGCTGGCAAGCGGTGGGCTTCGCCCACGGGGTGATGAACACCGACAACATGTCCATCCTGGGGATCACCCTGGACTACGGGCCCTACGGCCTGTTGGACGAGTACGACCCGGGCTTCGTCTGCAACCACTCGGACCGATGGGGCCGCTACGCCTTCGACCGGCAGCCTCACGTCGCCCACTGGAACCTCGGCCGCCTAGCGCAGGCCATGCTCCCGGTGCTGGCCCCCGAGCCGGAAAAGGCGGCAGAGGTGGCCTACGACCTGATCGGTCCCTACCAGGCCCGCTATGCCGAGTCTTACCTGAAGCGGATGCGGGCGAAGCTCGGACTCCGGGAGGCACGGGAGGGTGATCAGGCCCTGCTCGACCGGCTGCTCCACCTGCTCGCCGCAAGCCGCGTGGACTACGCCATCTTCTTCCGGTCCCTGGGGACCTTCCGGCAGGCGGCCGGCGAGCGCAGCGACCGGGTCCGGGACCAGTTTCTGGACCGGGACGGCTTCGACGCCTGGGCCCGGGACTACCGGGCACGGCTGGTGTCCGAGGGCAGCGACGACCGCCGACGGCAGGCCCGCATGGACCGGGAGAATCCCCGCTACGTCCTCCGCAACTATCTGGCGCAGAAGGCCATCGACGCCGCCGAGGGCGGTGACTACGCCGAGGTCGAACGCCTGCGTCGGCTCCTCGCCAAGCCCTTCGACGAGCACCCGGGCATGGAGTCCTACGCGGGCTACCCGCCCGACTGGGCGCGCCGGATCGTGGTCAGCTGCTCCTCCTGACGGCAAGGCGAAGGCGCCTTTCGTGATCGAAGGGCGAGGCGAAGTGGCGAGCCCCTCAGCCGGGGGCGAGCTGGCGGCCGAGGCCAAGGCTGTAGACCAGGATCGCGGGGGCCTGAAGAAACAGGATCAGGAGCTGGTACACGACCTGCCCCGCATCGGCCACGTTCCACAGCCGCTGTCCAGCCTCGTCGATCCGCGCCGCAACCCTGCGGGCAATCCAGCCCGCGGCCCCGGCCAGCGTCACCGCGGCCAGCAGGTTGGCGGTCCCAGGCCAGTAGCTCGGCCGGCTCACGCCGGCGGCATCGGTCAGCCAGGCGAACAACAGGGCGCTGGCGGCGGCCCCCTGGACGGGCAGCGCCAGCGCCGGGACCCCGACCCCCGGAAGCAGCGGGAGCAGGAGGCTCAGCAGGAAGACGAGGCCGACCAGCCGGCTGAGGCGGCCGGGCTCCTCGAGCACCAGCGCTGAGGCCGCGGGCACCTCGACCACCCCGTACAGGCCGGGGTAGGCCACCAGCACAAAGAGCGCGAGCGCCGCCGCCCGCAGCATCGGCAGGTAGATGTGCGTCCAGACCCAGGGGATCGCGCGGTGCGCCGCCCGCGCCTCCACTCGGCCGCCGAGCAGCGCCAGCGCCAGGGCGATTGCCCCGTGCAGTAGAGCGGCACCGACCACCTGGGCGGTCATGGTGGCCCTCGCGAGCCAAGCAGGCGGGCGAGGAATCGCCCGGTGTGGGAATGTGGGTGGGCGGCAATCTCCTCCGGGGTGCCGACCGCGACGACCTCCCCGCCCCCTGTCCCGCCCTCAGGGCCGAGGTCGATCACCCAGTCCGCGGTCTTGACCACGTCCAGGTTGTGCTCGATCACGGCCACGGTGTTGCCGCGATCGCGCAGGCGGTGCAGCACGGTGAGAAGCTGCTCCACGTCGGCGAAGTGCAGGCCCGTCGTCGGCTCGTCGAGGATGTACAGGGTCCGTCCCGTGTCCCGGCGCGAGAGCTCGCGGGCGAGCTTGACCCGCTGCGCCTCGCCACCGGACAGGGTGGTCGCGCTCTGCCCGAGCTTGATGTAGGAGAGCCCCACCTCGATCAGGGTCTCGAGCTTGCGCGCGACGAACGGGACTGGCTCGAACAGGCGACGCGCCTCCTCGACGGTCATGTCCAGGACCTCGTGCACGCTGCGGCCCTTGTAGCGGACCTCCAACGTCTCCCGGTCGTAGCGCTTGCCCCCGCAGACGTCGCAGGGGACGTAGACGTCCGGCAGGAAGTGCATCTCGACGCGCACCAGGCCGTCCCCCTGGCAGGCCTCGCAGCGACCCCCTTTCACGTTGAAGCTGAAACGGCCTGCCGAGTAGCCCCGGGCACGGGCCTCGGGGGTTGCGGCGAAGAGCTCGCGGATCGGCGCGAACAGGCCCGTGTAGGTGGCCGGGTTGGAACGAGGGGTACGGCCGATCGGGCTCTGGTCGATGTCCACCACCTTGTCGAGCAGGGCGAGCCCGCTGACCTGACGGTAGGGGGCAGGGCTCGCGTTGGCGCCGTTCAGCGCCCGCGCGGCAATCGGGTAGAGGGTGTCGTTGACGAGGGTCGACTTCCCGGACCCGGAGACCCCCGTGATGCAGGTCATGAGGCCGAGGGGAAGGCGCACGGAGAGGTCCTTGAGGTTGTTGCCGCGCGCCCCGAAGAGCTCGAGCCAGCGCCCCTTCGCGGGCGGCGTCCGCCGCGTCGGCACCGGGATGCGGCGCTGCCCCGAGAGGTACTGTCCGGTCACCGAGGCGGGGGCTTTGGCGACCTCCAGCGGGGTCCCCGACGCCACCACCTCCCCGCCGTGAACGCCCGCCCCCGGCCCCATGTCCACGACGTGGTCGGCGCTCCGGATCGCCTCCTCGTCGTGCTCCACGACGATCACGGTGTTGCCGAGGTCCCGCAGGTGGCGGAGCGTGCCGAGCAGGCGCTGGTTGTCGCGCTGGTGGAGCCCGATCGACGGCTCGTCCAGGATGTACATCACCCCCACCAGGCCGGCCCCGATCTGGCTGGCGAGGCGGATGCGCTGGGACTCGCCTCCCGACAGGGTGTCCGCCCGGCGGTCCAGCGTCAGGTAGTCGAGCCCCACGTCGACAAGGAAGCGGAGCCGCTCGTTGACCTCCTTCAGCACCCGGGTGGCGATCTCGCCGCGGCGACCCGGCAGGCTCAGGCCCGCGAGGAACGCCCGCGCCTCGGCCACGGGGAGCGCGGAGACCTCCGGCAGGGTCCGTCCGGCGAGGTAGACGTGCCGCGCCCCGATGCCCAGCCGTGCCCCCGCGCACTCCGGGCACGATCTCTCGCTCAACAGGCGCGCGAGCTCCTCGCGGATGACCGCCGACTCGCTCTCCCGGTAGCGTCGCGCGAGGCTCGGAAGGACCCCCTCGAAGGGCTGGGTCTTGGTGTAGGGCTGACTGCGCAGGCCGCGGAAGGTGAAGGTGAGGACCTCCTCGCCGCTGCCCTGCAGGATGACCTGGTGGACCGCCGCCGGGAGCGCGCGAAACGGCTGATCGAGGTCGAAGCCGTAGTGCGCGGCCAGGGTCTCCAGCATCTGGAAGTAGTAAGCGTTGCGGCGGTCCCAGCCATGGATCGCGCCGCCAGGGAGGCTGAGCTCCGGGTGGGCGACGACCTTCTCGGGGTCGAAGAACGACTCGACCCCGAGTCCCCCGCACGCCGGACAGGCCCCCGCCGGGCTGTTGAAAGAGAAGATCCGGGGCTCGAGCTCGGCCAGGCTGTAGCCGCAGACCGGACAGGCGTAACGCGCCGAGAACACAAGATCCGGCCGTTCGGGATCGTCGATCCAGGCGACCCGGGCACAACCCTCGCCCAGCGCGAGCGCCGTCTCGATCGACTCGGCCAGGCGCGCGCGCAGGTCCGGCCTGACCCGCAGCCGGTCGACCACCGCCTCGACCGTGTGCCGGCGCTTGACCTCCAGGGCGGCCGGCTGGTCGAGCTCCACCACCTTCCCGTCGACCCGGGCCCGCAGGTAGCCCTGGCCGCGCAGGCGCTCGAGCACCTCGGTGTGCTCCCCCTTGCGACCGTCCACCACCGGGGCCAGGAGCATCAGCCGGCTGCCCTCGGGCAGGGCCAGGACCTGGTCGACCATCTGGCTCACGGTCTGCGCCTCGAGCGTCTCGCCGTGCTCGGGGCAGCGGGGCTCACCCGCGCGCGCCCAGAGCAGGCGCAGGTAGTCGTGGACCTCGGTGACGGTGCCGACCGTCGAGCGCGGATTGTGGGAGGTCGCGCGCTGCTCGATGGCGATGGCCGGCGACAGGCCCTCGATCAGGTCGACGTCGGGCTTCTCCATCAGGGAGAGGAACTGCCGGGCGTAGGCCGAAAGGGACTCCACGTAGCGCCGCTGCCCCTCCGCGTAGAGGGTGTCGAAGGCGAGCGAGGACTTCCCCGAGCCCGACAGCCCGGTCACCACCACCAGGCGGTCGCGCGGCAGGTCGAGGTCGACGTTCTTGAGGTTGTGGGTGCGGGCCCCGCGGATGCGGATCGTGTCCATGGCTATGGCAGCGGGCCAAGCTGGTAATATTAGCGCCCCTTCGCCCCGACCCTCGCCATGGCCAACCGACCCCAGCCCCGCCCGCCCCGGCTGAGCCTTGGCGCGACCGAGCGCCGGGCCGCCACCGGCCTTGCCGCGATCTTCGCGAGCCGGATGCTCGGACTCTTCCTGGTGCTGCCGGTCTTCAGCGCCTATGCCCAGGACTACCCCGACTACACCCCGGTCCTGGCCGGCCTCGCCATCGGTGCCTATGGACTCACCCAGGCCATCCTCCAGATCCCCTTCGGGATCGTCTCCGACCGGGTAGGACGCAAGCCCGTCATCGGCGTCGGCCTGGTCCTCTTCGCGCTCGGCAGCGTCTGGTCGGCCCTGGCGGGCAGCCTGCTCGGGGTCGTCGTCGGCCGCGCGATCCAGGGGGCCGGCGCGATCGCCGGACCGGTGCTGGCGCTCGCCGCGGACCTGACCCGCGAGGAGCACCGCACGAGGGTGATGGCGGTCATCGGCATGAGCATCGGTCTCTCGTTCGCGCTGGCGCTGGTCGCCGGTCCGGTGATCGGTCACTCGCTGGGCCTTGCCGGCATCTTCTGGGTAACGGCCGGCCTGGCGATGGCGGGACTCGCCGTGCTCCTCCTCTACGTCCCGAACCCGCGCGAGGTGCGCGTGCACCGGGACGCCGAGCCGGTGCCCGGGCAGTTCAGGGAGGTCCTGCGCGATACCCAGCTGCTGCGCCTGGACGCGGGGATCCTGGTCCTGCACTTCGTCATGACCGGGCTGTTCGTCGCCCTGCCGCTGGAGCTCAGGGACCGCCTGGGCGTGCCGGTCGAGCACCACTGGCAGATCTACCTCGCGGTACTCGGCCTATCGATCGTGCTGATGGCCCCGTTCGTCATCGTCGCCGAGCGCTACCGCGCCCTGAAGGCGGTCCTCGTGGGCGCGGTCGTCACCGCCGCCCTCGCCCAGGCCGGTCTGATCCTGGCCGGGTCGAGCTTCCCCTGGGTCTTCGCGACCCTGGTCCTGTACTTCGGCGCCTTCAACGTCCTCGAGGCGAGCCTGCCGTCCCTGGTCTCGAAGGTAGCTCCACCTCAGAGCAAGGGCACGGCGATGGGGATCTACTCGACCGCGCAGTTCCTCGGCGCCTTCCTCGGCGGCACGGTCGGCGGCTGGGCGCTCGGGCGTGGCGGCCCGCACGCCGTGTTCGCCGCCTGCGTCGGGGCCCTCGCCCTGTGGGCGGCACTGGCGGCAACCATGCGCAGCCCCCGTTACCTCTCGACCCGCCTGGTCCACGTCGGACCGGTGGGAGCCGCGGAGGCGGGGCCGCTGGCGGCGCGCCTGATGGCCGTTGCCGGGGTCGCCGAGGCCATCGTGGTCGTCGAAGAGGGGGTCGCCTACCTGAAGGTCGACCGGGCCACCGTAGACGAGGACACCCTCGCCCGCTTCTCCACGGCCGAGGCCTGATCGCCCGGAACCCCAGAGTCGCGGGGGCCTGATCTCGCGGGCGACCCGATGCTATGCTTTGCCGCCGGCGCGTCCGCGCCGCCCGACAGGGAAGTCAGCATCCACGGAGGAGGTGTCATGGCCCGAGGCGTCAACAAGGTCATCCTGATCGGCAACCTGGGGGCAGATCCCGAGGTGCGCTACATGCCCAGCGGAGGTGCGGTCGCCAACGTGCGGGTGGCGACGACCGACAGCTGGAAGGACCGCCAGAGCGGCGAGATGCAGGAGCGCACGGAGTGGCATCGGGTCGTCCTTTTCGGCCGCCTGGGCGAGGTGGCCAAGGACTACCTGCGCAAGGGGAGCCGCGTGTACATCGAGGGCCGGCTGCAGACCCGCAAGTGGCAGGGCCAGGACGGACAGGACCGGTACACCACCGAGATCGTCGCCAACGACATGCAGATGCTCGACCGGCGCGAGGGCGTGCCCCAGGGCGGTCCCCCGCTCGAGCCGCCATCCGAGGACTGGGAGGGCGCCTCACCCGCCCGGCCCGCGGCGGCACAACCGGAGTCCCGGCCCCGGGTGCCCGAGCCGGACCTGAACGATGACATCCCGTTCTGACCGCACCGCCACGCCATCGGCGGAGGACCGTCTCCGGGCCTACCTCGCCAGCTGCCGCGAGATCGCCACGCTCTGCACTCAGAACGGCTGGGTCGACAACGACACCCTGGCGGTGGAGGTCCTGGACGCCGCTGCCGACGAGGTCCTGGCGGCCGTGACCTTCGAGGAGGTCATCATGGAGGGCGCGGGCTGCATCGCCGGTCGAGTACCCTGCTACGGCAGGGTGCGCGCCCGCCTCGGCGCAGGCGGCGAGGTGCGCGGGGTGGAGGTCCTCTAGCGAAGACGGGCTTGGCGGGCCGCCGGGATGATGGCCCGCCCTAGCCCGCCTCAGCGCACCAGGACGTAGACCGAGCTGGCCCCCCGGCGCATGCCGAGGAGCAGGCTCTTGCCGCCCTTGCGCACCAGCGCGGTGAACTGCTCGAGGTCCTCCACCCGGCTGCGGTTGATGCTGGTGATGATGTCGCCCTGGCGCAGGCCGATCTCGGCGGCCGCGCTGGAGCCGTCGACGGCGAGGACGCCAACGCCCTTGGCCCGCCCCTGACTCTGCTCCTCGAGGTCGCCAAAGGTCGCGCCGGCGAGGCTCGCGTGGAGGTCCGCCCCCTTGACGGAGGCCTGGGCCGCCTCGGCGATGCGCACGGTGACCGTGCGGGTCTTCTGTCCCCGCTGCACCTCCAGCCGCACCTCCTCCCCCACCCTGAGCAGACCGATGGCGTTGCGCACGTCGTTGGAGGTCCGCGCCTCCCGACCGTTGACCTTCACGACGATGTCACCGGGCTTGAGGCCCGCCCGCGCAGCCGGCGAGTCCACGGCCACGCCGGTCACCACGGCCCCCTGCTGCGAGGCGAGGTCGAACGCCGCCGCCAGCGCCGGGGTCAGGTCTTGCATTGACACACCAATCTGACCGCGCCGCACCTCACCGTAAGACACGAGGTGGCTCATCACCTCCCTGGCCATGTTCACCGGGATGGCGAAGCCGATGCCGACGTTACCGCCGCTCGGCGCGAGGATCGCCGTGTTGATCCCAACCAGCTCGCCGCGCAGGCTGACCAGGGGGCCACCCGAATTGCCCGGGTTGATCGAGGCGTCAGTCTGGATGAAGTCCTCGTAGCCCTCGATGCCGAGGCCACGGCGGCCGAGCGCGCTGACGATCCCGGAGGTGACGGTCTGACCGAGTCCGAAGGGATTGCCGATGGCCACCACGAAGTCCCCCACGCGCAGCCGGTCCGAGTCGGCGAGGGGCAGTGCGGTCAGGTTTTCGGCCTGGACCTGGACCACCGCGATATCGGTCTCCATGTCCGATCCCACGAGGACGCCCTCCAGCCGGCGGCCGTCCTGGAAGGTCACGCGGATCTCCTGGGCGTTCTCGACCACGTGATGGTTGGTCAGCACGTACCCGCGCGCCGCGTCCACCACGACCCCCGAGCCAAGACTCTGACTGCGCCGCTCGCGAGGCCGCTCCGGCAGGTCGAAGAAGCGGCGGAAGAAGGGATCGCTCAGCAACGGACTCTCCCGGGTCCGCACGGTGCTCTCCGTGGAGATGTTCACCACCGCGGGCATGGCGCGCTCCAGCATCGGCGCGAGGGTCGGCAGCGGCTCTCCCGCGTCATGGTCCGGCAACGCCGCGCCACCCGGTAGCGGCTGCAGCGCCAACCAGAGGGCCACGCCCAACCCAGCACCGCCCGGCGTGCACCAGCGCATCTTCCAGGCGCGAGGCATCACGACCCGCTCTCCACCGCGATCCTCCGTGCCCTGGAGCGCCCACGCTTGGGTAGCGTCACCTGCAATACCCCCGCGCGATACCGGGCCGCGGCGCGCCCCTCCTCGACCGCGGCGGGCAAGGGTACGCGCCGCTCGAATCGACCGTACGCGCATTCCATGACGTGGTAGCGTCCCTGCCTACCCTCGCGCTCCACCCGCTTCTCGCCGCGGACCACGAGGATCGCATCGACGACGGCGATCTCGAAGCCCTGGGCGTCCATACCCGGCACCTCGAGGCGGACCACGACCTCGTCCTCGGTCTCCTGGACCTCTGCGGCAAGCAACGCCCATCCGACGCTCTGGCGCGTGAAGCGCTCCTCGGGCGTCTCGACCTGGCCGTACCGGGCGGGGGGGCTGAACCGCGTCAGCGCATCCGAGGCCCGGGTGCGCAGGTGTTGCCAACCCTCCGCGACGCTCTCCCAGGCCCTGCCTAGCTGCTGCCTCAGTTGGTCCAAGCTGCTCATCCTCAGTCCTCGCTGCCGCACACGCGGCCCGTCAAACCCCGATCAGGGCCTCGAGGGCCCTGACCCGCTCGCGCAGCGCGCGCACCTCGTCGAGCAGCTCGACGGCGAGCGCCGCCCCCTCCACGTTGACCTGCAGGTCCTCCTGCAACCGGATGGCCGTAAGCGCGCGGCAGAGCGCCTCCCCCGAGAATCGCCAGTCCGCCTGGGAGAACCCCTCGGGCTCGACCACGCCATGCTCGACCAGGGTGATCACCGCCTCGGCGTAGAGGCCGGTCGCCCGACAGAGCTCGCCCAGGGTCAGCCTCAGGTCCCGGCTCAGGACGACCCCACCGCCCCGGCGCGCTCCTCCGGGACCGACCTTGCGCCCGGCCTTCATCCGCTCACGCCTCCGAGGTCGGCCCTCGGGTCGAATGCGAGCTCGCGGGCCATCTCCTGGTAGAGCTTGCGCGCGGCCTCGCTGTCCGCCCTCGGCACCACCACCTGCAGGACCACGTACTGGTCGCCGGGCGGGTCCCCGGGAAGGCCGCGGCCGCGCAGGCGAAGCTTGCGCCCGCTCTGGGATCCTGGCGGGATGACGAGGTCCACCTTGCCGCTGAGCGTCGGCACCGGTACGCGGGCACCGAGGGCCGCTTCCCAGGGCGCGACGGGAAGGGTCAGCAGGACGTCCCTACCATCGACCTGGAAGAGTCGGTGCGCCAGTACCTCGATCTCGAGGTAGAGGTCGCCCCGCTCGCCGCCACCGACCCCGGAGCCACCCTGGCCGGCGAGCCGGATCTGCTGCCCCTGGGTCACCCCGGCCGGGATCTTCACGCGCAGCGACCTGGGTCGCTCCGCGCGCTCGCCACGCCCACTGCGCCCCTGGACCTGCAGGGTGCGGGTCGTGCCGCGGTAGGCCTCCTCCAGGGTCACGGGGATGCGTACCCGCTCGTCGCCTCCGCGCATGCGGAAGGCCCCGCGCAAGCCCGAGGTGCCCTGGCGGGCGCCGGCGCCGCCGAACAAGGACTCGAAGAACTCACTGAATCGCGAGGCGTCAGCTCCGGTAAAGCCGCCCCCGCCAAACTCGAACCCCCCGCTCCACCCGGGCGGAGGTGCGAACTCCTGGCCGGCCTGCCAACCCGCGCCAAGCCGGTCATACGCCTCCCGTTTCTGCGGGTCCTTGAGGACCTCGTAGGCCTCGTTGACCTCCTTGAACCGCTCTTCCCCGTCGCGCTCCTTACTGACGTCCGGATGGTACTTGCGGGCCAGCTTGCGGTAGGCGCGCTTGACCTCGTCCTGGGAGGCGCCTCGCTCAACGCCGAGGACCTTGTAGTAGTCCTTGTACTGCATCCTGCCCTACCCCCGCTCGTCCCCGCCCCTGCGGGGACGAGCCCCGCCAGGACGCTCAGTCCTCCACCGCGATCTTGCGCGGCTGCACGCGCTCGTGCTTCGGAATGGTCACCTCGAGCACGCCGTTCTTGCCCCGCGCCGAGATCCGCTCGGGATCGGCGCTGTCGGGCAGGCCGAAGCGGCGGTAGAACGTGCCGCGCGCGCGCTCCACCCGCTTGTAGCCTTCCATCTCTTCCTCGCTTTCGAGCTTGCGCTCGCCGCGGATCGTGAGCACCCCGTTCTCCATCGTGACCTCGATATCCTTCGGGTCGACGCCGGGAATGTCCGCAAACAACACAAAGCGGTCCCGCTCCTCGCGAATGTCCACGGCCGGCATCCAATGGCTCGTGACAACGGTCGAATTGTCCTCGCTGCCGGCGGCCGTGCGGGCCTCGAACAGACGGTTGATCTCCGACTGCAGCTGATTGAAGAGATTCCACGGCTCGTAACGCACCAGGGCCATCATACACCTCCTGTCTGTGGTGACCTGCGGCGCCCCATGAAGCACCGCGCTTGCGCCAAGAAGTGGGGACCGGAAGATGCTTTTCAAGCCCGCCGCGCCGGGCAAGGGGAACCGCCAGACCCGGGGCCCCGCGAGCAGCCCCGCGCTTGATCCGCTATGGGCCTACTGGCACACTGCGCGGGCAAAGTGCGGCCAGTATCGACACTTTCGCACCAGCTACTACACATCCAAGAAGGGAGAATATCCTTATGAAGACCCTCGCGAAGGTGGCCGCGATTGCGGCCGTTGTCGGTGCTGCGTCCCTGC
>Ga0316622_100002960_pt1 | contig 11960 bp, 9 predicted proteins | sample OWC_Aug_OW2_C1_D_FD_207646 | JGI IMG/M metagenome (GOLD analysis project Ga0316622, IMG submission 207646) | Wetland soil microbial communities from Old Woman Creek delta, Ohio, United States - OWC_Aug_OW2_C1_D5_C | ecosystem: Environmental > Terrestrial > Soil > Wetlands | place: USA: Ohio... | reverse complement strand
GTACAGGGCACGGTTGATTTCCTTCGACCACTCCAGCGGGTCGCGGATCAACGCCCCGCGCAGCGTGTAGATGTTGTGGATGGTCGCGGTGATGTTCTCGGCCGCCCAGAACGCCTTGAACTGCGGAAACCACGTGTTCATCTCCGCGGGCGCTTCGGTGCCCGGCGTGTTCTGGAACACCATGCGGACGCCGTCGACGGTCAGCTCTTCGATGTCGCCGTCGATGGTGCGGGTCGGCGCGATCAGGCCCGATGCTCCGGCGGACGCACGCTTGCCGATGGCCGAATCCACGTGCCCGAACGGGCTGGGAGCCAGCAGCAGCCCGTACTGGTACATCGCGCGACGCGACATGGCGTTGCCGGCGTACACGTTCTCCTCGACCGCGGCCCGCATGAATCCCACCGGGGCAATGACCTGGATCTTGCCGCTGGCCACGTCGGCCTCATCGACGATGCCGCGCACGCCGCCGAAATGATCCGCGTGCGAGTGCGAATAGACGACGGCCTTGATGGGCCGTTGGCCGAGCTCTTTGGTGACGAACGCCAGCGCGGCGGCGGCGGTCTCCTGCGAGACCAGGGGGTCGAAGACGATCCAGCCCGTATCGCCCTTGATGAAGCTGATGTTCGAGAGATCGAAGCCCCGCACCTGCCATATGTGGCCCGGGACGACTTCATACAGCCCGTAACCCATGTTGAGCACGGCCTGCCGCTGCAGTGATGGGTGAATGCTGTCGAAATCCTTGCCCTGCAGCAGGAAATCATAGCTGCCCATGTCCCAGACGACCGCGCCGGCTTCATTCGTGATGCGGCGATAGGAAGGTGCAGCGACGAACCCGCGACGCGATTCCTCGAAGTCGCGCTGGTCGGCAAACGGCAGCATCTTGCGCACGACCTCCTGGTGCTGTGTCGTGGCCTCGGCAGGCAACTTGCCGTGCGGATGGAAATGCCCGTTTGGCAGCGCCTGCTGCGCGACGGGGGTAACTGCCGTTCCTGCCGCAAACACGGGCGCGCACATGGCGACACCGACCAGCACCAGTGCCGGGCAGCTCCAGAGCCTGGGAGTTTTCATCTGTCCTTGTCGTCCTCAGTGCGTCGCGTATCGGTCCGGAGCGGCCGTGAACGCCATCTTGGTCGTCATCGAGTAACCCGGCCGCGCAGGCACCTTGCTCATCGCGTGCTCGGTCATGGCAGTGATCGTGAGCGAAGGATTGACGCCGGGATTGGCCGGAACGGTCGATCCGTCGCAGACGAGAAAGTTCTGGTAACCGAACAGGCGACTGTCCTGGTCGACGACACCAGTCGACGCGTCGCGACCGATGACTGCACCGCCGAGGATGTGCGCCGTGGTCGGAATGTTGGCCCAGGCTTCGAGCACCATGCTCTGCGCATATCCACCCGTCTTCTGCGCGAGCCATTCCGCCGCCCGGTTGCCCACCTCGATGAACGTCGGATTCGGTTTCTCCGGATCCTGCTCGGTGGTGAGGGAGACGCCGCCGAACAGTCCCCGTTTCGCGCGAAACGAGATCGCATTGTCGAGGCTCTGCATGACCAGGAACAGCACGGAACGCCGTGACCAGCCGACCGGCCAGAGTGTCTTCAGGAACGTCACGGGGTGTCGCAGGACCTGGCCGAGCCACATGAGCGGGCGCGTGAGGCGGCTGCCGTCGCCGGTGATCAAGGTATAGAGCAGCGACATGAAGTCGCCGTGACGCCCGTATGTGACGAACTCGATGTGCGTGTCGGCTTGCGGATAGATGCTGGCGCTGATCGCCACGTCGTTCCACGGGCGCGCCATGCCCTCCGGCAACGTCACGGCGAGGATCGACTCGCTGTTGGTGCGCACGAGGTGGCCGAGCCGATCACTGACGCGCGGCAGGGAACCTTCGAGCTTGCACTTCGCCAGCAGGGTGTTCGTGCCCAGCGCACCGGCGGACATGACGATGCCGCGCGCCGTGAACGTGCGAAGGCGCTTGCGCAGCCAGGCGCCGGGATATTCGGTGGTCACCAGGTAACCGCCTGACCCGTCCTCGGCACCCAGGGGCCGGATGTCGACGACCTGCCTTTCGGCATGGATCTCGACGCCCCTTTTCTCGGCGAACCACAGGTAGTTCTTTACGAGCGTGTTCTTCGCACCTTCGCGGCAGCCAACCATGCAGGCGCCGCAGAACGTGCAGCCCGTGCGGTCAGGACCTTCGCCACCGAAATAGGGATCGGGCACCGTGGTGCCTGCCTTGCCGAAGAACACGCCGACTGGCGTCCTGCGGAAGGTGTCCTCAACGCCGAATTCCTTGCCGATTTCCTGCAGCAGCTTCTGGCCGTCGCTCTCGCGCGGCACCATCTGCACGCCGAGCATGCGCTCGGCAGTGTCGTAGTGCGGAGCAAGCGCTGCGGACCAGTCGCCCAGTTCGGCCCACTGCGGATTGGTGAAGAATGCGGGGCTCGCCCGATACAGGGTGTTCGCGTACACGACGCTGCCGCCGCCAACGGCTGCTCCGCTCGCGATGAAGACGTCCTTGAACGGGGTGAGCCGGAAGATCCCGCGCAAGCCGAGCGCGGGCGCCCAGAGAAATCGCTTCAGGTCCCAGGTGGTCTGCGCATAGTCCTGGTCGCGATAGCGACGCCCTGCCTCGAGCATGCCGACGGTGTAGCCTTTCTCGGCCAGCCGCAGCGCCGAGACGCTGCCACCGAAGCCGGAGCCGATCACGAGCCAGTCGTAATCTAAGCTGGCGGTCGTTGCGTTCATCTTGCTCCCCCCTGCAGGCGTGCCACTGCTCGACGTCAGTGCGTCGAGCCTCGCGCCAGTCTACGTCGGCCTGGCAGCCATCCATCGAGCCATCGCAAACCGTAGCGTCATCCAGCAAAGAGCCGCGGCGCACCGTGACATTACCAGCCTGCGGGGGGTGGGAATGCAGGTTGGCCAGTCACGGGCGCCGCGAATTTCGAAACCGATCGCCTGGACTACTTGTTGGTTCCGGCGGTGACCGCCTCCATGGCACGGTCGAGGTTGAAGCTGCCGGGCTTCTGGCGCGGGGGGAACTCCTTGAAGCTCTGCAGCCACCGGCCCATGTAAGCGCCGGCCGGCGCGATCATGAACATCCGCTCCATGTACCAGCGCTGGTAGCCCATCGCGTTCTCTTCCTCGGCGCGCTCGAACGGATCCATACGCAGGTTCGTGAGCTTCGGCGCGCGCAGCGGAACGAAGGGCTCCTGCCACACCTTGAGTCCTTCCGCCTGCTGTTCGAGGAACGTGACCTTGATGTCCTGGTAACGCAGGGCGGCGACGCTGCCGTCGTCGGTCCAGTAGATGAACTCCTTGCGCGGCCAGGCAGCCTCGCCGCGCAGCGCGGGGCCGAGGTCGTAGCCGTCGAGATGCACCTTGTAGGTGGTCTTGCCGAACTTCCAGCCCTTGAGCGCGTCCTGCGTGACCGTCGTGTTGCCCGCGGCTGCGAGCAGCGTGGGCAGCATGTCCTCGTGCGCGCCGATCTCGTTGATCACGGTGCCCGGCTTGATGACGCCCGGCCAGCGGATCATGGTCGGCACGCGATAGCCGCCTTCCCACTGCGTGTTCTTCTCGCCGCGGAACATCGTCGTGCCGCCGTCCGGCCACGTGAACGTCTCGGCGCCGTTGTCGGTCGAGTACATCACGATCGTGTTCTGGTCGAGTCCGAGTTCCTTGAGCTTGGCGAGCACCTGGCCCACGTGGCCGTCGTGCTCGACCATGCCGTCGGCGTAGATGCCGTAGCCGGTCTTGCCTTCGGCGTCGGGGTGCAGGTGCGTGAAGATGTGCATGCGGGTGGAGTTCCACCAGATGAAGAACGGCTTGTCCGCCTTCGCGGCACGCTCCATGAAGTCGAGCGCCTTCTCCGTCACTTCGCGGTCGATCGTCTCCATGCGCTTTTTGGTCAGCGGGCCCGTGTCCGTGATGCGACCATCGGCGAAGCTGTGGATGACGCCACGCGGGCCGAAGTTCTTCTTGAACTCGGGGTTCTTCGGGTAATCCACGTTCTCGGGCTCCTCCTCGGCGTTGAGGTGGTAGAGGTTGCCGAAGAACTCGTCGAAGCCGTGCGCGGACGGCAGCATGTCGTCACGGTCGCCCAGGTGGTTCTTGCCGAACTGGCCCGTGACGTACCCCTGCGCCTTGAGGAACGTGGCGATCGTGGGGTCTTCCTTGCGCATGCCTTCCGGCGCTCCCGGCAGGCCGACCTTCGTCAGGCCCGTGCGGATCGGCGACTGGCCCGTGACGAACGCGGCGCGTCCGGCGGTGCAGCTCTGCTGCCCGTACCAGTCGGTGAACATCGCGCCTTCTCTGGCGATGCTGTCGATGTTCGGGGTTCGATACCCCATCATCCCGTTGTTGTATGCGCTGATGTTGAAGCCGCCGATGTCGTCACCCCAGATGACCAGGATGTTCGGCTTCCTCGTCTGGGCCTGCGCCAGGCCGTTGACCGTCATCAGCCCCGCGAACAGTGCGGCGCCGAGAATTCTCGTGATTCTGTGCAACATGTGTTTTCCACTCCCCGGAGGTCAGCGTTGTCGTTACGGGGGTACGGAATCCCCCGGCTGCCTGGCAGCCCGGAGCGTAAATTGCACCCGCCCAGCCAATGTGTCCAATGCATATTTGGAATCATCGGTATACCATATGCGCATGGCCTTTGAACTCCAGCAATTACGGCAGGTCCTGGCGCTCGCCGAACACGGCAGCTTCGTAAGGGCCGCCGCGGCGCTCCACATCAGCCAGCCAGCCCTCTCGCGCAGCATCCAGGCCCTGGAACGCCAGTTCGGCAGGGAGCTGTTCGTGCGCTCGAGCGGTGGCGTGGTCCCAACGGACATGGGAAGGGTCTACATCGAGCGCGTGCGTGACCTGCTGCGCATGGCGGACGAACTGGAAAGCGAGGCCATCGGCCACGGCTCGATGCGCACTGGCCGCGTGGCCGTCGGCGGAGGCCCCTATCCCGCCGAATCGTTCCTCGGCCCGGCGGCGGCGAAGTTCATCGAGCATTACCCGGGGGTGAGCGTGCACATCCGGGCGCAAAACTGGGACGAGCTGCTGCGGCAGCTGCGCAGCCGGGAGCTGGACTTTTTCGTTGCCGAGACCAGCACCCTGGGCCGCGAGTCCGACCTCGACGTGGAGCGGATGCCCTCCGAGCACTCCGTGTACTTTTTCGCGCGTGCCGGCCACCCGCTGGCAGGGGCAGGCAACGTCGGCGCGGCCAGGACGCTGGACTGGCCGTTCGCGACGCCTTCACGAATCCCGCCGCGCGTGCTCGAGCCGATGCTCGCCGCGCACCGTGCGAACGCAGGCAAGTCGCAGGTGGCACGCCCTTTTCCCGCCGTCGACTGTAACGGGCTCGCCGCAGTCAAGCGGGTCATCGCGAACTCGAACGCGGTCAGTGCTTCGATTCTTTCGTGCATCGCCACGGAGCTCGAATCAGGACAGTTCGTACTGCTGGGAACCGAGCCGTGGATGCACCTGCAGTACGGCATCGTCAGCCTCAAGGGCCGACCTTGGACACAGACTGCCGAGCAGCTGCGGGGCTACCTGCTCGAAGCCGAGCGCGAGGCTTCGGCGCAGGAAAAGTTGCTGATCGCGAAGTACGGTCCGGGTCGCGCCGCCGAAAAGAAGGTCAAAGGCGCAGTGAAAGCCTCCGCCAGGCCGACTCGACGTCCGCCACGGTGATTCCCTGCATTCTTGGGCGGTGCCCCTCGGGGCCGACCAGCACCTCCAGCCGGCCTGACGGACTGCGCGGCGCATAGCGCGCGACCTTCGCCTCGCCGAACAGCACGACCAGTGGACAGTCGACGGCCCCCGCAGAGTGGGCGGGTCCGGTGTCCGTAGAAACCATCCCGGCTGCACGTGCCTGCAGCGCCACCAGGCGCGGTATCGGCAGTTCGCGCGCCGCATTCAGCACGCGATCGGACCCTGCGAGCCGCGTGATGTCGTCGTTCAAGGCCGCTTCCGCCGGCACGCCCAGCAAGATGACGCGCGCCGTCGCGTCGCCGGCGAGCATCGTCCGGATCACCGCCGCCCAGCGATCCTCGGGCCAGTATTTCGTATTGGTATCGCGGCTCTTCGGCGCCCACCAGCGCATCGTCCGCTTGTTCCCGGCCTGGACCAGGTACAGCGGCTCGTCGCGGATCCCTTTCGCACGCAACCATTGCTCGAGGTCGTCGCGCCAGGCCGGCAGCACGTGCAATGGTGGCGATCGCAGATCGGCGACATCACCGAGCGGCGCAGCTGCGGAACCCACGGCACGCGGAGCGCATTGCGCAAATCGCAGCCATCGGTCGACGTGGTGCTCATCGGGCAGGATGCGGCAGTCCTTCACCGCGACGGCGATCCATTCGTTGCCGAAGCCGGCACGATGCAGCAGGCGAATCGGCCAGTGACCCGTATCGCAGACCCAGGTGGGCCGCGGGCCCTCGCCTCGCAGGCCCGCGATGACCTGTCGCTGCTCCGTACTGAAGAGGAACGGCGTCTTGCGCGAGCCGACGACGTGGATCCGGCCAACTCCGGGCTGTCCCTGCAGCAGCGGGCGGCTCCAGCCACCGGAGGTGATCACGTCGACCGGCTGGCCGAACCGTCGCCGCAACGCCTCGATGAGGGAAAGCAGGATGACCATGTCACCCATGGCCCCGCAGCGGACCACCAGCGGTCTTTGCTCCACGTGTTCTGCTCCCTCCCCGGTCGCGTCGATTATGAACCCAGGAAGTCGACGATCAATTCATTCACGGCCGTGGCACGCTCGACCTGCACCATGTGGCCTGCCCCAGGCAGGACATGCACTGCAACCCCCGGCCGTGCGATTGCCGCTGGCTCCGGCGCCGGAATGATCGTGTCCTCTCCTCCCCACAGGATGAGGGTCGGAACGACGCCGAGCCCCGCCCGCAGCGAGCCGCTGGAACGTGCCCCCGCACCGCTGTCGCCACCCATCGCGATTTTCGTGAGCGCGGCGGCGACCCCCGCGGATTGCTTGTAATTGGTGGCCCGTTCGACCATCTCCGGCGTCACGAAACCCGGATCCGCAAACAGGCGTCGCAGGACCGGTTCGACCTGCTCGCTGGTGCTGGCCGCGATGAAGCTCCGGATGTACGTGCCATCTACCGGCTGGCCGAGGCCCGCGGGGCCGATCAGCGTCAGCGAGCGAACGTGCTGCCGGCGGTGCGCCAGGATCGACAGGCAGATCGCCGCGCCCATCGAATTCCCGACCAGGTGCGCGCTTTCGATGTGCTCCGCGTCCATGTAGTCGAGCACAGCCTGCATGAGTTCCGCGAGCGCGCCAGTCTCGAGCGACTTCGATGAGTGACCATGACCCGGCAGGTCCAGCGCGGCGACGGTCATGCCCGTTGCCGCAAGCGCATCGAGGTTCATCCGCCAGCTCTCCAGGTCGCCCCCGAAGCCGTGCACGAGAACAACGGCTTCGTCGCCACCATGGTGGATCCAGCGATTTACGCGGCGCCCCGCGACATCGATGATTCCCGTCTCAGGGTCGCTTGCGACTGTAGACATGGCTGGGGTGTGAGTGACTGGCCGGACCTCGCCTCATCTTTAGGACTGGCGCCTGCACAGGTATACGAGGTTATGCCTACGTGCGGGAGAACGCTGATCCCGACGTGCGACGCGACCAGGTCAACGTTGCGACGCAGCGTCGCGCAAGGCACGCCGCCGCCACATGAAGAGCATTGCCAGCGCCAGGATCCCGACCGCGAATGAGCGCACGGGATAGACGACGAGCGCGACGATCGGCGCGAGGGCAACTCTTGCAGCGAATCGCGCGGCGGGATGAGCGCCGATGTACTGCGCGAGCGGCGGCGAATACCGATAGTAGAAGCGTACGAACGTGCGGCCGAGTTCCGACCGCTGCAGGAACCGGTCACGGAACTGGCGCAACGCCACGACATGCGGCTCGAACGGTGAGCCATAAGCGGCCGTCGCGATGAAACACCCGCCGCCGATGTAGTAGCCGGGGTCGCCATATGCGTCATCACACGAATAGAAAGGCGGCAGGCTGACGTCGACGCTGGACTCGTTATTGGCCGGTGCGAAATCGAAGTCGCTGCTGGTCGCGACGAGAGTGAACGTCAGCGTCCGGTAGGCTCCGTTGGAAAAGTCCGCCGAAAGCACCTGGAACATGCGCGTGGAGCCCGCTGGCAGCGACGCGATGATGCAGCGAGTGCCAGTGCAGCCGGCGCCGACGAAGCGCAGCCCGGGCGCCAGGGGCGGGCTCTGGCTCAGGTCGACGATGACGTTGCGCGCTTCGTCGGGCCCGTTGTTCGCGACGTCAACGAAAAAATCGAAGGAGCGCCGGGTGCCGCAAACGGGCAGTGAGACGCTGCGGAAGGTCGCAGTGACGTCGATGCAATGATCGGTGGCCAGGCGCTTGACCGCGGCGTAGGCGCGGTCGTTGGCGGCGTTACCGTCGGAGAAGTCCTTGGTCTGCGCAACATTGACGCTGCATACCGGTTGCTGGGCCACGGTGAAGATCGCCGGCGCCACGAGTGTTGCGCTGCCGCCCGGCGCGAGATTGCCGATGGACCACTCGTGGGTGACGGGATCGAGGTAACCCGTACTGACGAAGATGCTCATGCCCGTCGGCACCCGCATGTCGGCCGGCAACTTATCCTGGATCTTGACCCCGACGGCATCGGTCGTGCCGATGTTGCGGACCTGGACCGTGAACTCGACCGGTTGCCCGAACGCCGGCGTCGGGTTATCGACGGTCTTCCGGACCTCGACGTCCGCGGCAGCGAAGAGTTCCGCCGGGTACACCAGCAGGACAGCGAGCACGGCCAGGCACGTCGTGCGCCATCCGCGAACGATGAGTGCGTTCATCGCCTGCACCTCGTCGTATTGCAACGAGCGCAGCATCCCTGCGCAGCAGATTCAGGCTACCCCGCGCCCGGCGCGGGGGAAATCGTGGTAAATCGGTGGTCATGAACCGGAAACAGCCGCCTCTAGCCTGCGCCGCGGCGTCTGCCTGCATGTTTGCGTTCGTATTGGCGTGCGCGGGACCGTCGAGTCACGCGGCCCCGGCAGTGGACTTCACCGAAGCCGAGGTGCGCGCGGACAAGCGGTTCACGACCTACGCGTACGCGCACGAATTCGGCTCCGGGGTCTATGACTTCAATGGCCGCAATCTGCAGGTCTACGGCCTGCCGCTTGGGTGGACCGCGCGTGAGCCGGATGATCGTGGACCTGGATTGCGGCTCAGGCTGCCCGTGACGATTGGATTCCTGGACTTCAAGGCAGCGGACGTCATCAGCACGGGCTTGCCCGACGGCGTCGATCCGGTCAGCGTCGTCCCGGGCGTCGAACTGGAATTCACGGCCGGTGAACACTGGCGGTTCCTGCCCTACGTCCAGGCCGGCGCCACGATCGCAGGCCGGGAAGTCGAATACGGCATCTTTTCGGTGCTCGATGCGTATCTCGATCCGCCGACAGGGCCGGTAACGGGGCTCGACGTGCCGCAAGTGCAGCTCGAAGCGGGAGTGGTTCTGGGAACGCGGCCGGGCTGGCGCTTGTGGCGCGTACCGATATGCCCAGGGTCGGGCTCAGTTACAGGTTTGCCGGTGATCTCTCGAGCGTCCGCTTCGTGCTCGGGACACCGTTCTAGCGGGCCTGCCAGACAGGAATCCGGCCCCGTGGGGTAGCAAGAAAAAGGCCCCTCGACGAGGGGCCTTTTCTTCACATCAGCGCCGGTTCACTCGGGCTTGACGAACAGCGCGTCGACGACGCTCTTCACGCCGGAGACACCCTTGGCAACGGCGATCGCGCGGTCGCGCATGCCTTCGGACGTCACGAAACCGCCGAGCTGCACGACGCCGCCGCGCGCTTCGACGTTGATCTGGCGCGCCTTGACGTCGCTGGTATCGATCAGTGCCGTCTTCACCTTGCTGACCAGCGCGGTGTCGTCGAGCTTGGTGCCCATCGACGTCTTCGGGTGCAGCGAGATGACGTTGCGGACGCTCTGGACGCCCGTCACGCCCTTGGCGACCTTGCCGGCTGCATCCTTCTGCTCCTGCGTTTGGACGAAACCGCTCAACAGCACGACACCTTTGTAGACTTCGACGTTCACGTCGCTGGACGGCACGCCCTCTGCGGTTAGCAGCCCTGCCTTGACAGACGTGACGATCGTGCCGTCGTCGACCATGTTGCCGGCCGACTTTTGCGCCATGGCGGGCGCAGCAAAAACGAGCGCCATTGCCGCCAGCGACGCGAGAATTCTCGAGGACATGCGTGACTCCTTGAAAGTCATTATTCGGAGCCGCCTATGATACTCCGTCGCCCGTCACCGCTCGACAGCATCTGCGTATCCCCACAAGTCCTTTAATCAAAAGGACTTTTCCAGAATGCGCACAGCACATGGCGGGCATGACGTCCGTGCATTTGACTGTTCCGGCGGCCGCTTGGAAACTGCCGGGCCAAAATGCGGGGGACGCAATCCTTCGCCACAAGGCGGCCGACCCCGAGGCCGCCAGCAGATCGAATAGATACCAATCGAAGCCCTGGGAGCACGCATGGACATGACAGCGGTCGAGACATTCCTGAGGACGACCGTGGCCGCAGTGGCGGTCAAGGTCGTTGCCGCGATCATTTTCTGGTTCGTCGGCCGCTGGCTGATCGCACGGGTGATCAGGCTGGTGCAGGCGGCGATGCATCGCAACCACATCGACCCGACGCTGACGCGTTACCTGGGCTCGATCATCAACGTCGCCCTGAACATCGCCCTGGTGCTCGGCATCCTCGGGTACTTCGGCATCCAGACGACCTCGATCGCTGCAATGCTGGCTGGCGCCGGTGTCGCAATCGGCGCCGCCTGGAGCGGCATGCTGGGGAATTTCGCCGCCGGCGCGTTCATGCTCGTGCTGCGCCCGTTCAAGGTCGGCGACTTCGTGAGCATTGGCGGCATCACCGGTACGGTTCACGAACTCGGCCTGTTCGGCACCACGATCATCACGCCGGACAACGTGCTGACGCTCGTCGGCAATGGGAAGATCTTCAGCGACACGATCCAGAATTTCTCCTCCCTGCCCTATCGGCGCGTCGACCGCACGGCGCAGCTCGCGGGCGGCGTCGACACAGCCGACGCGATTGCGCGGTTCAAGGCCGCCGTCACGAAAATCCCGAACGTGATGGTCGAACCCGCGCCGGACGTGGCACTGCTCGACATGAACCTCGTCGGCCCGGTGATCGCGGTGCGCCCGTATTGCCACACCGACCATTACTGGCAGGTGTACTTCGACACCAACGAAGCGATCATCCGCGTCTGCAAGGAGGCGGGCTGGCCCGCTCCGACGCCGGCGAACATCACCAGGATGATCCAGCTGTCGGCCGCATAGCGAACTGTCGCGCGCCAGGCGACGCGAGAGGAGAGAGGGCCCCGTTTCCGGGGCCCTTTTTCTTGTGTCGATCGACTGTGGCGCTGGAGCAGCCCGGACGGTAGATCGCTGCGCAACCGAAGCATTCAGCCGACGGCTGCATCCGGAAGCACTTCGCGCACGAATTCCCAGGCTCGAGTCCAGCCGGCGGTACGGCCGTCCCGAAAATGCGCGCGATCTCTGGCAACATTGCTGCCGTGCCGCTTCATCACCGCCCCCACCAACCCGTCGAGAAACTCTCGGACGTGCTCGCCGACCTTGCCGCAGCCGACGGCGGTTCCGTCACGCTCGCCGACTTGATTACGGCCGCCGGGGATCGATCGTTCGGCGCATTGCTCGTGCTGTGCGGCATCCCGAACATGATCGCCGGAATGATTCCGGGGTTTTCAATCCTGCTGGGGCTGCCCTTGATCCTGCTTTCGGTGCAACTGCTGGTGGCAGCGAACAAGCCCTGGTTGCCAGCCCGCCTCGCACGCATCGAGATCCGGCGCGCGGACCTGCGGCGCATCGTGGAGCGCGCGAGTCCGAACCTGCAGCGGCTCGAACGCGCGCTCAAGCCCCGCATGCTCCTGCTGACGGCACCCT
>Ga0316622_100002959_pt1 | contig 11966 bp, 10 predicted proteins | sample OWC_Aug_OW2_C1_D_FD_207646 | JGI IMG/M metagenome (GOLD analysis project Ga0316622, IMG submission 207646) | Wetland soil microbial communities from Old Woman Creek delta, Ohio, United States - OWC_Aug_OW2_C1_D5_C | ecosystem: Environmental > Terrestrial > Soil > Wetlands | place: USA: Ohio... | reverse complement strand
CGGCCGGGTCGAGGTCCTGGCCGAGGGTTCCCGGTCGGGGATCGAGGCCTTCCTCGAGCGCCTCCGCGAAGGCCCGCGGCTGGCCCGGGTCCAAGGATTCGACGTTCGCCCCGAGGCCGCGTCGGGAGAGTACCCGGGTTTCAGCGTCGAATTCTAGACCGGCTCGCCGGCCCGTCAAGCGGTCAGGGCCCGGCGCTCTTCTTCCGGCATTCCTCGGAGCAGAAGAAACGTTCGACGCCGTCCCGGACCTCCATCAGGGCTTCCTCGCGGGGGACGTACGTCCCGCAGATCTCGTCCTTGACCATGACGCCCCGGAACCGGGCCGGCGGCCTCCGGGCCTGCCGTCGGCCGCGCAGGATTCCCAGATAGACCCGGACGAACAGGAAGACGACGTACGCGAGGAACAGGAACAGGACGAAGCGGAAGAAGCCGATCACCATTCGACCAGCATCGAGCCCCAGGTCAGCCCGCCGCCGAAGCTCATGAGCAGGACCAGGTCGCCCTTCTTCAGCCGGCCTTCCTCGACGGCCTCGCGCAGGGCCAACAGGACCGATGCCGATGAGCAATTCCCGCGCCGGTCGACATTGACGTAGAACTTTTCCAAGGGGATGGCCAGCTTCTTGGCCGGGGACTCGAAGATGCGGGCGTTGGCTTGGTGACAAACGAACAGGTCGACGTCCTCGATCCGGTAATCGCGGGTCCGGCCCGGCAACTGGTTGGCCTTGGCGATGATCTTGGTGATCAGCTCGGGGATGATCTTGAGGACATACTTCTGGATCTCGTGCCCCCGCATCACGACGTCGGGGGATACGAGGCTTTCGTGATAGCGCATGTCCTTGCCGACGCTGTAGGTGGTGTCGGCGGCCCATGAGTCGCTGCCCGTTTCCATGCAAATGATGCCCGAAGAGCCGTCGATCCTCTGAAGAACGACGGCGGCCGCGGCGTCCCCAAAGAGGTCCGAGTTCGTGTTCGAGAAATCCAGCATGCGGCTGAAGACCTCGGAGCCGAGCGCCAGCCCGTAGCGGCTTTCGGTTTCGCCGAAAAGAAGGTGTTTGCGGACGATGTCGATCGCGAAAATTCCGCTGGTGCAGGCGGCCAACACGTCGATGGCCGGTATCCGCAGGGCCGATCGGGCGTCTTTGGCCTCCCAGGCGCCGGACGCCGTCTTTTTCTGGATGACCTTGTTCAGGACCAGGCAGGCCGTTGAAGGAAAATTCGCCTCGGGCGTCGAGCTTCCGACGACCAGGACGCCGATATCTTCCCAGCCGATCCCGGCGTCGGCCAGGGCCGATTCGGCGGCGAATAACGCCAGGTCAGAGGTGTTCAATTCGTTCGTGACCCACTGTCTTTCTCGGATGCCGATGAGATCGACGATCTTCTGAGAGGTCAATTCTTCGGGCAGCCAGGGCCGGTCTGTCCCCGGCTTGATCGCGTTGTGCGACAGCAGCAATCCCACGATTTCGTCGTTGGTCACGATCCTTCCGGGGACGTCCTTGCCGGGCAAGCATTTTCCCGTGCCAGCGATTCTCACTCGCATGTCCGTGCCTACTCCCTGAGTGATTGTTTTCGACATTTGCCGGATGAATGGGACCGAATAAAGGCGCTCCCATTATCACGAGATACCGGAGGAATGTCAAATGACCTGCCCCGTCCCCGCCCGTTTGACCGGACAGGCTCTTTCTGATAATTGTTGAGAAACGGTGAGACCGCTCCTGCGGGGAGATAGACGCATGGACGCCTTCCGGACGGAGGCCGAGATCGCCTTTCGCAGGAAGGCCCGCGATTATTTCGCCCGGGAATACGGACCGGCCCCGTCCGGCGGACTTCCGCCGGGCGAACGGGTCTGGCGCGAGCTCTTCGGAGACGGGCCCGGAGGCCCGGACCTGAGCGCGAGGGTCCTGGCCGTCGATGAAGCCGCGAGCCGGGCCCCCCGTCTTGGTCCCGAGCTCATCCAAGGGCGCCGTTCGCTCGGCGAACCGGACGGCCTCGAATTAAAACTCCTGGAACTGGCCGTATCGACCGGGACGGCGGCTCATATCCTCGAGGCCGGGACCCTGGCGGCGCGGGCGAAGGGCCTTTTCGCCAGTTCCTTGATGGGTTTCCGCGACGCCCAGGAGCGGCTGGCCGGGTTGGCCGTCGGCGCCGAACTCCTCCGGCTGGGGACGCTTCGCGTCTGCCGACTGGCCGGGCGGGGCGAGGCGGATCGAAGCATAGCGGAGGTCGAGCCGCTGCTGGCCAGGAGCCGCGCCTTCCGCGACGAAGCCCTGTCGGTGGCCCGCGATCTGCTGGGCGAAGATTGGACGCGCGACCGCATTCCCGTATTCCCGCGGCCGGCCGCGGATGAAAGGACACGATCATGAAGCTCGGAACGCTCTACCGCAAGGCCGTCGCCGTCGGCGCGGACAGGGACCTCAGGGGCCCCGACGGGATCCGCCGCGTCCTGGACGAAGAGAGGGCCAAGTCCGGGAAGCTCGAAGGCGAGGCCCGCGAGGCGTACGACCAGGACCGGCTGTTCAACCCCTTCGCCGACACGCGGATCCTGGCCGGGGACCCGGCCGCCGACGTCCGGAAAGCGATCGTCGGCATCGACATGGAGGTCGGCGAGATCCTGCTGGCCCATACGCTCAATAGGGACCGCGGGGCGGCCATCGACCTGGTCATCTCGCACCATCCCGAGGGCGTCGCCCTGGCCCGCCTCCACGAGGTCATGAGCGTCCAGTCCGACCTGCTGGCCGCCCACGGCGTCAACATCTCCGTCGCCGAACAGCTCCTGGACAAGCGGATGGGCGAGGTCGAGCGCCGGGTCCGGCCGGCCAATCACAGCCGGGCCGTCGACGCCGCCCGCCTGCTCGGCCTGCCTCTGGTGTGCATCCATACGCCGGCCGACAACTGCGTCAATGCCCATCTCCGGTCCCTGTTCGAGACGGCCCGGCCGGCCCGGCTCAAGGACCTGGTCGAACTCCTGCTGAAGATCACGGAATACAAGCGGGGGGCCCGGCGCGGCGCCGGCCCGAAGATCGTCCACGGCGCCGACGACGCCCGCTGCGGCAAGATCATCGTGGAGATGACCGGCGGGACCGAAGGGCCCAAGACGATCTACGAGCAGGAGGCCCTGTCCGGCGTCAGCACGGTCGTGGCGATGCACATGACCGAGGAGGCCCTCGACAACGCCAAGAAGGCCCACCTCAACGTGGTCATCGCCGGCCACATCGCCAGCGACACCCTGGGCCTCAACCTCCTGTTCGACGAGCTGGAGAAGGAGTCGCCGCTCGAGTTCGTGGGCGTTTCGGGTTTCGAACGGATCCGGACCGCCGAGCGCTGACCGCCGGCCGGCCGGGCTCAGAGACCGCGGTAGTGCCCCTGGACCCCGAGGGTGACGATCCAGCGGGCGAAAGCCCGGGCGTCCTCGAGGTCGCTCGCGTCGGGATGCGTGGACGCCGAGGCGGCCATGTCGGCCCAGGCCTCGTGCTCGGGCGACTGCATCAGGACCTCCAGGGCCTTCATCGAGACCTTGCCCCGGCAGGAGAACGTCCCGACGAGCTTGGCCTTGGCGACCAGGACGGAGGCGTATTCCAGGGCCTCGCGGGACAGGCGGCTGCCCGTCACTGAGCCGTGGGTCGAGAACAGGGCGACCTTCTTCCCTTCCGGGATCGTCTTGAGGAACGTCTCCGCCGGGAAGGGCACGCTGTGGGTCTGGACGGGGAAACCGGCGAAGATGAGCTGGTAGGACGCGGGGTCGCCGGCCTCGGCCAGGGGCTTGAGGACCTTGTCGCCCGGCAGGGCTTCGTAGATCGCTTCCGCGACGAGCTTGGTGTTGCCTGTCCGGGTGAAATAGGTCACGAGCGTCTTGGCCATCGGGGCTGTCCTTTCCGCGTTCGCTCCGCCTGCCATTCTCTCAGAATTGCCCGGAAATTGCCACCGACTCGCCGGCCGGGAGCTCGATGATGACGGTCGTCCCACGGCCGGGTTCGCTGGAGACGCGGATCGTCCCGCCGTGCTCCTCGATGATCTTCTTGGCGATGGGCAGGCCCAGCCCGGTCCCGGCGTCCTTGGTCGAGAAGTAGAGGTCGAAGATGCGGTCGACCGTCTCCCGGCTCATGCCCGGTCCGCTGTCCCGGACCGAGACGACGAAGACCTGGGCCCTGCGCCCGATGGACAGGGCCACCTCGCCCTGCTGGCCGATGGCCTCGACGGCGTTGGCGACGACGTTGCGGAAGGCCGTCCGGAGCTTGGCCGCGTCGCCGCGGGCCCGGAACTCCGGTCCTTCGGCGACGATCTTGAAACGGATGCGCTCGGCCAGGAGCCGGCGGTAGGGCTGGACGGTCTCCTCGAGGAGAGAGCGGAGGTCGACCGGCTCCTTGCGGATGGTCGTGTCGCGGGCGATCTCCATGAACTCCTGGGCGATCCGGCGCAGGTTCTCGACCTCGCTGATGATGTAGGACATGGACTCCTTGAGGGCCTTGTCCAGGTCGCCCCGCTTGTCCTCGTAGACCTTGAGGACGTGCTCGGCCGAGAGCTGGATGGGCGTCAACGGGTTCTTGATCTCGTGGGCGACCCTGCGGGCCATCTCGGTCCAGGCGACCTTCTTGCTCATCTCGGCCAGCTCCTGCTCGTGGGCCTTGAGGTTCCGGATCATCGTGTTGAACCCGTCGATGAGGGTCATCATCTCGTCGCGGGACTTGTGCTCGATGGTCACCTCGAGGTTGCCCAGCCCGACCTCGCGCGTCCCGGCCAGGAGCTTGCGCACCGGGACGATGATCATGCTCTTGATCCCGCGGGAGAAGACGACGACCATGGCCGCGAAGAAGGCCGACAAGAGGACCAGGAACTCCACGATCTCCTGTGTGGCCTTGGTCAGCTGTTCCTTCTCGAAGGGGAAGGGCAGGGAGACGAACAGGGTCGTGCTCTTGAATTCGTAGGGGACGGTCAGGGTCTGGAACGAATACCCCCCCAGGCGCGTCCGCTGGATGAAGAAAGGCTTGCGCTCGTAGGCCAGGGCCTGGTAGGTCTCGCCGTCGAGGATCTCGGGCAGGAGGCCGCTGTCGAAGAACTCCCGGCGGCTCGACGCCAGGAGGACGGCGTCGCCGTAGAGGATGACGTCGTTCGACAGGGTCTGGCTGATCCACAGGGCCAGGTCCTCCGAGGGGGCGAGGTAGGGCGAGTGCTCGACGCCCTGGATGATCAGGAAGGCCTCCATCAGCCCCTGGGCGTAGCTGGCGTGCACGGCCGAGTCCTCGACGAACCGCTCGGTGAACAGGCTGTCGAACAGGTTGCGGGTGAAGACCGTGTAGAGGAGCAGGGGGATCAGGGCCACGGCCAGGAACGCCGCGTAGACGCGGTTGGAGAACGACCAGAGCGGTTTGCGGACCGCGGCCCCGCCCGAGGCCAGCGCGGAGGCGAGGAGCGCGGCCAGGGCGGCGGCCAAGCCCAGGAAGAAGAACCTCAGGAAGTCGACGGCCGTCGTCTTGAAGCCGCGGCGCGGGGCGAACAGGCGGTAGGCGCGCTCGTTCGAGCGGAAGAGGTAGGCGTCATAGACCGGGCCGGAGTCCTCGAACCTCGTCCAGAAGGGCCGGGAGGAGGCCCGGAGCCGGTCGAGGTCGGCCGGCGAGAGGCCGGCGGTCAACTTGCGGGGATTGAAGAGGGCCCGGCCGTCGAGGTCGAAGATCTCGCAGCCGAGGTCGAACTGGTTGAGCGAGGGGAGCGTGTCGGTCCGCAGGACCTCGAAGTAGGGGTTGGCCGAATAGAGGAAGGGCAGCATCTCCGGGTCGAGCGAGACGTAGAGGAGGACCCGGCCCAAACGCACGTCCCCCTCGGTGTAATCGCGGTAGCCGAGAAGGAACTCCTTTTCCTTGCCGATGAAGGTCAGGGAGTAGGGCACGATGGTCCAGCCGCCGGCGGGCTCGAGCTCGGGCGGCCCGCCCAGGACCTTGGGGACGTTGAGGGAGAAGCGGCTGAGCGTGTTGCCCTCGGCGTCGCGGATCTCGAGGCTTGAATACCAGTTGGACTTGGCGACGGGGCTCTTCTCCCAGAGCGTGTGGGCGAAGTCCGGGTCCTCGGGGTCCTTGAAGTAGGCGATGATCTGCCGTTCGCTCCGGTCGAGCCCGGGGAACGACTCCTCCATCAGGAAATTGCCCCAGGCGTTCTGGGTCAGGATCGTTTGGGCGACCGTGGTCTCGAGAAGCCGGCGCGTCCGTCCGGCGGTCAAGCCGTCCAGGGTGCCCGAGATCCAGAGGGCCCCCAGGACGAGGCCGACGAACCAGACCTCGCGCTTTCGCCCGGCCTTGGGCAGGACGGCCACGACGAAAAGCCAGCCGATGAGGGCGGCGCTGGCCAGGGCCGGGAAGAGGGCGCCGTCCGTTCCGGCGAGAGCGCCGGCCGCCGCGGCCAGGGCGACGGCCGGGGCCGCCGGGGCCATGGTCCGCGGCTCGCGGAACGCCAGCCTGAAAGCCGCGGCCAGGACGAGGAGCAGGGCGACCAGGAACAGGAACAGGCCAAGCTGGAGGCCGAAGCGGGCCAGGTCGAGGTCCCAGCGGAGGAGCGATAGGTTGGAATTGAAGACGACGTCGTGGAAGAGCCGTTCGAGGACGTAGATGCCGGCCCCGGCGAGGCCCGCGGCGAAGGCCAGGCGGGCGGGGTAGAGAAGCAGGGACCCGCGGCGGGGGGCCCCCGCGCGGGCGCGGCGGGGCCCGGCCTCGCGGCCGGGCCTGAGGACAAAGACGGCCAGCGACGCCGCCAGGCCCAGGGCCGTCAGGGCGGTCAGGAAGATGTCCGCCGGCGACCGGGTCAGTCCTCCCCAGGACGTGAAGCCGGCGACCGAGGACCGGAAACAGCGCAGGGATTGGACCTTTTCGAGCTGTCCCAGCGGCAGGGCGCACAGCCTGATCCCGGCGAGGAGGACGGCGCCGACGAGCGCCGACAGGACGTCCCGGCCGCGGCGGACCTCCGCGGACGACCAGACGAAGGCCAAGGCCGCGAGCCCGCCGGCCAGGAGGACCAACAGGAGCACGAGGCGCAGGCCCTCCCGGACGCGGCTCAGCCGGGAGGTCAGCGACGGCGAGGCCAGCGTGACCGTGGCCATGATCCGGCCCGCCTCGTTCCTCAGCGGGAAGAACAGGGTCTGGATCTCGTTCTTCTGTCGGGGCTGGCCGGTGAACTCGTTGTCGTGGCGTCCGAAGAACTTCTCGAAACCCTCGACGTCCTCGCGGAAGTCCCAATAATCGATGTCGTAGTCGGACCGGAAGGCCGGCGCGAGAGCGTGGGATTCCCGGATGTACGCGGACTCGTGCTGGGGGATGAAGGCCAGGCGCGAGAAATGGGCCAGGGCCCGTCCCTCTCCGGCCGCCGTTTGGAGGGCGACCAGGTAGACGGAGGCCTTGCTCCGAACGAGGAAGGTGGAGCCGTCCTTGAGCCGTCCGGCGAAGGCGGCCGGCTCGAGCTGGTCGGCCAGGCTCAGGGCGTTGCCGTACCAGACGATGAGCAGGCCCTCGCCGTCGACCAGGGCGGCGCCCTCGTTCACGGGGTCGAGACCGGAGGCGCGGAACCGGGCGAAAGCGCCCTCGGCCGTCGCCGCGAGGTCCATCCCCCGGAACTCCGACTTGCGCTCCTCGAGGCGGGCCAGGACCCTGGCGAACTCCCGTCTCGTCCCCGCGGCCTCCTCTCTCAACGAGGCCAGGCTCTTGGCGTCGAAGTCCTTCGACAGGACCGGCGGGAGGGCCAGGGAGAGGGCGACGATGACGAGGGACAACGCGACGGCCGCGCCGCTTCCCGCGAGCAGGAGTTCGCGCCTCCAGAACCGGCGCCGGGCCATCAGAGCCTCTCCGCCCGGACCTCGACGATCCTGAGGACGATGGGGCGTCCGCCGGCCTTGCTGGGCGGGGAAGGGGCCGGGGATTCGGGGACGACGAAAAAGTAGACCCGGAACGGATACTGATGGCCGGTCCTCTCGTTGCGGAACGACCAGCGCGCTTTCAGGACGCCGCCCGCCCGGCCGGGCCCGGGGGGCGAGGACAGGCCGGGATCGGCGGTGAATTCCGTCGTCTTGTAAACCGAGAAGATCTGCTTGAAGACGAGGAAGGCCTGGTCCGGCGAGAGCTGGTCGGTCAGCGACAAAGGCTCCGGAAGCGAGACCGGGATGGCCGATCCCGAGGCCAGGATCCGACGCAGGAGCTGGGGCGAGTTCTGCAGGAACGCCGTCTCGACCTGCGAGGCTATCGGGACGGGGAGGGAGAAGAGCAGCAGGAGCGAGGCGAAATTGTGAAAGGCGAACACGTTGGCGTCACCATCCTAGCACAGCCCCTTCCGGGCGGGCAAGCGACGACGCCCCCGCCGTCGGCCCCTAGTCCGCCTACTTTGGCTCGGTCTCGTGTTCGAGCTTCTTGGTCCTCTTGGCGTCCTTGATGCTGCTGATGCCGGCGATGAGGCCGATGAACCCGCCGAAGAACAGGATCGGAGGGATGAACCCGAGGACGAGGTGTTTGAACGCGTACCAGAACGTAGGGACGAAGATCAACAAGGCCAGGCCGCCGGCCATGGCCGCGAGCCCTCCGACGACGGCGATGAATTTACCCATGAATAGACCTCCCTGCCAGTTTGTTCTGCCGGGATTATAGCAAAGAGTAATGGGCCCGGTCAATGAGTTGGATATTGACTGGCGGTTCCGTTAGAATACCGGCAAGTCCTGAGCGCGGGAGGTCCTCCATGTCACGGAACCAAACGAGAAAGACGGGCGGGGCGGTATTCGTGGTCGCCGCCCTCCTGGCCCTGACGGCTCCGCTCCGGTGCGATGATTTCGTCCTCGGGCCGGCCCGGGTCAAAAGCGGCACGGTCGTGTCGGGCTACCTGCCCGTCCCGGCCAAGGAGGGCGCCGGGACCGAGATCCCGTTCACGGTCATCCACGGGGCCAAGAAGGGCCCCGTCCTGGCCCTGGTCGCGGGCGTCCACGCCTACGAATACCCGCCCATCCTGGCCCTCTACCGGCTCAAGGAGACCATCGACCCGAAGACCCTGCGCGGCACCGTCCTCATGGTCCACATCGCCAACATGCCCAGCTTCAAGAGGCGGACCATCTATTACGGTCCCGACGACTGGAAGAACCTCAACCGGGTCTTTCCCGGCGACCGGGAGGGCACGATGAGCCAGCGCATCGCCGCCGTCCTCAACGAGGAGGTGGTCAAACGGGCCGACGTCCTCCTCGACATGCACTGCGGCGACGGCAACGAGGCCCTCATCCCTTACAGCTACTGGATGGTCAGCGGCGACAAGAAGCTCGACGCCAGGACCAAGGACCTGGCCCTGGCCTTCGGCCTGCCCTACCTCATCATCGACGAGAGCCGGACGAAGGACGCCAAGGACTCCAAGTACCTGGGCAACACGGCCATCCTCCAGGGCAAGCCGGCCGTCACGACCGAGTCCGGCTACCTCGGCCGGTCGGACGAGGAATCCATCGCCCGGAACGTCAAGGGCGTCGAGAACGTCCTGAAGCGCCTCGAGATGGTCCCCGGCCGGGCCGAGCCGGCGGCCGACCCCGTCTGGATCGACAAGTACGAGGTCGTCTATTCGAAGCACGACGGCCTCTTCGCCCCCCGGGTGGAGATGGGCTACTACGTCGCGGGGGGCCAGATCATCGGGACGATCACCGACTACCTCGGCCGATGGAAGGAGGACGTCAAAGCCCCCTTCTCGGGCATCCTGCTCTACGTCATCGGCACCCCGCCCTGCAACGCGGGCGAGCCGCTCTTCGAGGTCGGACGGGTCCGGGAGAAGTAGGGGAGGCCGGGCGGATCGCATGAGGATCAAAGGGGTCATCTTCGACCTCGACGGGACGGTCGTCGAGACGAGTTACGACTGGGCGGGCATCCGGGCGGAGCTCGGGACGGGCGCGACTTCCATCCTGGAGTACATCGACTCCCTCGAGGAACCGGAACGGTCGCGGAAGAGGGCCGTCCTCGAGGGCCACGAGGCCGTCCAGACGGACGCCGCCGTCCTCCGCGAAGGCGTCCACGAGCTCCTGGGCCTGCTGCGCGGCAGGGGCATCGCCGCGGCCCTGGTGACCAACAACTCGCGGCGGAACACCGAATACCTCCTCGGCAAGTTCGGGCTTGCCTTCGACTACGTCATCACCCGGGAAAGCGGGTTGTGGAAGCCGTCGGGGGCCCCTTTCCTCGAGGTCCTGGCGAAGCTCGGCCTCGAGCCGCCGGAATGCTGCGTCGTCGGGGACACCCATTTCGACGTGCTGGCCGCCCTCGACGCCGGCATCGGGGCCATCTTCCTGCTTTCCGAGGAGCCCGAGCGCTTCGCCGGGTTCCCGGTCGAGGTCTATCCCGACATGTTCGTCCTCCGCGAGGCCCTGGCCGACGTCATCGATTAGGGGCCGGCTATCCTCGACGGCGCCCCTCGGCGCCGGCCGTCCTCCCTGGACGGCCCCCCGAATGGAACAAACCGGGCTCCTCCGTTGTATTAGAGGATGCAGGACAGGAGCAGGGACCGATCACGAGGAGGAGAACATGACCAGCCTAAGGGCTCTCTCGAAGTTGGCGGCCTTGGCCGCGCTCGCGACCGTGCTGACGGCCGGGGCCCCGGCGCTCCGGGCCGACGGTTTCATCATCCCCGAGCGCCGGCCCGGGGCGCCCGTCCCGCCGCTCAGCGTCAAGTATCATCGGGTCAAGGTCGAGGTCGTCGACCAGGTGGCCAAGACCTCGGTCGATCAGGTTTTCATCAACCACTTCGACAGGGATATCGAGGGGACTTACATCTTTCCGGTCCCTGAAGGCGCCTCCGTGACCGATTTCGCCCTGTTCATCGGGAACGAGCGGGTCAAGGGCGAGATCCTCGACGGCCGGGAGGCCCGCCGGGTCTACGAGGACATCGTCCGCCGCATGCGCGACCCCGGGCTTCTCGAATACCTGGGCCGCAACCTCTTCCGGGCCCGGGTCTATCCCATCCCGGCCCGCGGCGAGAAGCGGGTCCAGATCTCCTACACCGAGGTCCTCAAGTCGGAGGGCGGGCTGGTCAAGGTCCTCTACCCCCTGAATACGGAACGGTTCTCCCGCGACCCGCTGTCGGACGTGGCCATCGCCGTCCGGATCGAGAGCGCCGTGCCCATCCTCAACGTCTATTCGCCCTCACACAAGGTTTCCGTGAGGAAGGAGGGCGAGGGCCTGGCCAGGGTGGGCTACGAAGCCAAGGACGTCCGTCCGGACAAGGATTTCGTCGTCTATTACTCGCTCTCCCGGGACGACGTGGGGCTGTCCTTCCTGAACTGGGAGGGTCCGGAGGGCGGGACCTTCATGCTCCTGGCCTCGCCGCGCTTCGCCGCGCCGGGGGAGAGGCTGGTCGCCAAGGACATCGTCCTCGTCCTCGACAGCTCGGGGAGCATGAGCGGGGCCAAGATCCGCCAGGCCAAGGAGGCGGCCCGGTTCGTCCTCAACCACCTCGACCGGCGCGACGCGTTCACGCTCGTCGATTTCGACGACGGCGTCTCGGCCTTCTCGGGCGGCCTCGTCCCGGCCACGGCCGAGAACGTCGGACGGGCCTTGAAGTTCGTGGACGGCATCGAGGACTCGGGCGGGACCAACATCAACGACGCCCTCCTGGCGGCCCTGTCCCGAATGAGGGCGGGCGACCGCCCGGGCTACGTCCTCTTCCTGACCGACGGCCTGCCGACCGTCGGGACGACTGAGACGGCGGACATCCTGAGGAACCTCGAAAAGGCCAACGGCGCCCGCTCACGGATCTTCGTCTTCGGCGTCGGCGACGACGTCAACACCGAGCTCCTCGACCGGCTCTCGACGGACCATCGGGGAGCGTCCGTCTATGTCGGCGAGGGCGAGGACCTCGAGGCCGCCCTGTCGGGGTTCTACGAGAAGATCGCGTCGCCGCTCCTCTCCGACCTGGCCGTCGAGTTCCGGGGCATCGAAACGAGCCAGGTCTATCCCCGGGTCCTGCCCGACCTCTTCAAGGGCTCCCAG
>Ga0316622_100002958_pt1 | contig 11968 bp, 11 predicted proteins | sample OWC_Aug_OW2_C1_D_FD_207646 | JGI IMG/M metagenome (GOLD analysis project Ga0316622, IMG submission 207646) | Wetland soil microbial communities from Old Woman Creek delta, Ohio, United States - OWC_Aug_OW2_C1_D5_C | ecosystem: Environmental > Terrestrial > Soil > Wetlands | place: USA: Ohio... | reverse complement strand
TTCACCCTTCATCGCATCCTCGGTCAGCTCCTTGATCCCTTCCTTCTTCTCGAGCGAGAGCCATTTCTGGTCCCCGTACTTCAGGGCGCCCGATGCGCCGGTGGTATGGCAGGCCTGGCACACGGCCTCGTAGATCTCCTTGCCCGTGCGGGCTGCGAGGGCGGGCATGGCGACTGCGATGATGAGAAGCACTGCGAGCACAACGAAACCTTCCTTCTTCATGGTATCCTCCTCTGTCGTGTGGCGATCGCGGACGCATGTCGCGCCCTGCCGGTGTTCGCTCTTCCCGGGATCGGAAAGCAACGCATCGTCCCTGCGGCCTGCTGCTGTTCCGCAACGGGGGACTAGTTCCCCGGGGGGGGAATGGCATCCTGCCGCTGACGGTTCGCAAGGTAGTTGGCAGTGAAGATAAAATCGTCGACGTAGTTGACGATGCCGTCGCCGTTCAGGTCCCTCCCCGGAGGACCCTTCCCTCCGCCGACCTGCAGATATGCCTCGAAATCCTTTTCCGTCACGGCGCCGGACGCGTCAGACGCGAGCGCGACCTTCGGTGCCACGGTCAGCGGTATGATCAGGGTCTTGTCCGGAAGCGATAGGGTCATGCGGGAATCCGCCGCACCTGCACGCGGCAGCACCGTGGCGATCCACGTGTTCGTCCGGTCCCGGTCCCGCTCGATGGAAATGAGCGACGCATTGATGACGGCGACATCCGGCGTTCCCCGCAGATCGTCCGGTGCAAGGAAGGTCACCGTCGCTTTCGTCCTGCCGTCAGCGAGGACCGGGGACGGTTCCTGCCTGCACCCGAACAGCGGGTCCTGATCGAAGAGCCCGATGAGGGCCCGCGGCGTTCGCGCCCCCTTGAAATCCTTGAAGTGCTCCAGCACGCCCTTTTGCGCGACCACGATCTTCTTCTCCCGCGCAGCGGGATCAGGGGCAGTCCGGGCGAGCGCAGCCTTCCGGGCATCGATCGGTGCCGGACGCTGCGGCGCGGGACCGACGGCAACAGGCAGCGGTTCGTCCCTCACGGTCGTCCCGGTCTCTGCGTTCACGGCGGCTCCCCCGGGAGGAACGACGGCAGGCTTCACCGGATCGGATGCAGCGGAACTGCCGGAAGCCGAGCTCGTCGGCTCCGATTTCGGCGATCCGGAAGAAGCCAGGTCCCCCGAAGCGTTGAGGAACTGGACCTGCGCCGGAATCGGCGCGCCGCTGCTGTCTGTCAGTCGCGCGTTCAGGCCGGTTATCGCACCCTGCAGTTCGCCTTTCCGCTCGAAATTCAGTGTGACGATGGCGCCCGTGCCGTTGACCGGAGGCTCCCGGAATACCGCTATCTGCACGACGCCCGGATCGCGCGCATTGACCCGCATCATTGCGCCGGAAATGAGCCTGCCCTGCACGACCTGCGGATTGGCAACAAGGGAGGGATCATAGGTCATGGTGATATCAATGGAGGCCGCGCCTTTCACCTCCACGCCATGGATGGAAAAAAGGCCGTCGCCGGTGGGCACGAGAGACACGATGGTCCCGGCGTGCGCTGACACCGGCTGATGCAGCGCGAACAGGGACAATGCGAGTCCTACGGATAGGATGATCCTGCTGTTCGTGATCATAGTCCTTCTCTCCGGCTGCCATCGGATCTCTCCCGAACGGCACCGGCCGGCGTGATGGGACTGCATCATAACACAGAGATGGCAGGAGGGCAATTCTCTTCCGATGGAGTGGGAAATTCCGGCAGGGCCGACCTTCTCCCGTTCAGGCGCCGATCCCCGGTCCCCGGGCAACGCATCGTGCCTGCCGGGGAACCAGGAGAAGGCCTGCTCTTCTCACGGACAAACGCTGCCGCTTCTCCGTCAGCCCGCATCGGGACCCTGCTAGCAGATGGGATACTTTCCCTTGCTCACGTCCCTGCAGAACCGGTTGATGGAGGCCAACTCGCGGCCGATGATCGCCTCAGCCGGTCCGGCGACCTCGCTGATCCGTCTCCCGCGTTCGAGCAGGACCTGCGCCGCGGCGACCTGGGGCCGGTCGATCGGGGTTCCGATCCTGCTCAGCAAGAGCACGTATACTTCGCGCAGCCCGTCGATCCCTTCATAGAGCTTCTTGGCCATCCGGAGCGCAAGCAGGTTGTAGATCTTGCCCACGTGGCTCACGGGGTTCTTACCCGCCGCCGCCTCGGTCCCCATCGGCCTGTTCAGGGCGATCAGCCCGTTCACACGGTTGCCCCGGCCGACCTGGCCGGAATCCGCATCCTCGGCCGACGTGCCGAGAAGGCTCAGATACACCCCTCCCAGCCCCCTGCCCCTGGCATCGAGGGTGTTGAATTGGACGCGGACCTCCCTGAATTCCTTGAAGCCCCGGGAGAACTGCAGCATCTCCCGGACGAGGACCTCTTTCCGCTCGAAATACTCCCGCTCGGACCTCACGTACGCACAGAGGAGCGGCATGGCCACCGTGAGGTCGAGCAGGGTCCCGATGCGCAGGCCCATCACCTTGATATCCTCTCCGGTCTCGGGATGCCGCTTCTTGAACTGCTTCGAGTTCAAATGCCGTTCCAGCCCGAGCACGATCCGTTCGGTCGGGCTGAGCGGATAGTATGCCACGGCGGCTGACGTATCGTTCGCGGCCATCACGGAGCCGGAACGGGAAAAGATGTCCGTCAGCTCTGCTGATCCGGGCGCCAGCACCACACGGTACTTCAGGTGCCGCTCCGGATCGACGAACCGCAGGTTGCGCCTGATCCAGCCCTTGGCGGCGTCCACGGCGATCTCCCCGACCGGGATCGTTCTTCCTCCGGCGGAGGACGTGGCGCGGTCCCCGATGATCAGCTCCATCGGCCGCAGAACGCGGCCGCCGCCGAACCGTTTCTCCGTGCTCCCTGCGGCAAGCAGCCCCTTGTCGATGTTGTGGTGCAGGATGGTCCCGAACTCCCGCAGATACTCCCGGGACAGGGCCAGCGATATGGCTTCCATCAGGGAATCGCACAGGTAGTCGGGGTGGCCGGTCCCCTTGCGCTCGACGACCTCGACCCGCTGGTCAGGGACCGACGCTCCCCGCAGACGCTCGACATGGATCATGGGCATATTGTAGCACAGGAAGCATCTGATCCGGCGGGAGGTGCGGCCTTGTGCGACCTAGGCCCCTGACCGCATCGCTGCAGGCGCTCCGGCCGGCAACAAAAAAGGCGCTGCCGTGGATGGCAGCGCCCTGTCGTAGTGCAGGGTCTCCGGCCGTCCGATGCCGGCCGAGGGCCTCTTACTTTCCTCCTCCAAGCGGGCTCGTGACCTCGAGCGTCACCGCCTGGGTATAGGAATAGTGGATCTGGTCGCCGACCTTCAGCTTGCCGAAGTCCTCCACATTCTCGCCGATCACGTGGGTCTTGACCTCGCCCTTCGGGTTCCGCACCGTAATGGCGCGGTCCTTCGCATTGATGCCTTCGATGGTGACCACCCCGTCGGCGGTGTCCACTTTTACGATCTTCGGCTTCTGGCCTTTTGGTACCGTCTGCAGGGCGCTCGCTTCGGCGCTCGCCGGAGCATCCGTGGACTTGCGGAGCCTGAGCGTCAGCGACGCGTAATAGTCCAGGGTGAGCCGGTCCCCCTTCTTTACCTGGTCGAAGTTCTTCGCTTCCTTGTTCACCGTCAGCTCGAAGAGGCCGCCCTGGGGCCCCCGGAGCTTCACGGTCCGGGCCTGGTAGTCGATCTCTTCCACGACCGCGGTGATGGAATTGGAGTCCGAGACGACGATGCCCTTTGCGAATGACCGCGCCTCGCGGGCCGTTGCCGCCATCGGGCCGGTCATCAGCATCACTGCAGCGGCGGCAGCCAGCATGAACATTCTCATGATCCTGCTCCTTTCTTCACCGTGACCTACAGGGTATCCGGCATGCTATTTCTTCTGCGGGGGGAAGTTCTTCAGCAGTTCCGCGATGACCTGATTGATCATCGTCTGCTGTTCCTCCGGCGTGGTCTTCTCCTGCATCGTGGCGGAGGCGGAGCCCTGCCAGATAAGGGCCTTGGTCCTTGCATCGGCGACGTTCAGGGTAAGCGTACCCTCCTGCTTCACCCGGGGCTTGCTCTTGCCCCCGCCCAGATGTACCGCGCCATGACTGCCCACCGGAACGGCAATGGATGCGCCGACGCCGGTTGAACCGCTCTCCACGGTCTTCTTGACCCCCTCCAGGGAGATCAGGAAGTCCGGGGACTCGGCAGTGCGGGCGAAGCCCTTTGCCTGCATCTGGCCGTTCACGGCCTGCTCGATCCTCTTTGCCGTTAGCTCCTCTTTCTCTCCCCCGAGCTGAGACGGCGCGAAATCATAGGTCTTGAGCCTGGCGAAATCATAGGTCGTGTCGTAATCGTAGTTAACAGCGAGCGGCGCGCAGCCGGCGGAAAGCAGGAGCGCTGCCAGCAGGAACAGCCGGGACAGCTTTGTCATATGACCTCCAGACGTCATTGTTTGTCGCCCATCGAGGAGGGAACACGGCAACGCACCAATGGCTTGCCGCTGTTCCCGTCCCTACGGCACGATCTTGTCCTTGCGCATGGCATCGACCATCAGGGACACATAGTCCTTGATCAGCTTCTGGTCCTTGCCCTCGATCCTCGTCACGCCCGCTGCGGACCAGATCAGTTTCTGGGAAGCCACGTCGTACAGGCTGGTCTCCGTCAGGATGTAATGGTCCTCGACCGTATAGCTCGGGGTGTACGTGGCCGTATACCCGGCATTGTAATAGCCCGGCCATGAGCGGTAGTAGGGCGCCGGTTGATACATCGGCGCGGGCATCGGTGTATAGGTCGCCGTCCCGGGCACCTGGACCAGTTCTTTTCTCGTCCCGGTCACCTGCGTCAGCAGCAGTGCATCGAATCCCAGGGATTTGAGCTTTTCCTCCAGGACCTCTTTTTTCGCCAGCTCCTCTGCCGGCAGGACATCATATCCGGCAACCGCGTGCATCCCCCGGGACTTGAAATGACCGACGAAGTCGTCCTCGATCACGCGGCGGTGCATCTGGTTCTTCAGGACCGCATAGATCAGGACCTTCTGCGGCCGCCCCTGGTAGGCAGGGTCCTTCCAGGTCGAGGTCACTTCCGTGGCAACACAGCCCGTGAACAGGGCAGCTGCTGCAAACAGGGTCGCCAAGGATGCAGCCGTTCTCTTCATCTCCTGCTCCTCCTTTGAGCATACAGGACCCCGCGGTCATGGTACGCACGGTCCCTCACCAGCGTAACGGTCGCCGCGATGTCCGGCCAGCGCGGCGGTGCTTACCGCAGTGCGCGCTACGGCACCACCTTCTGCTTCTGCATTTCCCGCATGATCCGGTCCACGTACTCCTTGATCGTCGCCTGCATGTTCCCGCCCACCCAGGTTTCGCTGGCCGCGGTGAAGACCAGCTTTTCCGTGGCAACGTTGTAGAGGTTCGTCTCTGCCAGGGCATAGTCCTCGTCGACGATCCGGCTGGACGAGTACGCCGCCGAGTATCCGGTGGCATAGTACCCGCCCCAGTTCCCGTAGTACGGCGCCGGCTGATAGGCCATCCCGGTCTGTATCTGGACTTGCTCCCGCTTCGTTCCGGTGAGCCGCGTCAACAGCAGGGAATCGAAGCCCCCTTCCTTGAGCTTTGCCTCCACATCTTCTTTCTTGACCAGCTCGTTCCCGGGGAATACCGAGTAGCCCGCAACGGCATCTACGTTCCGGTACTTGAGATATCTCACGAACTCGTCCTCAATGGTCCGGCGGTTCCCGGGCGCCTTCAGCATCGAATAGACCAGGACCTTGTGCGGAGGCCCCTGATAGGACGGATCGCTCCAGACCGCATGCATCCTCGTCGTTGCACAGGCAGTGAACAGCGTCAGGACCATCACCAGGGACAGCAGCAATGCGAAAGTTCTTTTCATATTCTCCTCCTCGCTGGTGCAGCGTAGTCGTCGCCCGGCATAAAACGGGTTCAACCGGAAGCGGTTGCGGTCCATTATAGCCAATCGGTCAGCAAAATGCCAATGCCGATTCGGTTCGACCGGGCGTTGTAGTCAATCAGGCTCTCGCCGTACCCGTAGAAGTACTGAGCATAGCCTTTGATCTTTGCCATGAGCGGAAAGCTGCCCTCCAGCTGGACCGCGCCGTACAGATTGTCGGGCCGGAAATTGCACCGGAACATGGCCGCGGCGACGTATTTCTTCCACTCATAGAGCATGCGCACCTCGCCGGGCCCCATATACCGGTTGATGTCCGGATTGTCGTCCGCCGAAGCGCCCTCCGGGAAGCGGTACCAGGGTTTCAGCGACAGCGCGAAACGGCCCCGGTCCAGCAGGAACTGGACATAGGCCCGGTTCCAGCTCCGGGACAGCGGCTCTGCTCTGCCATTGGACTGATGGACGAGGCCGAGGACCGCGATGCGGTTCCGCAGTCCGAGGATGTCCGTGTTCGTACCGAATGCCAGGAATCCTTCCGGTTCATAGTTCGTCTCGCGGAAGGGAGATGAGCTGTTATGATCATAAGCCTGCCAGAAGGAAACCTGCGTATAGGCGGCGTAGAGGTCACCGGTGCTCCCGAAGAGGTGCTCTGCGATCGGCACCTTGAAGCTGATCTGGAACTTGACTTCCACCGGAGAAAGCTGTTCGCCTTCCGCTCCGTAGGGAGCCCGGTTCACGCTCGTGTTGTAGGTGACCGGCAGGAGGTAATTGGGCCGGTGGGGGATGATCACGAAGTCGCGGGACCGGGCTTCCCGTTCGTTCTTCAATCGGACGTCGATCACGGAAACAGCCGGTCCTCCTTCCCCGGCGTGCGGCGGCGGAGGTGACGCTTCCTGCCGCGCTGCAGGCGACACATCCGCGAAGGCAGATGCACCCGCCGCAGCGAGCAGGCACAGAACGAACAGCAGATCGCCTATGCTCAGAAGCAGATGGTGATTGCCGACTGTCCGTCTTCTGTTGACAGTCCCGATCACCAGAGCGTTCCGCTCAGAACCCGTACCCGAACTGCAGGTAGACCCCGTAGTTGTCCGACTTGCCCTGTGCATATTCCAGGTTCACGACCATCCGCTCCTTCTCTTTGACGACATACTGGACACCGGCGCCATACGAAGGATAGAGGTTCGCGCTGTCCGTGCAGTCCTTTCCGTTCCCATAGAGGCAGGCCATGCCGGCGAAGACCGTGGCGCCCCACCTCTTCGCAAGCCGCACCCGCTCCTCTCCCTCGAGGGAGGACATGTACTCGCCCAGGTACTGCCCCATCTTGTATCCCCGGATGACGACCGGGGCATAGGCGCTCGGCGGGGCATTGACGGTCCACTGATTGTTCTGGCGCAGGGCGAACACCTGGCCGCCCCAATGCTCCCAGAAGCCCTTCAGGTCCAGCCGGTACACATCGAAGTTGTTCTCACCGGCGATCCAGTCGCGGTAGGCGACATTGTTCAGGTTCAGGAACCAGCCTGCGGCCGGGCTGTATTCATTGTCCCGGGAATCCTGCGTTACAACGGCGCCGATGCCGCCGGACCGGAATCCCGTGAGACCGAGGACACTCAGGATCTGGCCGTCAAGCGCTGTCTGTCCGATGATCTGGTAGTTCGTGAGCAGGGCCTGGAGACCCACGAACCAGTCGCTCTTCGCGCGGTAGAGGTAGCGGGTAACGAACGCCTGGAGGTTGTCCTCGGTCTTGAGCGGCTTGCCGGTGCCGAGAAAGTCATTATAATCGTTCTTGATGAGGCCGCCGGCGGCAAGGGCTGTCACCCGGTGATGGTCGGCGCCGGAGGACGTCTTGGCGATGATCGCCCCCACGGCAGAGTCCGTCGAGGTGTACAGGGCATTCACGGCGAACATCGAGACCTTCGACTGCTCGTCAAAATAGTGCAGATAGGAGACCATGGCCCCGAGTGACGTGCCAAGCTTCGGGTTCGAGGAGAAGGTGGGCAGGACCAGCCAGGGCGATTCCTTTTTTGCCGATTCCGTCGCCTTCTCGGCCGCTGCCGCTGCCGTTGTTCCGGCTGCAGCGAGCATCACGTTCGCCTCCGGCACTGCTCCATCAGAGAGCGCGTCTGCAGCCGATGTGCAGCAGAGAGCAGCCATGAATATCATGCACACGCAGAAGGTTGCTGCAGAACGGATCACTATCCGGCGAGCCCCCGTCACTTCAGAAAATAACACCGCTGCCGCATCAGCGTCACAAACTGCCCTCATCCGTCCGCTCCCGCGGCATCTCTATCCGTGAGCGATGATCTCAGGATGTAATATCCAACGAGGGCCGACAGGAACGAACCGACGAGGATGCCGATGCGTTCATCAACGCTCTCCCCGAGGGTTCCCGGCTCGAACGCAAGCGTAGCGATAAAAAGGCTCATGGTGAACCCGATCCCGCACAGGACCGAGACGCCGTAGAAGGACTTCCATCCCACCGATTCCAGCGGCTGCGCCATCTTCATCTTCACCGCAAGCCAGCTGAACAGGAACACGCCCGCCTGTTTTCCCAGAAAGAGGCCGGCAGCGATGCCCAGCGGCAGCGGATGCAGGAGCGACGACAGCCGGACCCCTTCGAGCGCTATGCCTGCGTTCGCGAACGCAAAGAGCGGCAGGATGCCGTAGGAGACCGTGGAATGGAGATCGTGCTCCATTTCCCGCAGGGGCGACGGACCGCCGGAGGTCTCCGGCCGCAGGGGGATGAAGAAGGCGAGAATGACCCCGGCGATGGTGGCGTGGATGCCCGATTTGAGCACCGCCAGCCAGAGCGCCGTGCCGATGATGATGTAGGGGGCCTTCTTCGTCACGCCCCGCAGGTTCAGGAACAGGAGCAGCGCGACCATGAGACCGGCAAAGAGGAGAGCCGAAGCGACCAGCGCATCGGTGTAGAACAGGGCGATGATCAGGATCGCCCCCACGTCATCGAAGATGGCCAGGGAGGTGAGGAACACCTTGAGGGACAGGGGGACCCGGCTCCCGAGCAGGGCGAGGACGCCGACCGCAAAGGCAATGTCTGTGGCGGCGGGGATCGCCCAGCCGCGCAGTGCCGCAGGGTCTGCGTAGTTCAGGGCGACATAGACCGCCATCGGGACGATCATCCCGCCCAGCGCGCCGATCGCCGGGAGCGCCACCTGCCGCCAGTTCGAAAGCTCCCCTTCGAGGAACTCGCGTTTCAGCTCCAATCCGATCAGGAAGAAGAAAACGGCCATCAGACCGTCATTGATCCAGAGCAGCGCTGGCTTGGCCACCTCGATCGCGCCGACGCGAATCTCGACGGGAGCGTCGAGAAATGCGTTGTAGAAGTCCACGAAGGGCGAATTCGCCGCGGCCAGGGCGAGCGCCGTCGCAGCCATCAGCAGGAGGCCGCCTGCAGATTCGAGCTTTAGGAAATCCTGGATCGCCTGGGTGATCTTTTGAATCACAGTAAGACCCCTTCTTCATCAGAGTACTCAACGATGGACATACCGGGTGCGTCCGGGTTCGTCAGCGACACATGACATTTTTGTCAGAAAGGCAGGAACGTTCTTAACTTCATGGATCACGAATGACCCGAATAAACGTATATCACGAATGAACCCTTGAGGTTCTCATTCGTGTCATTTGTCCCATTCGTGCGATTCGTGTTCGTGCAGTATTGGTTCCGGTTCGTCCTGATCAGGCAGAGACCGAACCCGGACACGGCTATTCTTGGTCCCCGCCCCGTCACGGTGATGCACCGTGGCACTCATGGCACAGCATCTCTTTCCCGGCTGCGCCGATGTCCACGGGATGGGGATTCTGCATGATCTGGAGCCGGGCACTGTCCTGCCCGCCCGCTCCGGCCTCGCCCACCCGCTCGATCAGGAGATGGCAGAGGCTGCAGTCCCGTGACAGGACCGCGCCGTCGTCGCTCCGGTGCCTGCCGTCATGGCAGCGGAAGCAGCCCGGGGAGAACCGGTGTCCCTGGTTGTTCGGAAAGTTCCTCCAGCTGACCTTCATGTGCGGGTCGTAGTTGTTGTCATAGGCGCGCTGAAGCGCTTTGACCGCTCCGGTGATCGCCGCTTCGCTCCTGCCGGCAATATCAGGATAGTTCGTCCGGTAGAATTCCCTGACCGACGACTCGATGCGCTGCCGCGCCTCCTCCCGTGACCCGTACGACCCGTCGAGCGCCTTCACGGCGATGCTCTTGACCTCCGGAAGCGCCGGATCGACGAGCTGGACGGCAAGCAGCGCGTTCAGGATGACGGCAGGCGGATGATAGGGATGTCCCGGCCGGTTGTGGCAGTCGACGCAGTCCATCTTCCGCTTCTCGGCCTTTTCCAGCTCAGCGTCGGTCAGCTTCGCATCCGTGCTTCGGTACACCCGCTCCTTCCCGTCGAGACGTTTGACCCGGACCCAGGGGATCACCGTCCGCGCCCGGTCGGTTGCAGCGTAGACGATCTCCTCCGTCGTGCTGGAGTGCCAGTGCATCTTCGGCGGCCGGTCCGTCGTCACCGCCGTTTTGCCCATCTTGAGCAGCAGGCTGACCGTCCTGCGGGTGTTGTTCTTGTCAGAGAGGAAATAGGTCCTGCTCTCCAGCCGCTGGTTGATCTGGTATTTCGGTCCGTGGCAGTTCTCGCACACCTCCTGGGAAGGCCTGAGGTCCGCGACGGGAGTCGGGATCGGCCGCGGGTAGCGGCCGGACAGGACGTCGAAGAGCTGCCGCGTACCCTTCAGCTTATAGAGGAGGAAATACTTTGCGCCGGGCCCCACATGGCAGTCGACGCAGGCGATCTCGGCATGGACCGAGTAGGCATGGGACCGGAACTCCGGCCCCATGACCTGGTGGCACATCCGCCCGCAGAACGTCTCCGATTCGGTGAACTCGTAGGTCTTGTAGCCGGCGAAGGCATAGAGCAGCGACAGCAGCAGGAATCCCGTCAGCGCCACGACGGCGGTCCGGCGGTGCCTTGGATCGTTGAAGTCAACGACCAGGAAGCGGCGTTCAGCCGCCACGCCTTCCCGCTCTTTCCGCCGTTCGCGCCTGACCCCGATGATAATGAGGACCACGCCGAGAAGGACGAGCGCAGGCAGGATGAGCCAGATGACGAGATCCGCGTAGGGGTGTGTCCGCTTGGAGAACGCCTCAACAAGCGACAGAAAGACAATGAAGCCGAGGTTGAACGCGGCAATGACCGCGCCGATCAGGGATATCGGATTGGAGAAAACCTTCGGGAGCCTTCGCGGCAAGAGAAGTTCCTCCTCGACCTGTCCACGGTCTGCGCTTCAGGACACAGCGCCCGCAGCGCTGCGATCACCGAGCGATCACTTCAGCCGGTCCCGGATCTCCCCCAGCTTGCTGCGGCATTCAACCCGCAGGGAAATGTAATTGTCCAGCAGGCAGTAATAGATGCGGACCTTGTCGGCGGGCTCGCTCTTGCAGAGCGTGGCGATCTCCACGGGGCACGTCGCCATGAGCTCATTCAGGCTCTTCAGCTGGTCATCCACCCAGTCCTTGCAGGCAATGCTCTGGTCGTCCCGGTGGTCGTTGAGGCACTTCATGATCCGGCCGCCTCCCGGGATCACGTCCTTGCAGAATTTCGCGATCGTCTCGTTGCAGGGCGTGTAGACCTCGGCCGGGGATGGCTGTGCGGCAACGACGATACAGAGAACCGCGACCGCCGGACAGAGCCGCTTTGCGATTACCGGTGACATGGCCATGATATGTCCCCCTTCCCCGAATCTGATCAACAGCGAAAGAGCAATGGGACGCGGATGAACGCGGATAGCCGACGGGTTGCTGAAAAATTCCAGGCTGTCATTGCGAGGAGCGCAGCGGGCCTGCCCCTGCATGAGTGAAGCAGGGGAAGCAATCGCGTCGTTCTTGATCAATTCGACGACGGGTTTGCCTCGCTCCGCTCGCAACGTTCGAACGTATCAGACGTTATCCGTGTTCATCCGTGTCCAAACCCGATTGCCGGTGAATTTGGCGGAATGGTTCTGTCGTTTCCCGCTACTTCACCGAAAGGGCCGTGACCTGCTTGTACTCCACGATAAGCATGTCGCCGCGC
>Ga0316622_100002957_pt1 | contig 11968 bp, 8 predicted proteins | sample OWC_Aug_OW2_C1_D_FD_207646 | JGI IMG/M metagenome (GOLD analysis project Ga0316622, IMG submission 207646) | Wetland soil microbial communities from Old Woman Creek delta, Ohio, United States - OWC_Aug_OW2_C1_D5_C | ecosystem: Environmental > Terrestrial > Soil > Wetlands | place: USA: Ohio... | reverse complement strand
GACTTTCTCTGCCACGAGTGCGCTCGCGAGCTCGACTTGGCGCGGTTGAAGGGCGGAGGGCACTGAGCGGGTCCGCCGCGCAAATTCAGCCGTTCTGGTCACAGCCGGCAGAAAGATTGTGGCTCCTTACAGTGGCCTGGCGGAATCCACCCGGATTCGAGTGGGCGTGAAAGTCCTTTAGTTTCATCGTATTGTCTGCAGCCTGTCCGGAATCGCCTCGGGTGGCACGCCGATTGCTGTCAGTGTCATCAGAGATCCATGCGCTTTCCTGATGGCTCATCCAACCTCTACATGAATCCCGTCTAGAAATCCCACCCCCCCAACGAGGGGATCATCCTCCAAGACGTGTCCGGGGCGCCCCTGAGGCGCCCCGGACGTTTTTGGGGGGTAGGGCCGCTTCTTCGCGTGTCGCGGCCTCGAGGGCTCGGCGCGCGTCAACGACTCCCCAACCCTGACGATCCACGTCCACGTGGGGCAGTCGCCGGGCCGTCTGCAGCAGCAGCCTCTTCACCTGTCGCGGAGCAAGGCCGGGGTTCACCTCGAGCACCTGGGCGGCCAGCGAGGAGACGATCGGGGCGGCGAAGCTCGTCCCGTCGACGTGCTTGTAGGCGCCGGAGATCACGTTGTTGTCCCGGATCTTCGCCGCGACGAGCTGGCGTATGAGAGGCGCCTCCAGGTGAGCCGCGGCGTCCAGGTCGGCGTCCGTGCCGCGGCCCTCCTCGAGGACCGTCCGAATCTCGGCGTCGGGCGCGGCGGCGAGGCGGGTGAGAAGCGCGGCCTGACCCGCGGTCGGGGTGCCCGGCAGGATGGGAGCCGCCACCCAGATCCCCGGCGCGATCACCTCCGGTTTCTGCAGCCCGTCGAGGGTGGGCCCGTAGCTCGAGTGGTAGATGTCGTAGGTGGAGAAGGGAAGCCGGTTCTTGTCGTCGAGGCCCCCCACGGTGAGGGCCGACGGGGCCGACGCGGGCGGAATGACCGGGTGTCCGGGCTTGTCGCCCAGGTTGCCCGCGGCGGCCACGACGAGGAGACCCGCACGCGTCGCCGCCTCGGCGGCCTGCGAGAGACCGTCCTCGAGGTAGCTCGCCTCGTAGTCCCCGCCGCAGCTCACGTTCACGATGCGGATGCCGTAGCGGCGGCGGTTGCGGATCACCCACTCGATCCCGCGGCGGATGTCGTCGTGCTTGATCCGACGCGCGGAGCCGACCTTGACCAGGACGAGGCGGGCCTCGGACGCGAGGCCGCGATACAGGCCGCGCGAGAGCCAGCCGTTCCCGCAGGCCACCACCGACGTCATCATTCCGTGCCAGCTCGACTCGTCGGGTCGCTCGAGGTCCGCGCGCCGCGCCCGGGGGGCGTTGACGTCCACGTAGCGCAGGATGCGGTCGCGCGGCTTCACGAGGTCCGGGTGGGCGTAGAAGCCGGAGTCGAGGAAGGCGATGGTGACCCCCCGCCCGCTGCGCCCTTCCGGGGCGCCCAGGCGGACGGGGGTCGGCAGGATCGGCACGCCGCCCCGGGCGAACCCGGGGTGATGAGCCCTCGCCTCGGCGAACGCGGCGGCGAAGCCTTCGGCACAAGGCGCGCACAGGCCCCCTTCCGGACGCCACCACGGGTTGTTGGCAAGGACCAGCAGCAGGACCCCGGGGTCGAGGTGCTCCGCGCGCGGAGCACCGGCCGGGCCGAGGTCCGCCCGGCAGAAAGGGCACGCGCGCGCGTCGCTCATGGGGGTGGCGAGTATATGGGAAAGAAAAGGGGCCGCGGGCGGAGGCCGGGGCGCCGTCCGCCATCCGAGGCATCCCGCGTCATCGGGGCGAGGCTCCCTCCAACCCCACCCCACGCGAGCCGCATCGCCGGCGGCCGGTCGCGCCGACTTCCTCGCGACCCAACCACCCGAAAAGCAAGTCCGATGCCGGCCGCGCCCCGGGCCTTCGATCGTTCTCCGGCAAGCACTTGCGCCGACTGGCCTCGTTGCTCCGGGCCGCGCCCCCGCCGCGGTGTCCGCCTTCCGGTCGTCCGCCCGTCAGTCTTCCTGCCGCGTGGCGAGTGCCGTCTCGGGCTTGATGAACGTGTACGCGTCGGCGTCGCGGTGGATCCTCTCGACCGCCTCGACACCCACCTGCGCCGCGGCGAGGAGCGACTCGCGCACCGCGTCCGTGCGCGAGACCGTGCTGTTGTCGCAGCAGAGAGACACCGGCACGCCCGCCTCCAGGAAGGTCTCGAGGGGGTGGCGCTCGGCCCGCTTGACCGACCCGGTGTGGTAGTTGCTGGAGAGGCACACCTCGACCGCGATCCTGTCCCGGGCCAATCGCTTCACGAGCTCCGGGTCCTGCACCGCCGCGCAGCCGTGGCCGATGCGATCGACGCCCAGCTCGTCCACGGCCTGCCAGACGTAGTCCACGGGCGCGTCCTCGCCGGCGTGCGCGGTGAGCCCCAGCCGGCCCAGGCGCGCCATCTCGTAGGCGCTGCGGAACAGGCGCGGCGGGTTGCCCCGCTCCGGTCCCGCGATGTCGAAGCCCACGACGCCCGTGCGCTCGTGCAGGTGCTGCGCCTCGGCCAGCGCCTGGCGGGCGAGGAGCTTCGCGATGTGGGGCCCGTGCTGTCGCATGGTGATGACGATGAGGCCCAGCTTCATCCGCGGGTGCTTCCGTCGAGCACGGTTCATCCCCGACAGCGCCGCGCGGATCGACTGACGGGGGGTGAGCCCGGCGTAGGTGTGGATGAGCGGCGCGTAGCGCAGCTCCAGGGTCGAAACGCCTGCGGCGGCGGCGGCGTGGCAGATCTCCTCGACCACCTTCGAGACGTTCTCGTAGAACTGCGTCACCCACAGCGGGTAGTGCATCTTGTCGAGGTAGGCGAGCAGCGTCCCCTCCTCGCCCTCCTGGATCTCCAGGAATCGCCGCATCTCCGGGAGCGACTCGGCGGGGTGGAGCCGGTAGTGCCGCATCAGCTCCCAGGTCACCTCGGCCGGGATCGAGCCGTCCACGTGCTGGTGCAGCTCCACCTTTGGCAGGGCGCGGAGGCGCTCCTGGATCTCCGGGGAGAGGGGCGGCGCCTCGGGGAACGGGGAGTCCAGAGTCACGCGCGCACGTTAGCATGGCCCTCGGCCCGGCCGCCACGAAGCGGGGATTTCCCCGCGACCCCGAAAAGTGGCAGCATTGGGGCCCTTCGAGCGACCGAAACGTGAGCGAATCCCTCCCCCCCGCCTTCGATCCCTGGTTCGCGGCCCGGTGCCCGGACGTCTCCCTGGCCGGCGCGCGCGCCGTCGTCGAGCTCGCGGCCGAGGGCGCGACCGTGCCCTTCATCACGCGCTACCGCAAGGAGCGCACGGGCAACCTCGACGAGGTCGCCGTCCGCCGGGCGCTGGAGGCGAAGGAGCTCTTCGAGAAGATCCTCTCGCGGCAGCGGATCATCGTGGAGTCCATCGAGCGCCACGCGACCCTCTCCCCGGAGCTGCGGGAGCGGATCCTCTCCACCTGGGACCTCGACGCGCTGGAGGACCTCTATCACCCCTACCGCCAGCAGAAGAAGAACCGGGCCCTTCTCGCGCGGGAGGCGGGGCTCGAGCCGCTCGCGGACTGGATCTGGAACTGCGGCCACGGCACGGAGACGCCGCAGGAAGGCCAGACGCTCGAGCTGTGGGCGTTCACCTTCCGCAACGAGGAGAAGAGCGTCCCCGACGCCAAGTCCGCCGTCGAGGGCGCCCGCGACATCCTGGTCGAACGGCTGGCGGGGATGCCGGAGCTGCGGGCGCTCGTGCGCCGTGCGTACTTCGAGCACGGTTGGCTGCGCGCGACGAAGTCGGAGAAGGCCAAGCCCCACAGCAAGTTCGAGACGTACTTCGCGTTCGAGGAGAGACTCTCGTCCCTGCGCGAGCCGTCGAGCTCCCACCGCTACCTCGCGGTCCGGCGCGGCCAGGCCGAGGACGAGCTCCAGGTCGCGATCGGCGGGCCGCCCGACGACCCGGAGTTCGAGGCGCGGCTCGTGGCCGCGTTCGAGTCCGAAGCCTGTATGGTGCCCGACTCCCCGGGAGCCGAGGTCCTGCGCCACGCGGGCCGGATCGCCTTCAAGAACAACGTTCGCACCTCGATCGAGAACGAGGTGCACCGCGTGCTGAAGGAGGCGGCGGACACCGCCGCCGCCCAGGTGTTCGCCGAGAACGTGCGCCGACGGTTGCTCGAGGCACCGCTCGGCCCCAGGGCGGTGCTCGGCGTCGACCCCGGCATCCGTACCGGCTGCAAGCTGGCCGCGGTGGACGCCACGGGCCGGTTCGTGGCGACCGACGTCTTCTACCTCCAGGCCGACGAGCAGAAAGCCCAGGCCCGCGAGGCGATCGGCCGCCTCGCTCGCGAGCACGCGCCGGCGGCAGTGGCGGTCGGCAACGGGACGGGGGGACGCGAGGCCGAGGTGTTCGTGCGCGCGGCGCTGCGGGAGAACGGCTTCGACCTGCCCGTGGTGCTCGTGAGCGAGGCCGGGGCGAGCGTCTACAGCACGAGCGACGTGGCGCGCGCGGAGTTCCCGGACCTCGACGCCACCGTGCGCGGGGCGATCTCGATCGCACGGCGGCTGCAGGACCCGCTCGCCGAGCTCGTGAAGATCGAGCCCCGCAGCATCGGCGTCGGGCAGTACCAGCACGACGTGGCCCACGCCACGCTCCAGCGGGCGCTCGACGCGGTCATCGAGGATTGCGTGAACGGGGTGGGCGTCGACCTCAATACCGCCTCGCGACACCTCCTCGCCCACGTGGCGGGCCTCGGACCCGCCCTCGCCGGCGCCATCGTCGAGCACCGCGAGACGCAGGGACTCTTCCGCTCGCGGCAGCAGCTCCTGGACGTTGCCCGCTTCGGGCCGAAGGCCTTCGAGCAGTCGGCCGGATTCCTGCGCGTGCGCGGGGGGGAGAACCCCCTCGACGACACCGCGGTCCACCCCGAGCGCTACGCGGCGCTGGAGGCGCTGGCCTCCCGCCTCGGCAAGGGCCTGGCGGAGCTGCTCGGACCCGGAGCGGCACTGGTGCGCGAGGCCGTGGAGCTCAAGGAAGAGCTGGGCTCCCTCACCTGGGAGGACGTCGTCGCCGAGCTGGAGCGTCCCGGGCGGGACCCCCGGCCGGCCTTCGTGCCGTTCGCCTTCCGGGAGGACGTGCAGAAGCTAGAGGACCTGAAGCCCGGCATGGCCTGCCCGGGGATCGTGAGCAACGTCACGAACTTCGGCGCCTTCGTCGACATCGGCGTCCACCACGACGGCCTCGTCCACATCTCGCAGCTCGGGGCCCGGTTCGTGAAGGACCCCAAGACCGCTCTCCGGCCCGGCGACCACGTCCAGGTGCGCGTGCTCAAGGTCGATCTCGAGAAGAAGCAGATCTCGCTCACGATGCGGCCGCCCCCCGAGCGCCGGCCCACATCGCCGCGCAAGGCCGTGCCCCCGCGCAGGCCCGCGCCGGAGCGCCGGAGCGAAAGGGGGCCGCTCCACCCGGCCCCGCCCGCGGCGAAGGCCGGGGTCGAGGCGCGCTCCGCACGGGCGGACAGGCCCCGCCGTCCGGCTCCGGCCGCCGAGCGGCCCGCCCCGTCCCGGCCCGCGGAGCCGCCGTCGGCTGACGGGCGCGAGCGTCCCCGCCCGGAGCGCCCGGCCGACACCCGCCGAACGCCGGCCAGGCCCCCGGCCGACCGGCGACCCGAGCCGCGGCGGCCGGTCTTCAACAACCCGTTCGCCGTTCTCGCCGGTCTCAAGGTCCCGCCGAAGCGCGACAAGAGCTAGTGGCAGGGTTGATGCTTGAGGAGGCCGTGGGGCCTGTCGTGCCCGCAAGGCTTGCGCGGAGGTCGCCATGCCGATTCCCGCACTGGAGATCGAGGCCCAGGGCGCCGTTTCGCCGCTGAACGGCAGGAAGAACGGGGCGGCGGTTCCCACGCTCTGGAGCGAGCGGTTCGCGCAGCGCACGCAGCGGATGACGAGCTCGGTGATCCGCGAGCTGCTCAAGCTGACCGAGAAGCCCGACGTCATCTCGTTCGCCGGCGGGCTGCCCGCCCCGGAGGTATTCCCCTGCGCCGAGATCGAGCGCGCCACCGAGACGGTGCTGCGCCAGCAGGGCCAGACCGCACTGCAGTACGCCGCCACCGAAGGCTACCTGCCGCTGCGCGAGCTGCTGGTCCGGCAGATGGCGCGCTACGGCATCAAGGTGAAGCCCGCGAACGTGATGATCACCTCGGGCTCGCAGCAGGGGCTCGACCTCATCGGCAAGCTCTTCGTGAACCCCGGCGACCGCATCCTCACCGAGTCGCCGACCTACCTCGGGGCGCTCCAGGCGTGGAGCGCCTACCAGGCCGACTACCTCACGGTGCCGATCGACGACCACGGGCTCGACGTGGACAACCTCGAGGCCCAGCTGCGGGGCGGGCCGAAGTTCCTCTACATCCTCCCGAACTTCCAGAACCCGGCCGGCGTGACCCTGAGCCTCGAGAGGCGGCGGCGGCTCGTCGAGCTCGCCAACCACTACGGGGCCCCGATCGTGGAGGACGACCCCTACGGGCAGCTCCGCTACGAGGGCGAGCACCTGCCGCCAATCGTCCAGATCGATGCCGAGCTGCACGACTGCGCGAAGGGGGAGTGCGAGTTCACCGGAGACGTGCTCTACCTCTCGACGCTGAGCAAGACGCTCGCCCCGGGGCTTCGCATCGCGTGGGTGGTGGCGCCGGAGTCGGTGATCTCGCGTCTCGTCCAGATGAAGCAGGGCGCCGACCTCCACACCAGCACCTTCTGCCAGATGGTGGCCTACGAGGTGGCGAAGGACGGGTTCCTCGACCGCCACGTGAGGACGATCCGCGAGGTCTACGGCGAGCGGAGGAACGCGATGCTGGCCGCGCTGGAGCGGCACTTCCCGGAGGGGGTGCGCTGGACGAAGCCTCAGGGCGGCCTGTTTCTCTGGATCACGCTGCCGGAGGGCTTCGACTCCACCCGCCTCCTCAAGGAGGCGCTCGAGAAGGAGAGAGTGGCGTTCGTGCCGGGGTCGTCGTTCTTCCCGCGCGGCGGCGGCGAGCGGACCTGCCGCCTCAACTTCTCCTACGCCGCACCCGACCGGATCGACGAGGGGATTCGAAGGCTCGCGAACGTGATCAAGGGCCAGGCTCGGGGAGTATCCCCATCTGGCCGAGGATGAAGGCGTAGTCGAAGGCCACCTCGTGGAGGTGATCGTAGCGGCCCGATGCCCCCCCGTGGCCGGCGGCCAGGTTCGTCTTCAGCAGCAGCGGGCGCGTGTCGGTCTTGAGCGTGCGCAGCTTCGCCACGTACTTGGCCGGCTCCCAGTACATCACCTGGCTGTCGTTGAAGGAGGTCTTCACCAGGATCGCCGGGTAGGCCTTCCCCTCGAGGTTGGTGTAGGGGCAGTACGAGCGCATGACGTCGTACGCCGGCTTCTCCTTCGGGTTGCCCCACTCCTCGAACTCGCCCACCGTGAGGGGCAGCGTCTCGTCGAGCATGGTGTTGATCACGTCCACGAAGGGCACCTTCGACACGACGGCCCTCCACAGGTCCGGGCGCATGTTCGTCACCGCCCCCATGAGGAGGCCCCCGGCGGAGCCGCCCTCGACCACCAGGCGGTCGCGGCGGCCGTACTTCTCCGCGAGCAGGAACTCGGCGGCGGCGATGAAGTCGGTGAACGTGTTCTTCTTCTTCAGCAGCCGCCCGTCGTCGTGCCAGGCCTTGCCCATGTCGCCGCCGCCCCGGACGTGGGCCAGGGCGAACACGACGCCGCGGTCGAGCAGGCTCACCCGGTTCGAGGAGAAGCCGATGGGGAGGGGGAACCCGTAGGCCCCGTAGCCGCAGAGCAAGAGCGGGGCCGTGCCGTCCCTCGCCAGCCCCTTCCGATACACGATCGAGAGCGGCACCGCGACGCCGTCCGGGGCGGTGGCGTGGGCGCGCTCCGTCTGGTACTGCTCCCGGTCGTAGCCCCCGAGCACCGGCTGCTCCTTGAGGAGGGTCGCCGTCCTCGTGTCCATGTCGTAGTCGAAGACGGAGGGTGGCGTGACCAGCGACTGGTAGCTGTAGCGGAAGGTGCCGGTGTCGAACTCGGGGTTGGCCTCCGGCCAGGCGCTGTAGGCCGCCTCCGGGAACGCGATGCGGTGCGTGGCGCCCGAGCGCAGGTCGCCGACGCTCACCTGGGGAAGCCCGCGCTCGCGCTCGAACAGGACCAGGTGGTCGCGGAAGCACTCGACGCCCTCGAGCATGACCTCGGGCCGGTGGGGGACCACCTCCGTCCAGCTCTCGCGCCCGGGGCTCGCCACCGGGGTCTTCGCCAGGCGGAAGTTGCGTCCCCGGTCGTTCACCCGGACGTAGAAGACATCGCCGTGGTGCTCGATGTCGTACTCCTGCTCGCTCACGCGCGGGGCGACGAGTTGCCACTCGCCGAGCGGCTCCGCGGCCGGCAGGAACCGGGCCTCGCTGGTGGTGAGGCTGGAGATACCGAGGACGAGGTACCGCCGGCTCCGCGTCCGGTAGACGCCCACGTTGAACGCCGGGTCCGGCTCCTCGTAGACGAGCTCGTGCCCGGTCGTTCCGACGCGGTGGCGAAAGAGCCGGTACTGCCTCTTCGTGGACTCCTCCTCGACGGTGTAGAAGAGCGTGCGGTCGTCCGCCGCCCAGGCCACCGACCCCACCTTCTCCGCGACCGTCTCCACCCGCTCTCCGCTCCGCAGGTCCTTGACGAAGAGCGTGTACTGGCGGAAGCCGGTGTCGTCGGTGGCGTAGGCGAGGAGGGTCGCGTCGTCGCTCACCTGGTAGGCACCGAGGGACAGGAACGGCTTCCCCTCGGCCAGGCGGTTGAGGTCGAGCGTCACCTCTTCCTCCGCCTCGAGGGAGCCCTTCCTCCGGCAGTAGAGGGCGTACTGCCTCCCCTGCTCGGTGCGCGAGTAGTAGAAGAAGTCGCCCCGGCGGTAGGGGACGTCCTGGTCCGTCTCCTGGATCCGGCCGAGCATCTCCGCGTACAGGGCCTGCTGGAAGGTCTCGGTCGGCTTCATCACCGCGTCGGCGTACGCGTTCTCGGCCTCGAGGTAGGCCCGGACGTCCGGGTCCTCCTTCTCGCGCAGCCAGTGGTAGTCGTCCACGCGGCGCTCGCCGTGGACCTCGCTCTGCCGCGGGACCGCCTTCGCCACCGGCGGCTTCGGGACGGCGTCGTCCGGTGAAACCACTCCGCTCAGACCTTGAGGTAGATCCCCCGCCGGTCCATCCACCGGGCGAGGAGGTAGAAGAGGACGACCATCGAGAGTGCCCAGACGAGGGACGCGCCGTAGGGCGGGAGCCAGCTCGCGTACAGCGCCTGGTAGAGCCGCAGCCACAGGCTCCTCGCCACGCCGTCGGGGCCCGCCCACTTGAGGGCGAGAAGAGTGTCGGCCAGGAAGCCCGCGCCCACGTAGACGGCGATCGCGTTCCTGCCGTAGGTCACGAAGGGGGCGGCCCACCGCCTCCAGCCTGCGGCGTCCACGACCCAGTAGGTGAGCCCGAAGAGGGCCGCGGCCAACCCGCCGGTCAGCAGCACGAAGGACGAGGTCCAGAGGCTCTTGTTGATCGGGAAGAGCAGCCAGGCGGGCGCCGCCTCGCCCCACAGGACCCCGAGCGCGGTGAGCGCGAGCCCGGCGAGCAGGAGACCCAGCGTCGTGGGGAACGGCTTGCGCCCGGCCCGAACCCACTCCCCGAAGAGCAGGCCCAGGACCGTGGTCGCGATCGCGGGAAAGGTCGAGAGGACGCCCTCGGGGTCCCACGTCTTCGTGACGCTCCAGACGTGGGGCACGAGGAGGATCCGATCCACCTGCGCCGACAGGTTCGTCTGCATCTCGAGGTTCGGGGCGTGGCCCGCCGGCCCCGTGACCCGGGTCATGAGCGCCCAGTAGCCGACGAGGAGCGCCGCGGTCAGCACGGCCTGACCCCGCGGGCGCAGCCACCGGCGCACGGCCCAGGCCGCGAAGTAGCAGATCCCGATGCGCTGGAGGACGCCCGGCCAGCGCAGCTCGGCGACGGGGAAGTACGGGTAGAGGTTCAGCAGCAACCCCAGGCCGACGAGCTTGAGGGCACGGACCAGCGCCGGCCGGAACCCGAGACGTCGTGAGAACGTGAGCGATATCCCGACCATGAACAGGAAGAACGGGAAGATGAGGTCGGTGGGTGTCCACCCGTGCCAGGCGACGTGGAGAAGGGGCCAGTAGACGTGCCCCCAGTCGCCGGGGTTGTTGACGAGGATCATCGCGGCGATGGTCGCACCGCGAAAGACGTCCAGCGACAAGAGCCGCCCAGGGCTGGCGGGCGGTGGGGCGGCGTCGGCCATGGCGCAGATCCTATCAGCGGAACCGCAGCGCACAAGGCAGCGGGCTGCGGAGCGAGGTGGAATTCACTCCCCCGAGCAGAGCGGGGGTGTGGGGGGTGCGACCCGGCACCCCCACAACGAAAACGCCCGGAGCCTCGCGGCCCCGGGCGCCTCTCGGTTCAGTGGCTCGAAAGAGTCCCCTACCCGATCTTGCTAACGTTCGCGGCGCGCGGCCCCTTGGGGCTGTCGACGACCTCGAACCGAACGCGGTCACCCTCGTTGAGGGTCCGGAACCCCTCCGCCTTGATCTCGCTGTGGTGGACGAACACGTCCGGCCCACCCTCGCGGGAGAGGAAACCGAAGCCCTTGGACTCGTTGAACCACTTCACCGTACCTTCGACCATGAACGTATAGGCCTCCCTAGCCTCGCCTGGCGACAGCTACGTGCGCGCCAACCCCCGAAGCCACCCACCGTGGGCGGCCCGGGCAACGGGCGCCAGAGCGACGATCACCAGGGCGGGATGAAGCTAGCAAATGTCCTTTCGGCCCGTCAAGGCCGCGGCGGGGCCTACGGCTCCCCCCGGGCGGGGAGCAGGCCGCCGAGGGCCCAGCCGAGGGCCCCCGCGATGCCGTTCAGGATGGCGTTGACCACGAGGCCGCCGGCCCGGATCCCCAGCGCCTGGACGAGCCCCACCGCCTCGGGCTGGTTGAGCGCGGTCGGGTGGGAGAAGTAGCTGGGCACCCCGAAGAGGTAGGACGCGGCCGTCGAGAGGAGGATCACGACCTGGGCCACGACGGCCATGAACGCGGCGAAGCCCGCCGCCTTCCCCAGCCGCCAGCCGAGCCAGGCACGGGTGAACACCGCGGAGAAGAGCGAGGCGAAGAGGCACAGGGTGACGAGGCTGAAGACGTGGGTGCCCTTCTCGTAGGGCACGCCGAACGCCGTCCCCTGGAGCCACCGGCCGACGGTCACGATCCCCAGCATCACGAAGAACGGGCGGGCCAGCCGCAGGTACTCTTTCAGCATCCTCTCCTCCTCATCTCGTCTCCTCGGGGGGCAGGGGCGGGGCGCCCGCCGCGTGCAGCAGGCGCTCGAACGCGACGGCGTCGGGGAACTGCAGGTTGAGCCGCGTGACGCGGTCGGGGCCGACCCAGACGTGGCGCACCAGGGCGTCGGCGGCGACCTTGTCGGCGAGGTCGCTCAGGGTCACGGTCTCGCCCGAGGCGACGGGCAGCGTGGTGAAGACCCGCGCCCCGCCCCGGCTGACGTTCTCGGTCACCGTCTGCTCCTCGAGGACCCCGGAGACGCCGAGCCGCCTCAGCTTCAGGTTCACGAAGAGCTGCAGCCGCTCGTGCCGCCGGCGCTCCGCGCCGGGGGGCGCCCCTCCCCTCGGGTCGTCGGGCAGCCGGAACTGGCCACCGGGCCTGGCGTCGAACCCCCTGGGCGGCACCCGGCCGAGGAAGAGGACGCCGACGATGCGCTGCCCCCCCGCTCCCGCCCGGGTGTTGCGCACCAGCGAGTAGGTCTTGTACGAGGTCTCGGTGAGGTCGTAGCGGCGGAAGTTGCGGGGCAGCGGCGCCTGCAGGTGCAGGACCTGGCCCAGCCGGTGCGGGTGCCGGAGCGGGAAGGACGCGCCGCTGTACGAGGCGTCCTCGGTCGAGGTCATCTCCTCCCAGGGCGTCCCGTCTGGG
>Ga0316622_100002956_pt1 | contig 11969 bp, 6 predicted proteins | sample OWC_Aug_OW2_C1_D_FD_207646 | JGI IMG/M metagenome (GOLD analysis project Ga0316622, IMG submission 207646) | Wetland soil microbial communities from Old Woman Creek delta, Ohio, United States - OWC_Aug_OW2_C1_D5_C | ecosystem: Environmental > Terrestrial > Soil > Wetlands | place: USA: Ohio... | reverse complement strand
CGCCGTCGGTCGACTACCGCAACACGACCGACCTGACCGGACGCGACGGCAACGTGTCGATCGATCCACGCTATGTCGACAGGGCCCGCGGCGACTTCCGGCTGGACTACCGCTCGCCGGCGATCGACGCGGCGGACGGGCCGCTCGCGCCGCCGTCCGATCGCATGGGTGCGCCCCGGTACGACGACCCGCGCTCGCCAAACACGGGGATCGTGACCGCGAGCGGCGCGTATGCCGACCTGGGGGCGTACGAGTTCGTGGAGACCGCGGCGTCGGACGTCGACCTCGTGGTGACGGCCGTCCAGGGGCCGAGCACGGTCCTCGCCGGGGAGACGGTTACCGTGGAGTGGACCGTGACCAACGTGGGGACGGGCACCGCAACGGGCCCGTGGCAGGATGCACTCGTGTTGGTGATCGACCCGGAATCCGGGCCGCAGTTGATTCCCGTCGGCGACGTCGCGACGGGCAGTGGCGTCACCCTGGCGCGAGGGCAGAGCCTCACCCAGCGCGCCACGTTCGTGGTTCCGGGCGGTGCGGTTGGCAACTACCAGTGGCAGGTGCTGACGAACGTGCGTGGCGAGGTGTACGAGGGCCAAAACGCGCAGAACAACCAGACGCTCGGCGCGTCGCCCGTGCGTCTCGACGTGCCGACGCTCGCTGTCGACGGTCCGCCGCTGCAGGGATCGTTCTCACGGTCCGGTGACCAGCGTTGGTTCAAGCTCGTGCCCGCGGTCGGGACGGACGTGCGTGCGAGCCTCGCCCTCGACGGTGATGGGGCGGTCGACCTGTATGTCGCCCGCGGATTCATGCCGACCGCGGAGGCGTACGAGGGACGCAGCAGCGAATGGGACGGGCCACGGCCGAGCGTGTCGATCTCGGGTGCGCTCGACGACACTTATTACATGCTGGCCGTGGCGCGTCGTGTGGCGCAGGCCCCCCGATCGTACCAGATCGCGGCTGCGGCGGTTGGGTTTGAGGTGACCAACGTTCGGCCGACGCGCGGCGCCCGCACCGGGACCGTCACGCTGACGGTGCGCGGCAGCGCCTTCCCGTCGGGCTCGACCGTGCATCTTGCGCCAACCGGCGGCGGTGAGGTCGCGGCTCAGGCGGTGCGGCAGATCGATGCGACGCGGATAACAGCGACCTTCGATCTGTCGGCGGCACCGCTGGGAACCGCGGATGTCGTTGTGCGCGGGCCGGACGGCGCGACCCGGCATCTCGGCCATGCCTTCGAGATCGTGACGGCCGGGGCAGCGGAGTTCTGGTTCACCCTTACCGGGCCGCCGAATATTCGGGCGGGGCGGCGGACCGAGTTCGTGCTGCAGTGGGGCAACCGCGGGTTGGCGGATGCCCCCATCCATCTGCTGGATGTCGCCCTCCCGACCAACGCGGAGATTGCCCTCGGGGCGGATGCGGCCCCGCTAACGGAACGCCTCCTGCTGCTGAGCGCCGTGCGGGATTGCCCGATGGCCGTTGTGCCACCGGGTACCGTGGAGCAACGCGTACTCGTGGTGCGCCCCCTGGGCTTCGGTCGCATCGTGCTCGACGCCGGCGCGGTTGCCATTGACGCCCCGGCGCTGGCAGCGGCGGCCATCGACTGGACTGGCATGGAGGCCGCAGTGCGGCCGCAGGGGTTTGAGGACGAAACGTGGGACGCGTTCTGGGCGCAGCTGACCAGTCAGTTCGGAACGACGTGGGCCGACTTCGCCCAACGTCTGGCCGCGGGGGCGATGGCGTTGAACCGGAGCGACGAGGAGTTACCCGCCGAGGAGGGCAGTGGTGGGGTGGACGCGCTCCCCATCCTGCTGCGCGAGATCGACGTGGCGGTTGCCGCCGTGGGCTGGATCGACACGGGCGATGGCACCGGGGCTGTGACTATCCCGCCGCCGCGTGGCCGCCTGCTGGTGTCGATGTTTGGGGTCGAGGACTACAGGAAGGCGGGGAAACCAGCGATGAAGAACGCCGCCGCCGCGTTCCGCAAACTGTACTGGTATTTGCGCAAGACGTCGCAGGTGCCCGCGGAGAATTTTCTCGCGCAGGGGCTCGATCGGGACATCCCCGGCTTCGACGATGATGTCTCGCTTGCGAAGATCGACAAGGCGCTGGACGACCTGGCGTCGGAGGCCAGGGCCCAGGACACCGCGCTCTTCTACTTCGCCGGCCACTCAGGCAAGCCGCCCAAGACCTGGGGGGGGCGGTACGCGAGCAAGTACGTCACCGACGGCATTCAGCTGCCCAGCGGTGAATGGCTTACGTGGGAGAAGATGTGGGATCGGCTGAAGGGGTCGCGCGCCAAGCAGAACGTCGTCATCCTCGACGCGTGCCATTCCGGGGCGTTCATCGACTATTTGAAGGACAAGGTGCCTGAGGCCGAGCGGAAAACGCTGACCGTCCTGGCGGCCGCCAAGGCAGGGACATTCGACTTCGCCCCCACGGGTGACGGACCGACCACGTTCACCAACGCGCTGGTCGAGCATCTCGCGGCCGGCCGGTGCGTGGAAGAGTTCGTTGACAGGCACCCGCAACTCACTACCAACGGCGCCTTATCCTTTGCCGGCCTCATCCCTCGTTTCAAACAGGAACCGCAGGTCCTTGCGCCGGCCGGCGCGAAGACCTGTCTGACGAAGGACACCGTTGGCGGCGTCAAGCATCCGATCACGGGGAAGCCGGGCATTGGGAAGACCGGGCCGCCCGGCTCGAAGCGCGCGACGACGGAGACTAGGAGTGGCGGTAGCGTCGATCCCAACGAGAAGGTCGCGAGCGGCGCGGCGCCCGCGAGCTACGTGCCGCCAGACACGCCGCTGCGCTACACGGTCTACTTCGAAAACGATCCCGCGCTCGGTGCGACGGCTCCCGTCCAGGAGCTGCTGGTGACCGATGCGCTGAGCCCGCTGCTCGACTGGACCACGGTCGAACTGGGCGGCATGGGCTTCGGGCCTCACGGGATCACGGTTCCGCCGGGCCATGAACATTACGCCGGTGTCGTGCAACTCCCCGACGACCCGTACCCGCTCACGATCGAGGCCGGTATCGACCGTGACAGTGGCGTGTTGACATGGCGCCTGTGGTCCGTAGATCCGGTGACGGGAACGATGCCGGCGGACCCATTCGCGGGCTTCCTGCCAGTGAACGACGCGAGCGGCCGAGGTGAGGGTTTCGTCAGCTTCTCCGTGCGGCCGCGGGCGGATCTCGCGCTCGACACGCAGATCGTCAACGGGGCCACGATCACGTTCGACCCGACCTATGGGGTCAACCCGCCGATCGTGACGAATGAGACGCTGAACACGCTCGGCGAGCCGCCGCCTTGCGTCGGCGACTGCAACTGGACCGGTGACGTGACGAACGACGAGCTGATCATCATGGTGAACGTTGCGCTCGGCGGGGCCGAGCAGTTGGCCTGCTGGCGCGGCAACCCGGGCGGCGGCGCGATCACGGTCGATCTAATCATTGCGGCGGTGAATCACGGCTTCAGCCGGTGTTGGTGAGCACCCCCGGGCATGTGGGGACCGGCAGCAGGGCACGTGCCGCTGTCGGGCGGTGTAGTCGTACCTTGTGCCTGTGCAATCCCTCCGCGTCTCGCGCGGCGACTCCGGCGGCACGGCTCACGGGGCAGCGAGTTCGATCGCGAAGGCGTGCGCCGGTTGCGCCGGCAGCGCGGCGGGCACGGCGATGCGCAGGTCGCCCTCCACAGCCTCCCAGGCGAGCGGCTTGTCACTGCCGACGAGGCGGACGGATGCCGGTAGCTCGGGAAAGTCTTGTAACGTGAAGGTGGGGCCCGACGGTGTGCCGAGCAGGGTGGCGTACGCGACGGCTCCGTCCCGCCGCTGGGTGAAGCGCACCGGGATGCCCTGGTCCGTCGTGCCGGCGTGCCGCGTCCACGGCCGTGTCCCAAAGATGGCTTCGCCGTAGAGCGAATTCCAGGCCCCCATCGCCTGCAGGATGGTCACCTGCTGCTCGGGGATCGTTCCGTCAGCCATCGGTCCGACGTTGAGCAGCAGATTGCCGTTCTTGCTCACGACGTCGATCAGCATGTGGATGTATTTCTCCGGCGTGCCGTAGTCCTCCGGGCGTTCGTTGCTGTTGTACCCGAAGGTGCGTCCGATGCCGCGCACCGTTTCCCACTTCTCAGGATCTATCTGGTCGGGTACGTCGTACTCGACCGTGCGGAAATCACGCGGCGGGGGCGTGGCCCCGACGCCTGACCAACGGTCGTTGACGACGCCGTCCGGCACGGCCGTGTAGAAGTCCTGGAACAGGGTGGCCAGATCGGCCTCGCCAGGTGCCGTGATATCGTTCCACAGGATTGACGGCTGGTAGCGCGCAATGAGCTCGCGGTACTGTGCCTCGAAGTAGTTTGCGTATTCTGGGCCTGGCGGTGCAGTGTCCGCGAAATCATATACGTCTTCGATCGGCGGTGGTTTGAAGCTCCAGTCGATGCCCCCCGAGTAATAAACGCCCATGCGCAGGCAACGGTCGCGCACTGCCGTGGCAAGTTCGCCGACCGCATCGCGCTGCCAGAACCAGCCCGGGCGTTGCGAGTTCTCCACCGCCGAGGGCCACAGCGTGTAGCCGTCGTGGTGCTTGGTTACGAACACGACGTAGCGGGCGCGGGCCTCGGCGAAGAGACGTGCCCATGCGGCGGGATTCCATTTCTGTGCCCGTTCCTCGAATTGCGGCTGGAATGCCGTGTAGGGGAAGTCCGCGCCGTATTTCGTCTGGTGGAACTCCTGCGTGGCGGTTCCGTCGATCGCCAGCGAGTTCTCGTACCACTCCGTGTACGGATTGTGGCGCAGGAAGTTGTCGACGCCGGGGCACGGAGGGCACGGGAGTGCCAGGAGGTAGAGGGGATCCGCCGGATCGGCGACGCGCTCCGGATCGAGCGTGGTTTCGGCCCACGCGGGAACGGCCCAGACGCCCCAATGGATCATGATCCCGAGCTTGGCGTCGTCGTACCAGGCGGGCAGCGCGCGTGCGGTGGCGTCGGAGCGAAGCGGATTAGCGACCGGGTCCTGAGAGGCAGCCACGGATTCGTTGCCGCAGAGGGTCGGCTCCGATGACGGGGCGCTGACCGTCGATTCGCCGCCGCAGGCGGCCAGGGAGATGGCGAGAAGAGCGACGAGACCGTAGCGTCCTAACCGGTTACCGCTGTGACACGGACGTCGTCCTAAGCTGTCCGGGCCGGGAAAGCGGTGCATCTGCAGACCAGTCATTCGTTGTCCTTCCTGCGCGAGCCGATGCACGTAGCGCTGAGCCCGCACTTGCGTCGGCGTCTCAGAGTCCGCCGATCCGTTGCCCAGTCTCACCGCGTCGGTGGGAAAACCTCCCCGACGGTCATGATCAACAATTGCCCGGCGAGCCCCGCCTCGCGATGCACCCCGATCACCTGCACCTCGGGCGAGGTGGCGATGCGGTGGAAGGCGGCGCGCGACGGATACTCGGCGATACCGACCGCATCCCACAGCTCCTCGACCTCGCCGATCACGAGAGCCTGCACGTCGCCGGAGAACAGGAACCTGCCGCCCGCCGCCTCGACGATCGGCCCCATCTCGGCCACGTAGCGCATGTAGGCGTCCCGTCCCGAGATGTCATCCGGACGGCCGTCCCGGTACTGCGCCTTGGCGCGGAACTTGAGGAGATTGACCATCGCAATGGGCCCCGGCGTCGGGTCCTGCGCGAGGGGCGTGAGTTGATCGAAGCGCGGATACACCTGGTTGACGACCTTCATTCCCTTCTCCTTCGTGGGTGCAGCGACCCGCGGCCTTCGTTCAACGAGTTGCGGGCTCAAGCCCCCCGGCCGATGAAGTTATGCAGGAGGTCCGCGATTTCGTCCGGCTTGTCCTCCTGCAGGAAATGCCCCGCGTTCTGGATGGTCACGTGCGGCTGGCCTTTGGCGCCGGGCACGCGCTCCTGGAAGATCCGCTCGCCGCCCTTTGTAACCGGGTCCGCGTCGCTGAAGGCCGTGAGCAGGGGCCGGGTGAACGACTCGAGCACCTTCCAGGCCGCCTTGTTCTCGGCCACCGATCCGTGCTGCGGCGTCACCGGAACCAACGCCGGGAAGCGACGAGCGCCGGCCTTGTAGCGCTCCTCCGGAAACGGGGCGTCGTAGGCGGCCTTCTCGGCGTCGCTGAGCGTGCGCTGGCAGCCCATGCCGACGATGTCGCCGATCGGGAGGATCGGCGTGGTCTGACTGAATTCGAGCCAGCGCTTGAATCCCTCGGTCATGCCTTCCCCCGTCGGCATCCCGGTGTTTGCCACGACGATGCGCGCGAAGCGTTCCGGAAAGGCGGCGATGAGGCGCAGGCCGATCAGGCCGCCCCAATCCTGGCCAAAGAAGGTGATGTCGCGAAGGTCCATCTGCAGCAGCCAGTCGCTCATCCAGCGAACGTGTCGCTCGTAGGTGTAGTCGGTCGGCTCGCTCGGCTTGTCCGAGCGCCCGAAGCCGATCAGGTCGGGTGCGACCACGCGGTGCCCGGCCGAGGCGAGCTTGGCGATGATGCGCCGGTAGAGGAAGGACCAGGAGGGCTCGCCGTGCAGCAGCAGGACAGGGGCCGCCGCGCGCGCTCCCTCGTCGATCGTGCAGATGCGCAGCGGCGTCCCGTCCGCGTCGCGGACGTCGCGATAGTGCGGGGTGAACGGGAAATCCGGCAGATTGTGAAACCGTTGGTCGGGCGTTCTTAGCACTTCCATCGGGTCTCCTTTCGATGCGGTAGACGCGGGCGATGAAAACGGTGGCCTCGGTGGCGCAGTGGTTGGTCCACTGTCATTGGGTAGCACGGCCCCTGTGTGCTGCTCTCCTAGTACACGCGCGCCTCCTCGGCAACGAACTCACAGCACAGCTTGCGGCAGCGTGGTCCACTCCGGCTCCCGCAGCCCGGGTGGGCGAGCAGAACTTCCGCCGTACGCCCTCGTCCGTGTACAGTCGCGCACCAGGGCCCCCACCGCGGCCGTCTGCTGGTCGGTGAGTTGAGGATCCATCAGCAGGCTGAGGATCTCGCCGGCCAGGCGATCAGGTAGTGTCAGCCCGCCGGGACCCCACGACCACCGCGGGTTGATAGGCCGGTTGGCGATGCACCGGCACCGGGTCGTGGACCGCCGTTCCGACTCCGTGCGCTCTTAGGCGAGCCCGGAGAGCGTGGCGCCGGCGGTGGGCGCTCTCCCCATCCTACTGCACCTTCACGCGCAAGACGGCGGCTTGGGACTCGTCCAGGCGCGCATTCATTCCTTCCTCGGTGCGCACATATCGCTCGTGCCAGCCGTACTCGCGCACGCCGCGTGCGCGCTGCGCGAGTGCCGGGTCGCTGGTGACAAGCGCGCCGGCGTCGCCGAGCGCGCCGAGGTTCTTAGCGGGGCAGAAGCTCAAGGCGCCGAAGTGCCCAAAGGTCCCGGCCTTTTGGCCGTCGAGCACGGCCCCGTGCCTGGGCACAGTCCTCTACGACGGAGGGCCCGTAACGGTCCGCGGGGGCGGTGATGGCACGCATGTCTGCGGGCTGGCCGGACAGGCAGGCCGTCAGGAGGGTCTCGATGTGGTTTGCGCAGAACTCGTCGTCGTCATCGAGCCACGCGATCCACCTCCCCCGGGCCCGGCGCAGCGGTTCATTTCCGGGTGCCGAACCCCCGACCAGCCAGCGCCGATAGGGATCCTCGGGGTATGGTCCGCGAACGGACAGGTTATGGAAGGAAATACGGGGATCGCCGATGCCGTGCAGCACTGCTTCCGTGTCATCCGTACAGGCGTCGCAAACGACGACGATCGCGAACCGCTGGTAGGATTGTCGTCCCAAGGAGGCGACGCTGCGTTCCGCGAGTAGCCTGGCGCGGTTGTAGGTCGGGATCAGCACCGACACCAAGGGCTCGTGGTCACGGTACAGGTCGCGTGCTGTCAGCCGTGCTAGCCACAGGCGGACGAGATACTGCAAACGGTAGCGGTTGAAGGGCCCCGCAATTGCGTCTGCGACGGCCCCCAGCGTGTCCTCCGCCATACGAGCGCGGCTGTCCTTTCGACATGCACAGAATGTGCACCAGAACCTGTCAACGGGTCTGTGTCGTCTCTCCATTCCTCGCGGGCAGCCCGGGAACCCCGGACGGATCAAGGTTGCGCCTGTGTCCACGGTACGCCCCTGGTCGCGGGCAAGGCGACGCGGCGCGGTTGATCAGGATCGCCGCCGGGCGCTGGCGGCCGTCGCTGCCTTTCCTTCGTCGGGAGATGGGGCTATGACACCCTTCTTCGGATCGCCGGAAGACCGGCACCAGCCCAGGGAGGAGACCGCAAAATGGCTAGAAAAGTGTTCGTCGTCGGGGTCGGCATGACCAAATTCGAGAAGCCCGGGTCCAAGCAGTGGGACTATCCGGACATGGTCAAAGAGGCCGGGGGCAAGGCGCTCCAGGACGCGGGGATTCCCTACGACACTGTCGAGCAGGCCTGTGTCGGGTACTGCTACGGGGAATCCACCTGCGGCCAGCGGGCGGTGTACGGACTCGGGTTGACCGGCATCCCCATCTACAACGTTAACAACAACTGTGCGACCGGGTCGACGGCATTGTTCATGGCCAAGCAATTCGTGGAAGGTGGGCTGGCCGAATGCGTGCTGGCGCTCGGATTCGAGAAAATGGAGAAGGGCTCGCTCGGTGCGAAGTACTCGGACCGCGTGAACCCGATGGACAAGCACTTCGAACTCATGGTCTCCCTGCGCGAGTTTGCGCCGGCCCCGCCCGCGCCGCAGATGTTCGGCAACGCGGGCCGCGAGCACATGGAGAAGTACGGCACCACGCCCGAGCAGTTCGCCCGCATCGGCCTCAAGAACCACAAGCATTCGGTGAACAATCCGTACTCGCAGTTTCAGGACGAGTACTCGCTGGCCGACATCCTCAACGCCCCGATGGTCTATGCGCCGCTGACGAAGCTGCAGTGCTGCCCGACCTCAGATGGCGCGGGTGCGGCGATCCTGGTCAGCGAGGAGTTCGTCAAGGCGCACAAGCTGCAGGCGAACGCGGTCGAGATCGTCGGCATGTCCATGACCACCGACTTCCGCAGCACGTTCGACGAGAAGAGCTGCATCAAGATGGTCGGCGCCGACATGACCCGCAAGGCGGCGGAGAAGGTCTATCAGCAGGCTGGCCTCGGGCCGGAAAACGTCGACGTGATCGAGCTGCACGACTGCTTCTCCTGCAACGAGATGATCACGTACGAGGCGCTCGGCCTGTGCGCGGCGGGCAAGGGCGGCGAGCTGATCGACTCGGGTGCGGTGACGTACGGCGGCAAGTGGGTGGTCAACCCGTCCGGCGGCCTCATTTCCAAGGGACACCCGCTCGGCGCCACCGGTTTGGCGCAGTGCGCCGAACTCAACTGGCAACTGCGCGGGCTGGCCGACAAGCGGCAGGTGTCGGGCGCCAAGGTGGCGTTGCAACACAACCTCGGTCTCGGCGGCGCCGCCGTCGTGACCATGTACCGCAAGGCCCAGCTCGCCAACTGAGCCTGTGCGTCGGGACATCGGTGGGGGGGCCGCGGCCCGCTGTAGCGTGGCGGGCCGCCCCTCGCCGGTAGTGGGCGTGCTCGGGTCGTGCGCGTTGCGCGACCGCGGCGCGCCGTCGTTCCTCCCTGCGATTCTCACCCCTCGGAGACGTTTCCGAAGCGCGTGAACGCGCTCCGTGCCGGCGCCGGACCGATGCCGCCGGGTGCGGAGCGATCGGCCGCGGCCCGAATGTTGCTGCTCGCCTTGCACCGAGGGCGGGGCGTCCTACCGTCCAGGAGGAGAGCGAGGTGGCGCTCAGAGACCGGCGGGGCCCAGGGTGCGGGGCAGGGTTGGCGGCCTGCGTCGTGATTGCCGCAATCATCGCGACGCCTCCCTCCCGGAGCGCTGCCCAGGCGGGAAAGTATGGGGGCGTGGTGTATGTCGGCAACGACGAGGTTGTCGCGCAGTGGGGTGCCCTCGATTCTGGAGACGAGTTGGTGTTTCGCAATGTCCGTCGCAATGACATTGAGATCTTCCGAACCACCGACCCGCAAACCAACTTGTTCCGCGACCGCGATGTCGCCCGGGGTGCCACCTACAAGTATAAAGTGTGCGCGCAGATCCTTGTGGGTCCAAATCACACGTCGAGCTTCAACTGCGGCACCTGGGGGGACGTTACGGTCGGGCAGATTGCCGGCGTGCTGTTCTGGGACACGACGTGGAGCGACCCCGAGTACACGCTTGCCGGCACCGTCACGGTGCCGGGAGGGAGCCGCCTGACGGTGCGCGGTGCCGCGGTCATCGGCTCCGGGGCTCTCGAATCCGCAGGTGGCGAGATTCGCATCGAGCAGGCCACCCTTCGTGACCTTCGCGTTCACATGGCGGGCAGCGACTCTGCGGTCACCGACAGCACACTCGACGGCGTTTGGCTCTGGTTCGAGCGCCACGCGCTGCCTTCGGCCGAGATTGCGATCACGGGAAACGTCTTCTCGGGGCTCCTCGCGACTGACTCCGCGGTGAGGTGGTGCGGTCCCGGGAGCGTTCCTGACCAACCGTGCAACGGACACACCGGGCGTGTCGGGTTCCTCACCATCGGCGAGAACGCCCACGCCACTATCGCCAACAACCGCTTCGGCCCCTACCGGTATTTCGATTACCCGGCCGAGGTCGTCGTCGGTGGCGCGATGACCGACGCGGGCGATGTGGTCGAACATGCCGCCGCCGAGATCCGCGATAATGATTTTCTGGTCCCCTACACGATCGCCGTGGCGCCTTACGCAACTGCGACGATCACGGACAACCGCTTCGACGGGCGCGATCCCGCCCCCTCAGCGCACAAGCAAGACACGAGCGCGCTGCTGCTCTTCGGGGGTAGCACGACGAGCGCGGCGGACAATGTTGTCAGGGGTTTCGACTTTGGGATCAATGTCTCGGGAACCGGCACGGTGGCGCAGCTCACCGGCAACACGGTTGCCGGCAACGTCAATGGGCTCCGGATCTATCGAGGCCCGCACGATGCGGGCGGCCCACAGGTCGAGGCCCGACACAACTGCATCGCTGGCAACAGTGGGGCTGGAGTCTACTTCTATTCGTCGCAGGGGACGGTCGTGCAAGCGACGGAGAACTGGTGGGGCAGCGACAGCGGCCCCTTGTATCCGGTGCGCAACCCCGAGGGCCAGGGCGACCGGATTTATCACGGCATCGGGCAGTTCTCTCCGGCGAACGGCGTCGTGGTCGACCAGTGGCGGACGAGTCCCAACTGCGCGGCTGAATTCGTGGGGGACTGCGATGGCGACGGTCAGGTTACCGCCGCCGACCTGGCCCAGGGCATCCAGATCGCCCTGGGGACGGAGGACGTCGGCTGGTGCCACTCGATGGATGCCAGCAACGACGGGCGCGTCACCGTGGATGAGTTGGTGACCGCCGCCCAGAGCCCCACGGCTGCCACGCCGGAATGAGCGGCGGCTACTCCGGTTACCGCTGCGTCGCGACTGTCCTTCCGATCAGGTCTTTGCGCTCGGTTGGGCGGATACTCTTGCGCGCCACCGCAGCCAGGCGCTCGCTCAGCCAGCGCGCTCGTAGGCGTCGAGCTTCGGCGCCGCCATCTCCTCGCGGAAGCGGTCGAAGGTCCAGGGCCAGACGGCCGGGATGCCGCGGTCGTCGAGGTACCAGCTCCGGCAGCCGGTGATCCAGACGGTGTTTTTGGCCGCCTCGACGCGCAGGGCGTCGAACTGAGCGGTCGCCGATGCGCTGGGACTGATCTCGCGACAGCGGCCGGCGCGGATCTCTTCAACGAGTTGCAGGATGTACGCGATTTGCAGCTCGGCGACCTCGATCAACGAGAAGTTGCCGACCGGCCCGTTGGGGCCGTTGAGCATGAACAGGTTCGGGAAGCCCGGTATCGAGATGGAGAGATAGGCGACGGGCCGGGCGGACCATGCGTCGTCGAGGCGTGTGCCGCCGCGCCCGATCAGCTGCATGGGGCGCATGAAGCGATCCGCCCGGAACCCCGTTGCGAGC
>Ga0316622_100002955_pt1 | contig 11971 bp, 8 predicted proteins | sample OWC_Aug_OW2_C1_D_FD_207646 | JGI IMG/M metagenome (GOLD analysis project Ga0316622, IMG submission 207646) | Wetland soil microbial communities from Old Woman Creek delta, Ohio, United States - OWC_Aug_OW2_C1_D5_C | ecosystem: Environmental > Terrestrial > Soil > Wetlands | place: USA: Ohio... | reverse complement strand
GGCGCGTTCAGGCTCACGGAGACCGCGTCCACCGCGCCCGCGAGCTCGGGTGCCACGTTCCTGTTCCAGATCAGGTTCGCGTGCCCGTTCGTGTTCAGCCTCACGCGCCCGCCGGCGGCCCGGAGCCTGCGCCCCAGCTCCTTCACGACGTCGAGGCGCACCGTGGGCTCACCGTACCCGCAGAAGACGACCTCGTGATACCGACGCGGATCGCCGACGGCGGCGGCAAGCTCTTCGACGGTGGGCTCCCGCTCGAGCTTCAGGTTGTAGCCCCAGAGCATGTCGCTCTGGTACCGCACGCAGAAGCCGCAGGCGTTGGTGCACCGGTTCGTGACGTTCAGATAGAGGTTCCCCCACATCTCGTACGCGATCGACGGCGAGGGCTTCCGGGGAATGCGGAAGAGCCTCTGGGCGTTTCCGGTCGTGACCCGCGCGAGGTCGTCGAGCGACATGCCCCGGATCTCGGCCACGCGCTCGGCCACGATCCGCACGTAGGACGGCTCGTTCCGCTGGCCCCGGTGGGGAACGGGGGGAAGCCACGGCGCGTCCGTCTCGAGCAGGATCCGGTTCTGGGGCGCGCACGTGACCGCGCCCACAAGCCGTCCTCGCGGCGAGTACGTGACGGGGCCGCCGACACCGATGTGGAACCCGCGGGCCGTCACCTCGCGGACGTACGCGGCGTCGCCGGGGAAGCAGTGCATCACTCCCCCGACCTCGGCGGCGCCCTCCTCGTCCACGATTCTGAGCACGTCCGAGAGCGCGTCCCGGTTGTGGACGATCAGCGGGAGCCCCACCTTGCGCGCGAGCCTGATCTGCGCGCGAAACGCGCGCTCCTGATCCGCCCGGGGGGACAGGTTGCGGTAGTGGTCGAGACCGGCCTCGCCGATCGCCACCGCCTTGGGATGGGCCGCGAGCTTCTCGTATCGTTCGAGGAGATCGTCGGTGAGCGCCGCGGCCTCGTGGGGGTGATGGCCGACCGACGCGTACACGAACTCGTGGGTCTCTGCGAGCGCGATGGACTCCGTGGAGGTGCGGAGGTCAAACCCCACGTTGACGACGAGCGCAACGCCGGCGTCGCGCGCGCGCGCCACCACAGCGTCCCTGTCGCCCCGGTAGTCGTCCAGGTTCAGGTGGGCGTGCGTGTCCGCCAGAAGCGGCCGCCCCGCGACGCCTGCCGCGCCGGGCACTAGCTCACCTTCGTGCCGGCCGGAAGCTCCTTGTCGGGCACGAGGAGCGCGAGCGTGCTCTCGCCGACCGCGGCGAGGAGCATCCCCTGCGACTCGATACCCCGGATCTTCGCCGGCTCCAGGTTGGCCACCACGACGATCGTCTTTCCAACCAGGTCCTCAGGCCTGTAGGCGGCCGCGACGCCCGCCACGATCTGCCGCACGTCACCGCCTCCGAGGTCGACCCTGAGCTTCAGGAGCTTCTTCGCTCCCTCGACCGCCGACGCTTCCAGCACCTTCGCGAGCCGGAGGTCGATCGACTGGAACTCCTGGAACGACAGCATGCGGGCCCCCTTGGCGGCAGCCGAAACCGGGCCGCCCGCCTGCTCCGCGGCGCCGGGCGGCGGCGCGACGATGTCGAACTTTGACGCCAGGTCGGCGTCGCTGTACTTCGGGAACACCGGCGCGCCCCCCTTGACCACGATGGTCTCGGGCCAGCCGTGCCCCCACGCGAGGACCTTCTCGAGCGGCTCGTCTCCGGGCGCGAGGACGACGCCGAACCGCGACAGGATCTCCTCGCACTTCGAGGGCATGACCGGCCAGGCGAGCACCGCGATCTGGCGGATGGACTCCACCACGTCGAACAGGACCTGCGCGAGCTTCGCGCTCTCGCCTCGCGCGAGGACCCAGGGCTTCGACTCCTCGATGTAGCTGTTGGCGCGCCGCACGAGCTCCCACGTCCGGCCGAGCGCGGCCTGAGGCGCGTAGGCCGTCATGTCCCGCATCACCGGGTCGCGAAGCTCCTCCGCCACCTGGCGCAGGTAGCCCCGGCTCGACGCCGCGAGGTTCGGCACCCGTCCGCCGAGGAACTTCTCCACCATCGCGATGGCCCGCGAGACGAGGTTCCCCAGGTCGTTCGCGAGCTCCGAGTCGTACCGCGCGCGGAACTGCTCCCAGGTGAAGTCGACGTCCCGACCGTACGTCCCCTCCCGCATGAGGAAGTACCTGAGCGCGGACGATCCGAACACCTCAGCCGCTTCGAGCGGGTCCACGGTCACGCCCCGGCTCTTCGACAGCTTCTCGCCCTTGAAGTAGACGAAACCGTGCCCGTAGACGGTCTTCGGGAGCGGCACGCCGGCGCTCAGGAGCATCGCCGGCCAGATCACGCAGTGGAAGCGCGTGATGTCCTTGCCGATGAGGTGGAGGTCGGCGGGCCACCACTTGGCGAACCGCTTCTCGTCGGTCCCGTAGCCGGCCCCGGTGATGTAGTTCGTGAGGGCGTCCACCCAGACGTAGATGACCTGTGACTCGTCCATCGGCAGCGGAACGCCCCACGTCGTGCCGGCGCGGCTCACGCTGATGTCCGACAGGCCCCCTCGCAGGAGCTGCACGATCTCGTTCCGCCTGGACTCCGGCTGGATGAACTCAGGATGCGCCTCGATGTGCTCGAGGAGCGCGGGAGCGTACTTCGTCAGGCGGAAGAAGTAGTTCTCCTCCTTGATCCACGCGGGGCTCGTGCGGTGCGTCGGGCACTTCCCCTCCACGAGGTCCTTCTCGAGCAGGAACGCTTCGCACGACTCGCAGTAGTAGCCTTCGTAGTGGCCCCGGTAGATGTCTTCCCGCATGGCCTCGAAGAGCCTCGTGAGCCCCCTGACGTGGTCGTCGTCCGTCGTCCTCACGAACCGGTCGAACGTGATCTCGAGCTTCTTCCAGATGTCCCGGAAGACGCCCTCCATCTCGTCGCAGTAGGCCTTCGGGTCCATCCCGCGCTGCCTGGCGGCGCGCTCGACGTTCAGGCTGTGCTCGTCGTTGCCCATCTGGAAGTACACGTCGTCGCCGAGCAGCCGGTGGAAGCGGGCGAAGACGTCCGCCGATATCTTCTCGTACGCCGTGCCGATGTGCGGCGTGCTGTTGACGTAATCGATGGCTGTGGTGATGTAGTACTTACCCGGCATCGTGCTCCTCTTCGACGTCCTCTGTGGCCTCGGTCGACTCCCAGTACTGCTCGATCACCGGCTTCGCTTCCTCGGTGCCCACCGACGTGACCCTGGCCTTCCTGAACTCGTCCAGCGACATGGCCGTGGTGTTGCCCGCCTCGTCCGACAGGGTCACCTTGCCGCGAAAGATGTCCACGGCCACGACGCGTTCCTTCTTCTCCCCAACCTCGATCTTCGTACCGAGCTTGGGGTACTCCTTCCCCGTCTCCGTGTAGAACGCCCGCTCGTAGCGGAGACAGCACATGAGCCGCCCGCAGCCTCCCGAGATCTTGGGAGAGCCGGGGGCGAGGTGCTGCTCCTTGACCATCTTGAGCGTCACGGGATCGAAGTCGGAGATCACGCCGCGACAGCAGTAGTGGCGGCCGCAGCGCCCGTATCCTCCGAGCCTGCGCGCCTCGTCGCGGACGCCAATCTGGCGCATCTCGATGCGCGTCTTGAAGATGCCCGCGAGGTCGCGCACGAGCTTGCGGAAGTCCACCCTCCGGTCCGACGTGAAGTAGAAACGGATCTTGTTGCCGTCGAACTGCGACTCGACGTCCACGAGCTTCATGGGGAGGCCCTGCTTCGCGATGCACTGCTGGCAGGTCCTGTGGGCCTCCGCCTCCTGCTCGCGGATCCGGGCGAGCTTCGCGAGGTCCTCGGGCGTGGCCCTGCGGAGGATGTAGCCGACGATGCCCTTCTCCTTCTGCTTCTTGCCGGCGGCCTCCCCCTCGCGGACGATCCTGCCCACGTCCTGCCCGCGGTCGATATCGACGATCGCGTAGTCCCCGGCGTCGAACGGGATGTTCCGCGGGTTCGAGAACAGGGCCTTGCGCCCGCCCTTGAACTCCACTTCGAGCGACTCCGGCGTCCTGCCGACCACCGCCTCAGGCTGCATGACTCCTCCCGCTCACCGCCTCCGACTGCTTCCGCGCGACCGCCATGTCCACGAGCACCGACGTGAACACGATCGACGGGTTCGAGTAGCGCTCGATTGCGCGCCGGGCGTCGTCGAGCGTCGCCACGAGCCTCCCGATAGCCGCCGCGTCCATCGCGCGCGCCTGCGCCTCGAGCGTCCGCCGATGCTTCGCGAAGAGGACGTCGTCCTCGGGGGCGCCCGCTCCAAGCTCCCGCACGAGCAGGACGTCGCGGTACCACAGGATCATGAGATCCAGAAGATGCTGCTGCTCCTGCTTCCCGAGCCTGAAGGCGATCTGCGAGGCCTCGCCCAGGAGCGCTTGGACGCTCGCCGTCCGCTTCCCCGTCATCAGCTCCGCGACGCGGTCGAGCTCGGCCGCGAGCCCCTGGCCCTCCGCCCGCACGGCGCGCCCCGCGCTCCCCTGCGCGAGGGCGGACACGGCCCTCGCTCGCGCCTTCGTGAACGAGAGGCGCCTGTCCGAGAGGAGGATCTCCTCGACCGTCGCGCGGGGAAGCCTCACGAACTGGATCCGCTGGCACCGCGACAGGACCGTCGCGGGCAGGGCGCTCGGCCGCGCCGTCGTCAGCACGATGACCGTCTCGTCGGGCGGCTCCTCGAGGGTCTTGAGGAGCGTGTTGGACGCCTCCTCGGTCATCGCGTCGGCGTCGGCGATGACGAACACCTTCCAGGGGCCGACGAACGGCCGCTGGTTCGCCCTGACCACGACGCCTTCGAGCACAGCCTCGACGGACACGATCGCGGCCTTGCGCCCGAAGTCCGCCTCGCGATACCCGTTCCTCGAGTACTCGCCGAGGATCTCGGCGATCTCTTCCGCCTTCGCATCGCGCGGGACCGGGAAGACGAGGTGGATGTCCGGATGGCCGAGCCTGGCCGCCATGCGGCAGGAGCCGCAGGTTCCGCAGCCTTCGAGACCGCCGGACTCGCAGTTGAGCGCGGCCGCGAACTCGAGGGCCGTGGACTCCTTCCCGACGCCCTCAGGCCCGTGGAAGAGATAGGCGTGCGCCAGCCTGCCCGACTCGAAGGCCGTGCGCAGGTGCGCGACTGCGGCGTCCTGTCCCTTGATGCGCGAGAGGCCCACGCGCCCCCCTTCGCCCCATGCGAAAGGCCCCGGATGAGTGCCGCCGCCCGGCGCACCGCCCGAGGCCGGACTCTATTCTAGCTGCCGTCGGTCGGCGGGGTCAAGGCGGTTCGCCCTTCTGGCCGCGATCTCGCCGGCGAGGAGCACCGCGGCGATCGCGCTTCCGGGGTCCGCGGCGCCGCTCCCCGCGAGATCCAGGGCCGTGCCGTGGTCGACGGAGGCGCGCACGATCGGAAGGCCGAGGGTCAGGTTCACGCCGCCGGCGAGTCCCCAGACCCGGACCGGTATGGTTGCCTGGTCGTGGTACATCGCGAGCGCCGCGTCGAACCCGCGGGCGCCGCCCGCCGCGGGGACCGCTCCGAGTCGGGGGAAGACGGAGTCCGCGGGGTAGGGCCCTTCCGCATCCACGCCCACTTCCCGCGCCGCGGCGACGGCCGGGGCGATGATGCGCCGCTCCTCGTCCCCGATGGTCCCGCGCTCGCCGGCGTGGGGGTTCAACGCCGCCACGACGATCCGCGGCGCCGCGATGCCCAGCGACTCCTCGAGCCCGCGGGCGAGAATGACGAGCTTGTCCAGAACCAGCTCGATCGTGAGCGCGCTCGGCACCTCGGCGACGGACAGGTGGTTCGTGACGAGCCCGATGCGGCGCGTGCCGTGCACGAACGTCATGACGACGCTCTCGACGCCGGTGAGCCGCGCCAGGAACTCGGTGTGCCCCGGGAACTCGTAGCCCGCCTCGGCGATGGTCGCCTTCGTGACCGGCGCGGTCACCATCGCGTCCGCGGAGCCCGACTGGCAGAGGCGGGCCGCCCGGACGACCGACTCCACCGCCGCCCGCGCGCCCGCGACCGTCGGGCGTCCGGGCTCGACGGGAACCGCCCCCTCGTGCGCATCCACGACGTCGGCGTCGAGCGGGATGGAGAGCCGCCCGGCCCAGTCCCGGAGCGCGGCCGCGGACCCGACGACGGCGAGGTCGAACCTCTCCCGGAGCGCGGGCTCACGAAGGGTCTTCAAGACCACCTCCGGCCCGACGCCCGCGGGGTCGCCCATCGTGAGCAGGATCCGCGGGCGCCGGCCCGTGTGCCGCCGGCCGCCTGCGCCTCCCCCGGGCCTCTCAAACGAGAGGGCCAGCCTCGGCTGGCCCTCAGGACATCGAGGCATCTCTTTCCTCGACAATCTTGTAGAGCGTGCGCGCTCGCTCCTTGCTCACGTTGCCTGAAGGGACCTCGAGCACCCGCACCGTGAGCGTCCGGTCCCCGAGCGAGAGCGTGACCTCGTCGCCCTCGCGCACCTCGCTCCCGGCCTTCGCCTTCCTGCCGAGGATCTCCGCTCGCCCCGCGTCGCACACCCACTTCGCAACGCTCCGCTGCTTGACGAGGCGGGAGACCTTGAGAAAGAGGTCGAGCCTCATGGCTCCGGCGTCATTCTGCTCCGGACGTCGACGTAGATCTCGCCCGACAGCTTGTCGATGAGCTTCCGGTACTCCTCCTCCAGTCGCTGGTTCGTGAGGAACTCCCGGAGCCTCGAGCGGATCTCGTCGAGGGGGGCGGTTCGCGGCGCCTCGTGGGCCAGGAGTCTGAGCACGTAGAACCCGGTCTCGCCCTTGAGCACGGTCGAGATCCCGCCGGGCTCGATCCCCGAGAGGGTCTCGAGGAACCCGGGCGCAAGCTCCTCGGGCGTGAACCACCCGAGGACGCCGCCGGACCCTCGCGTGCGCTCGTCATCGGAGTACCGCCCCGCGAGCTCAGCGAAGTCCTCTCCGCCGAGCGCCCGCTGCCTCAGGCTCTCCGCGCGGGCCGCGGCCCTCGTCCCGTCTTCCGGTGTGACCTCGAGCCGAACAAGGATGTGCCGCACGCGCACGCCTTCGTCGCTCTTCTCGACGACCTGGATCAGGTGGAACCCGAACCTCGTCGTCACGATCCCGCTCGTCTCGCCCGGGTTGAGTGCGAACGCCGCCTCCTCGAACTCCGGCACCGTCGCGCCCCGGGCGATCGTGCCGAGATCGCCGCCGCTCTGCGCGCTCGCGTCGTCCGAGTACGCGCGGGCGACGTCCGCGAAGGGCTCGCCGCGCTCGATCCTCGCGCGCGCCTCCTCGAGCCGGGCGTACGCCGCCCTCTTGGACTCCTCGCTCACCTTGGGCACGACCAGGATGCCCGCGATCTGGTAGCCCTCGGGCACGGCCGCGACCTCGGCCTTGTTCTCCTCGTAGTACCGCTCCACCTCGGCCCACGTCACGTCCACCTTCGGGCGCACGTCGCGGTCCACGACCTTCTGCGCGAGGAGCCGGCGCTCGATGTCGTCGCGATAGATGGCCTCGAGGTCGGTCTGCGTGAGACCCTCGCTCGCGAGGGCGGCCTGGAACGCCTCCTCCGAGCCGTGCCGGGTCTTCAGGTCCCCGACCCGGCGCGCGATCTCCTCTTCCAGTTCGCCCGGATCGAGCGCGATGGAATCGCGCCTCGCCTTCGCGACGAGGAGCATCTCGTCGACCATCTCGCCCAGAATCCGGTCCCTGACCTTGAGGGCCTCGTCGTCCGCAAGCTGCGACCCCGACCGCATCTGGTAGAGGTACAGCTCCTCGTCCACCTCGCTCTCGAGGACCACCTGGTCCCCGACCACGGCGGCGATACCGTCAACGAGCTGCCGCTGCGCGAGGGAGGTCCCTGCGGCGGCTAGGATCGCGAGCGCGACCAGGGCGCTCCACGTGTGGTTCTTGGGCATTCGAACTCCTACTTGGGCTCCGCGTCCCCGGTGTCCGGCCGCGCCCCTATCCCGAGGATGCCGCCCGACCCCTGCTCGCGCATCCGGCTCTGCGCGGCGACCCGAAGCCTCGCCGTGTCCACCACCACGGAGCTCCGCTCCTGGAGGTCGCCGAGCCAGCGGTCGAACTCCCTCCGCCGCCGCTGCGACGTCAGGAAGTTCATGACCAACGCGCGCTTCGACTCGAAGGAGGGCACGCCGGCGCCTGGGTGACGGTCGAGCACCTTGACGATGTGATACCCGTAGGTGGAGGGGATGACGTCGCTCAGCTGGCCGACCTTGAGATCGAAGGCGACCTCCTCGAGCTCGTGGATCATGTCCCCGCGGGACATGTACCCGAGGTCCCCGCCGATCTGCGCCGTCTGATCAATCGAGAACTGGGCCGCCGCCGTGCCGAAGGGAGTGCCCGTCGTGAGCTGCGCGAGCACGCGGTCGGCCTCCTGGCGGCTCCTCACGAGGATATGCGCGAGCCTCACCTGCATCGCGTACTCGGACCTGTGCTCTTCGAAGTACGCGCGCGCCTCCTCCTCGGTGACGTCGGGAACCTCCTCCATGACCCTCTTGATGCACTCCTCCGCGACGAGCTCGCGCTCGATCTCGTGGAGGCGGCGCCGCGTCTCGTCGGACTTCCCGATGCCGCGCCTCAAGCCCTCCTGATAGAAGAGCTCCGTCTTGACCCACCGCTTGAGGGACTCTTCCTGGTCCTCGATGCTCATGACGGCCAGGAGCTGCTCCGGAACGGACCCGTAGAACTCCCTGACCGTCAGCGCGGACCCGTCGACCCGCGCGAGGACCTCTCGATCGTGCTTGCGACCGCAGCCGACCGCCGCGAGGCAGGCCGCCGCGACCACGGCGATCCAGGTGGCCGTCCGCACTGCGTCCCTCGCTCCCGAGCCAGCGGCGCTGGCTACTCGCCGCCCAGCGACTTCGTGACGGTGACGTTCTCCTCTTTCTTCAGCTTGAGGACCTCCGCGGGGTCCTTCACGTGCTGGAGGTTCTTCTCGATCGTCTCGATCGTGACCGTGCCGCGGATCTCGTCGAGAAGCTGCATCAGGCGCTCCTCGCGCGCCGCCGTGACGACGGTCTGCTTCACGACCTCGCCCACCTCGTCGAAGTCCATGAGCCGCTCGGGGTACTTCTTGAGCACCCGGATGATGGCGTAGCCGCCGGGCGCCCTCACCGGCTCGCTGATCTCGCCCTCGGCGAGCCTGAACGCCGGCTCCTGCAGGTACGACAGGCGCCGCTCGCCCTGGTAGTACTCCTTGATGATCCCGTCCTTGGCCTTGCTCCACTCGTCGATCGAGTGCTTCTTCACGAGGTCCACGAACTTCGCCTGGCCGGCGACCAGCTGCTGGCGGATCTGGTTGGCCTCGGCCTCCGTCCCCACGATGAGCTGCTGGAGGTCTACGTACGGCGGGCGCGAGAAGTCGGCGCGGTGCGAGCGGAAGTACTCCTTGATCTCTTCGCCCGTCGGCTCCGGGACCTTCTGCACCACCTCGGCGTCGTACGTCATCTCGACGAGCAGCTCCTCAGCGCGTTCGGTCAGGTAGTCCTTCATCTCCTGGGTGTTCTTGTACCCCCGCTTCTCCACCTCGTAGGCGACGATGTCCTGCTGGACCTTCCGCAGGATGAACCCCTTGAGCCGTCCCTCCTCACCGCCCTTCGGCGTCTCCATGCCCGGCGTCTCCTGGACAAGGGCCTGGTAGTCGCCGAGGGTCATCGCCTTGTCCTCGCCGCCGATCTTGTACGTCAGGAGGGGCTTCGTCTTCTCCTCGTCGGTGAACTCCGGCACGATCTGCATCCGGGCGCGCTCCATCCGCGCCTCGAAGCTCGTCGGCGCGTCGGTCTTCGGGAGCAGCTTCGCCACCATCTCGTCCGTGCGCTGCCCGGCGATCTTGAGGCCCTCCGGGTCGTACGTCGGGTTCGCCTCGGCCATCCACTGCCCGACCAGCTCATGCTCCTTGAGCCCGCGCTTGAAGGCCTTCGCCTCGACCTCGATGCCCTTCAGGTGCTGCCCCTCGAGGGGCTTCTGCTCCGCCGGGGCCTTGCGCGACAGGACCTTGTAGACGGTGAACGTCCCGCCGATCTCGATCGGCGGCGTGATGGCGCCCTTGTCGAGGTCCTTGACGGCGACACGCGCGAGCGGGTGCATGTCCTGCCAGGACGTGACCGGCAGGCTGCCGCCGTCCGTCGCCGTGGAGGACGCGGACACCTCGCCCGCCACTCTGCTGAAGTCCTCCCCGGCCTCCGTCACGCGCTTGTATGCCGCGTCCGCGGCTTCCTTCGTCGTCGTCACGATCTCGAGAAGCTGGAACTTCACGTCCCGGACGGCGTAGTAGGCCTGAAGCTCTTCCGGCGTCACCTCGCTCGGCTTGTCGATCAGCTCGGCCTGGAGCATCTCCTCGGCCTTGCTCTTCTCGAAGTAGCCCCTGGCGGTCTCCTGGCGCGGGTCCTTGTCCAGACCCAGCCTCAGACCCTGCACGACCATGAGCTCCTTACGGATGATGTCCTCTAGGAACTGCTTCTTGCCCTCGTCTCCGGCCACGTCCGGGATGAGCCCGGTCGGCATCCGGTCAAGGCGCTCGTTCACGTACCCCACGGTGATCGTCCGCGCCGGGACCGTTCCGTCGTTGTCCGTGATGCGGACGACGGGCCTGTCCTCCACCTTGGAACACCCGGCCACGACCAGAAGACTCGCGATCGCCACCAAACCAAGAGCCACTGCCCTTCTCATTGCTCCGACGCTCCTTTCGCGTGAGCGGGCCCCAAGCAGCCGACCTCGCCCACCCTCTTGTGTCTCCCATTCAGAAAACCGAAAAGCCGGGATCCGGGCCCCTGGCTGTTCACGCGACGCTAGCACAGCCCGCGAAGTGCATCAACACCTTTCTCCCCAGTTTCAGGGCCTCCCGCCTGTCCCTGGGTGCCGCGAACCTCACCGAGAGCCCGCCGCTCGCGTCGAACTCGAGTGGGACCTCGCACCGGCCCAGGACCTTCCGCAGCTCCGCAGGCTTGGGCTCCCGTCCCTCCGCGAAGAGCGCCACGACCTTCCCGTCGTCAATCGCCACGCGCCTCACTCCCACCCGTCCACCCAGCACCCGAAGCGCCTGAACGTCAAGCAGGGCCGCGAGCTCCGGCGGCACCACGCCGAACCGGTCGAGCAGCTCCTCCCCGAGCGCGTCCAGCGACTCGATGCTCCCCGTGTCCCTGATCCGCTTGTAGAGATCGATCTTCATGTCGTTGTCGGGAACGTACCCGTCCGAGATATATGCATCCACCTTTATGTCTATCGCCACCTCGGGCGCCTCGGGCCGCGTCTCGCCCTTGAGCTCCCGCACCGCCTCACGGAGCAGACGCGAGTAGAGATTGAACCCGATCGCCATCATGTGGCCGTGCTGCTGCGCGCCCAGGATGTTCCCCGCCCCCCTGATCTCGAGGTCGCGCATCGCGAGCTTGTACCCGGACGCAAGCTCGGTGAACTCCTCGATGGCCGCGAGCCGCCTCCTTGCCACGCCGGAGAGCACCCGGTCGCCGGGAATGAGCAGATACGCGTACGCGCGGTGGTTCGACCGGCCCACGCGGCCGCGGAGCTGGTAGAGCTGCGCGAGCCCGAACCGGTCCGCCCTGTTGATGATGATGGTGTTGACGTTCGGGATGTCCAGCCCGGACTCGATGATCATGCTGCACACGAGGACGTCAACCTCGCCGTCCAGGAACTTCAACATGACGGTCTCGAGCTGGCGCTCGGGCATCTGACCGTGACCCGTGTCCACCCTGATCTGCGGCAGCAGGTTCTTGAGATACGAGGCCATGGCGTCGATCGTCTGCACCCTGTTGTGAACGAAGTACACCTGGCCACCCCTGTCCACCTCCCGCATCACCGCCTCGGCGATCAGCTCGTCGTTGAAGGGCGCGATCTCCGTCCGCACCGGGAGCCGGTCGCGCGGGGGCGTGTTGATGACCGAGAGGTCCCGCGCGCCCATCAGAGACATGTGGAGCGTCCGTGGGATGGGCGTCGCGGTGAGGGTCAGGACGTCGACGGCCGAGCGCAGTCTCT
>Ga0316622_100002953_pt1 | contig 11978 bp, 9 predicted proteins | sample OWC_Aug_OW2_C1_D_FD_207646 | JGI IMG/M metagenome (GOLD analysis project Ga0316622, IMG submission 207646) | Wetland soil microbial communities from Old Woman Creek delta, Ohio, United States - OWC_Aug_OW2_C1_D5_C | ecosystem: Environmental > Terrestrial > Soil > Wetlands | place: USA: Ohio... | reverse complement strand
GAGAAATCCGAGAGGCTGGTCATTCAGGGACCTCGAACCTGCCGAAGTGCTCCTCTTCCGTCAGGAGCTTGAGAAAAGCAGGGTATCCCCCGCAGTGGACCACATGCCCTATCTCCCCAACCTGGCTACCATGAATCCTGAATTCGCGGAAAAATCAACAATTACCCTGATTGCAGAGCTCTCACGATGCGGAACACTGGGTATTCCGTACCTTGTAACCCATCTTGGACACTACGGGCAGGAAGGAAAGGATGCCGGGCAGCGGCGCGTCTCCACAATGATCAACAGTGCCCTTGCCGAGGTTGACAACCCGGTTCTCCTCCTTCTCGAAAATACAGCCGGCGAGAAGAACGGTATCGGGAGCCGGTTCGAAGATATCGCGGTGGTCATGGAAGGGATAGAGAACCCCTCACGGATTGGTTTCTGCTTTGACACCTGTCATGCCTTCGGCGCAGGGTATGACCTGCGTTCAGCAGAAGGAATTGAAGATACCCTGAACCGGTTTGATGACATACTCGGTCTGAAAAAGCTGCGGCTGATTCATCTGAACGACTCGAAAGGGGATCTCGGATCAGGGCTCGACCGCCACGAACATATTGGTCTCGGTCGTATCGGAGAGGATGGATTTTCACGGTTCCTCTCCCTTGCGGTGATACAAAAATTCCCCCTGATCTGCGAAACCCCGGTCGATGATAGACGGGATGACAAGGGAAATATCCTGAAGGTCCGCGAGCTTGCCGGGTAAGTGAGGAGTACCAATTGAGATTTTTTGGGGGCACACTCACGCCTGGAAAATTCCGGTTGAATGAATCCCGGGCATTGATACCTGCTCCCGGTTAGGATTATGGTGCCCTGAAACTGCGACGCGTTTTTCAGGTTTCTTCCCCAAAGTTTTTTAGTCCCCTCTTAATAATCCCCTCCACAGTTGTCCAGTCTCTGGGATCTTTTGGACCGCGTAACTCACATCCGGATATACCGGCACAGTATCAGTAATTGTCAGGTAATTCCCTGTATTAATCAAAAATCGGGTTCAAATCGTGTTCTTTATGAATAATCAAAGGGTTCCATGGGTTATCCTGGGATGTTTCCGGGAATTCCCGTGCATCATCGTACTCTCTCTGCCGGTTTCTATTATTAAACCGGGGAGCGAATAAGAGTACCAATGAAGGCGAGGCTTGACGGGGTCTTTGTCCGGCTTGGGAGTGAGGGACGCTCCCTGTACGACCAGAGCGGGTATGGAAGACCCGAAGAGGGGGGATTACGGCTGTCCCCTGAAGAGGCCTGCTATCTCCTCTCCAGGAAAAGGATTGAGATACCGGGGTATGACTTTGACCGCCTCTCCGCGTACTTCGCAAAAAATCCCGAATTTTTACGGACGTTTCTTGTGTATCGTGATCTCCGCGAACGGGGGTATGCGGTTCAGACCGGTCCCCAGGATTTCCGAGTCTTCAGGCGGGGTCACAAGCCAGGGAGCGGGCAGTCACAGTACATGGTACGGGTTCTCTCCGAGCGGGATGTGGTGGATTTCTCCCTTCTCATAAAGGAAACGACTTCATCGTCCCACATGCGGAAACAGCACGTCCTGGCTATTGTTGATGATGAAAGTGAACTCACGTACTATGAGATAAAGGTCCAGAACCTTCCGGCAGCTGCTCCCAGCGAACCCCTCCCCCCATTGAAAGGACTGCTGGTGGGAAAGTCAGCATTCGTTCGCCCTTCAGAGGATGAGAGGAACTATCTCGCATCATTCGGGATTGCACTCGATGAGGAACGGTTGATCCTTTCCCCCCTCGAGATCATCTACCTTGCCCGTGCGGGAGTCCTCACCCTTTCGAATGAAGAAGGGGAGGTACCTCAGGACAGGTTTTTCCAGATCGTTGCCGATCAGGACACGGAGCTTGAACAGAAAGTAACCGTCTATACCAACTTAAGACGGGAGGGATTTATCCCGCGTACAGGGTATAAATTCGGGCATCATTTCAGGGTATACTCGGGATTAAAGCCGCACTCCGAGATGCTCGTCCATGCCATAGCAGCAGGGGAAAAAGTCCCGATGAGCAGTATCTCCCGCTCTGTCCGCCTTGCCCATAGTGTGAAAAAGAAGATGTTGTTTGCAGCACAAGGTAGTATGGGAATCCAATACGTCGAATTTGCCCGGATCAAACTGTGAGCGTGGTGCATGGAAGAGATAAATCCCTGGTCAAGCCAGCCATCGGTAGATGTTGAGAAGCTCTTTTCGGACTTTGGCATTGAACCAATCGGAAATGTCCTGGATACGATCCCGGAAGTTCCCTATTTTATGCGCCGGGGAATCGTGATAGGTCACCGTGATTATCGGCAGATAGCAGGATGTATCAGTGAAAAAAGACCGTTTCATGTCCTTACCGGATTTATGCCCTCCGGCCATCCCCATCTCGGCCATCTGATGGTGATGAAGGAAGTGGTCTGGCATGTACAGCAGGGCGGCAGCGGATATATTGCCATCGCTGACAGGGAAGCCCATGCCGTGCGGGATATTTCCTGGGCGAAGTGTGACGAATTTGGCAAGGAGTATCTCGCCTGCCTGTATGCCCTCGGGTTTGAAGGGGAGACCTATTTCCAGAGCAGGAACAACCGGCTCAAGGATCTTGCATTCGAGGCCGCGACCAAGGTGAATTTCTCGGAGCTCACGGCAATTTACGGTTTTGGTGCCGATACCGATCTCGCTCATGCGGAGAGCGTCATCACACAGGTCGCCGACATCCTCTTCCCCCAGATCGACAGCGATCCCGCCCCGACTGTCGTTCCTGTCGGGATCGACCAGGATCCTCATATCCGTCTCGCACGCGGAGTCGCTCATAAGATGCGGATGTTTACCGTTGAAGAGCGTGATGGATACATCAGTGTCCGCTCAAAGAATGCACCGGAAGCCGCACTCAATGCAGTCAAATCGGCATTCCCCCACGCGAAAAAATATGAAGGCCATGTCGATATAAAGGGAGGGCAGTGTGCTGATGTCGCTGCCAGGGTCCGTCAGATCGAAAGGGCTCACGGCGGGTTCGCATTTTACACCCCCTCCTCAACGTACCATATCTTCATGCCCGGCCTGACGGGGGGGAAGATGTCCTCGAGTATCCCGGAAAGCACCATTTCGTTCTATGAACCTGAGCCGGTCGTGAGAAAGAAGGTGATGAATGGAATCACCGGTGGAAGGATGACCCTTGAGGAACAGAAACGCCTGGGTGGTGAACCTGAACGGTGCTCACTTTACCTTCTCAACCTCTTCCACATGGTGACAGACGATGCGGAGCTGGCCGAGATAAGGCGGAAATGCCTGGCTGGCGAGGTCACCTGTGGGCAATGCAAGAAGGATACCGTCGAGCGGGTAATGGCATTCCTGAAGGATTTCCGGGAGAAGATCGACGCATGCACAGACAGGATCAGGGTGTGACATGGCTGAACTGACGCAGAACGAGAAACGGTTGCTTACAATTCTTGAGAAGGAGAAGAGGACAGAATCCTCCCGCCTTGCGGGCCTTCTGGATACAACACCCGAAGCGGTGGTACAATGGGCCCATCTCGCCCAGGAGAAGGGGCTGGTCATTGCCGAACGAATCGTTGAGAGGGATCTCGTCTATACCGATGAAGGGAACCGGTATCTCGAAAAAGGCTTGCCCGAGACACAACTTCTCCGGATTCTGACGCCAGGTGCAACGGTTGCCGATCTCCGTCACCACGATGCCTTCACGATCGGATTTGGCCAGCTGCGAAAGAAAGGCCTCATCAGGGTTGAGGGCTCTTGCGTAGAAAAGATCCCGGGAGGATCCACTGATGCAGATGAGGCAGCCCTGAAACATCCTGCTCCTGATGATCCAAGGACAAAAGAGTTGATCAAGCGGGGTATTCTGGCTCTCACAGAGACGGTACGGCACATGGTCGCCATCACCCCCAAAGGACTTGAAGTTGTAAAGAGGGGGATTGATCTCAGGGCAGAGACCGGAACCCTCACCCGCGACCAGATCCTGTCAGGCGAGTGGAAGAATTGTAACCTCCGGCGATATGATGTGAAAAAGCTGCCCCGGAGGATGTATCCTGGGAAGGTACACCCCTATCAGCGGATTATCAGTGAGATGCGTGAGATCCTCCTCAACATGGGATTTGAGGAACTCTATGGAGACATAGTCCAGCAATGTTACTGGAACTTTGATGCCCTCTTTCAGCCACAGGACCATCCGGCACGCGAGATGCAGGACACCTTCTACCTACAAGAGACCCTCCCGCTCCCGCCAGGATACGAAAAGGTGAAGGCGATGCATCTCAATGGTGGCGGGACCTCCTCAACCGGATGGGGGGGGGTATGGAAAGAAGAGAAGGCAGAGCAGTGCGTGCTCCGGACGCATACCACCTGCCTCTCCATCCAGCACCTTGCCGAGAACCGGAATCCGCCCGTCAAAGCATTTGCCGTAGGGCGGGTGTACCGGCGCGAGACGATCGATACCACCCACCTTGCTGAATTCGAACAACTCGAGGGGATCGTGATGGACGAGGACGTGACATTCGGAAACCTCCTGGGGATCCTCCGCGAGTTCTACAACCGGATGGGTCTGACAAGTGTCCGGTTCAAGCCCTCGTACTATCCCTACACCGAGCCAAGCCTCGATGCGGAAGCATATGTGGATGGGATTGGCTGGGTTGAGATGGGGGGTGCCGGTGTCTTCCGCGAAGAGGTCACTGCCCCGCTCGGGATAACCTGTCCCGTGCTCGCATGGGGCCTTGGCATCAGCAGGATTGCGATGCTCCGTCTTGGCTTAAAAGATCTGCGCCTCCTGCATAAGAGTGATCTTGCATTCCTGCGGGAGACGCCTGTCATCAGACATGCCACGGGGGGTATCTGACGATGGCAGTTATCACCCTTCCCTACCGGTATCTCGAGCGGCTTACCCGGGCGGACCGAAAGACGATCCTTGAGAAGATCCCTCTGATCGGCTCGGACGTGGAGAGAACCGAAGAAGACCACGCGGATGTGGAGTTCTTCCCGGATCGCCCGGATCTCTTCTCTCCGGAAGGTGTTGCCAGGGCGATGCGGGGCTACCTTGGGATCGAGACGGGTCTGCCGGTGTATCCGGTCAGGCCATCAGGCATCTCATGTACGATCGACCCGAACCTGGCACCAATCCGCCCTGTTCTCGGGGCTGCCGTGATCCGCGGGGTATCGTTCGATGACGAATCGATTCAGAGCATCATGGCCCTTCAGGAGTCGCTTCACTGGGCGGTCGGCCGGGGCCGGAGCAAGGTGGCGATCGGCATTCATGACCTCGACTCGGTCAGGCCCCCGTTCCGCTATATTGCATCACCACGGGGCAGGAAGTTCGTGCCGCTCGATTACACCGAAGAGATGAGCATGGATGAGATCCTTGAAAAGCACCCGAAAGGGCGGGACTATGCAAAGATCGTCAGGGACTTCCCGCTCTTCCCGCTGATCGTTGACCGGGATGACCATGTCCTCTCGTTTCCTCCCATCATCAACGGAGAGCGGACGCGGGTTACCATTGACACAAAGAATATCCTGCTCGATACAACCGGAACCGAAAAGCGGGCGGTCAGCGTTGCCGTGAATATTATCTGCACGGCTATGGCTGAGGCAGGGGCGAGCATCGAAAGCGTGACGATTGGTGGTGAGGAGACACCGACTCTTACCCCTGCAAAACGGGCTGTGAGTGTAAAGGAATGCTCCCGGCTTCTCGGCATCGATCTGACCGCGCCGCAGATGGCCGGGCTCCTTCAGAAGATGCGCTTCGGGGCCGAGACGGATGGCGCAGACACGGTAATGGTGCAGATCCCCTGTTATCGCGCAGATATCATGCATGACTGGGACCTTTTCGAGGACGTGGCGATTGCATACGGTTACGACCGGATCATCGCTGAGCCTCCAGCGACCTTCACGGTGGGAAAACCTCACCCCGTTCAGGTACAAGCAGAACTGGTCAGAGAGATCTTCTGCGGCCTTGGATACCTCGAAGTGATGCCGTTTACCCTTACCAATCAGGAGGTCATGTACAGGTGTATGCAACGGCCGGAACACCCCGGGGTTCTCCGTGTTATGCATCCTATCAGCATAGAGAACACCATGGTCCGGACCGGTCTCCTCCCGTTGCTGCTCGAGTTCCTTGCGCTGAACCGCCACAGGGAGCTCCCGCAGCGCCTTTTTACAGTGGGTGATGTCGTGGAAAACTGCATCACCCACCAGCAGGCTGCGGGTGTCAGTACTCATCCTGAAGCTGACTTTTCGGAGGCGTATGCGACGGCGGATGCCCTGCTTCACGATCTCTCCCTCCATTATACCACGGAGGAGTCGGCAGACCCGGCATTCATTGACGGGCGCCGTGCCGACATTATCGTTGGGACCAGAACAATCGGGATTTTTGGGGAGATCCATCCCGCTGTACTGAACGGGTTTGAGCTTGAGCACCCCGTTGCAGCCTTCGAGATCGATCTCAGAGTCTTACCGGGATACCCCGTGACGCCAGGTACTCTTTGACCTGGCGTATGGTATATTCGCCATAATGGAACACGCTTGCCGCGAGGCAGGCATCTGCTTTTCCATTGACAAACCCGTCGTAGAAGTGTTCCAGCGTACCGACTCCCCCGCTGGCGATAACCGGGATGCCGACCGCTTCTGAGATCGCCCGCGTGATTGGGATGTCGAAACCTTGTTTTGTTCCGTCCGTCTCCATGCTGGTGAGGAGGATCTCTCCAGCACCCCGCTCCTCCGCATCGCGGGCCCATGCCACCGCATCGATCCCTGTTGGCTTGCCCCCGCCATAAATCACGACCTCGTACCAGCAGAGTGTGCCGTCAGGGAGTGGGATCATCGTTGCCGCAGGATTGTTCGTATAATTTCTGCGTACATCCTCGGCAAGAACAATGCATTGCGTCCCAAACCGGGATGATCCTTTGTTTATCAGCGTGGGATCGAGTACGGCGCTCGTGTTGATGCTTACTTTATCAGCCCCGGCCCTGAGAATCTGCTGGATATCATCGACGGACCTTATCCCCCCTCCCACGGTGAGCGGGAGGAAGAGCTGGTCGGCTGCACGCCCAATCACTTCCAGCATAGTGCCCCGCTGTTCTTTTGAAGCAGTGATATCGAGGAACACCACTTCATCAGCCCCCTGTTCATTATATCGTTGGGCAAGCTCAACGGGATCACCTGCATCCCTGAGTGAGAGGAAATGGGTCCCCTTCACCACACGGCCATCCTTGAGATCGAGACACGGAATAATACGCCTTGTCAGAACCATAGTGCATCATCTCTCTTGCCACCCTCATCATCCTTTTGAAAGATCGGTAACAGTTTATCTGATGTGCGGGGGAACCTATAGGGAAGGATAAACGGAAGGGAGATACCAATCCAGAGTCCGGTGTCCCCGATGGTTTGGGGTATCATGAATACAGGAATGCAGAAGATTGAATGGGCACGGCAGTACATGCCGGTGCTGGGAGCAATCAGGGAACGATTTTCGCATGAACAACCCCTGGCAGGGACCAGGATCGGGATGGCCCTGCACGTTGAGGCCAAGACCGCCAACCTGGTTGCAACCCTCGTTTCGGGCGGTGCAGAGGTATTTATCACGGGATGCAATCCACTCTCCACCCAGGATGATGTTGCTGCAGCCCTGAACTCGATGGAAGGAGTGGAATGTTATGCGAAACGGGGCGCTTCTGTCGATGAATACTATGCTGCCATTGACAGGGTACTCGATGCACAGCCGGGCATTACCGTTGACGATGGGATGGACCTGATTCACAGGATCCATACGAAAAGGACCGAACTCATCACAAAGGTCACCGGTGGCTGCGAGGAGACGACAACCGGTGTCCACCGGCTCAGGGCGATGGCCCGGGATCATCAGCTCAAATTCCCCGTGATCGCGGTCAATGATACTCCTATGAAACGATTCTTTGACAATGTCCATGGTACCGGTGAGAGTGCCCTTACGGCGATCATGGTGACCACCAATGTGCTCATGGCAGGGAAATGTGTGGTTGTTGCGGGATACGGGTTCTGTGGCCGGGGTCTGGCGCGGAAGCTGCACGGCCTCGGCGCACGGGTGATCGTGACCGAGATCGATCCACGGCGCGCCCTCGAGGCGTACATGGATGGGTTCCTCGTGATGCCTATGGACGATGCAGTAAAAAAAGGTGAGATATTCATCACGACGACAGGAAACACGTCGGTTATCACCTCCCGCCATTTTTCCAGGATGCGGGACGGTGCCATCCTTGCCAATGCAGGTCATTTCAATGTCGAGATCGATGTGAAGTGGCTGGAGGAGCATGCTGACCGGATTGAGCGGAGGGATGGCATCGACAGCTACCAGTTCGGACCAAAAAAGCTGCATGTGCTTGCCGAAGGGAGGCTCGTCAATCTTGCCAGTCCGAAGGGGATGGGGCATCCCGTGGAGGTGATGGATCTGAGTTTTGCCCTCCAGGCTCTTTGCGTGCTCTATATCGTCGATCATGGCCGGGATCTCAGACCCGGCGTATACAATGTCCCGGAATCGATTGATGAAGATGTTGCACAGACAAAGCTCAAAGCCCTGGGCCTTGCCATAGACTCCCTTACCCGCGAACAGGAGCACTATATGGCGAGCTGGGACGAAGGGACCTGAACTCCTGGATCGGACGAGAGGAGCGTCTCCCGTTCGCTGTACAGGTATTCCTGCGCATAACCGGCATAGGGCCCGAAATACTCCCTTCCTCTCCTGCTCATCCGCTCATATCCCTCTTTCTCCCCCGCCCCGTAATATCGCTGCATGATCCGGGCAATCCATACATCCACGGGAAATGCCTCGTATTTCCGGAACGCAAAAAGGAGGACACAGTCAGCAACTTTGGGTCCCACACCCTGCAGCCGCATGAGTTCCCGGCGGGCTGAAGGGTAGTCGAGTGCCTCGACCCGTTGGATCCATCCCGGATCGGCGGCTATCTCCCTGGCTGTTGCACAGAGATACGGTGCCCGGTAACCCAGCCTGCACCGCACCAGATCGCAGGGGGCCGAATCTGCCAGTGCTTTGGCAGAAGGGAACGCAAAGAACGCTGATCCCGGGTTCCCGGAAATCACATCGCCGAAGGAATCACAGAGAAGAGCGATCTTTCTCCTGATTCCAGGAATATTTGAATACGTAGCACAGATGTAGGATGCAAGGCATTCCCAGGGTGGCTGGTGTACCAGCCGAAGGCCCGTGCTGTTGACAACAGCCTCGTGGATGACAGGATCACGGTCAATAGAATAGAGAATGCAACCGATATCGACATTGAGCCCGAGATAGTCCCGTATCCGTTCCCTGGAGGTGCCTTCGAATACCAGGATTCGTCCCTGCTGACGGATCCTGACCACCTCATGCCCCACCACTCCGGTCCACCATTCACCGGTTTTCTCCCAGCGGAAAACCTGACCGCATCGGAGGGTTCGGTCGAGAGAGAAAGGACAGTTCTCGTCAAGAGTGATACGTGCCATTGCTACCAAGCGTGGGTCATCAGTACAATAAGAGGTATCGGAATTGCCTGTATTATCAGAGATGAATTGAAAGACGGGAAAGGTCAGATTTCCGGTAATTTTTCCAGGCCTTATTATTTCACCCTGCACCCGTACCCTTTTAATCCTATACTGTCGATGTTCTGGTATGGAACTGGTCGATACACTCCGTGTTTTCCTCGAGAATGGTGATGACTGGGAACGCAAGCTGACCTCAATCCGTGGCGTCACGATCCTGAAGCTGCCCCAGACCAAATCGAGGCCTGCATCCCTGGCAATTGAGATCAATCCCCTGACTGAAAAGGGGACCCCGATGAAGAAGAAAGGGGTGATGATCATGGGGCAACCTGATCTCAAAGCATTCAGGGAGATTTTCAATAACGAAAAGGTAGAGGTTCTCCTCTCTTCTATCGAGTCAATTACACCGGCCCGGAAGGGAGTGAAGGGTGAAGAGGGGGATGTCCTCCAGATTTAAACAGCACCATATCCTGCTCTTTTTTCCCTCTCTCTTCCTGGAATAGTCATATATGCCCCCAGATGCAAAATGAGGATCAATGCACAATGATCATGCAAAAGGAAATACGTCCGTTGCGGCCATCTCATCCCCTTCACGGGCATGGTTTGTACTGGTTGTTTTTTCCCTTCTGGTGGTCCTGGTTTTCCTCGGAGGATGCGTAACCAAACCTCCGGTTCCATCTGACAACCATACAGATCAGAACGTGGTGGTTGATTACACAAGAACCGGAGGAATCGCGGCCTTTGATGACCGACTTGTCATTTTCGAGAATGGACAGGCCGTCTATTCACGGAGAAACAGGACAGGAGAATTCACTCTCCCATCTGACGGGCTTTCAGAGCTCAAGAGGCTCCTTTCAGATGCAGATTTCCCCTCGCTCGCATCTTCGTATCCAGCACCTTCACCTGGTGCTGATTATTTCTCTTACACAATCACCCATGATGGGAAGACAGTAACAACCGAGACAGGCGGGATACCAGATCCTCTCGTTGCGGTGATTGGCCGCCTTGATTCCATCCTTGCCGATTATGCTCCTCTCATCTGATGCTTGAGGTTCCTCTTTCATTTTTCACAGGTGCTTCTTATCCCTGGAGTCCTGTATTCAGGATCTTCTGTGATGGATTGGTACGCCTCTCTGCGATTAAACCGGAAGGAATCAGAAAAAAAACCACATGATTCCCCGTGTGATACAAGCATACCGAATGAAAATGCATGAGGCATTTTCTTATAAAACCTGGGGATCTTCGCGCTCGAGCGGTGGATCAAAGATGGTGGATAAGAAAGGAAATCCTCTACTCCTGATACATGCATGACTGCACGTCATGACCGAGACGTCCGATTGCATCCGCCCGGCAGCGCTGGCAGTGCCGCATCTGTTTCACGTATTTTCCGCACTCATCCTGCATCTTCCTCTTCATCTCCGGGGTTGGCGGGGTAATATCGGCAAATTTGTACTGGGCAATCAGTGGGATGACATTGAAATTATAGACCCCCATCTCGCCCACTTTCTTCGCAATCTCTGGAATATGCTCCTCGTTGATGCCCGGGATATACACCGTATTGATCTTGACGATCATGTGGCGTTCGACCGCCATCTCGATCCCTTTCAGCTGGTTATCGAGGAGTGTCTTTGCACCTTCAATACCGGTGTACCTCTTCCCCTTGTAATCGATGAACTGGTATATCTTCGCCCCGATTTCCGGATCAATTGCATTCAGGGTTACCGTGAGATTTCCCACATCATATTTCTGGAGAAGATCAATTTTATCGGGGAGCAGGAGCCCGTTGGTGCTGATACACTTGATCACGTTCGGGAATTCTTCGTGAAGTCTCCGGAGGGTTTCAAACGTGCCTTCATTGGCGAGCGGCTCACCCGGGCCGGCTATCCCGATGACTTTGATGTAGTTGAACTTCTCCATCACCTTCCTGACCATATCAATTGCCGCGTCCGGGTCAAGCACCCTGGTCGTGACCCCCGGGCGGCTTTCATTCACGCAGTCAAAATCCCTTATACAATAGTTGCACTGGATATTGCACTTGGGAGCAACCGGAATATGGCATCTTCCGAATGCATGGCATGCCTGCTCAGAAAAACACGGGTGTTCTTTGATCCTTCGCAGCTGTTCCGGATCCCACTTGACCTTCCGTCCGGCAACTTCTGCTTCCCTGTATCCGTCATCTGTCATGATGCCTTCTCGTACCTGTGTTGTTCGTGTCCATTCCAATAAAAATGATCCGATGGGGAACTCCGGGGCGTAGCCAGGATTACCAAGAGTCTCATCCCAGGGGTCCTCCTGGAGTTTCATAGTACATCTTATACCCTTTTGCGGGGGAATATGTACTATGAAGCGGGAGATAATTCCGGCAGGAGGCAGGATATCCAGGGTATGGCTCTCCGCAGCTCTCCTCGTATGTTGTGCCCTCGTGGTAGTGGCTGGCTGTTCA
>Ga0316622_100002950_pt1 | contig 11984 bp, 14 predicted proteins | sample OWC_Aug_OW2_C1_D_FD_207646 | JGI IMG/M metagenome (GOLD analysis project Ga0316622, IMG submission 207646) | Wetland soil microbial communities from Old Woman Creek delta, Ohio, United States - OWC_Aug_OW2_C1_D5_C | ecosystem: Environmental > Terrestrial > Soil > Wetlands | place: USA: Ohio... | reverse complement strand
AAGGCCATCATCGCCATCAAAGAAAGGATGATCACCTTTTCGAATTTCTGCAAATACCTCGTCATCGAGATGCGTCCTCCGTTCACAGGGTCAAGACCAGCGATTGTAGTGCACCCGAGAAGTGTCGTAACGGTTCGCCCGGGTCTTTTCCTCTGCCGGGTATCCGACAGGGATGATTGAAAGCGGCACAAGCATCTCCGGCAGACCGAGGAGTTTTCGCACCCCCTTGACGCGGTCATCCACCGGATACACCCCCAGCCACACGGTTCCCAGACCTCTCGCCCGGGCGGCCACGAGGATGTTTTCCGTCGCCGCCGAGCAGTCCTGAACCCAGAACCCCTTCAGATTCTCACGCTGTAAATCCCCACAGACAACAATGGCCACCGATGCCTCCCGGAGAGGCTGCGAAAAGGGGTGAACCTTCGGTATCTCGTCGAGCGTTTTTCGATCGTTGATCACGATAAACTGCCAGGGCTGCTGGTTCCCGGCGGAAGGCGCGCTCATGGCCGCCTCCAGAAGCTCCCTGACGACGGCTTCTGGAACCGTTTTGCGCGTGTACTTACGTATGCTTCTTCTCGTCAAAATAGCCTCTATGGCGTCCATCCTGATCACCTCCCTGCGTCGCGCCCCGATAGTCCGTTTTCTGTCCCTCAGTAACGAAAAACCGCCGCCAGGGGTTCCATCTCCGGCATTTCGTCCTTTTTCATCGTATAGACGGTCCCGGCATTTAGAAGGGTCTGAATCACGGCGAGGTCGACAAGGTCCTCATCACCCGCTGCGGCCTTCTCACGCAGGGTGACCTCACCGGTATCGGGCCGAAAAGAACCCCATCGCTGCATACCCACCGTGGCAAAAAGGATGCCTACCCGACCGTGGTGGGCCGCGGGTATAATTTCCTTGATGTTGTTCGATGCGAGCCCCGTCCCGACAGACTGCCGGTACTGAGCCCGCGCATCATCCTGTCGCTTCTGAAAATAGGGTTCCACAATGGCCCAGGCCTGCTTCCGCAGTTCTTCGACGCTCAGACCTTCAGGATTCCCAGTGATGGCCCTGTCGACCAGGTGCGGATAAGAATTGACCTCCCGGTATATGGGGAAGAGATAATCGACGCCGGCAAAAACCAGGGGCGCCTTTTTGTCCTTCAGTATCCCATGGAGCCCTCGGTCGATCTGCTGGAAGAACCTCAGGGTATCCTCCTTGGTGTAAGCTGTCCACTCAATCGATCCCCGGGCCTGGGAAGAACCGGATCTGGAAGGCCTGTTCAGCCGCTGCTTCTCCAGATAATCGTATTTCATGGCATCCATGATGCTCTTCGGCACCCCCTCCAGCGCCATTTCACTGACGCTGAAGCGACTGCCCTCTAAGAATCTCACGTCTTTCTGGCTGAGTGCCAGGACATAAAACTGCCCGTCGCTGCTGTAGAGAGAGAGAAGGGGCTTGATGTGAAAACGGTCCGCCACGACCACGAGTTCGGGAACGTCCACGGGAAGGCGATAGTGTTTAAAATTCTTCGAGGAGAGAAAAAGAGCCAGTCCCTCACCCTGCTGCTTCCACAGTGGTGTGTTCTTGACAAGGGCCTGGGCCGGTTCCATGAATTTCTCGATGTCCGCGGTGCGAACACCGCTCGCCTGCAGCTTTTCCTCCGCCTGCCGGAGCAGATTCTTCAATCGGATGGGGTTTTGCTGACCTTCGGCAGCCCCGCGATGGGTGGGCATGTAAAGGGTGACACAGTTCCCTTCCTGCTTCATCATCAGCGTTTTTAATTCTTCTCTCGGCAAAACGTTCATAGGGCCTCCTTATGGACTTTTGTTCATAACGACTGCGAATCGAACACCCTGTCTTTCGCTTTCGGGGCGTCCGTTACAGCGCCTCAGCAGAAACAAGCTCCCGTCTGACGGAAACGGCCAGGTCGGGCTTGTCGGTAATCACGCCGTAAATCCTCGGATCGGACAAATATCTTTTCAATTTTCTCCGGTCGTTCACCGTCCAGGCAACGAGGGGTTTTGCGTTCTTCTCGGCCATACGGAATAAAGCATCGTCGAGCAACCTCCAGTTGGGGACCCAGAAATCCGTCTCCACACGATTGATTCCGCGATGGATGTTTCTCCCCAGTATGAGCCCCGTTTTGAGCTTTGGAAAGAGACTTTTGATGGTATCAAGCGAGGCCTCGTTGAATGAAGTCAGGATAAAATCCGCATCATCGAGATAGGCCCGCATCGTCAAAACCACGTCCTTCTCGTACCCTTTTTCCTTCAATTCCGCGTTGAGCCTGATCTTCCCGTGCGTGAGGTTCAGGACTTCCTCGAGGGTCGGGACATGAAATCCCTTTCGGCCGGCAAGACGCTCAACGGCCTCGTATGAGAGTGTCCCGATGACCTTCCCCTGGATCGCTTCGTTGTGGTGTGCAATGAGGACATGATCGGTTGTTATTCTCACATCAAACTCGATCATGTCTGCACCCATTTCGATGGCTCTCTCGAAGGACCGCAGGGTATTTTCCTTCTCGTGGGCCGAGGCGCCTCGATGGGCAATGATGATTTTTCCTTTGTATCTGAACACGCTTGCCTGTTCCGTTCGAAGGGGAACGGCGATCCCGTTCAGCCCCGGATCATGATTAGAAGCATCTTGAATTTCTTCAGGGCCTTGAGGGCGTGAGGCTCCCGGGCCGGCATGATGATCATGTTGCCTTTCTTCAGACGAAAGGGCTTGCCGGAGATGGTGATCTCGACCTCCCCGTCGAGGACGCATACCATGGCATCATAAGGCGCCGTGTGCTCGCTCAGTCCCTGCCCCCTGTCAAAAGCAAAGAGTGTCACTGTGCCGGTTTTCCTGTTCACCAGGGTCCGGCTGACGATGGAGCCCTTCTGATATTCAACGAGATGATGGAGTTCGTGCGTCTGTCCCCTGATGTCGGCCTCTTTTTTCGGGATGGGTTTTTTCACCGCCATGAATTTTCCTCCTGATAAAATTACTGGACAAGACCTTTATTAACCCGTGTCGGGGGGTAATGTCACCAGCATCAGCCCGGCAAGGCGTTCGTAGGAAACGTGATTTTCCTTTCTTCGATTTTCAAGGGATTTTTGAATGAGAAAACAGCGGTGATCAGCAATATCACCTCTTTCAGGTGCTTGAGAAACCGGGCATCACACATGATCGGGCACGAGTGAAGAACCGGCTGGAGGGTAAAGACTATGTCCGTGTGCCGCAGGGCCGTGGACAATGGACATTTCACAATTATATTATTACTAAAAATAATGCCTGTTGTCAATTGTCAGAAAAAGGCGATATCCGTTTAAAAAGGCTGAAAATTGAAACATTTTGATATAAATAACGATCGGAGCCCGGGCAGCCGGGACGCCTCCTGCCGGGAGGTCTACTGTCGCGTATTTTCATCTCGGGGGCCTGAAGTCTTTTTCAGAGGGGTGCAGGCCTTTTCCATCAAGCCGATGCCCTGATCGTTACGAGGAGGTATAAACCCATGGACAGGGAGTTTAAAGACAAATTCACAAAACTGTGGAGCCGTTTCTTTGACGGGGCCGATCTGCCCGTTGCCTTCTTCTACAGCAACGATGAAGGAAAGGGGACCCGGTTGAAACCGCCCTCCGGCCACCGGTGTGTTGTCGCCGATCTCATGAAGGCCCTCAGGGGAAAACACATCCGTCTCGACGCAGAAACCATCGGTTGTGACGGCGGCAGACGATACTTCGGGTTTGCCGAGGCCGTGAGGCCTCACTTTGAATATTTCCTCTCCTACGGCATCCCGGGACAGTTGGAGGGCGAGCGGTATAAAAAAACGCCGGAGCTGGTCAAGTCCATCATGAAGCACCTTCCGCAATTCAGGGCGCCGGGGAAGTACATCGTCTTCAAGCGGTGGGACGCCCTTGATGCCGAAGATGAGCCGGAAGCGGTTATCTTCTTTGCCCGTCCCGATGTCCTCGCCGGATTATTCACGCTGGCGAATTATGACGAAGCCGTCCAGAACGTTGTCTATGCCCCCTTCGGCCCCGGCTGCGGGACCATCGTTTCTTACCCTCATCTGGAAAAAGATTTTGAGAACCCCAGGGCCGTATTGGGGATGTTTGATGTTTCCGCGAGACCCTGCGTCCCGACGGACGTGCTCACCTTTTCCGTACCCATGAAAAGGTTCATCCGGATGGTCGGAAACATGGAGGAGAGCTTCCTCATCACGAACTCGTGGCGCAAAGTCCTGAAAAGGATCCGCTCGACCCACGGGAACGTCTGAGGGCAAGCAGAGGAGATGCCCTTGTGACGGAATCAGGCATGCAAAAACGATGGGGTTCCCGACAGGGGAACCCCGGTGTTTTTTCGGAAGAGAGGCCTGAACCGGAAAGGCTCAACGTTCAAGGACCTGAAGCAAGCGGCGCTTTTCACTTGTCTCCTGACAATCGATGCAGAGCGTGGCCGTTGGTTTGACTTTCAGACGTTTTTCTGAAATCTCGCCGTCGCACTCCACGCAGACGCCGTAGATGCCTTGCTCAAGGCGTTCCCGGGCCTCCAGGAGTTCCGCGATCTGTCCATCTTCCCTGGCCTTGAAGAGGAGATTGAGATTCACCTCTAATTCGGCTGCCGCCTGATCGATGAATTCCACGGGTTTCTCACTATCGTTTCCCCAGGTCCCCCGTCCCGACTGAGCAGCCTTTTCAGACAGTTCCTTCTCAATCAGTTTTTTGAAAAATTCCCTCTGTTTGAGATTCAAAAAAATGCCTCCGTCCATAACGTTACGAAGATAATTCTTAACTGCAGAAACATACTAAAGGGGTTTGACGTTCGCAGCGGATGGTCCCTTCTCACCTTCCGAAACCTCGAAGCTCACGCGCTGACCCTCGCGCAGGGTCCTGAACCCGCCGGCCTGTATAGCGCTGAAGTGGACGAAGATATCGCCCCCTCCATCCTTCTCTATAAACCCGTAACCCTTCTTCTCGTTAAACCACTTCACCGTACCTTCAGCCATACTGACTCCTTTCTTTTTTTCTTTTTTCCCCTCTACCGCAGCCGCTGACCTAAGAAAATTATAGCGGCTAAAAAAATAAAAAAAGACTTCGTGGAAGTCTTTATCCCGGGAAGGGATCTTTATCGAGCATGAGCTCGCGGGCGCTCATATAGAAAAAAATCGAAAAAATGTCAATACTTTATTATGACAGAAAAATATCAGGAAATACCTGTTATTTTAAAGATGCCCCGGTGTCAGATGGTCGGCAGGAATACCGGGGACGGTTCATAAATAACTATTTTATATCGATGAGTTACGATAATCACGGACACCCAGCAAGGCGAGGAGGGCTAGGGCCGAGAGGATTAGGAGCATCCCCCATATTTCTGGTAGCGCGGGTCTTTCACCGAGCTCGAGCGAGGCCGAGATGACGCCGATGACCGGTGTGGCTAAGGTCCCCATACCGGCTATCCCGGCAGGCAGTTCCCTGAGGGCAAAAAACCACAGGAGATGGGCGATTGCGCATGTAAAAACGATATTATAAAAAAGCGCGGCACTGAAGTAGGGGGTCCACTGAATGGGTGGAGACGCTGCAGCAAAAGCAATAAACGACAGGGGGATGGCTCCGAAGAGCATCTGCCAGGCCGTTACCGGAAGGAGCTCAAAGGTGCCCCGCCTCCGCATGACCTTGAGCGTGATGGCGCTTCCGGCCCAGGCGAGCCCCCCGAGAAGGGCCAGGATCTTACTCATGGTCGTCCCTTCGAGATTCCAGGGTTCGAGGATGATGACGAGTCCTGAGAAAGCCATGAACACGGCGAGCCACTGCATGCCCTGGATGCGTTCGGCAAGAATCGGCCAGGCGAAAAGCAACAGCCAGAAAGGCATGGTATAGACCAGGACGGCCGTTTTCCCGGCAGCGCCGCTCTCCAGAGCCCATGTCGAAAGGCCGATGGCCCCTGTCGTCGAGAGAAGCCCGAGCACAATCGTCATCGGCACGTCCCGGGGACGAAGCCCCTGTCCCCTGTAGAAAAGAAGGAGAAACAGACAGAGGGCGCCGAAGAAACTCCGGATGGCGGAGAAATCGATTGCGCTGGCATAACGCAGGGCTTCCTTCGCGATCACCCAGTTGTACCCCCAGATGATCGCCATGCCGGCCAGCGCGGCAACGGCGAGCTTAGTGGACTGCTTCTTATCCTTCAAGGCCTGTTTTCCTGCAAGGTGAGGCGTGATGTGGGTCGGGCACTTCGCCCTTTAAAACAATTCGGCATGTAAGTCCAATGCAAAAAAAAACGCCGGGTGAGACCTGATCCCGGCGACAAGGACCCGACGTGATGGTTCTCATTGACGGCGTTTTTTTGATAACGAGGATATCCACCTGCTCAGTGAAAACCCCTGGTCACTTCGTCCGCTTCCCGCGTGTCTTCCGGAGCTCCGCCGCCATCTCCTTGATCTCGGTGAGGCCCTTACGCATCTGGGCCCACCCATACCACAGGGCATAATCCGGGTTGGCGTGGAACGATCCCATGAAAGTTCTCATCCTGTGTTCCATGAACATCAGGTAGAGCTTCTGCTCGATCGACGTCGGAGCGTCGTGGAATGTCAGGAGATCGGGGAACTTGTATGCGTAGCTCTTCGGCTGCTTGATAACCCCATCCTTGTAAAGACCGGCGATGATACGGATGGCCTCCGCCATGATTCCGTCTGCCTCCCGGATCATCTGATCGCTCTTATCGAGTTCGCCCTTCGCGAAATGGCCGGAGTGGCACTGGTTGCAGGTCGCAAGCATCCTGTCGCGCTCCATCTGCCAGCCCTCCTGCGTCAGTCTCGCCACATCGGCCGCTTTAACCGCATCGAGTCTCGGCGTCGGCTTTCCCTGCGGGTCGAGAACGCCAAGGCCCTGGAGGACCGCCACCCGGTCGGCCGACCACTTCTTGTCCTCAGGGAGGGGAAGCCTCACGGCCAGGAATCCCCAGGCGGTGCGCACCGCGTGGCTCCCGCCCTGCATATGGCAGGTCTGGCACTTCGGGGCGGAAACGGACTCGGGCAGTATCCCGTTTTGTTTCAGGAGATATCGCACACCATGCTTGGACGAAGAGTACATCTCCCACTGCGGGTGATCGAACCCCATGTGACAGGTCTGGCAGGCCTGGGGTTCCCTCGCCTCCTTGAGCGAAAAGATATGCCGCGTGTGGCAGGCATCGCAGGAGGCATTCCCGAAACCGCCCCCCTGTTTCCTGAGATCGCGGATTTCCTCCTCGGTCTTGAGACCCAGTTTGTGGCAGCCGCCGCATCCTTTCATCCCCTCCATGAGGGCCATCGGTTGCCGGTGCGCCGTGGGCATAGCCTTCATGGCCACCCAGGCCTTGGCATGTTTTCCTTCCTTGAACTGTTTCGCCGGGGCACCATGGCACTTGGCACAGGTGTCGATGGTGGGAATGAGGGCTCTGTCGGTGTCCTGCGCCGAATGGTGGGCATCACCGTGACAGACCTGGCAGCTCACCATGCTCACGCTGTGCTTGCTCAGCTTCCAGTCCCCAACGATGTTGGGTGTCGCACCGGAGTGGCAGGCGATGCAGTCCACGATGGTCTTGGCCTTCGCTTCCGTCGGATACTGCGAGGAAACCCACTGACGCCAGCCGCCCTTCAGAACATAAACCTTTGAAAAACCCAACGCCTTCATTTCTGACGCCACCCGGGCGCTCGTTTCCTCGCCGGGTCAGGCTCAGTAGAGAACGTAGGTCTTGCTTCGGTCTTGTGACCCAGCCCAGGACTTCAGATCGTCCTCCTTGAGGTGAGAGGCGCCCGGGATTTTGGTGTCGCTGGACACCCACTGTTGTTCCACGCGAGTATCAAGGACAACCACACCGGGTTTCCCGAGAAGGGGTTTGAGCTCTTCCTTGGTCATCCGGGGGATATCCTCGTAGGGAACGGGCTGGGAAAAGCCCCGGTCACCGAGGAGGAAAATAAGAATCAGGGACAGGCTTACGCCGAAGATTCTCAAGGGCCTCATAGGTTCCTCCTTTAAAATGCTTCGCCCGCAGCGAGAGGGCCTTTTGGTCCATGTCCACCGCATCAGCGGGGCACGCCTCGTTTGATCTTCACCACGACGAAAGGCCAGTGGAGTTCACAGGGGACCCCCAGGCGGAGCCATTCGTTCCGCCGGTCAAGTTCCTCGTTCATGAGGTCCCTGACCGTGGTCACCGTCCCGTCGTCGCATGACACCTCGGTGTAGACGCTCACCTCCACGATGGACTCGATGGGTTCCCCGACCTCTTCGCAGAAGAACTGCTCGGCCTCCTCGACGATGTCCGCGGCAACGATACACTGATTGATCCGATAGCACTGCATGTTCATCACTCCAAATTAATTATCATCATAACACAGAACCGAACGGCTCGGACAGGGGAAAATCCGTCCGGGCCCGCATGCCGGTGCGCTGATTTCGCCCTTGCAGTTTTACCTCCATGTGATAGAGAAATCTACTCAATCACTGACGGTCCGGGACACCGGCCCGGTGTAGAAAAATGAAAAGACCCTGGGAAAAGATCTCAAAGACAGAGTGGTTCGACTGGCGATGGCAGATGAGAAACCGGATCCGGACGTTATCCCGGCTTGTCCGGCTTCTCGGGGTCCCGGCAAATCATCTGGCCGCCCTGAGCCCCGTCGTTGAGAATTACCCCTTTCTCATCACGCCGTACTACTGGTCCCTCATGAATCCGGGGGAGAGTGATGACCCCCTGAGGCGACAGTGCTTCCCCGATGCGAGGGAGCTGGAACACCTTCCCGACGACTCCGACGATCCCCTGGGCGAGACGACGCAATCCCCCGTGCCCGGCCTCCTGCACCGATATCCCGATCGCTGTCTGGTCCTCGTCACGAACCGCTGTTCAATTTATTGCCGGCACTGCAACCGGAGGCGGCTCTGGAATCAGCCCGTTTTTTCCCTTTCCCCCGGGAGGATTCAGGCCCTGGTGAAATACGTCGCATCGGACAGGAAGATCCGCGAGGTCATCCTCTCGGGAGGCGATCCCCTGATCCTCGGGGACGAGGTCATCGACCATCTCCTCAAATCCTTCCGATCGATCCCCCACGTCGAGGTGCTCCGCATCGGGAGCCGCACCCCCGCGGTCATGCCCATGAGAATCACCGCAGCCCTCTGCAGGGTTCTCAAGAAGCACCGGCCGCTGTGGTTCATGACGCAGTTCAATCATCCCCGTGAACTGACGACCGAATCGGCCGGAGCCTGTGAAAGGATCCTCGAGGCTGGGGTGCCGGTCTCCAATCAGTCCGTTCTCCTTCGGGGAATCAACGATTCTTTCGAGACCATGCGCGATCTCGTTCACGGGCTTCAGCGGATTTCCGTGCGGCCCTATTACCTCTTCCAGTGCGAGCCCGTAAAAGGGACGGCCCACTTCCGGGCGGATGTCGCCCGGGGCATGAACATCTCGGAAAAGCTATGGGGGACGACGGCAGGCATCTGTCTCCCGCGGTACGTCGTCGACCGACCGGGCAGTCCGGGCAAGGTCCCCCTGCAACGCTTCCAAGGGCTCCTCGTATGCTGAGGCCGACTCAGGAATCTCCTTTTGACATAAATATCAGAATGTATTAAAAAAGCAATCTCCCGCGGGAAAAGGACAGGAAAGCCTCCCGCCGAGGAGATATCGAAGCGAGGTGAATTCCCATGTACACGGCAAGCGATCTGAGAAAAGGCCTGAGAATCATGCTCGATGACGACCCCTACATCGTCGTCGACTTCCAATTTGTCAAGCCGGGTAAAGGCCAGTCCCTCTATCGCTGCAAGCTTCGCAATCTGCTCGTGGGTACCATGATGGATCGGACCTTCCGAGAGGTGGACACGTTCAAGCCGGCCGAGACGCAGGAAAAGACGATGCAGTTCCTCTACAAGGAAGGGGACCACTACAACTTCATGGACACCGAGAGCTACGAGCAGATCCACCTCATGGAGGAGCAGATCGGTGACGCGAAGAACTTCCTGATCGAAAACATGGAAGTCAGGATCCTCCTCTTCCGCGAACGGCCCATCGATATCACGCTCCCCAACTTCGTGGACCTTGTCGTAATGGAGGCGCCGCCCTGGATTAAGGGCGACACGGTCTCGGGCAACTACAAGCCCGTCATCCTCGAAACGGGCTACAAGGTCGCGGTGCCCCCTTTCATCGAACAGGGTGAAAAAATACGCATCGACACCCGCAGCGGTGAATACCTGACCCGCGTCAAGGAATAAGCCCCGGGAATCCTCTCTCCGATGAACACGGAATGGAAACTTGCGAGGCGAAAGGTCGCCCTCGAAACCCGCGCCGCCCTGATCCAGGCCATCCGCGAATTCTTCATATCCCGGAATTATCTCGAGGTTGAAACACCGCAACGGATCCCCGCGCCCGCACCGGAGGCCCACATCGATGCCTTTCCTTCAGGGCAATGGTTTCTTCACACGTCCCCCGAGATCTGCATGAAACGAATGCTCGCCGCGGGATACCCCAGGATATTTCAGGTCTGCAGGTGTTTCCGCAAGCACGAACGCGGAGATCGTCACCTGCCGGAGTTTACCATGCTCGAGTGGTACCGCGCGGGCATCGATTACAGGGGTCTCATGGAGGAATGCGAAGAGCTCTTTCTTTTCCTCGTGGGAAAAATGCGGGTGGGGACGTCATTGGAATATCAGGGTGAGAAGATCGATTTAGAGAAACCCTGGGGACGGATCTCCGTAACGGAGGCCTTTCATCGTTTCGCGGCCATCCCCATGATCGCCTCCCTCGAGCAGGGCCTTTTCGACGAGACCCTGGTCCGGGACATCGAACCGAGGCTGGGCCGGGGAAAACCGACCTTCCTCTATGACTACCCCGCGTCACTAGGGGCTCTTGCGAGAACGAAGAGGGACGACAGGGGGTTGGCCGAGCGTTTTGAGATCTATCTCTCCGGCCTGGAGATCGCAAACGGCTTTTCGGAATTGACCGATCCGGATGAACAGCAAAGGCGCTTCGAAGAGGAGAACCGTCGGCGCCGATCGGCAGGGAAGGTCGCCTGTCCACTGCCCGAGAGATTTCTCGACAGCCTCCGGCATCTGCCGGAATCCGCGGGAATCGCGCTGGGCGTCGATCGGATCGCGATGATCTTCTGCGATGCCCCTTCCGTCGACGGGGTCGTCGCCTTCACGCCGGAGGAATTATAAAGCTGCCACCTATCGGGTGGGGCATTGCCCGTCAACGGTGTCCGTAAAGTCTTCCCTTTAATTTTCAAACATCCAGGTCGTGCCGGCCGCCGTGTCATTCAGGACGATACCCATCTCCGACAGCAATGATCTCTTCTCATCCGCCCTTTTCCATTCCTTCGCCGCTCTGGCCTCGTTCCGCTCCCCGATCAGATCATCGATTTTTTTAACATCGAGTCCTCTCTTCCGCACTTCCATGGCCCGGCTTTTCTCGAAGAAGGCGTCGGGATCCTCCGTCAGGATACCGAAAACACCGCAGAGCTCATGCAGTTTGTCCTCTGCGGCCTTCAGGATGAACATCGCGTGGGGGGTGGACTTGAATCCTTTATCGGAGACGTAGGCGTTCAGAAGCCTCGTCATCTCGAAGACAGACCCGAGGGCCCTGGCCGTGTTGAAATCATCATCCATGGCGTCCATGAAGCGTCGGGAAAGATCGTCGAGGTTATCAGAAATTTCTTTCGTCCTGCCCGTCAGTCCGCCCGATGGAACAGCGGAGGGCCTCTGGCCTGCGAGCCTGTCCTTGATTCCTCTCAGGGCGGTGTAGAGCCGTGTGAGCCCCGCCCTGGCCTCCTTGAGGGCGTCGTCGGAGTAATCCAGGGGGCTGCGATAATGACTCTGGAGCATGAAGAATCTCACAACTTCCGGATGGTAACTCTTGAGAATCTCCTTGATCGTGAAGACATTGCCGAGGGATTTGGACATCTTTTCGTTGTCGATCCTGATGAATCCGTTGTGGATCCAGTAGTTGGCAAAGGGCTTCCCCGTGGCCCCTTCGGACTGCGCGATCTCATTTTCATGATGCGG
>Ga0316622_100002949_pt1 | contig 11984 bp, 15 predicted proteins | sample OWC_Aug_OW2_C1_D_FD_207646 | JGI IMG/M metagenome (GOLD analysis project Ga0316622, IMG submission 207646) | Wetland soil microbial communities from Old Woman Creek delta, Ohio, United States - OWC_Aug_OW2_C1_D5_C | ecosystem: Environmental > Terrestrial > Soil > Wetlands | place: USA: Ohio... | reverse complement strand
TGGGCGAAGGCGAACCCGAATCTGGGTGTGTCGGTGAAGCTGGAGTACCTGCGGAACGAGGCGAAGCGGGCGCAGCAGGTGCCGGCGTACCAGAACACGTTCCGGAGGCTGCACCTTAACCAATGGACGCAACAGGAGACACGCTGGCTGCCTTTGGATGCGTGGGACCGGTGCGGGGCGCCGTTCGACGTGAAGCTGCTGGCAGGGGCGGGCTGTTACGGCGGGCTGGACCTGGCGAGCACGTCGGACATTGCGGCGTTCGTGCTGTGCTTTCCGAGCGAGCCGGGGGAGGAGGAGCGGTACGTGTGGCTGCCGCATTTCTGGATCCCGGAGGAGAATATGGTCGAACGAGCTCGCCGGGACCGGGTACCGTACGATGCGTGGGTGCGCCAGGGGCTGATGACGGCCACCGAGGGGAACGTGATTGATTACGGCTACATCGTGCGGGAGATTGAGGCACTGGCGGAGCGATACGACCTGCGCGAGGTGGCGTTCGACCGGTGGGGCGCATTCCAGGTGAGCCAGCAGCTCGAAGGCGCGGGGCTGACGATGGTCGGGTTTGGGCAGGGGTTTGTGTCGATGGCCGGGCCGACGAAGGAGCTGCTGCGGCTGGTGCTGGACGGCCGGCTGGCGCACGGCGGGCACGCGGTGCTGCGCTGGATGGCCGATAACATGGTGGTGACGACGGATGCGGCGGGGAATGTGAAGCCGAATAAGGCAAAGTCGAGGGAGAAGATCGACGGGATGGTGGCCGGGATTATGGCACTGGACCGGGCGATGCGACACGGCGATGCGGCGCGATCGGTGTACGAGACGCGCGGGATCCTGGAGATATGAAGCCGGATCTGAATGACCTGGTGGCGCTGGTGGGGCTGCTGCTCTTGGGGGCGGGGCTGTGGCTGATTTCGCCGGCGCTGGCGCTGATGGTGGTGGGGGGATTGCTGGTGCTGCTGGCGCTGATCCGGGCGGTGAGGCGGGGGGTGGAGTGATGGGATTTCTGAGCGGGCTCACGGCCAGGCGGGCGCCTGGCGGTCCGATGGTGGAGGAGCGGGAGACGCTGGGAGCGGGCTCGACGGCGTGGATCCTGGATGCGTTCGGGATGACGACGCCGACGGGGATCACGGTGACGCCGGAGGGGAGCCTGGCCTATAGCGCGGTGCTGGCGTGCGTGCGGGTCCTCGCCGAGGGGGTGGCGTCGCTGCCGTGCCTGGTGTACGAGCGGTATGTGGAGGATGGCCGGGAGGCGAAGCGACGGGCGCCTGGGCATCCGGCATACTCTCTACTGCACAATGCGCCGAATTCGGTGCAGACGGCGTTCGAGTTCTATGAGATGGGGATGGCGCAGACGCTGCTGTGGGGTAATTTCTACGCGGAGATTGAGTGGGACCGGCGCGGGCAGGTGGCCGGATTGTGGCCGCTGCCGGCGTGGCAGATGGTGCCGGAGGCGACGCGGCAGGGGAAGCTGTATCATTTGTGGCTGGATAATCAACCGCCGAAGACGCTGGTGGACTACCAGGTGCTGCACGTGCCGTCGTTCGGGTATGACGGGGTGCAGGGCAAGTCGATGATTACGCTGGCCAGGGAGGCGGTCGGGCTGGGGATGGCAGCGCAGCGATTCGGCAGCGCGTTCTTTGGGAACGGGGCGCGGCCGGGGGTGGTGCTGGAGCATCCGGCGAAGCTGAGCCAGGAGGCCCACGATCGTTTGAAGAACTCGTGGAACGCGGCGCACCAGGGGCTGACGAACGCGCAGCGGGTGGCGATCCTCGAAGAGGGGATGAAGATGGAGCCGCTGTCGGTGCCTCCGGAGGACGCGCAGTTCCTGCAGACGCGGCAGTTCCAACGGTCGGAGATCGCGGCGATTTTCCGGGTCCCGCCCCACATGATCGGAGATCTCGAGCGGGCGACGTTCAGCAATATTGAGCAGCAGAGCACGGATTTCTATACGAACACGCTGCAGCCGTGGCTGCGACGGTGGGAGCAGCGGCTGATGCGCTCGCTGTTGGTGGGGGTGGAGAGCAAACGGTACTTTGTGGAGTTCCTCGTCGATGCCCTGCTGCGGGCGGATACGCAAAGCCGGTATGCGGCGTATGCGGTGGGGCGGCAGTGGGGGTGGCTGAGCCGGAATGACATCCGGCAGCGGGAGAATATGAACCCGATTGAGGACGGGGACGATTACCTGGTGCCGATGAATATGATGGTGTCCGGAGGAGAGGACACGGAGGACACGGAAAACACGGAGGAGGAGCCAGAGGAGCCGAGATCTCTGGACCACGAAAGACGCGAAAGGGAAACGAAAGACGCGAAAGAGCTGCGGACGGCGACGAGCCGGAGGCGGCTGGCGCATTCGTACCAGCCGACGTTGGAGCACGTGGGGCAGCGGATTGTGAACCGGGAGGTGAACGACATCCGCCAGGCGGCGCGGAAGTACCTCGTCAATGGGGATACGGCGGCGTTCGATACGTGGATGGTGGGGTTCGACCGGCAGCATTCGGCGTTCGTGCGGGAGTATTTGCAGGCGCCGCTGGCGACGTATCTGCGGCTGGTGGTTATGGAGATCGAGCGCGAGCTGGATCAGGATATCGACGAGCGGCGACTGGAGCCGTGGGGGAACGACTATATCACGGGACGGCGCAATCAGTGGATGGGGGATCTGATGCGCGGGCTGCGGCAGACGATTATCAAGCCGGACGATGCGCCGGATGCGTGGACGGCGGCCGGGGCGGTGGAGGATTGGACGTCGGAGCGGCAGGGGTTGGAGGCGGAGCGGTTCGCGCAGGATGAGACGGTGCGCGGCGGGAATGCGATGGCGATCGCCTCGTACGCAGTGGCCGGGGTGATACGGAAAGTGTGGAGGTCGTTCGGGGAGTCGTGCGCTTATTGCAAGCGGATGGACGGGAAGATCGTCGAGGTGAATCACTTGTTTCTGCCGGCGGGCGAGAGCCTGGTGGACGAGGCAGGGAAGGCGTTCAATAGCATTGTGGACGTGGGACATCCTCCGCTGCACGGGGGATGTGACTGCGTGGTGATGGCGGAATTGTAGGAACACGAAAGACGCGAAATGACGCGAAAAACGCGAAAGAGATGGCAGCCGAGTGATTACGATCAGATGCTGGATTCGTTGGGCTGGTGTCGATGCGTAGTGGAGGAGGTCAGGATGGGGGCGATTGGGGTGCATCATACGGAGACGAGTGAGGGCGGCTGGGATGGGCCGGCGAACGAGGCGCGGTTGAATGCGGATGGGACGGCGGCCTATTACCGGCGGGCCTTTGCCTGGCAGGACCCGGAGGGAGATCCGGAGACGAAGGCAGCGTACCGGTTTATCCACCACGAGGTGAGCGGCGACGGCACGATCGGGGCGGCGAACTTGCGGGCGGCCTCGACGGGGATCGGGGTGCTGAACGGCGGCCGGGGGGGGACGACGATCCCGGCCGGCGACCGGCGCGGGGTGTACAATCACCTGGCGGCGCACCTGAAGGATGCGGACAAGGAGGTGCCGGAGCTGAAGAGCTCACGCCAAGACGCCAAGACGCCAGGTGATTCAGAGGTGGAGCGGCGGGTGTCGGTGGGGGCGCTGGAGGTGCGGGAGAGCGCCGATGGCGGAGCGCCGGTCATAGCCGGCTATGCGGCGGTGTTCAACCAGTGGAGCGAGGACCTGGGCGGGTTCGTGGAGCGGATCGAGCCGGGGTTCTTTGCGCCCGTGCTGGGGAGTGACGTGCGAGCGTTGTGGCAACACGATCCGGCACATGTGCTGGGGAGGACGACGAACGGGACGCTGCGCCTGGCGGAGGATGCGACCGGGTTGGCGGTGGAGATCCATCCACCTCTGACTGGCTGGGCGACGGATGCGCTGGTGAGCCTGCGGCGCGGGGATGTGAGCGGGATGTCGTTCGGGTTCACAGTGGACGAGGACCGGTGGATGTCGGAGACGAAGGGCCCGGCGCAGAGAACGCTGGTGCGGGCGAAGGAGCTGTACGATGTGAGCCCGGTGACGTTCCCGGCGTATCCACAAACGAGTGTGAGTGTCCGGCAACACCTGGCCGACCTCCGGGCGGAGGCGGACGGGGCCGGTGAAGATAATGTGGTGGAGGACCTGACGCGGGCGCGGGAGGATCTGAAGCGGCGAATCAAAATCAGACAGAGAGAGGTGTGAGATGAATAAGGTGATTGAGCTCCGGCGCAAGCGTGCGGAGCTGTTGGATGAGGCGAGGACGCTGGCGGACGGGGAGATGACGGACGAGGTCCGCGGCAAGGTGGATGGACTGATTGCGCAGGCCGATCAGGTGGAGCAGGATGCGCTGCGCGAGGAGCGGCTGGCGCAGATGTGGAGGCCGCAGGCGCCGGCGGTGCTGAAGATCGGGCTGGGGGACAACGAGGAGCGGGCGTTCGGGCATTGGATCCGGACGGGAGACGGTGGGGGACTGCGCGAGCTGCGCGCCTCCAACGATACGACCATGAACATCACCACCGACGTCGACGGCCAGTTTGCGGTGCCCACGGGCCACTACCAGGGCATTATCGCGAAGCGGGACGAGGCGATGCTGGCGACGGCGCTGGGTGTGCGACGGATCCCCGGCAAGGGGACTACGGTCAATATCCCGGTGGACAATGAGGATGATGGCGAGTTCGTGGCGACGAACGAATCCTCGGCCTATGACCGGGATGCGCCGGCGATCGCTCAAAAGGCGAGCACGCTGGTCAAATACACCAAGAAGGTGGATCTGACCGTCGAACTCCTGGAGGACGAGGACAGCGCGATCCTGACGTTCCTGAACGACTTTATCGGGCGGGGCATGGCGAAGACCCACAACAGCTTGCTGCTGACGGAGGTGGCGGCAAACGGGACCTCGCTCAAGACTTTCGCATCGGCGACGGTGATCGCGGTCAACGAGCTGGAGACCATCACGTTCAACGAGGCGCTGAGCAGCTATCTGGACGATGGTGGGTCGGTGGGCTGGGTGATGCAGCGCGCGGTGCATGGCGAGATCATCCTGCTCGGTTCGACGAGCATCCCATACTACAGGGAGAGCCCAGCGGGGACGATTGCGCGGCCGAATCTGCTGGGCTATCCGGTGTTCTACAGCGCGAAGTCGGGGGCGACCGCGGCCAGCACCAAGTCGGTGTACTTTGGGAACTGGAACTATGTCGGATACCGCGAGGGACCCGGCATCACGGTGCTGCGGGATCCGTACACGCGATCGTCCTACGGGGAGATCATCCTGAACTACATGTTCCGCTGCGACTATAACGTGCTGCAGGCGGAGGCGATCGGGTACGGCGTGCACCCGAGCGCGTAACGGTGGCCAATCGCGGGGGCCGGTCTACGAATACTGGACCAGGTCCTCTCCGGTCCCCGCGTTGGTAGGATGGTGCGGATGGATGTGATGGTGTTTTGTCCGGTGCTGCGGCTGGAGCCGGAGACGGTGCGGGCGATGTGCGCGCTGGAGTGGGACGGGCCGTTGACGGTGGTGTGGCAGCGGGACAATCCGGAAGTTGCCGAGCTGGGGCTCGGCGGTCCCGGCCGGAAGGCGGGGTACCGGAACCATTTGCACCAGTATCAGAGGGGACGTGAGGTGTTTCTGAAGGGGGGGTATGATGCCATGCTGGTGATCGAGAGTGACATCATACCTCCCGCGGATACACTGAAGCGGCTGGCGGCGCTGCCGGCAGATGTGGCGTACGGGGTGTACTGTTTCCGGGGAATGAAGCCGGACCGGCCGGTGGTGAATGTGCTGGAGCGGTACTATGGCTGGCCGTACCAGGCGAAGAATGTGGGGGATCCGCTGACGGTGCGGGGGCTGTACGCGGAGGCGTGCCGGCAGAGGATTATCGACTGCTCGGGGAGCGGGCTGGGCTGCGTGCTGATCCATCGGAAGGTGGTGGAGGAGGTGCCGTTTGAGGCGGAGGCCGGATTTTTCGATACGGCGTGGACGCAGGCGGTGTATCGTGGGGGCTATCGGATGATGGCCGATATGGCGGTGCGATGCGGGCACGTGGAGCCGAGCGGGGTGGTGCTGTGGCCACCTTTCTGACGATCTATACGCCGACGTACAAGCGGCCGACGTTCCTGGCGCTGTGCGTGGAGAGCGTGGAGGAGCAGACGATCCGGGCGGAGATCCAGCACATCGTGGTGGAGGACCTGGTCGGGGTCGGGATCGAGGGGATGTTTGCGGAGATCCCGGCGCACCTGGCGGAGTTTGAGGGGGAGTATGTGTACGTCCTGCAGGACGATGACCGGCTCGCGGCGCCGGACGTGGTGCAGGTGGTGAAGCAGTTTGTGCGCCAGAGGCAGTATCCGGAAGTGGTGATGGTCAAGAGTCGGAAGGGGGGCGGGCGGCTGCCGACGTATTGGGGCGAGCGGCCGGTGGAATGTCACGTGGACCTGGGAAACTATGTCGTGCGGTGTGACGTGTTCCGGGATCACGTGTCGGAGTTCGGCAGCCGGTACAACGGGGACTTTGATTTTATCGACGGTCTATGGACGGCCGGGCACCGGTTCGAGTGGTGCGACGTGATGTTTGCGCGGGCGATGGCGAGGGGGCTGGGCCGGCCGGAGAGCGACCTGGAGATGGAAGTGCTGGCGGCGCGGGAGCGGGCGGTAGGGCGGAGGATGCGCTGATTTTTGATTTTGGATTGCCGATTTTGGAGTAGGAGGCGAAGATGGCGAGTTTTAACAAATTTCAGGCGTTTGTGGAAAATGTAGCAGAGAAGGTGCACAACCTGGGCAGCGACCAGCTCGTAGTTGCGATGACGGCGGCGGCGAATGCGCCGGTGGCGACGAACTCGGTGCTGGCGGACCTGACGCAGATCAGCTATACGAACTGCTCGACGCGGAACATCACAACGAGCTCGTCGAGCCAGACGAGCGGGACGTACAAGCTGGTGCTGACGGACCTGGTTCTGACGGCGTCGGGTGGAACGGTGGGGCCACTGCGGTACGTGGTGATCTATAACGACACGCCGACATCGCCGGCGGATCCGCTGATCGCCTGGTATGATTACGGGAGCGAGATCACGCTGGCGAGCGGGGAGACGCTGACGATCGACTTTGACGGGACGAACGGGTTCTTGCAGCTCGCGTAAGGCAATGACGGAAGGGTGAGATGGCGTTTTCGCTGACGGGGCATCGAGGGGCTGCGAATACAAAGACGACGGGCACGACGCTGGCGATGACGGTGTCGGGCGCGAATATCGCGGCCGGGGCGCTGGTGATTGTCCGGGCGGTGACGGACAATCAAGGCCTTGTTAACGGCGCGACGACGGCCCACAGCATCACGGACAGCCAGTCGAACACGTACACGCGGATCGCCGAGTACACCCGGACGAGTGGCGGTGCTGCGGACGGGGTGACGGCGTCAATCCATTACTCGGTGCTGACGACGGGGTTGACGTCGGGAACGGATACGATCACGCTGACGTCGCAGAACGTGCCGTCCAGGGCGCTCGGGGCGGACGAGTTTTCGGCGGGGACGCTGGGGACGCCGGCGGGCAGCGGGGCGACGGGGAACGGCACGACGCCGGCGGCGAGCCTGTCGGGGATGACGAGCCGGACGTGGCTGTACATTGGCCTGGCCGGGCGCGAGTATACGACGGCCGACGGGTTCACGCAGGATACCGATTACAGCGACCTGACACAGATCGGGACGAGCGGCGGCGGTCCGGTGTCGAACGTGAGCGGGCCGGCGGGGTACCGGATCTATGCCTCGTCGACGGGGGACACGTACGATCCGTCGTATACGACGGCGGCGGATTGGGCGTGCGTGATCGCGGCGCTATACGAGTCGAGCGGGGCGTACACGCTGACGGCGGCGCAGGGGTCGGTGGCGCTGAGCGGGCAGGCGGCAGGGCTGCCGGCGGCGCGGAAGCTGAGCGCGGAGTACGGGTCGTTTGGGGAGACGGGAGAGGCGGCGAGCCCGCTGGCGGGCCGGCTGCTGACGGCCGATTATGGGGCGTTGGCGGAGACGGGGCAGGCGGCGGGGCTGCTGGCGGACCGGCTGTTGACGGCAGAGTACGGGGCGTATACGCTGACGGGCCAGGCGGTCGGACTGATCTACAGTGGCACGGCGAAGGTGCTGACGGCAGAGTACGGGGCCTTTACGCTGACGGGGCAGGCGGCGGGGTTGCTGGTGGCGCGGAAGTTCAGTGCGGAGTATGGGGCATTCGCGCTAACGGGGCAGACGGCCGGGCTGATCTACAGTGGCTCGGCGAAGGTGCTGACGGCAGAGTATGGGGCATTCGCGCTAACGGGGCAGACGGCCGGGCTGGTGGTGGCACGGAAGCTGAGTGCGGCGTACGAGACATATACGCTGAGCGGGCAGGCGGCCGGGCTGCTGTTTGGGCGGAAGCTGTCAGCGGCGTATGAGACGTATGCGCTGACGGGGCAGGCGACGGGGTTGCTGGTCGGGCGGAAGCTAGTCGCCGTGTACGGGCCGTTCGTACTGAGCGGCCAGGCGACCGGGCTGGTGGCGGCGCGGTTGCTGACGGCCAGTTACGGGTCGTACACGCTGACAGGGATCGCGGCAACGCTGCTCTATAGCGGGGAGCTGCCAGAGTGGCTGTGGATGTTTATGGCACTGGTGGGACGTGTGCCGGGGGCGGCGATGGCCGGGCGGGCGCCGGGCGAGGCATTCACCGGGCGGGCGCCGGGCGAGGCATTCACGGTGGTGGAGTAGAAGCAGGACTCACACAAAGACACAAAGGCACGAAGATATAAAGGTCTGGAGATGACGACTCGATTAACGGTTGTGCCGACGGAGAGCTCGACGTACGTGGTTCAGGTGGTGTTCACGAATGAGGATGGAACGGCGGTGGTGCCGAGCGCGATTACGTGGTCGCTGACGGACAAGTTGGGGGCGGCGGTGAACAGCCGGACGGACGTGGCGGTGGGCTCGCCGGCGAGCACGATCAATATTGTGCTGAGCGGGCTCGACCTGGCGCTGAGCGGATACGCGGGGCCGGAACGAATCTTGACGGTGGAGGCGACGTATACGAGCGCGCTGGGGGCCGGGCTGCCGCTGAAGGGAGCGGCGTGGTTCGTGGTGGAGCCGTTGGTGGCGGTGTAAAGAGGATCACACAAAGACGCAAAGGGGTAAAGATGGCGCTGAAGATTGCGGTGGTGCCAGCGGACGAGCCGGTGACGGTGGCTGAGGCGAAGGAACATTGCCGGGTGGATGTGACGACGGACGATGCGACGATCCAGGGGTTTATTGAGACGGCGCGGGAGGTCGTCGAGGTGGCAATGCGGCAGGCGCTGGTGACGCAGACGTGGGACTTGTACTTGGATTCGTTCCCGGGAACGGATTATTTGGAGTTGCCGTTGCCGCCTCTCCAGTCGGTGACGTACGTGAAGTATACCACCAAGGCAGGGGTGCTGACGACGTTCGACTCGGCGAGCTATATGGTGGATACATACAGCCAGCCAGGGCGGATCCGGCTCAAGGATACGTACTCGTGGCCGTCGGATGAGCTGCAGATCGTGAATGGGGTGAATGTGCGGTTCGTGTGCGGGTACGGGGAAGGGGTAGATGTGCCGAGAAAGTTGAGGTTGGCAATACTCCTTCTGGTGGGACACTGGTACGAAAATAGGGAGGCGGTGGCGACGTCGGGAGCGGTGCCAAAGGCGATCCCGCTGGCGGTTGAATCGCTGCTGTGGGCCTCGGATCGGAATCTGAGGTTTTGAGATGGACGCGGGGAAGCTGAGACATCGGGTGACAATCCAGGAGAAGCCGACGGTGACGCGGGACAGCTTCGGCGGGGAGGTGCCGGGCTGGGGCACGGTGGCGACGGTATGGGCGGCGGTGGAGCCGCTGGCCGGCCGGGAGTTCCTGGAGGGGCGGAGCCTGGAGGCGACGGTGGACACGCGGATCCGGATCCGGTACCGGAGCGGGCTGGTGCCGAGTATGCGGGTGGTGTGGGGAAGCCATACGTATGACGTCCAGGCGGTGCTGGAGATAAAGTCGGCGCACCGGGAGATCCATTTGATGTGCATGGAGGTTGTGGAGTGAGATTGCTTCGCTGCGCTCGCAATGACAGGGGATGAGAGATGGCGACGACGACGGTGCGGATTGAGGGGGCGGAGGAGCTGCAGGCGGCGTTTTACCGGCTGAAGGCGGCGGCGCGGGGCTCGGCGTTGGAGAAGGCGGCGATGGCCGGGGCAGAGGTGATCGCGGCCGCGGCGAAGAGCCGGGCGCCGGGGCCGCACGTGGAGAGCGAGGTGCTGAAGGCGTCGGAGGAGGCGATCGAGGTCGGGATCGGGCCGGACAAGGCGCACTGGTATTATGCGTTCTTTGAGACGGGGGTGAGCCGGCACAAGATCACGCCGACGAAGAAGAAGGGGCTGGCGTTTGCCGGGCGGGAAGGGGCGATCGTGCGGCAGGTGGTGCAGCACGTTGGGATGGCGGCGCGGCCGTTCCTGCGGCCGGCGCTGGAGGGAAGCGCGGACGAGGCGACGGCGGCGGTGGGCGCGGAGCTGCGGAAGAGGATTGACGGGGCGGCGAGGGGCTGATGGCGACGATTGAGGAGGCGTTGTATGCGGAGCTGGCGGGGAATGCGGGGGTGGCGGCGTTGGTGAGCACGCGGATCTATCCGAGCGTGATCCCGCAAGATTCGGCTCTGCCGGCGATTGCCTATCAGCGGATCGGTGGGCTGCGGCTGCTGGATCACGGGAATGACATGTACGCGGCGCTGGCAACGTTCCAGGTGACAGCGGTCGCGGATGATTACGCGGAGGTCAAGGGGGTGATAAGGGCGATCGTGGCCATGTTCCCGTTTGTCGGCTCGCTGGGCAGCCTGGTGACGGTATTCTTGGGGACGGTGGATAACGAGGTGGACGACTGGAATCCGACGATCGAGATGCCGGCGACGCGGCTGGATCTGAGGTTCCTGTATGCGGAACAAGTTGGAGACTGAAAGAGAGAGGTGAAAAGATGGCGTTTCAAGGTGGGCATGGGGTAGTGCTCAAGATCACGTCGGGGTCGTTGATCGTGGTGACGAACCTGATGGACGTGAGTTTCCCGGAACAGGCCAAGTTTCTGGCAGAGGCAACGTTCCACGACAGCGCGTCGGCGTACCTGGAGTACATCGACACGGGGCTGCGCGAGCTGACGGAGATGGAGGCGACTGTGGCCTGGGACTCGGCAGCTACGTCTCACGCTGCGATCCTGACCTCGTTCGCTGCCACGACGGCGGTCGGGATGTCGATCGAGGATCCAAACGGCGATGAGGTGATCGCGTTCAACGCGCACATCAAGAAGGTGGGGCGGGTGGCGAAAAGCCGGGAGCTGTATTCGTGCGTGATCACGATCCAGCCGACGGGCGGGCCGACGATCACGTAAGAGGGCGGTTCACGAACCGCCCCTACAGGGGGGTGTATGGGCTATCTGACGAAGGCGCAAATCCTGGAGGTGCAGGATCTGCCGGTCGAGGATGTGCACGTGCCAGAGTGGGGCGGGATGGTGCGCGTGCGCGGGCTGACGGGTGCGGAGCGGGACCGGTGGGAGCTGGAGGGGCTGCGGCTGCGCGGGCAGCGCCTGGAGATGAATCCAGGTCTGGACAATTTCCGGGCGCGGCTGGTGGCGCTGTGCGTGATCGACGAGGCGGGCGAGCGGCTGTTCAGCGACCGGGATGTGCCACGGTTGAGTGAGAAGAGCGGGGCGGTGCTGGATCGCCTGTTCGACGTGGCGCGGCGCCTGTCGGGGCTGACGGCGGCGGATGTGGACGACCTGGAAAAAAACTCGCCCGGCGGCCAGAGCGGAGATTCTGGTTCCGATTAGCTCTGGCCCTGGGCTGCACGGTGAGGGAGCTGCAATGCCGGATGAGCAGCCGGGAGTTTGCGGAGTGGGCAGCGTTCTACCGGTTGGAACCGTTTGGAGAGGCGCGCGGGGATCTGCGGGCGGGGATCGTGGCGGCGACGATGGCGAACACGGTGCGGGATCCAAAGCAGAGATCCCGGCCGTTTACTCCGCAGGAGTTTATGCCGCTGGTGGAGT
>Ga0316622_100002948_pt1 | contig 11987 bp, 10 predicted proteins | sample OWC_Aug_OW2_C1_D_FD_207646 | JGI IMG/M metagenome (GOLD analysis project Ga0316622, IMG submission 207646) | Wetland soil microbial communities from Old Woman Creek delta, Ohio, United States - OWC_Aug_OW2_C1_D5_C | ecosystem: Environmental > Terrestrial > Soil > Wetlands | place: USA: Ohio... | reverse complement strand
CTCCGCTCAACTCCGGGCTACGGCTCGTCCGTCGCGCCGGGCCCGGCCGTCGCCGGCGGCGCTCCCGCTACCTGCGCACCGCGGTCGCGGCGATCTCCACCTTCCAGCCGGGGTTGGCGAGCTCCACCTTGAAGCAGTCCCGCGCCGGCGGATTCGCCGGATCGATCCACCGGTCCCACGCGCCGTTCATACCGGCATAGTGCCGGAAGTCGCAGAGGTAGATCGTCACCGTCAGCAGGTGCGACTTGTCGGAGCCGGCGCGCGCGAGCAGCGCGTCGAGCCGGCCGAGGACCTCCCCGGTCTGCTGCTCGATCGGCGCGTCGAGCGTGGCCGGGACCTGCCCGGAGATCCACACCATCCGGCCAAGCGCCACCGCGTCGCACATCCGGTTCGTTGCGTCGAATCGCTCGATGTCCATGTTCCCTTGCCCCCGGTTCCCGTTCAGTTCGCGTGCGCTTCCCGTGCGGGCTTGTGCCATGAGCGCCCGGGAATCGCGTCGATGAGCGCGCGCGTGTACGCGTCGGCGGGAGCGCTGCAGATCCGCGCCGCGTCCCCGCTCTCCACCACCCTGCCTTCGCGCATGACGATGATCCGGTCGCACATTTCGGACGCGACGCGCAGGTCGTGGGTGACGAAGATCATCGTCAGGTCGTAGTCGCGCTGGAGCGAGCGCAGGAGATCGAGCACCTGCGCCTGCACCGACACGTCGAGCGCGGACACCGGCTCGTCGGCGACCAGCAGCCGCGGCTGCAAGGTCAGCGCGCGCGCGATGCTGATCCTCTGCCGCTGGCCGCCCGAGAACTGGTGCGGGAAGCGGGAGAGCGCGTCGGCGTCGAGCCCCACGCGCTCGAGCAGCCCGCGGGCGCGCGCCATGGCCGCCGCGCGGTCCTCGCCGTAGGCCAGCGGCCCCTCGGTCAGGATGCGGCCGATCCGGTGCCGCGGATTGAGCGACCCGTACGGATCCTGGAACACCATCTGCATCTCGCGCCGCAGCGGCCGCCGCTCGTTCCGGCCCAGCCGGGTGAGATCGGCGCCGTCGAACGCGGCGCTCCCCTGATCCGGATCGAGGAGCCCGACGATCACCTTGGCCAGCGTCGACTTCCCGGATCCGGACTCGCCGACCACGCCGAGCGTCTCGGCGGCCGCGACGTCCAGGTTCACGTCGTCGAGCGCGCGGATGATCCGCCCGCCCCGTCCGGTGAACGCCTTCGAAAGGTGGCGCACGGCCAGCAGCGGCCGCGGCGGGGCCCGGCCCGCCGCACCTGCCGCAGCGACCAGCCGCAGCTCGGGGACCGCCGCGATCAGCGTCCGCGTGTACGGGTGCGCCGGATGCCCGAGCACCGTGGCCGTCGGCCCGGCCTCGACGCAGCGCCCCCGCTGCATCACCAGCACCCGGTCGCCGATGTCGTTGACGATCCCGAAGTCGTGGGTGATGAACAGCACGCCGATCCCGCGCGTGCGCTGCAGCTCGCGGATCAGGGCGAGGATCTGCGCCTGCGTGGTCACGTCGAGCGCCGTCGTCGGCTCGTCGGCGATCAGCAGGCGCGGCGCCAGCGCCAGCGCCATCGCGATCATCACCCGCTGCCGCTGGCCGCCGGAGAGCTGGAACGGGTAGGCGCGCGCCATCCGTTCGGGATCGGGCAGTTGCACGTCGTTCATCAGCTCGAGCACGCGCCGGCGGCGGGCTTCGGCCGGGCGATCGGTGTGCGCGCGCAGCACCTCGTCGATCTGCTCGCCGACGGCCATGATCGGGTTGAGCGCGGACAGCGGCTCCTGGAAGATCATGCCGACCGCGGTGCCGCGCAGCGCCCGCTGGCCGCTCTCGGGCAGCGCGGTCATCTCCTTCGCCCCCAGGTGGACCCGGCCGCCGGTGAGCGCGATGCCGTGCTTCGGCAGCAGGCCGATCACCGCGTGCGCGACCATCGATTTGCCGGACCCCGATTCCCCGACCAGGCAGACGGTCTCGCCCGGCAGGACCTCGAAGCTCACGTCCTCGACCGCGAGCGCGCGCTCGCCGCCCGAGGTGATCGCCACCGTCAGGTTCTCCACGCGCAGCACGGGCTCGGCGCGGCCCGCGGTCACGTCGCCGCCTGCGCCCGGTGGAGCCGGGGGTTGAACGCGTCGTTGAGCCCTTCCCCGATCAGGTTGAGCGCCAGCACCGTCAGCAGGATCGCGCAGCCGGGAAACACGCTCATCCACCACGCCTGGCGCATGACGGTGCGCGAGGCGCCGATGATGTAGCCCCAGCTCATCAGGTTGGGGTCGCCCAGGCCGAGGAAGCTCAGTGCCGATTCGAGCAGGATCGCCGTGGCGATCATCATCGACGCGGTCACGATGATCGGGGACGCGCTGTTGGGGAGGATGTGGCGGAGGATGATCGCGCCGTCGGACTGGCCGCCGAGGATCGCCGCCTGCACGTATTCCCGCGAGCGCAGGCTCAGGAATTCGGCGCGGACCAGCCGCGCCAGCGGCGGCCACGAGACGACGGCGATCGCGCCGACGATCGCCCCGATGCTCGGCGTGAAGATCGCGACCAGCACCACCGCGAGCACGAAGCTGGGGATGGTCTGGAAGAACTCGGTGAAACCGACGATCGCGTGATCGACCCAGCCGCCGAAGTAGCCGGCGACGGCACCGAGCGTGATCCCGATCAGCAGCGCGGCCAGCGTCGAGATGAGCGCGACCAGCAGCGACACCCGGGCGCCGTGCGCCACGCCCGCCGCGATGTCGCGGCCCAGCATGTCGGAACCGAGCAGGAACCCCGGGGACAGCGGCGGCTCGAAGGGCGCGCCGGCCATGTCCCAGGGACTCCCCGGAAAGAGCATCGGCGCCGCGAGCGCGACCAGGACGACGGCCGCGAGCACGATCGAGCCGAGGACCGCTCCCCGGTTGCGCACGTAGGCGTGGGCAAAGGGGCTCATCGATCCCCGCTCACTTCAACTCGATCCGGGGGTCGATCACCGCGTACAGCACGTCGGTCAGCAGGTTGATGATCACGACCAGCACCGAGATCACGAGGAAGATCCCGAGCAGCACCGGGTAGTCGCGCTGGCTGACGGCCTCGAAGGCGAGGCGCCCGACGCCCGGCCACGCGAAGATCGTCTCGACGACGATCGAGCCGCCGACCAGTCCCCCGGCGTGGATCCCGGCATAGGTGATCACCGGCAGCAGCGCGTTGCGCAGCACGTGGCGGTACATCACCTCGTGCTCGGTCAGCCCCTTGGCGCGCGCGGTCTTCACGAAGTCCATCTGACTCACCTCCAGCATCGAGGCGCGGGTGAGCCGGGCGTAGATCGCCATGTAGAACAGCGACAGCGTGAGCACCGGCAGGATCGCATGGCGCGCGACGTCGAGCGCGGCGGCGGCCCCCGTCAGCGTGCCGCCGATCGTCGCCATGCCGTACGCGGGGAGCCAGTCGAGCTTGACCGAGAAGACCAGCACCAGCAGCAAGCCTGCCCAGAAGATCGGCGTCGCGTAGAACAGCAGCGCGCCGGTGGTGATCGCGCTGTCGGTCCACGATCCCACCTTGCGCGCCGACCAGACGCCGAGCGCCACGCCCGCCGCGAGCGAAAGGAGGAACGCGCAGCCGGTCAGCAGCAGGGTGGCGGGAAGCCGCTCGGCGATGAGCTGCGCCACCGGTTGCTGCTGCCGGTGCGAGTAGCCGAGGTCGAGGCGCGCGGTGCTCGCGAGATAGATGCCGAGCTGGGTGGGCAGCGGCTGGTCGAGGCCGAATTGCTGGCGCAACTGGGCGAGATACTTTTCGTCGGCGGCCCCGGACTGCCCGGCGAGCACCTGCGCCGGGTCGCCTGGCGCCATGCGCACCAGGAAGAAGTTCGCGACCGCGATCGCGGCGATCACGATCAGCGCCTTCAGGAGCCGGGTCAGAAGGAACCGTGCGCGCGGCATCAATCCGCCTGCCGCCTTTCCGGGCGTCGGATCACGTCGTTCCGGGCCTGGTCACGCCTTCCCCTCGAAGGCGGTCAGGAAATTGCGGGCCAGGGTTCCGAGTTCGTCGTGGAGGTAGCCGCCTTCCTGCACCAGCACCGTGGGCAGCGCCAGCGCGCCGAGCGCCTCGGCCATCCGCCGGAAGGCCGCGGTGGTGACCCGGTGCGCGCCGTGGGGATCCTTCTCGTGGGCGTCGAAGCCGAGTGAGATCACGACGGCCCGAGGGGCGAACTGCCGCACGCCGGCCATGACGTCGCCGAACGCGGCGAGGACCTCGGGGTCGCCGCTGCCGACCGGAAAGGGCGCGTTGAGATTGGCGCCCAGCCCCGCGCCGGCTCCCCGCTCCGCGGCCGTGCCGGAGAAGAACGGGTAGAACGCCGACGGATCGGCGTGGATCGAGGCGAACATCACGTCGCCGCGATCGTAGAAGATCTCCTGCGTGCCGTTGCCGTGGTGGACGTCGATGTCGACGATCGCCACGCGCTCGTGCCGCGCGCGCAGGACCTGCGCCGCGATCGCGGCGTTGTTCAGGTAGCAGAAGCCCCCCGCCCGGTCCGCGGTCGCGTGGTGGCCGGGCGGCCGGCACAGCGCATAGGCCGCGCCGGCCGCGTCGTTGACCAGCGTTGCCGCCTCGACCGCGCACGCGGCCGCGCCCAGCGTCGCTTCCCAGGTGCCGCGGACGATCGGGCAGGCGGTGTCCTGCGTGTAGTAGCCGACCCGGCCGATGATGCCCGCCGGGAGGTTGCGAAACCGCGGACCGGGGTGGACGTTGGGGACGATCTCCGCGGCGGCGCCCGGCAGTCGCTGCCAGGCGGCGTAGCCGGTCGCGAGGAACTCGACCAGCCCCGCGTCGTGCACGGCGAGGATCGGGCCCAGTCCGCAGTCGCGCGGGGCGACGAGCTCGAAGCCCGCCTCGACCAGCGCGCCCGCGATCCTCGTCGCGCGCTCCGCGACTTCCACCGTCGGCGTGACCTGCCCGGCCTTGATGAACGATCGGGGCCGGTGCAGGTCGTGCGCCTGGCTGTAGAACACCTTCATGCCGCCGCTCCCGCCGGCCCCGATCCGCGCCAGCCCGTCACTTCGCGATGTACACGGTGTCGAAGCTCTCGTTGACCCCGATCGCCGAGGTGACGACGTTGCGCAGCTTCTTGTTGTAGATGGTCGGGAAGTTGATCTCGATCAGCCACGCGTGCGGCACGTCCTCGACCAGGATCTTCTGCACTTCGGAGTAGTAGGCCTTGCGATCGGCGTCCTTGATCGCGACCGCCGCCTTGGCGAACAGGTCGTCGACCACCGGATTGCTGTAGCCCGAGGTGTTGGTGTAGGGGATGGTCTTCTTGATGTTCGTCGAGATGTACGACCGGGCCACGCCCAGCGCCGGGTCGCCGTACTGCGTGAGATAGCTCACCAGCATCTCGAAGTCCCAGTTGGCGAGTCGCTGCGTCCAGCCGGCGGCGTCCGTCGACTCGATGACGACCTTGATCCCGACCTTCGCGAGGCTCTGCCGGACGTACTCGTTCAGCCGGTTCCAGGTCTCGCCGTAGGGCAGGCCCAGCAGCTTGACCGTCGCGCGCACGCCGTCCTTGTCCTTCGCGAGGCCCATCTCGTCGAGCAGCGCCTCGGCCTTCTTCAGGTCGTTCGGATACTGCCTGACGTTCGGCTCGTAGAAGCGCGTGGTGGAGGAAACCGGCCCGGTCGCGGCCTTCGCCTGGCCGAACCAGATGCGGTCGCGGATGAAGGCGCGGTCGAGCGCATACGACACCGCCTGGCGGAAGCGCTTGTCGTCCATCGGCTTGACCCGGTTGTTGAACTCGATCCAGGCGAGCGGGCCCAGGAACTCGTAGCCCTGGTTGGTCACCTCGAAGCTGGCGTTGCCCTTGAACCGGGCGACGTCGAACAGTTCGATGTCGGAAAAGCTCGTGAGGTCGACCTTGCCGCTCTCCAGCGCCACGGCGCGCGACGCCGCGTCGGGGATCACGTGGTAGTAGATGCCGTCGAGATACGGCAGCCCTGCCTTCCAGTAGGCGTCGTTGCGCGCGAGGTGGATGTACGCGCCCTTCTTCCACTCCTGGAGCTTGAACGGACCGGTCCCGATCGGCGTCGCGTTCGCGGGGTTGGTCTTGTAGTCGGTGCCGTCGTAGACGTGCTTCGGGATCATCGGCGCGGAGGACACCTCGAACGAGCCGAGGAAGGGCGCGAACGGCTCCTTCAGCTTGAACACCACGGTCGAGGCGTCGGGCGCGTCGACGCTGGCCACGCGACTGAAGTTGTTGCGCGCGCGAGAGTGGACCTCCGGCAGGAACTTGCCGACGGTGAACACGACGTCGGCCGAGCTGAACGGCTTGCCGTCGTGCCACTTCACGCCGTCCTGCAGCTTGAACGTGTAGGTCAGCCCGTCCGGCGACACCGTCCACGACTTGGCGAGGCCGGGCTGCGGGTTCAGGTTCCGGTCGTAGGTGAGCAGACCCTGGTAGATCTTGCCCCCGATCATCTGCACGCCGGAGAGCTGGTTGAGCCCCAGCATCAGCGTCGGCGGCTCCGGATTGACCACCGCGTTCAGGACCCCACCCCGCTGCTGCGCGGCGGCGGGAACCGCCGCCCCGGCCACCAGCGCGACCGACAACATCACCTTGCCCAACACCCCAACGATCGGTTTCATGAATCCCCCATGATGAATGGAAACCCGTTCCCGGCTACACCGCCTCGCAGCGATAGTAAGCCCTGCTCCTGTACCCGCTGACAACCTCGACGTAGCCCGCTACCGCGCTCGCCGCCTCCGGATCCTGCAGGTCGGCGATGAACGGCCGCCCCCGGAGCGACTGCAGCTTCGCCGGCGTGGCCAGCACCCGGATGCCGGCGCGCCCGAGGCTCCGGACCACCGCGCCGCTGAACTGCTGGTTGCCGCGTCCGAAGATGTGCCCCTGCCCGCCGATGCAGGTGACGAGCGCGCGCGCCGGCCGGTGCGCGACGAGGTCCTCGAGCTGCGCGGCCGTCGCGTCGCTCGCCAGCAGCCGGCGATCCAGGTACGCGTCGACCCCCAGCAGCGAGGCATGGCCGCCGAGCGCCCGCTTGACCGCCGAAGTGGTCGACCCGGGGCCGATCAGATAGACGACCCCCGGCTCCATCTCCTCGATCACGCTGGCCGCGATCGCCTCCGCGACGACCGCATCTCCCGCCACCGCCGGCACCTTGCGACCCTGCAGCAACCGCGGATCCTCGGGCACCGACAGGTAGCCGTACAGCATCGGATTGACGTGGCCTGCGCGCACGGCCTGCTCGTCCAGGTCCATCACCTCCTGCGGCGCGACGCGGCGGGCCGTGGACTGCAGGAACGCGAGCGCCAGCAGGCCGGCCGCCTGCGGCGTCGTCGCGAACACGCCGGAGTGCATCTTCACTCCAGCCGGAATGCCGAGCACCGGCAGCGTCTCGTCCACGCCATCCGCGACGTCGCGGGCCGTGCCGTCACCGCCCGCGAAGAGCAGCAGGTCGACACGCAGCGTGTTCAGCCGGCGCGCGAGCTGCACCGTGTCCTTGGCCGTGCTGCGCGCGGGCCCCTCGTAGATCACGTCGGCCGCAAGGCCGGCCGCCCGCGCGGCGTCGTCGCCCAGCGTGCCGGCGCCGGTGATCAGGGCGAGCTCCGCGGCCAGCGGTCGCATCGCCCACAGTGCATGCGCCGCCCGCGTCGCGGCCTGCGGCGTGGCGCCGCGCGCGAGCGCCTCGTCGACGACCCCGTCGCTGCCCTTGAGCGCCACCGCGCCCCCGAGTCCGGCGCAGGGGTTGACGATCAACCCTACGCGCAGCCGGCTCACTTCGTCCCCGCCTCCCCGGCCCGATGCGCGCGCAGCTTGCGCCGGTACGCCCGCCAGGTGATCGCCCACCGGTCGGGGTCGTCGAAGTACGAGCCGTCTATCGCGTGCACCGGGCAATTGTGCGGCGCGCTGCGGACGTGCTCGGGGTTCTCGTAGGCCTCCTTCGCCACCTGCCGCATGACATCGACGAACTCGTCGAGGTCGGCTTTCGAGTACGACTCGGTCGGCTCGACCGTCGCGGGCTCGGGCACCACGAACGGATGGTGGCTGGTCCAGTAGTGGACGCCGAAGTCGGCGGCCCGGATGCCGATCTGGTCCGAGTGGATGCCGGTTTCGTCGGCCAGCTGCTTCCAGCTGTAGCGCGCCTGCTCGATCCGGCGCCGGCCCTGCGCGTAGGGCAGGCTCATCCCGCGGATCTTCACCAGCTCGGTCATCATGTAATTGTTGTTGAGCACGGCGACCTCGGCCACCTCCCGCAGGCCTTCCGCGCCGAGGCTCATCACCCACGCGTAGGCCCGCAGGACGATGCTGGCGGTGCCCATGAAGGCCGCCACCTTGCCGATCGACTCCGCCCCGGCCGCCTCGAGCCGGAACCGGCCGCCGTCGGCCACCACGCGCGGCCCGGGCAGGTGCCGCGCGAGCTCGCCGGTGACGGCGATGGCGCCGACCGCCGGCCCGCCGCACGCGTGCGGCGTGCCGAAGGTCTTGTGCAGGTTGAAGTGGCACATGTCGAACCCCGCCTCGCGCGCCCGCGTGATGCCCAGCAGGCCGTTGGCGTTCGCCTGGTCGTAGATGCACAGGCCGCCCGCCGCGTGGACGAGGTCGGTGAACTCGCGGATGCGGGAATTGAAGATGCCGGTGTCCTCGGGGTTGGTGATGATCAGCGCGGCCGTGCGCGGCGAGAGCGCGGCGCGCAGCGCCTCGACGTCCGGATACCCGGCGGCATCCGGATAGAGCGTGATCACCCGGTACCCGAGCAGCTTGGCGCAGGCGGCGTCGGACGGATGCGAGAAGATCGTGGTGATCACCTCGTCGCGCTCGCCCGCCGTGCCCGCCGCCTCCTGGTGCGCCCGCAGGATGGCGAAGTTCGCATAGATCGCGTGCGACCCGCTGCGCGGCTGCAGCGACACGGCGTCCATCCCGGAGACTTCGCGGACGACCGCTTCCATGCGGTGGATCACGTCGAGGATCCCCTGGACGGTGTCGGCATCCTGCAGCGGGTGGAGCTCGGTCATGCGCGGACTGCGCGCGAGCTGCTCGTTGATCTTCGGGTTGTACTTCATCGTGCAGGTGCCCTGCCCGATGTCGACGTTGAGGTCCGCGCCCAGGTTCTGCTGCGACAGCCGGAGGTAATGGCGCAGGACCCGGTTCTGCGAGAGCTCCGGCAGGCGAGGGGGCTCCGCGCGGCGCAGGTCCGGCGGCAGCGCGGCCAGCGGATCGCCTGCTGCCGCGGCCACCTGGTCCTCGACCTCGGGAACCAGCACCCCCCGTTCCCCGGGACAGGAAAGCTCGAAGATGACCGGCTCGTCCCAGCGCGCCTGGTGATAGCGGCGAAGGTTGGGGCGCCCGTCGGTGAACCGGAAACCGGAAATGTCCTGCATGCCGGCGCTCATCGCGCGACCTCCCCGGTCAGGGCCTCGACCAGCCGCTCGATGTCCGACTGCGTGTGCACCTCGGTGAAGCTGTACAGCGCGCTCTGGCCGAGCGTCGGGAAGGCCGCGGAGAGATCGTGGCCGCCGAAGATTCCACGCTCGCGCAGGCCCCGGTTGATTTCGCCGACGGTCCTGCCGCTGCGATCGAAGTTGACGACGAATTCCTTGAAGTGCGCCTGGCCCGCATGCGGCAGCGTGACGCCGGGGATCGAGGCGAGCCGCTTCTGCGCGTACGCGTTGCGCTGCATGATGCCGGCGCCGATCTCGCGCATGCCCGTCGGTCCCATCAGCGCCAGGTAGACGCCGGCGGTGATTCCCCACAGCGCGGCCGCCGTCCCGACGTACTCGTTGCCGTTCTCGCGCTTGTCGAACGAGGTGCGGCTGTACGCGACGTCGCCGAAGCCGTACTCGCCCGGCACCCGGGTCGGCGCGATGCCGAACAGCCGCGACGGGTACTGCATGACCAGCGCCTCGTCGTCCTGCGTCGCGATGAACCCGGCCTGGCCGCCGCCGTAGTTCATGTGCATGCCCAGCGCCTGGAGGTCGCCGCAGACGATGTCCGCGCCGTAGCTCCCCGGCGGCGCGATCACGCCGAGGCTGCCCGGATCGACGCCGACGACCAGCAGCGCGCCGGCGGCGTGGACCGCCGCGGCGATGTCCAGGCCCGACTGCAGGGTCCCGAAATAGGACGGGTTGTCGAAATAGAAGCCCGCGACCTCGTGGTCGAGCATGCGCCCGAGGTGACCGACGTCGACGAGGCCGGTCGCCGGATCGAACCGCACCTCGCGGAACTCGAGGTCGGCGCGGCCGTAGTTGGCCATCACCGTCGCCTTGTCCCGCCCGACATTGCCGGCGACGAGGACGACGTTGCGGCGCGTGTGCCGCGCGGCCATCCGGACGGCCGTCGCGGCGGCCTGGCAGCCGTCGAACGTCGGCACGCTGACGACGTCCATCTCGAGCAGCTCGCCCATCATGCTCGCGTATTCGAACAGCGCCTGGAAGCGGCCGGCGTCGTCGTAGGGCTCGCCGGCGTAGGCGGTGAGGAACTCGCTGCGCCCGTTGATCTCGTCGCAGACGGCCGGCACGTGGTGCTGATAGCACCCGCCGCCGAGGAAGCTCAGCGCCTCCCCGGCCGGCACGTTGCGGGCGAGCAGGCTCTCGACGTGCCGCTTGAGCTGATGCTCGGAACGGCAGGGGGCCGGGAGGTCGAGCGGACGCGACAGCCTGAGCTCGGGCGGGATGTCGGCATACAGCTCGTCGATCGACCGCGCGCCGATGACGCGCAGCATCTCGGCCTTCACCGCAGGGACCGAATTGGGAATGTAGGGCTGGGCACCGGCCGCGCCGGAATCCATTGGGCTCGATGTCGTCATGGTTCACCTGGTGGGGAGCCCTGGAAGTGTGCGTGCCTTCGGGCATCCCTTACAATTGACATTTATTTGTCGCATCCATGAATGCATCTAACGCGACTGAAGGTCGCCGGCGGGAATCATGACTAACGCGCTGGCCCACCTCAATGCGCTGAGGTCGTTCGAAGCGGCGGCACGTCACCGCAGCTTCACGCTCGCCGCGCAGGAGCTGTGCGTGACGCCGGCGGCGGTGAGCCACCAGATCCGGCAGCTCGAGGACGCGCTGGACGCGCAGCTGTTCGAGCGCTCGCACCGCCGGGTCGCGCTCACCGACGCGGGCCAGCTGCTGTTCGCCACCGTGTCGATGGCCCTGCGCAGCATCGAGCAGACGCTGCGCGACCTGCGCGAGCGCGGGCAGGGCCCGCCTACGCTCACCGTCCTGGTCACGCCGTCGCTGGGCGCCCGGTGGCTCGCTCGCCGGCTGCATCGGTTCTGGAAGCGGCACCCCGAGATCGACCTGCACATCTACCACGCGCTGCCCCACGAGCAGTACGCGCAGCGGCGGGTCGACCTCGCGATCCGCTGGGGCGACGGCAGCTGCACGCCGACCCAGCGCTCGGAGGTCCTGTTCGAGTGCGAGCTGGTTCCCGTGTGCGCGCCGGGTTGTGTCCGCCCGAGCGAGCCGCTGCGCACGCCGGCCGACCTTCGTCATTACACGCTGCTCCACGAGGACAGCTACGGCGACTGGTCGGCGTGGTTCCGGGCCGCGGGCCTCAGCGAGCCGACCGCCACGCACGGGACCATCATCAACGACAGCAACACGCTGATCGAGGCGGCGATCAACCGGCAGGGCGTGGCGCTGGGACGCACGCCGCTGATCCAGGACGAGCTCAGGAGCGGCGCGCTGATCCAGCCGTTCGACCTGCCGATCCGTTGCGACGGCGCGTACTACCTCGTCTACGAACAGGAGGCGGAGGAGCGCGAGGCGTTCCGACGGTTCCGCGAGTTCCTGGTCGGGGAGGCCGCGGAGACGGTCGGCGCGAGCTGACGCGGCCCGGCCGGGTTACGGGGTCGGCCCGTCCGTCGCGCCGGGCTCGGCCGGCGCGGGCGTCTCGTCGTGGTGGAAGATGTCGCGGTAGCTCACGTAATCGGAGATGTGGAGCGTCGCGATGAACAGGAACAGGTAGGGCAGCAGCACGATCAGCGCGACGGTGAACGCCAGCGACGCGGGC
>Ga0316622_100002947_pt1 | contig 11987 bp, 10 predicted proteins | sample OWC_Aug_OW2_C1_D_FD_207646 | JGI IMG/M metagenome (GOLD analysis project Ga0316622, IMG submission 207646) | Wetland soil microbial communities from Old Woman Creek delta, Ohio, United States - OWC_Aug_OW2_C1_D5_C | ecosystem: Environmental > Terrestrial > Soil > Wetlands | place: USA: Ohio... | reverse complement strand
GGCCTGCAGACGGGCGAGTACGAGTTCGCCGATTTCCTGCCGACGCCGGCCATGCCCCAGCTCACCGGGGACCGGAACCTGCGCGTGGCCCGTCTGGGACCGCAGAACTACCCGACGGTGTACTTCAATCACACGGGAAAATTCAAGAACCTGAAGCTGCGGCAAGCCGTACAGGCCGCCCTCAACATGGACGAGATCATGCAGGTCGCCAACGACGGCGACGGCCGTGTGGATCCCGGTTTCTATTTCAAGGAGCAGGTGTGGCATACGACCGCCGGCGGGAAGCTCTACAACCAGAAGAATCCCGCCAAGGCCAAGCAGCTTCTCAAGGAGGCCGGTTACAACGGTGAGCCCGTGGTATTTGTCACCAACACCAGCTACGACTACATGTACAAGGCGGCGCAGGTGATGCAAGCGCAGCTCAAGACGATCGGCATGAACGTGACTCTGGGGGTCTACGACTGGCCCGGCTCGCTGGCGGTTCGCAAGGACATGACCAAGTGGGACATGTTCACCTCCAGCCACTCGACCCGGTTCGATCCCAGCGCCAACGATTTCTACTTCCGGGAGAAGACGACCTTTTTCGGCTACAAAAACCCCAGGATGGAGGCGCTCCTCGACAAGGCCGGCGCCACGGTCAAGTTCGAAGACCGCTACAAGATCTACGAGGAGGTCCAGAAGCTCGCCTACGAGGATGTGGCTTTGCTCAAACTCTACGATCATTACACCTGGCAGGGGTATTCGGCGAAGCTGCAGGGCTACACCCCGTGGGTCATGGTGCGACTCTGGAACGTCTGGCGAGAGAAGTAAGAACGGCAGGGGCGCAAGGGCGAAACGGCGCGGAGGCGCAATGGAACATGGAGGTTAAATTCGCCTCTGCCCCTCAGCGCCCCTGCGCCTCTGCGTAGATTGCGAACGGACGGATGATCTTCTACTTGGCTCGTCGGCTGCTCGGCGTGGTGCCGGTGCTGATCCTGGTGGCGCTGGGGTCGTTTCTCTTGGTGCATCTCGTCCCCGGCGACCCGGCCATGGTCATGCTGGGCAGCGACGCCACACCCCAGCAGATCCAAGCGCTCCGGACGCAGATGGGACTGGACAGGACCCTCCCTGAGCAGTTTCTCATCTGGATGCGCCAAACGCTACGAGGGGATCTGGGGGAGTCGTTCTTCCTTGGGCGGCCGGTGACCCAGGCGCTGATGGAACGGCTGCCCGCCACGATGCAGCTTGCGGTGCTCTCCCTGTTCTTCTCTCTGCTCATCGGCGTTCCGGCGGGGGTCCTGGCCTCGGTGCGTCAGAACAGCCGGTGGGACCAGTTGGTCATGGTCACCGCCATGGGAGGTATCTCCATCCCCAGCTTCTGGCTGGGCCTCTTCCTGATCTTGGTGTTCTCGGTGCGCCTGGGATGGTTGCCGAGCGGCGGGTACGTGCCCATCTGGGAGGAGTTCGGCCCGGGGCTCCGGGTCTTGATCTTACCCGCAATCTCGCTGGGCTTCATGCAGGCGGCCCTCATTGCCCGGATGACGCGCTCCAGTATGCTGGACGTCCTGCGCCAGGACTACGTGCGGACCGCCAAGGCCAAGGGGCTCGGCTGGTGGCGAGTGGTCCTGCGGCACGCGCTCAAGAACGCCATGATTCCGGTGATCACCACCATCGGCACGGCGTTCGGCGTCCTCCTGGGCGGGGCGGTGATCGTGGAGATCGTCTTCACGTATCCGGGCTTGGGCCGCTTGGTTGTCTTGGCAGTCCAGCGGCGTGACTACCCGCTGGTCCAGGGTGCGCTCCTGCTGACGTCGGTCATCTACGTGGCGGTGAACCTGGCGGTTGACCTGCTGTATTCGGTATTCGATCCGCGGATCAAGTATGAATGAGACGATGCCTGTCTTGAGCAGCCGGGTGATCCGGGTCCGCGAGTCGCCGTCGTGGCAGTTCCTCCGTCGCCTCTGGGGGAACCACCTGGCGGTGACCGGGTTCAGCCTTCTGCTCCTGATCCTGTTCGCGGCGGTCTTTGCCGGCGTCCTGTCGTCCTACGATCCGCTGACGATGATCGTGGCGGATCGGATGAAGTCCCCGAGCGCCACGCACCTGATGGGGACGGACAACTTCGGCCGGGATATCTTCAGCCGGGTGCTCCACGGAGCGAGACTGTCTTTGGAGGTCGGGGCTGCGGTGATGCTCTTCACCGTGGGGGCCGGCATCCTCTTCGGCCTTCTTGCGGGCTACTCCCCCCGGTTGGATGGCCCCGTCATGCGGGTCATGGACGCCATGATGGCGTTCCCCGCCATCCTCTTCGGTATCGCCATCATGGCCGTGCTGGGGCCGAAGACGGTCAACGTGGTCATCGCGCTCTCCGTGGTCTATGCCCCGCGCACGGTGCGGATCGTGCGGGCCTCGGTCCTGGCGACGAAGCAGCTTGATTACGTCGAGGCGGTGCGGGCGCAAGCGGCGGGGCACCTGCGGATCCTGTTCCGGCACATTCTTCCAAACTGCCTGTCGCCCCTCGTGGTCCAGGCGACGTTCAACTTCGCGTACGCCGTCCTGGCCGAGGCGTCGCTCTCCTTCGTCGGCGCCGGGGCGCCACCGCCTACCCCGAGCTGGGGCAACATCCTGAGCGAGGGTCGCATCTACATGCAGAACGCCCCCTGGATCACGATCTTCCCGGGCGTGGCCATCGCCCTTACAGTTCTCGGTTTAAACCTGGCAGGGGATGGCCTGCGGGATATACTGGATCCGAGGATGAAGACGTAGCGGGGAAGTGCTGAGTGCTGAGGGACGAACGGCGAGCCGCGAGCCCGAGCCATGAATGGTGTGCCGACTGCAAAGCGCCGAGTGACTGGTGCCTCGGGCGCAGGGACGAACATCGAGCCGAAACGGGGGAAGCCACAAGAGGCACAAGGCCCACAAAAAGGAGGAGCGGCACGAATTGCCGGTGGAGGGTCCGCTGCGGCAATCCAATGCGCCCGGAAGGGGCGGTGATGCTCCGTGACCAACGCCTTGAAAGGATATTCCCCAGATCTGCTAACTGGGCGTCGGGACGCTTAGCGCCGCTTGGCGCGGCGACTACGATAAGAGGCGGGTGGGGCTTGGACCTTACTCACTAGGGGAAATTGCTCTGGGTGATCGATGGACTCGACGCTCAAATCCACGTCGAGGTCCGGCCAGTGGAGGTGATCTGGACCCGCCAGTTTGACGTTGAGGATGGCCCCGACAGCGGCGTCCTTGAACCAGGGAAACTGCTTGAACGGCAAGAACATCTCCCGATCGTGGATCAGGATCCAGAATCCATGCTTCGAGATGTTTGTAACCTCAACCGCCGAAGTAAGTCTGCCAAGCCTTGCGGATTTCACTCTCGTGCTCCACGATCAGCCGCCAAATGACACTCACCTGGCGAGCCGTCAGACCGTGTTTCCGGCATAGTGCGATTTCTGGATCGAGCCAAAACTTAGCCTCTCCCTGCGGGGAGGCCACATGCACGTGGGGCCGCACCTCTTCTCGTGAGAAGAAATAGAACCGGTATATGCCATGGCGAAAGACAGTAGGGCTCACCGTATTCCGAGACCACCGCCCCGCATGCTTCGCCGACATTGACGTTTCCTGTACGACGGACGCTAGCGGAAGCACTCGCAGACTGTCAAGGGGAAAGGCGTACTGGCAAGAGCCGGACGGGCTCGGAGTTGACAGAGCGGCCGCGGGTGAGCGCCGGCCGTTAACGCGCGGCCTCGACCAGTAGCAATGACCGCGATTAGGGAGACGCTCTGGTTCCAGGCTCGGGACCAGAAATACGGTTGCGGCGGCAAGAACATCGAGGTTGACTTTTCTGGCCGTTGACACTGGCATCTCCTTTTCGAGCAGAACACCCCCTGATCCTTCACGCAGTCCCGTGTCCAAGAGCAGGTTCCGCCTGATCACCAGCGGCAAAGGACTTCCAAGTGCGCGATGAGCGGTTCGCCCACTTCGTCAAGCGTGCGCTCACGAGGTCCCGCACCAAGAGGGCCACCGAACCGCCGATAGGCGCCGGTGTTGTGACTGGACCGACGCGGCGCGACACTTTCGATTTGACAACCCCGCGTCGGATGAGAGATGTTCCCGGCGGGGTCCAAGGGGAAGGTCTCCGAGAAGAATGGTCTCGAGACGGCACGGGTGAACTCTAGGATGTCGGAACAAGCCCTGAAGAAACTCTTCGAGAATCGCTACGGCGAGCCGCCCGTTGCCGTCGCGCCTCTCAAGGGCGACGCGTCGGCACGGAGGCTGTACCGACTCCGCGGCGCATCGCGCACGGCGATCGGCGTCGTTGGACCCGACGATCGCGAAAATCGCGCATTTCTGGAGTTTTCCCGTCACTTCAAGACGTGCGGCCTTCCCGTGCCGGAGATCTACGCGGAAGACCTCGAGCAGGGAATCTACCTGGAAGAGGATCTAGGCGACACGACGCTTTTCCAGTTTCTGACGACGAATCGCATAGACACTGGATTCTCCGAGGAAGTACTTACGCTCTACCGGAAGGTGGTGGAGATTCTGCCGCGTTTTCAGATCGAGGCAGGCCGGACACTGAACTATGATGTTTGCTACCCACGGGCCAGCTTCGACAAGCAGTCCATGATGTGGGACCTCAGCTACTTCAAGTACTATTTCCTCCGCCTGGCGAAGATCCCGTTCAATGAGCAAGCGCTCGAAAACGATTTCGAGTGGTTCACCGAGTTTCTTCTGATGGCGGAGCGCCGGCACTTCCTTTACCGGGATTTCCAGTCGCGCAATATCATGGTGCGGGAGGGGGAGCCGTTCTTCATCGACTACCAAGGCGGGCGGCGCGGCGCCCTGCAGTACGACCTGGCCTCCCTTCTTTTCGACGCCAAGGCGGACCTGCCGTTCGAGGTACGCGAGGAATTGGTCGAGCGCTACCTCGACGCGGCCTCGCGACTGCAGCCGATCGACCGCGAAGGGTTTCTCAGCCATTATCCCGGCTTCGCGTATATCCGCATCATGCAGGCGATGGGGGCCTACGGTCTCCGCGGCTTCTACGAGCGAAAACATCACTTCCTGGCGAGCATTCCCTATGCGATCCAGAACCTCGAATACCTCCTGCGGACCGCGCACCTCCCCCTCGAGTTGCCGGAACTGACGGCGGTGTGGCGCCGTCTGGTGGCCTCGTCCTCGCTGCGGCAGTTCGGCGCCGCCTCTCTGCGATTGACGGTCCGGATCCAGAGCTTCTCGTACAAGGACGGCGTGCCGACTGACGAGAAGGGACACGGCGGGGGCTACGTGCTCGATTGCCGGGCGTTGCCCAATCCGGGTCGATTTCCGCAGTACGCGGCGCTCAGCGGCCAGGACGAGGCCGTGATCGCGTTTCTCCGGAACGAGCCCGCGGTCGGCGAGTTCCTCAGCCACGTCTTCGCGCTGGTCGACCAGACGGTCGAGAACTACCAGACGCGGAATTTCACGGACCTCATCGTGGCCTTCGGCTGCACCGGCGGCCGGCACCGCTCGGTGTACTGCGCCGAACAGCTCGCGTCCCACCTGCGCGAGAAGTTCCAGGTGAATGTCGAGGTGCGCCACCTGGCGCAGGACAGCGGCGGCCGATGAAGGCCATGATCCTCGCAGCCGGCGTAGGAAGCCGGCTGCGCCCCCTCACCGACGACACGCCGAAAGCCTTGATCGACGTCGGCGGTGCTCCGATGATCGAGCACGTGATCCGACGCCTGAAGTTGTCCGGCGTCACCGAGATCGTCATCAATCTCTTTCACCAGGGCGACCAAATCGTCGACTTCCTCGCCTCGAGGGGCAACTTCGGATTGCGTGTCGCGTTTACACGCGAGGTCGAATTGCTCGACACGGGTGGGGGCCTCAAGAATGCCGCGGGATTCTTCGACGACGGCAAGCCCTTCCTCCTCCACAACGTGGACGTTCTGAGCGAGATTGACCTCGGTGGGCTCCATCGATTTCATCAGGCGAGTCAAGCGCTGGCAACGCTGGCGGTTCAGCGGCGTACCAGTTCTCGGCTGCTCTTGTTCGACCACGCGGGGCTGCTGTGCGGTCGGGAAACGCGGGAGGGTGTCGAGTGGGCGAAGGCGGCCGTGCGCGGCGTCGAGCGGCTGGCGTTCACCGGGATTCACGTGATCGACCCCGCGATTTTTGCCCGGATGACCGAGACGGGCATCTTTCCGATCACGCAAGCCTATCTGCGATTGGCCGGGGAGGGGGAACGAATCGTTGCGTGCCGCGTCGACGGGAGCTATTGGCAAGACATCGGCTCTCTCGAAAACCTCGCGAAGGCCCGTGGACGGGCTGCGGGGGCAGCCTGACCGACACGCAGAATCGGGCGACGTCAACAAACCACGCGTCACCGTGACGAGGCAGAGGAGACAGCGATGCTGAACGGGAAACTGGACTTTCGAAGCGACACGATCACCGAGCCGACCGAGGAGATGCGCGAGGCCATGGCGCGGGCCAAGGTCGGAGACGACGGCCGCGAGGGCGACCCCACCATCCGTGAGTTGGAGGAGTATTCCGCGCAGCTCCTCGGCAAGGAGGCGGGCCTCTTTGTCATCAGCGGCACCATGGGCAATCTCGTGTCCATCCTGGCGCACACGCATCCAGGGCAAGAGGCGATCCTCGAGCGCGACGCCCACATCTTCTGGACCGAGGTCGGCGGGATCTCGGCGGTCGGCGGCCTCGTCGTCCACCGCGTGGCCGGCGCGGACGGCATCATGGCTGCACCGGATGTCGAGGCGGCGATTCGCCCGACGCGGATGCACTTTCCGGAAACCGGTCTCATCATTCTCGAGAACACGCACAACATGGCCGGCGGGACGGTGTGGAGCGTCTCGCAGATGGCGGCGGTGAAGGCCGTGGCGGAGCGGCACCGGATTCCCGTGCACCTGGACGGCGCGCGCATCTTCAACGCGGCCGTGGCGCTCGGCGTGCCGGCCAAGGAGATTGCGGCACAGACGGACTCGGCCACGTTCTGTCTTTCCAAGGGGTTGAGCGCCCCGGTGGGGTCCATCATCGTCGGCCCAAGACCTTTCATCGAGATAGCGCGCAAGAAGCGCCAGATGCTGGGCGGCACGACGCGGCAGGGCGGTGTGATCGCCGCCGCCGGCCTGGTCGCGCTTCGCACGATGGTGGACCGCCTGGCGGACGACCACGCCCTCGCCCGGCGCCTCGGCGAAAAGCTCAGCGCCGTCCCTGGCCTGGAGGTTAACCTTCGGACGGTGCAGACGAACATCGTGCGGACGACGGTCACGGGGCTGGGCGTCCCCGCGGCGGCGGTGGTCGAGTTGCTGGCCAAGGAGAATGTCTACGTCCTCGCGCAGCGGACCGACACCTTGCGCTGGCTCACCCATCGGCACGTGACGGCGGCGGACGTGGACCAGGCCGCGGCGGTCATGATGAAGGTGGCGGAGGCGCTGAAGCGTTGACGGCGAACTCGGCGCCGGGTGCGGCCAGGCTACCACGGTCGCATCCAGGGAGAGGACTGTCGTCACGTCATCTTACAATCGTTCGGCAATGCAGGACGCGTCAGGGCCGCATGCACACCGGGGAGCGTCTCAGGGGATGTCTTGACGGTGGGTCTGGAGACTGATACGGTTTCTTCGCTGTACGCTCGTCGGGCTGCCGGCAGCCGTGATGGACGAGCTGAGAGCCTGCGTGCTGGTGCGATGTGTCGCGTCACCCATCGCTGGAGGTGAGCTATGAAATGGCGACTCCGCAAGACGTCAGGGTTCCTCGGCCTCCTCGTCGCAGTGGTTCTGGTCCTCGCCATCGCGGTCGGTCCCGCGGCGATGCCGGCTCTGGCGGCGGCGCCGGCACCCACAGCCCAACCCGGGGAACCCTTCTACATGAAGGCCATCGACCACGACAAGGCGAAGCGCGGCGGCACCCTGAGGCTGGCGGCGCACGGCCCTCCCTCCATGTTCGACATCTACGCATCCGGGACCATCGCCAACGTTGGCGCCCAGTCGCCCATGTACGATCTGCTGGTGCGGCAGGACCCCAGGGACCCAAAGCTTCCCATCGTCCCGAGCTTGGCCACGAGCTGGACGATCTCCTCCGACGGGATGACTTACACCTTCAACCTGCGGAAGGGGGTCAAGTTCCACGACGGGACGGACTTTTCAGCAGAAGACGTGAAGGCGACCTTTGACCGTATCGTCTTCCCGCCGGCGAATCTGCTCAGCTTGCGGAGTCTGCCCATCAAAGAGACCGTGGTCCTCGACCGTCACACCGTGCAGATGAAGCTCTCCGAGCCCCGGGACTCCTACACCTTCCTGGCGTTGCTCGCCGGGGGCTGGAACGTCATCACCAGCAAGAAGGCCCTCGACAAGTACAAGGGCGACCTGAAGCAAGTGGACAACTTCCCGGGTACCGGCCCCTTCATGTACAAGAGCCGCACCACCGAATCCTGGGAAATGGTCAGAAATCCCAATTACTGGAACCCCTATGCGCCGTACGTCGACCGCATCGTCCACGTCTGGCTGAAGGCCTGGACGCCCGAGCTGGCCGCGGCGCTGCTGGGGGGGCAGGTGGATTGGGCGATGTGGCTGGACCCCAGCGCGTACCAGAAGGTGAAGGCCAATCCCAACATGTCCGGTGTCCTCTGGCTGGCGCCGAACCTGTCCTCCTGGATCGGCTTCAACACCGACCGTGCGCCGCTCAATGACAGCCGCGTGCGCCGCGCCTTGCACCTGGCCCTCGACCAGGACGCCCTCAGCAAGATCACCCAGCAGTTCGTTCCGACGGCGCAGCTGATGGATTATCTTCCACCTCCATACGGGAAGAGCTACGAGGAGCTTATGACGGAGTACCCCAACGCCGCTGGCACGAGGGAGAAGGCCATCGCCGACGCCAAGAAGCTCATGGCCGACGCCGGTTACCCCAACGGCATTGCCAAGACATTCAATTTCGTGGTCCGGGAATCGCCCCAGAACCGGCAACTCGCGGCCTACGCCCAGGCCGAGTGGGAGCGCCTGTTGGGCGTGAAGACCCGCCTCGATGTCGTGCAGGTCTCCGCCATGGTGGACCGACAGGTGGCCGGCACGTTCGACATGATCTCCCACGCCGCGTGCCTGGGGGGCGCCGACCTCGGCGCCACCATGCGGATGTGCTACAGCATCAACAAGGCCACGGGTAAGAAGTCAGACAGCAACTTCACCAACTTCAAGAATGCCGAGTTCGACAAGCTCCTCGACCAGTTCTCCATCGAGCTGGCCCCCCAGCGCAAAGCCCAGCTCGGCCGGCAGTTGAATCAGATCCTCAACAACGAGATGCCCAACACGGGCCTGACCACCGATGGCCGCGCGTACGGCTGGTACAACTATGTGAAAGGACTGCCCAAGGTCGGCGGCAACTCCGACTACAACACCTACCAGTGGGACTTCGTCTGGCTTGACAAGTAACCGCAACCGGGGGTGGCGTGTACGCGCCATCCCCGGTCTTTAGTCGGCGCAAGGAGTCTTCAGGGTGCGGAAGTACCTGGCCAGACGCCTCATGCTTGTGATCCCCACCGTGCTTGGCGTCACCATGATCATCTTCATCGCCATGCGCCTGCTTCCGGGCGACCCGCTGGTGGCCATTTTCGGCCTCGAGGGGGCGAGGAGGATGACTCCAGAGCAACGGGCGAACTTGGAGCAGGCCCTTGGACTCCGCGATCCGGTCGTGGTCCAGTATGGCAAGTGGCTTCGAGACATCGGCACTGGCGAGTTCGGCAAATCGTTGCTGCGGGGTGACAGCGTCACCCAGTTCGTGCTGCGCCGTGGCCCCATCACATTGGAGATCGCCGTTCTCGCGACCCTGCTCTCCTGGATGATCGGCTTTCCCGTCGGCATCATCAGCGCCCTCAGGCCGAATACCCGGATGGATTACGCCGGCAGATTCTTTTCTATTCTGTTCGTCGCCATCCCCGGGTTCTGGCTCGGCCTTGTGGCGGTCCTGACCCTGATACTCTGGTTCGACTATAAGGCTCCGATTCTGCCAGTGTACCCCTGGGAGAACCCCTGGCAGAACCTCCAGATGGTCGCAGGCCCAGCGGTTGTCATGGGCCTTGGATTTGGGGGGTTCGTGGCGCGCATTGTCCGTTCTTCGCTCCTCGAAGTCATCCAGGAAGATTACGTCCGGACGGCCCGGGCCAAGGGCGTCCACGAGCAACTGGTCATTGCCCGACACGCACTTCGCAACGCGATTCTCCCCGTGATCACCTGGAGCAGCCTCTTCCTGGGCGTCGCGCTGGGTGGCTCGGTCGCCATCGAGAAGGCGTTCGGCGTCCCTGGGTTGGGCTTGACCATGATTGACGCCATCCTGGACCGAGACCTGCCCGTGGTCCAGAACCTCGTGCTCCTGTACGTGGTTGTATTCGTGGTGGTGAACCTGATCACGGACCTGAGCTACGCCTGGTTGGACCCCAGAATACGATACGACTAATGAGACCGGCGAGCTCAGCCTCACGGCGGAGATGCGCGGGTCAGTGCGGACGCCTCGGCGCTACAGAGGACAACGAATTGGTGGTCCCGGCCGGTTCAAAAACGAGTGTAGCGAGGAAGCCCCTGGAGGGCGGCCTCAAGTGGTTGAGGACTTTCGCCCGGCGCTACCCGCTTTCCGCCTATTGGGGAATCGTGGCCGTGCTCACAATCCTGCTGGGCATACTCGCCCCGTGGGTTTCGCCCGATGACCCCCTGCGGCCGAATGTCCTGGTGAGGGCCCAGGAGCCAAGCTGGAAGCACTTGCTGGGGACGGATTTTATTGGTCGGGACATGCTGAGCAGGATCATCCATGGCACGACGTGGTCCCTGTTCGTTGCTGTCACGTCTGTGCTGCTCGGCACCACGTTCGGGGCCGTATGGGCGGTTGCCAGCGCCTTTTTCGGGGGCACCTTCGATCTGGTAGGCGAGCGTGTGGTGGAGGTGTTGCTGTCCTTTCCGCCGATACTCCTGGCGCTGCTGCTTGCCTCGGGCCTCGGAGCGAGTACGTGGACGGTCATACTGTCCATCGCCGCCACCAGAGTGGCCTACGGCACCCGTATCATCCGGTCCCAGGCCTTGGCCGTGAAGGAGCTTCCATACGTCGAAGCGGCCAGGAGTCTCGGGGCCTCCTCCTGGAGAATCATCTTCTTTCACCTCGCGCCTCAGTGCGTCGGGATTTACCTGATTCTTGTCACAACGTCCCTCGGCATCGCCATTGTGCTGGAGGCCACGCTGGGCTTCCTTGGCGCCGGAATTCCGCCTCCCACGCCGACCTGGGGTAACATGCTGGGGGATGCGGCCTCCATGTTGATCCCCAAGTGGCACTTGGTCGTCTTTCCAGGGGCAGCCATCGTCATCACGGTCTTGGCCTTCAACCAACTCGGCGACGGCCTGCGTGACGCCTTCGACCCCAAGCTCCGCGGCACCAACATTTAGCCCCGATCCGCAGAAATATGGCCACCAGCAAGCACCAAGAACCCCGGAGCTGCCCATTCGCGGGCGAAGGTCTGGCCCGCCACTAACGGGGTGTTGGTTGTCTCTGGTTCCGTGTGACCCCATCCCCCTTGGTGTCTTCGTGTCTTCATCGCTTTCCGACTCCCGCGTACCCGCCGTGTAGATCGACTCTCCACGCAAAACCGTCAATGATTCGCTCCTCGGCTCCTTTTCCGGGGTCGCCTTTCGGTAGAAACGGACTGCGTGCCCCGGATGTCCACGTGTCAAGACACCGGAGGAACAAGCGACGTCTTGGGTGGGGCATGAAACGCCGAGGGGGCAGGGCGCGTATCATGCGTTGAACGGGACACTTCAGCGAATGACGTTGCGAAGCCAGAACATCTCACGCAAAGGAGCGACAGATGCGGAACAGGGGACGGCAAATCTGGAGCACGTGGATGTTTGTAGCTGCTCTGCTCTTGGGGTTGGGTGCGGCAAGCACGGCCTCTGCGCAGCCGCCGCCGGGTCCTCCCGGGCCGCCGCCCCGCGGACAATCCCTTCTCACTCCGGAAGATCGCGCGGCGATGGGGCAGATCTTTTGGCAGC